>Ga0180432_10008594_pt1 | contig 12659 bp, 9 predicted proteins | sample SS_ome_10_FD_132414 | JGI IMG/M metagenome (GOLD analysis project Ga0180432, IMG submission 132414) | Hypersaline lake sediment archaeal communities from the Salton Sea, California, USA - SS_1_MS_2 metaG | ecosystem: Environmental > Aquatic > Non-marine Saline and Alkaline > Hypersaline >...
GCACGTCCGGCCCCACAACCAGGCGAGGAGGCCTTCTATTCATTGCATTCGCATGAGAGTGGCCGCGTGAGCGAAGTACCCCAGATGCTCACAACCAAGAATTGCGTGAATCTTCCCCCCGTGGAGACAACAACTTGCCTCCACGGCTTCCTCATCTGTGAAGTCTGCGTAATCTGCGGATGGCTTTAGATCTTGCTTCTCCCCCGTTGAGGCAAGGACTTGCCTCGACACAATGTCCATCCCTGTAATCTGTGAAATCTGTGGCTGCGTCTGATCTGGTTCTCGCTGTTGGTTGACACCTGCGGGCCCGGCTGCTAGCCTTCTCGCCATGGAACGTGCCATTCTGCTTCTTGCGGTTGCCGCGCTCGCGGGCGGATGCGGGTCGGGTGGATCCAGGAACGGCGAAGGACCGATCCCGATCGTCGCCACGATCTTTCCCGTGGCGGATCTCGTCCGCAATGTGGGCGGCGAGCTTGTGTTTGTTACCGTTTTTCTCCCCCCCGGAGCAAGCCCTCACACCTTTGATCCGAGGCCGAGTCAGATCCGGGACATTTCGGAAGCTCGCGTTTTCTTCCAAATCGGTGCCGGTCTCGAGCAGTGGTCTGAGCGGATCGCCTTCGCCGCCGGCAACCCGGAGATGGAGATCATCTCGCTGTCCGACGGGCTGGAGCTCATCTGCTCTTCCGGCCACAATAACTGCGGACACGACCATGGCGGTGCGAATCCTCACGTCTGGCTGGATCCTGCGTACGCGATGCAAATGGTTGAGCGCGTGGCTTCGACCCTCTCGAAGATTGATTCCGCCGGAGCGCCCGCCTATCGGAAGAACGCGCAGGCGTACATTCTCGAACTACAAGCTCTGGACGAGACCATTCGAGAGACAGTCTCGGGTTTCGACGGACGGCGGTACATCGCGTTTCATCCGGCCTGGGCGTATTTCTCGAAACGCTACGGGCTAGAAGCCGCCGGGATCATTGAGGAGACTCCCGGGAAGGAGGCGACGCCCCGACATCTCGAGAGAATTGTGGCCGCGATCCGCTCGCACGGGATTCGCGTCGTCTTTGCGGAACCGCAGCTCAATCCCAAGGAGGCCGAGGTCATCGCCCGGGAGACGGGCGCAGGGGTCGCATTCCTCGATCCACTGGGTGGAGAAAGACTCGAAGGCCGCGATTCCTATCTCGCCCTGATGCGGTATAATCTCAGGGAGATGGAGAAGGTGCTGGGGAAATAGGAAGGGCGTCCCTTTGGAATCGGAGACGAAGGACAAAACCAACGGAACACCCGTGGTTGAGCTCCGCGGGGTGTGGTCGCGCTACGACCGGACCTGGGTGATTCGAAACGCTTCTCTCACCTGCCCGGCCGGGTCCATCTTCGGTATCGTGGGTCCCAACGGAGGCGGCAAGACCACGCTCATCCGGATCATCCTGGGACTCATCACACCCGAGAAGGGCGAGGTCCGCGTCCTCGGCAAACCACCCGGCGAGCTGGGAAAGGACCGTTCTCGAATCGGCTATCTACCCCAGATCTCCCTGGCCCACAGAGCGTTTCCCGTGACCGCCATGGACGTGGTACTCATGGGACGTTACAGCCGCCTGGGGTTGTTTCGACGACCGGGGCCAGGTGACCGGAAGAGGGCCGCGGAGATTCTGGATCTCATCGGCATGGCCGATCAGGCGGATCAATCCTTCGGGACTCTCTCCGGAGGTCAACAACAGCGGGTCAGCATTGCCCGAGCGCTGGTCGCGGATCCGGATCTTCTACTCCTCGACGAGCCCTCCACGGGCATCGACATCGTGGGACAGGAGAGTTTCTATCGACTGCTTGAAGAACTGCGCGATCGACTCGGTCTTGCGGTGATCATGGTTTCTCACGACATCGGAGTGATCACGGCACATACCGATCAGATCGCCTGTCTCAACCGGACGATTCATTACCACGGCGAGCCCGACGGCTGTCTGAATCGCGAGATCCTCGAGCGCACGTACGGGACCGGACTGCAGGTGATGGTCCACGATCCGAAGTGCAAGACCTGTGAGGAAGAACGTTGACGAAAGGGCGAGGAGCTTCCAGACTCACTCTAGGAGGGGAATCCTTTCCCCGACCGCGTAGCGGTCGCCTGGGATCGGCAAAGGGATTCGCCTCCTACAATTGGAGCAAGACCGAGAGACGCAACTGTAAGAGAGGTGTCTTTTTGCTGATGGCACCGGCCGGAAGATCGTGGTGAAGGGACTGTCACTACGTTGACTGTCCCTCACCACGGGCTTTCGGCCACAGAGCCCTCATCTGCGTAATCTGCGTGATCTGCGGAAGGCTTTTGGGGTTAGCATGGCCGAGATCCTCTCACTGGAATTCATGCAACGGGCACTCACCGCGGGTGCGATCCTGAGCACCGTACTGGCGGCGATTTCCTTTTTCGTCGTTCTGCGAAATCTTTCCTTCATCGGCGTCGGTGTTTCTCACTCCGCCTTCGGAGGCGTTGCGCTCGGCGCCCTGCTGGGGGTTTCCCCGACGGCAATGGCGATCCCCTTCGCCGTGGGCGTAGCCAACGCCATCGGTGTCGTGAGCCGCCGGGGGAGGATCGGCGTCGACGCCACGATCGGTATCTTCTTCTCCCTGGCGATGGCGCTCGGCATTATCTTCATTGGTCTCTCGAACCGGTACAACGTGGATCTCTTCGGCTATCTGTTCGGCAGCATCCTGGCGGTCACCCACGCGGATCTCGTTTTGACTTCGACCCTGGCGGCCGTGATTCTCATTTTCATCGTGTTGTTGTTCAAGGAGATGCTCTTCACGGCGTTCGACCGGGATATCGCCCGGGCCAGCGGGATTCCCGTCGTGTTTCTCGACCACCTCCTCCTGACGCTGCTCGCCCTGGCCGTGGTGATCAGCATTAAGGTGATCGGGATCGTTCTTGTCTCGGCCCTTCTGGTGATTCCCGGCGCTACGGCCCTTCAGATCACCCGGCGCTACGGCCGAGCTCTGGCTCTTTCGATCGCCACAGGGCTCATTTCCACAATCGGGGGACTCATTGTCTCCTACTACGCCGATCTTGCCTCCGGTGCCACGATCGTCGCAGTGGCGTCGTTCCTGTTCTTTCTGGCAATGGTCTTCGGTCGTTTCACCCGGCCGCGTCACAATTCCGTTGAGACCCCCAACCCCGAGGAGAGGACCATCCGATGACCACCTGGGAAGATACCGCACCGTCCATTGCCCGGATGATCGCCGCCGGCGAGATCGCAGAGGCAAAGAAGAAATTGGAGACGGTTGAACGGCAATTCACCTCGGAGCCCTCCTTCCATCTTCTTCGAGGCGACACGCTCTGGGCGGGCGGGGATGTAGAGCGCGGGTTTGCGTCCTATCGGAAAGCGTTGGAGCTGGCCCCGAATTCCACCGACTGCATGGGTGCGATGGCCCTGGCACTCTACGAGACACTGGATTTCAAGAGTGCTCATGACCTGGCGACTCGAGCGCTCGGACATCCGGACCTGGAGGACTCGGCGCGGGCGGACATGTATGACCTTCTGAGCTGCCTGGCGGAGAGAGATGAACATCTTGACGAAAGCGATCGTCTCTCCGCTCTTGCAACGGAACTCGATCCCGAATCCTTCCCGCCGATTCCCCGGATGAAAGTATCCGCATTCCAGGACATCGCGGACCGGGCGGTCGAGGATCTTCCCGAAGAGTTCCTTCGGGCTCTTCGCGAGAACCTCGCCATCGTCGTCGAGCCCGTGCCACCGAGAGACGTTCTCGAGATGAGCGATCCTCCGCTCTCGCCTTCCCTGCTCGGTCTCTACACGGGCATTCCGCTCCCCGAACGCGAGTCCGCGCAGGCCCCTCCCACGCTGCCTGACGTCATCCACCTCTTCCAGCGGAACATCGAGAGAGAATCGGCCAACGCCGAAGAAGTCTCCGACCAGATTACCATCACCGTGTACCACGAGATCGGGCATTACTTCGGCATGGATGAGGAGGAGCTGGAAGCGTTGGATTTGGATTAAGATTGAAACTCCAGATCTCTAGCCACAGATGGCGCAGATTTGACAGGGGAACATGTCGCCGGCGATTGGCATTCGCCTCTGTGTCCTTCGTGCTCTTCGTGGTGGACGCTCGATCTTTCCGATGGTGTTCACCGACAACCAATTGCGAATATCGAATTACGAATACCGGTTTGTCAGCAGCCGCACGGCTGCGAGGGCGTAAACCGCGGCGCACTCGGAGATTCTCTCGATCTCGACGTATTCTTCCGGACCGTGGGAGACGCTGAGGAGTCCGGGGCCGTAGGACAGCGCGGGGATTCCAAGAGCGCGGTAGAATCGGGTCTCGAGAAGACCCGGGCACAGTTCGAAGCGCGGGGGATCGCCGCGAATATCCTCGACCACGGCAGCGAACTCCCGGCCGAAGGGATGATCCTCTTCGAGTCCACCCGACTCCCCCTCCTGCAGAATCTCCACCTCGAGGTTGATTCCCTCACGGCGGATCAAGTTGAAGAGATCGAACAGGCGCTGTTTCTCCGTTTCCAGATCCTCTTCCGGATTGATTCGCCGGTCCACGGTGAAGGAACATTTGGCAGGAACCGTGTTGAATCCGACGCCGCCCTCAAGACGCCCGCCCATCATCAGGATGGAGCGTCTCGCCTCGTCAGGCTCAATCCGGAATTCGGTTCTCCTCTCCTCGACCTCTGACTTCAGATGGGCCAGGGCACCGACAATCACCAGCATCCGTTCGAAGGCATTGATTCCTTCGTGCTGGAGCCCAACATGCGCCGTCTTCCCTTTCACCGTCAGCTTTAAAGAGAGCGCTCCGCGATTCGCATTCCAGATGACGCCGCCCGTCGGTTCAGGCATCAACATCCCGATCCCGTTCCGCCCGAGGAGTCCGGACTCGCTCAACCACTTGGCGCCACCCCATCCGCCCGTCTCTTCGTCGGGGACAATCACCAGACCGAGCCGCCCATCGAGATCGACCTCACAGGCCTGGAGCGCTTCGACGGCATAGATCATGGCCGCAAGCCCGCTCTTCATGTCGGCCGTCCCTCGCCCATAGAGTCTGTCGTTCTCCACCCTCGGGGCAAACTGAGCCTCGCTGCCGGCCGGTACGACATCGTAGTGACCATGGAAGTAGAGAATGCGTTCGCCGGTCCCGTAACCGGCCAGAACACAGTAGCGGGGATAGGATTCGGTATCGCTCTTCGTCTCTCCGGTTCCCCCTCCGGGCGGGGGCACTTCGATCACGGTGGGAGACAATCCCATCCGCTGGAGGTGGTCCTCGAGGAGCTCGACGCACTCGCGGTAGTTTCGCCCCGGAGGGTTCTCCGTAGGAACCCGGACCAGCGCTTCGGTGAACGCCAGAATGCCCTCACGCTGGGAGGCGATGAATCGGAGGATCTGGTCTTTCATTCTCGATCCCTGGCAATGAAGTGAACAACAACGGCCGAGATCCTATCCGCAGATTACGCAGATGAGGACTATTGCAACACTACATCCACGGGAACGGAGAGCACAAGTGTTTCCGGAGCGGAACAGGCACTTTCATTGCAGGGTTGGATCTGAAGATTGAAAGATAGATCAACGACTCCCTCGGTTGCAGTCGAAGCGATTTCGATGGGGATCTGGATCGCAATCTCGCCTTTGTAGATGGACAGCGGTTCGGAACTGAACTCGAAGGTCATCGATGTTCCTTCGGGATACGTGATGTTTCCGACGCAGGCCGCCGGATTGTCCTTGAGAGTGACCGACGTCGGAACCAGATAGTCCTGGAGTGGCGCGTGCGAGTTGATGTGCCAGCCTTCATCGACCGTGATCCGCAGATCCAGATGAACCTCGTCCCCGGGCCGAACGGTCTCCGCCGGAGGGGTGATGGCTGCGGCGACGCGACTCTTCCCCCTGGACGGGGATCCGAGATCCAGGTACTCGGCTGTCACCTGAATGAGTCTCTCGGTTCCCCGGGGCGCGCGCTCCATGAAACCCTGGAATGTCTCGAGCGTCCTGCGGGCCAGATTCCGGTACTCGTCATCTCCGGTCAGCTCGGCCAGCCGCACCAGCACTCCTGCAGCCACGCCATTACCGGACGGGATTGCCTTGTCGAGCGGATTCTTGGAGCGGGTTATAAGACTTTCATGATCGTTCGCCACGAAGAAGAATCCACCTTCGGCCTCGTCATGATAATGCTCGACGAGCGTGTTCATGAGGGCCGTCGCCTCGTCGAGATAGCGCGTGTTCCCCGTAACGGCATGGAGATCCAGGAGTCCATCGGCCAGGAAGGCATAATCGTCCAGATACGCCGCCACGTCGGCGCGGTCGTTTCTGAATGAGCGAAGGAGCCGTTCGCCCTCGCGCATACGAGTCAGGATGAAGGTCGCCGCCCTCTCCGCCGCCGAGACGTACTCGGGCCTCTCAAGATGATGCCCGCCGTAGGCGAGACTCCCGATCATGAGACCGTTCCAGGAGGTGAGCACCTTGTCATCGAGATGGGGCCAGATCCGTTTTTCGCGGATGCCGAGTAGCATCTTCCGGTCCTCCGCCAGCTGTGAGCGGAGATCATCGACGCTCGTCTGCTCGACCTCGGCGGTTGTCTCCAGAGACTTCGGCAGATAGAGGATATTCGTACCCGGTGCATGCCCGGTCGCCTCGTCCCGGTAGTTGCCGACGTCTTCGACGCCGTACGCGTGACAGAAGAGATCGCCGCGCTCCTCGCCGAGGACGGAGAGAATCTCCTCCCGGCTCCACAGATAGAACTTTCCCTCCTCGCCCTCACTGTCGGCATCAAGCGCCGAGTAGAATCCTCCCTCCTCCGCCGTCATTTCCCTAAGGACCCAATCGTAGGTTTCTTCGGCAACGGCTCGATACCCGGGATCTTCCATGACAAGGAAGGCATCGACATATACCCGGGATAGCTGGGCGTTGTCGTAAAGCATCTTCTCGAAGTGAGGCAGGAACCAGTGCTCGTCGGTGGAGTAGCGATGGAACCCGCCGCCGACGTGGTCCCGGACTCCACCGGCCGCCATCGCATCGAGAGTCCGTGTCACCATCCGGAAAAGCGATGTGTCTCCGGTCCGTTTGACCTCATGAAGAAGCAGGCGGAGTGATCCATGGGGGGGGAATTTCGGCGCGCCGCCGAAGCCGCCCCGATTTTCATCGAAGGATGATCGAAGGGATGCGATGGCCTGGTCGACCGGAATTCGAGAGAGCGGTCCGGTTCCGGCAACGGTCGTGCCGGAGGCGAATGGTTGCATGGCCTCGGCAAGCTGGGCGGCCTGCTTCTCCACGTCCTCCCGGCTCGTGGTCCAGAATTCCGACAGTGCAAGGAGAACCTTCTTGAATCCCCGTCGGCCGAAACGATCTTCTGGCGGAAAGTAGGTTCCTGCAAACCAGGGGCGCCCGTCCGGGGTGAGCCATACCGAGTTCGGCCAGCCTCCGGATCCGGTCATGATCTGCGTAGCATTCATATAGATTTCGTCGATATCCGGCCGTTCTTCGCGATCGACCTTGATCGGAATGAAGTGCTCATTGAGGACCTTTGCGATCTCTTCATTCTCGAACGACTCCCGCTCCATCACGTGACACCAGTGGCAGGTGGAGTAGCCGATGGAGAGAAAGATGGGCTTGTCTTCCTTCTTCGCCCGCTCGAATGCCTCCTCGCCCCAGGGGTACCAGTCCACCGGGTTCCGCGCGTGCTGGAGAAGATACGGACTGTTTTCGTGGATCAGACGGTTGTGCTCCGGACCTCCGTCGGGAGGCAGCATGGCAATCTCCTGGGGGGTGAGAGAATCGACAGGGTGATGAACCGGTTCGTCCTGGTGTCCACAGGAGCAAGCGGAAAATGCGACGCATGTGATCAAGAAAATGCATCCGCCCACTCGCCGTATGTTTCTCCAACAGGCGTTCATATAACAAGATACGGACGTCGCTCGATGCGGTCAATCGAATCCCGGGTGTCCCCCTGAAGGGACAGTCACCCCTTTTCATCCACCTTCTCTCACGCAGAGGACCGCATACCAGGGTGGTCAGTCGAATCCCGGGCATTCTTCCCGTGGATCAGCGTGACTTCTGCCTCCCCTTGTCGCATGGGAAATCCGCGATTGTCTGAAAACTGTCAACCGCGTATGATGCCTTCGGAAGAACCTCGAAACACCACAACGCTCTCGGCACAGCGGGGTACGGTCGCATGGATACGATTGAACTCGGCTCAGATCAGAACCGTGCCCCTGGGCGAAGCAGGTCGGGATGGTTACACCTTACAGTGCTTCTGGGATTCGTCCTGCTCACCCTGGTTATGACGCTTCCTCTCGTCTTTCACCTGCGGACTCGTATCGCCGGAGTCGGCGGAGACAGTTTCTGCTTCCTCTGGACTCTGTGGTGGGTCAAGAAAGCCATCCTGGATCCAAGCCTGTCGGTGTTCTACACAGACTTCCTGTACTACCCGGTCGGTGTGACGCTGGCCTTCCATACTCTCTCCCTGGCGAACTCGGTGCTGTCCATACCCTTTCAGTCGTTCCTGGGATTGACCGGCGCATACAACGCCATGATCCTGCTGGGGTTCATTCTGGGCGGTTGGGGTGCCTATCTTCTTGCTTACTCCCTGACGGGTAACCGCATCGCTGCGATCTTCGCTGGTATCGCCTTCGGTTTTTCTCCGTATCACTTCTCGCGCGCGATGGTGGACTTGAACACGGCCAGCATCCATTTCATCCCGTTCACGTTTCTTTTCCTCATCCGTTGGCGCAGGAGAGGAGGGCTCGTCGATCCGGCGCTTGCCGGTCTGTTCTTGGGTATTACGGGCCTCTGCTGTTGGTACTACCTGTTGTACACTTCCATGGCCGTGGCACTCATCGGGCTGGTCTGGCTGTTTCAATCAGGGCGGCCAAAGCACGTACGGAGCGCAGTATTGGGGTCGCTGCTTCTCGGTTTGGTTGCCCTTGCGGTGATATCGCCGGCGGTCATGCCGATGGTGAAGGCAGTCGTCGAAGGAACCGATTTCATGAATCCCGGGCGCCAGGAAGCCTACTCTGCAGACCTGCTGGCCTACGTTGTTCCTTCCTCAAACCAGCCGTTGTTTCTGAAGTGGGTGGCTCCGTACTATAGGAGTCTGGGGGGAAACGTCTACGAGAACACCGTAAGCCTGGGACTCGTTGTGATTGCGCTGGCGGCGTACGGGGTCTGGGGGAGGCGTCGAGCCGGGGGGGACCGCCTGGCGTGGGCCATCGTGGGTCTAGTCGCCTTCGTTCTCTCTCTGGGGCCCACTCTTCAAATCGCCGGGCGGTCCATCGGGCAGTCCGGATGGCTTCCCTATCGCTGGTTGATCCAGGACATCCCGTTGATCTCCCACGCCCGGGTGCCTTCACGCATTGCCGTGCTCGTGACGTGCTCGGTCTCCGTCCTGGGCGCCTTCGGTTTCAGGGATCTCCTCGGGTGCAAGATGCTCCGCGCTTCGAGATGGCGGAAGATGGGATGGGTTTCTCTCGTCTTCACCGTTCTGTTGGTGGAGCTCTGGGGCGCGCCCGTTCCCGGTGGAGGTATGCCAGTCCCTCACTTCTTCGAGGAGGTGGCAGAGGACGACGATGACTACACGGTACTCGGACTTCCCTTCAAGGGATGGACGGTGGCCCTCCAGGACATGTACTACCAGACGACTCATGGGAAACGGATTGTGAATGGTCTGGTGGCCAGAACTCCCGTTGGCGCCGATGCATTCTTCGACGAGTGGTCCCGAGCAGCCTCCGACTACGGTTTTCTCCAGCGCCATCGCGTGCGCTACATCTTCCTGCATGCCTCGCTGGGACCGGAACCCTGGCACGTGCAGACGATGGACGGGCTTTCGCAACTTCCCTGGCTGAGACGGCTGGATCTGGATGAGCCCGGGATCATCGTCTACGCTGTCCAATGACTGTCTCCTCATAGGGACAGTCACCCCTTTTCATCCGCGTTCCCCCACACGGGGTGTCCCCCCATAGGGACAGTCACCTGTTTTCATCCACTTTTCCTCATGCAGGAACTTCCTGACCCTTTCCCCGCAACTAGGCACACCTCCTGCTATGTCCCTCCAGAGGGACAGTCACCCATTTTCGTCCACCATTCACCGCGCGGGGGAGCCAGGAGCACCGCTATGCCCCGAATTGCCAGAATCGTCATTGAGGGTTTGCCCCATCACATCACCCAGCGAGGCAACGATCGCTCTCAAGTGTTTTTCTCAGACGAAGACCGGGAGCGGTATCTCTCGTGGTTGAAGGAGCAGTCGGACAAGCACCATCTGGAGGTCCACGGCTATTGCTTGATGACCAACCACGTCCACATTGTGGCGACGCCGCATATCCCAGAGTCGCTGGCCCTCGCTATCGGGCGCACTAACTTTCGATATGCCCAGCGGGTAAACCGGATGCAAGGTCGAAGCGGTCACGTCTGGCAGAATCGGTTCTATTCCTGCGCAATGGACAATTGGCACTACTGGAGGGCGATGAGATACATCGAGCAGAATCCCGTTCGCGCTCATATCGTCCGATCACCTTGCGAATACCTTTGGTCCAGTGCGGCCGCACACATTGGCATTCTGGACTCGAGCAACATTCTGGATCTGAAAGAATGGCATAAATCCGTGGCTGACCTTGATTGGGAGACGATTCTCCAAGAGAATCTCAGCGAAGAGATGCTGATGAACATCCGGATGCACACGAAGACGGGACGCCCCTGGATGGATGACAGTTTTCTAGACAGATTGGAGACGGAGATGGGTCGCCGTCTGAGACCGCTATCCCGTGGACGCCCAAAGAACAATCGTGCAGAACCAGATGAGGAATAATTGAAGGAAAGGGGTGACTGTCCCATTAGGGGGACAGTCAGAATGCGGGATGGCTGACGAAAAGAGGTGACTGTCCCTTTTGAGGGACAGTCACCTCTATGTGCCCATACGTTACGCAGCTAGACGGCCTGGAGGATAGCCTCCAGATCCTTCTCCGGTTCCGAAATGGGCATGATGTTGAACTTCTCAACAAGGACGTTCAGCGCGGCGGGCGTAACGAACGCCGGCAGGCTGGGTCCGAGTCTCATGTTCTTGATGCCCAAGTGGAGAAGCGTGAGCAGAATGCAGACCGCCTTCTGCTCATACCAGGAGAGAACGAGCGACAGCGGCAGGCCATTGACATCCGTTCCGAACGCGTCGGCCAGCGCCGCGGCGATCTTAATCGCCGAGTACGCGTCGTTACACTGCCCGATGTCGAGCAGCCTCGGGATCCCGCCGATGTCGCCGAAGTCTAGCTTGTTGAACCGGAACTTGCCACAGGCCAGTGTCAGGATCACGCAATCCTCGGGGACTTTCTCCGCCAGCTCGGTGTAGTAATTCCGCCCCGGCTTGGCCCCGTCGCAACCGCCGATGAGGAAGAAATGCTTGATCTTTCCCGCCTTGACAGCATCGATGACCTTTCCCGCCACACCCATCACCGCCGCGTGTCCGAAACCGACCGTAGTCGTCTGCTCGGGGCCGTCCGCATCAAACCCATCCGCCGCCAGGGCGGCGTCGATCACCGGCTGGAAGTCCTGATCTGAAATGTGCTCCACGCCCGGCCAGGCCACAAGGCCACAGGTGAAGATCCGAGCTTTGTAGCTGTCCTTCGGTTTCTGAATACAGTTCGTGGTCATGAGGATCGATCCCGGGAACGCATCGAATTCCTTCTTCTGGTCCTGCCAGGCGCCACCGTAGTTCCCCACGAGATGCGGGTACTTCTTCAACTCGGGATAGCCGTGCGCGGGCAGCATCTCGCCGTGGGTATAGATATTGATTCCCTTGCCCTCGGTCTGCTTCAAGAGCGCCTTGAGATCTTTCAGATCGTGCCCGGAAATGAGAATGGCTTTCCCCTTCACGGGCGTTACCCGGACCGGGGTCGGAACCGGATGGCCATAGGCTCCGGTGTTTGCCTGGTCGAGGATCTCCATGGACTTGAAGTTCCACTCCCCACACTTGAGACACATGCCCAGGAGCTCGTCGACGGTCGGATTCTTCTTCGTCAGGAAATCCAACGCTTCGTGGAAGAACCCGTAGAGATCCGCGTCTTCCTGGCCGAGGATCTGTGCGTGGTCAACATAGGCCGCCGCGCCTTTGAGCCCGTAGGTCAGAAGCTCCTGAAGGCCTGTGATGTCCTCGCCGAGCGTGTCCTTCCGCTTCTGGATCGACACATCGGCCGCCTGCTTCAGCAGTCCTTCGCGATCCGAGGCGGGCATCCAGGCGGCCGGTCCGCTCAGTTCCTCGGGCTTCCGCTCTGCCTTCTCCGCGGCCTGCTCGTAGAGCTTTCTGGCCCGATCGCGCATTTCGACCGCTTTGTCGACCCACTCGGCCAGCCGATCGGCATCGAAATTGACATTGGTTACCGTCGAGAACAAAGACTCGATGATGAAGACATCGACGTCACGATCGACCGCACCGAGATTCCGGGCGCGGTACGCATACATCGACACCCCTTCGCACGCGTAGAGCAAGAGATCCTGAAGATCCGACACTTCAGGGCTCTTGCCGCAAACCCCAACCGTTGTACAGCCCTTCCCTCCTGCCGTCTGCTCACACTGATAACAGAACATTGTTGCTCCCTTCTTGAGATCGACAACGACCTTCCACTGTTCCCTATTTCCTACTTGCTATCTCCTATTTCCTACTTGCCAGTGCCCAGTGCATAGTGC
>Ga0180432_10008595_pt1 | contig 12659 bp, 13 predicted proteins | sample SS_ome_10_FD_132414 | JGI IMG/M metagenome (GOLD analysis project Ga0180432, IMG submission 132414) | Hypersaline lake sediment archaeal communities from the Salton Sea, California, USA - SS_1_MS_2 metaG | ecosystem: Environmental > Aquatic > Non-marine Saline and Alkaline > Hypersaline >...
AGATGGTACTAGCCCGGACAGAATCCTCTCCTTCTATGGGCCCCCCCACCAGCTAGTCGAGAACACGGAACGTGATCAAGTTCGAGAGGCGCTGAAGCGGCTAACGGCGATGGACATTCTGATGGCGGAACAGCAACCAGCCGTCCTGTATGTCGAAGGCAGTGACGACTACAACCTGCTTCGCGCATGGGCCAAGGTTCTTGACCATGCCCTCCACGAGAAGTGGTTCACGAAATCGCCTTTCTGGCACCCGAATCACGGACGCAACCCACGCGAGGCGAAAGGGCACTTCTTCGCACTGCGGGCGATGAAGCCCGAGATGAAGGCATATCTGCTTCTTGACGGCGACAACAGGGATCTGCCTGAGCACGAGGTCGCTGCCGAGGGCCTCGTGATCGGGCGCTGGACTCGATATGAAGCCGAGAGCTATCTCTTGCATCCGAAGGGCCTCGTGCGTTACGTCAAGTCGCGTGTGGGTGACCTCTTTGCTTCGAAGGCAGAGAAGCATCTTGAGGACGAGCTTCCCGGCTCAGTCTTGAGGGATCCTGTTGGTGACCACGATTACCTTAACCGGACCCCTGCCAGCAAGACGCTTCTTCCCGGATTCTTCAGAGCTGTGGATGTGGATATATCAAAAGATGAGTATTACGTCGTTGCCGAGCAGATGCTGCCTGAGGAGATCCCAGAAGAAGTCAAGCTGAAGTTGGATGAAATCGCGTCGGCCCTGGGAATCGCATAGGGTTACTTCCGCGGTCAGCCAGTTTCTCTCGGGCTGCCCTATTGGTGGTAGAGCGGTCGTTCCTGGGGTGGGGGCCGATCTTCGGGTGGGCGCCGACGCGGGGCCAGGCGGGCCATTCAGCCCTGCATCTGACCAGCCAAGCCGGGGGCGTGGTGGGCCTCCGCCTTCGCTGGTCGACTTCTCGGCCGGTCGGCGGCGTGGGGTCAGCGGTTCAGGACCTGTCCGAGGATCCGCAGGCCGATGCCGATGGCGGCGCCGGCGGCGCGGGTCCGGCCGTCGTATGGGTCGGTCACCGGCACGCGGACGGTCCGCGTCTCGTAGCGGGCGGGGACGAGGACCTTCACGGTGCGGGTCTCGTAGACCGGCGGGCACCACACGCGCTGGACGCGGTCGGGCGTGACCTGGACCTCGTGCAGGTTGCCGCGGGAATCGCGGAGCAGCTCGCGCCGGCCGGGGATCACGCGCTCTTCCCAGTGGCCTTCGGCCACCAGCACCGTCTCGGTGCGGAGCTCGTAGTGGGCGGGCTCGACCAGGACGGTCTCGGTCCGGGTCTCGTAGCGGACCGGCGCGGGGTGGCGGGGGAGGATGGGGCCGGAGCCGATGCGGACCCGGACGTTCACGTTCTTGCGGGGCTCGTTGCGGCCGGGGCGGACGTTGCGGCGGTCGTCCCGGCCGTGGCGGGCGTCCTTGCTCGGGGACCGGTCGCGACGGCCGATGTGGCCCTGGCGGCCGCGGCGGTCGTCGTTCCGGCGGGCGGGCGGCGCCGCGTGGGCCGTCAGGGAGATCATGCCGAGCACCACGGCTCCGAGCAGTCCGAGTCTGGTCCTTGTCGCGTTCATGGCCGGCTCCTTTCGTTGGTGCTTCGTCTCGCGGGCTCTTTCGTCCTTCGGCAGGCCCAGTGCACGCCGGCCCGCCCGCGGTTACATCGCGCCAAGGAATCCGCCGGGGGCTGTGGCCCGTCGGGGGCAATGCCTGTCGGTCTCCGGGGCCGCGAGGGGATCGTCGAGAGGCCCGACGGCCGTCGGCGGGGCGATCGACCGCTCGATGGGGATGACGCCGGCGGGGGGACATGCCGCACCCGAGGCGGATGGCTTCAGCGGACACGGGCGCGCGGCCGCCGGCGCCGCCGGGGGCGGATCGTCGGGCGGGGGCGGCTGCCGGCTACAGGCCGCTATCGCCTCCGTCGAATGAGAGCGAGTCCGCCCGCCGCCAGCAGCGCCAGCATGCCGGGCTCGGGCGTCGTGTCGGGCACCAGAAGGTGGTCCTGGATCGAGCCGTCGGCCGGCGGGTCCGTCGGGTCGGTCGCCTGGAAGCCTTGGTTGCAGACGGTCGCCCATGCCCCGCCCTGGGCGCCGTCCTTGGCGTAGAAGTCCCCCCAGATCGGCTCCCGGTCGGAGTCGAAACGGACGACGACGGCGATCTCATCGAAGTCCTGGGCGGCGACGAACTTCACGCCGTACATGTCCGTCGGCATGTCGGGGTTCCCCGGGCCCGTCGTGTGAGTCTGGATCTCGATCTCCTCCATGTCGATCCAGCCCGCCGGGTCGCTGGCCGGCGCGAACAGGTTGCTCGCGCTGAACGCCGGCAGCGGGTCGCCGTCGGAGGCCTCGAAGATCACGTGGCTGATGCCCCCCGCCGGCACGCTCAAGGTGTACTCGTAGTGCCACTTGCCGGGCGTGGTCGTGTTGTCCACGGTCCAGCTCAGGGTGGTCGAGCTGTCGTTCCACGCGCCGGTTGCGGCCAGCAGGCCGTCGGCCCCGCTTCCTACGGACAGGCTGCCCGTGTAGGAGATGGGGTCGGCCGCGGCGACGGCGCACATCGCCGCCAACACGATGACAGTGAACGCCTGTGCTCGCAGAACTGGATACATCCGCTCCCTCCTCACGTAGGCTCTTGGCCGGCGCACCTGTACGGGGGCTCCTCCGTAAGGTGAGCTGACCCGGCTCCTCTGCTCTCTCCTTGGTCGGGGTGTGTTCCGCGTGGCGCAAAGCCAACGCGACAAAGGGCTAAAGTAACCCCAGATGCTCAGGCTGTCAACCGCAAAAAGGGCGTCCTTGCGCGAAATTCGCCGATGGGGAACGGGCGGGAAAACGCCGGTCCGGAAGGCTCTTCCCGGGGCTGCGTCCAGTCATTCACGGCTGTCCGGTTCGGCGGCGAAGCGGATGTCTTTCGCGTGGGGGCCGATCCTGAAGCGGCCGGCGGCGGGGGAGGCGATGGGCGGGCCGTGGATGCTCAGGCCCTCGATGGCGACGTCCCGGACGAGGTGGTCCTCGTCGAAGCCGCGGAGGATGGACCGGGTGAACGGCCCGCCGGTCACGGCGATGTCGCGGAAGCGCACGCCGCGGATGTGCCCGCGCCGCGGGTCCTTGCCGTACCGCGTCCGCTCGACGACCAGCTCGATCAGCCCGCTGCGGGCGTCCTCCACGCGGATGTCCTCGAAGGTCACGTCGCTGATCTCCGCCCGGTCGCTGGGGTTGATCGTCAGGGCGCCGCGGCAGGCGATGTTGTGCAGGATGTCGCAGTCGCGGAAGACCACGTCGCGGATGCGGTCGGTCCGCGTCTCGTAGGTGATCCCCAGGGAGACGCCCCAGTCGGTCCAGACGACGCAGCGTTCGACGAGGACGTCGCGGATCTCCCGGCCGTGGAAGCTCTTGAGAACGATGCTGTCGTCGAAGCTGCGGACGAAGCAGTGGGCGACGCGGACGTCGCGGCAGTCGACGAAGTCGAAGCCGTCGGAGTTGTAGCGCCAGCAGCCGACGAGCTTGACGTTGTCGAAGCGGACGCCGTCGCAGCGGGTGGGCTTGGCCGCCCAGACGTGGGGGTCGCGGAGGACGATGCCGGAGACGCTCACGTCCCGGCAGCGGTCGAACCAGAGTATGTTCCGCTCCTGCTTCCGCTTGATGGTGCTCGCGTCGAGGATGCCGCGCCCGCGGACGCGGACGTTCTCGGCGTCGGCGGCGTGGATCACGCCGTGGACGACGGCACCGCCGGCGATGTAGGCGGTCTCGCCGGACCGGAGGGTGATCCGCCCGGGCCGGTGGACGCCGGGGCCGAAGTAGCGGACGCCGGGGGCGCCGGGGTCGGGCGCGTCGTCCTCCGGCGGGTTGACGAAGAGGTGGAGGGCGTGGTGGATGCCGTTGACCTCGACGACGACCTGGCCCGGGCCGGGCAGGGCGAAGGCGATGGTGTCGCCGGCGACCTCGGGCCTGATCCCCAGCCGCAGCGGGCGGACGGTGACCTTGCGGACCGGGCGCCTGGAGACGACCCGGACGTCGGTGGGCCCGGCGGCGTCCCAACAGGCGAAGGCGGCCGGCTCGGTCTGATCGAGCGGGCGCTGGTGCCCGGGCCAGGGGCGGTTGACCGGGCTTGCGGAGACGCGGGCGGCGCAGACGAACGCCGGGCGCCCGTTGACGTGCACCGTGTACAGGTCGGAGGGCTCCTCGCCCGGCGGGCCGGGGTAGAGCACGGGCGGCGCCGGGCGCGTGCCGGGGTCGCGGCGGGGGGTGTGGGGCTTCCTGCTCACGTCGCCTCCTTGCCCGGGGGGCGCGCAGGCCGTCAGGGCGGCGGCGAGGACGAACGGCGCGGCGGTGACGGCGTGTCGCACGGTGCCTGCTCCAAGATGGGGGTCATTCGATCCTGGTCAGCCGGACGTCCCGGCCGGCGCGCGCGGTGGGGCGGATGGCGATCTCCCAGCGGGGCCGGGGCAGGGCCGCGGCCGCGCGGTCGGCCCACTCGATCAGCACGACGCCGGCGGCGAGCATCTCGGCCAGGCCCAGGTCGGCCAGCTCGGCCGCCGGGAGGGCCAGGCGGTACAGGTCCACGTGGAAGATCGGCACGCGCCCGTCGTACTCCTGGACGAGGACGTAGGTGGGGCTGGAGACGATCCGCTCGTCGGCCACCCCCAGGCCGCGGGCAAGCCCGCGGATGAGGACCGTCTTGCCCGCCCCCAGGGGGCCGACGAGGCCGACGCAGTCGCCGGTGCCGAAGCGCGGCCCGAGCCGCTCGCCGAGGGCGACGGTGGCGTCGGCGGAGGCGGTGTGGAAGGCCTCGCCCGCGTCCTCGTCATCGGCGCGCGGACTCACGTCTCGTGCTCCCAGCCGCGGGCGGGCAGCACCTCCCGCCGGCCGTTGCGGATGAGCGTCAGCCCGCTGCCGGCGGCGACGACGCCGATGCGGGCGACGGGGACGGCGAGGGGCCCCGCGGCGATCAGCTCGTCGGCCTTGCCGGCCGGGAGGGCGAAGAGCAGCTCGTAGTCCTCCCCGTCGAAGAGGGCGGCGGCGAGGGGGTCGTCGGCGTCGCGGGCGTCGTCGGCGATGGGGACGTGGTCGGCGTGGACCTCGGCGGCGACGCCGCCGGCGTCGGCGAGCCGGCCGAGGTCGACGGCCAGCCCGTCGGAGACGTCGATCATGGCGCTGACGTCGAAGTCGGCGGCGAGTGTGCGGGCCTCGGGGACGCGCGGCCGGAAGGACAGGTGCCGCCGGCCTCGCCAGGCCCCGCCGAAGGCGCCGGTGACGCAGAGGGCGTGGCCTGGGGCGGCGCCGCGCCGCAGGACCGGGCCGACGCCGCCGGCGCGCCCCAGGACGGTGACGCTGACGGCCAGCCGCCCGCCCGCATCCGACCACGCGGCCAGGTCGCCCCCGACCAGCGGGCAGTCGAAGGCGTCGCCGACCGACCGCAGCCCGTCGTGGATGGCGCGGGCGTCCTCGGCGGTCAGGCCCTTACCGGCGGCGACCGTGGCGACCATGGCCACCGGCAGGCCGGCCATGGCGGCGATGTCGGAGAGGCCCCGGGCGGCGGCCTTGCGGCCCGCCGCCGCCGGGCCGTGACGCGTCAGCGAGACGTGGACCCCCTCCAGGACCTGATCGGCGGTCAGCAGCAGCTTCTCCCCGCCCACGTCCAGCACGGCGCAGTCGTCGCCCGGGCCGACCTCGACGGCTTCCGAGGTCGCGGCCTGCGCCCGGACCCATTCGATGAACTCGAATTCACGCAAGGGGATTTTCGACTGACGATCAGGGCTCGCACGTCGGGTCAGGGAAGGTGGACGCCGCGCCGGGCCAGGTCTTCCCGGGCCTCGAGCCAACAGGCGATGGCGTCGCGCACGTTCTCGAGCGTCTCGGTCAGCGACCCGCCCTGGGTGATGCAGCCGGGCAGGGCGGGCACTTCGGCGACATAGCCGCCGTCCGGATCGGTTTGGAGGCGGGCGGAGTAAACGTGCCCGTCCACGCTGACCTCTTCGACCTTGTCGTTTTCGGCTTCCATCGCGCCCTACCTCCCCAGGCGTTTCCGCCAGTAGGCGAGCTGGCGTTTGAGCTGCCGTGGTCCGCCGGCGCCGTCGGTGGCGTAGCGGCGGGCGACGTTGGCGGCGCCGAGTGAGTCGGCGACGTCGTCGTCGACGGCGTCGCAGGCGGCGCGGAGGGTCTCCAGGGGCATCTCGGCGAGGGTCCGCCCGGCCTTCTCGGCGCGGGCGACCAGCCCGCCGACGATCTGGTGGGCCGTGCGGAACGGAACGCCCTTGCCCACGAGGTACTCGGCCAGCGAGGTGGCGTCGGCGAACCCGCGGTCGAGGTCGTCGGCCATGCGCTCGGGGGTGAGCTTCGCGCCGGCGACCACGCCGGCGGCGGCGGCCAGGGCCGCGTCCATGGCCGCGGCGGCGGGGAGGGCGAAGCGCTTGTCGTCCTGGAGGTCGCGGCTGTATCCGGAGGGGAGCGAGCGGGTCAGCGTCAGCAGCCCGACCAGCGCCGCCGTGGCCGTCGCCGACTTCGCCCGGATCAGCTCCAGCGTGTCGGGGTTCTTCTTCTGCGGCATCATGGAGCTGGAGGTGCAGTGGGCGTCGTCCAGCTCGATGAGGCCGAACTCGGTGGTGGCGAAGATGATCCAGTCCTCGGCCCAGCGCCCCAGGTGCCCGGCGAGGGCGGCGAGGTCGAAGCACAGCTCGGCGAGGAAGTCGCGATCGGAGGTCGCGTCGATGCTGTTGCGGCTGAGGGCGGGGAAGCCGAGCAGCTCGGCCACGAGCGCGCGGTCCAGCGGGACCGACGTGCCGGCGACGGCGCCGGAGCCCAGCGGGCAGACGTTGACCCGCTTGCGGCAGTCGGCCAGCCGCCCGGCGTCGCGATCGAGCATCTCCACGTACGCCAGCAGCAGGTGGCCGGCGCAGACCGGCTGGGCCCGCTGGAGGTGCGTGTAGGCGGGCACCACGGCCGCGCCGGCCTCGCCGCCGGCGAGGGCCGCGAACGCCCGCTGGAGGTCGGCGATCCGCCCGATCAGCCCGTCGATGGCGTCGCGCGCCCACAGGCGGAGGTCGAGGGCCACCTGGTCGTTGCGGCTGCGGCCGGTGTGGAGCTTGCGGGCGGGCTCGCCCACCCGTTGGATGAGGGCGGCCTCGACGACCATGTGGATGTCCTCGAGGCCCGGGTCCAGCGCGATCCGTCCGCTCTCGATGCCGTCGGCGACGTCCTTGAGGCCCTTGCGGACGGCGGCGAGCTCGCGTCGGGTGAGGACGCCGGCGGCGGCCAGGGCCCGGGCGTGGGCGATGGACCCGACGATGTCGTACTTGTACAGGGCGGCGTCGACGTCGATGGAGGCCAGCAGCTCGGCCGCGGCCGGGTCCGCCTCGGCACTCAGCCGCTGCTGCCACGATTTCCGCGATGGGGTGCGTTTCTTCGCCATGGTCCGGTCCCGCGGGCCCGCCGGGGCGGGGCCATTCTATCAGGATTCCACCGGCGCGTGGGCGGGGAGGGGTTTTTTCGTCCCGCCGGGTCGATATAATCGCCGCGAGGCGCCCGGGCGGTCGCCGGGCCCGAAGGAGACGACGATGGGCAAGACAGAGCAGTCGGTGCCCCGCGAGGTGTTCTTCACCAAGGGCGTGGGTCGGCACCGGAACCGGCTCCAGAGCTTCGAGCTGGCGCTGCGCCACGCGGGGATCGAGAAGTGCAACCTGGTTCGTGTCTCGAGCATCTTTCCCCCGGCGTGCAGGATCATCGCGCGGGCGCGGGGCCTGGCGCGCCTCCAGCCGGGACAGATCACCCACTGCGTCCTGGCCGAGGGCGCCACGAACGAGCCCAGCCGGCTGGTCGGCGCCGGCATCGGCCTGGCCGTCCCCGCCGACGGCAAGCACTACGGCTACATCAGCGAGCACCACGGGTTCGGGATGAAGGAGAAGCTGCTCAGCGACTTCGTGGAGGACATGGCGGCGACCATGCTGGCCACGACCCTGGGGATCACGTTCGATCCGGACACGGCTTACGACGAGCGGCGGGAGGTGTACAAGATGTCGGGCCAGATCGTCCGCTCGCAGGCCACGGTGCAGACCGCCGAGGGCGACAAGGACGGGCGATGGACGACGGTGATCGCCACGGCGGTGTTCCTGATGTGATGGCCCGGGCGCGGCATGCGGGCGCCCGCGCCGGCCCGACGGACCTTCGGTGAGATGGCCGGACCCGCCAACTTCCTCGACCTGCCGGCGGAGCTGTCCGACCCGGCGACCGCGCGGACCGTCGTCCTGCCCGTGCCGTACGAGGCGACGACGACCTACGGGCGGGGCACCGCCGCGGGCCCGTCGGCGATCGTGGCCGCCTCGGCCCAGGTGGAGTGGTTCGACGAGGAGCTGGGCGCGGAGGTCGTCCGGGCCGGGGTGGCCACCCTGCCGCCGGTGGAGCCCGCCGCCACGCCGGAAGAGCAGATGGCCCGCATCCGCGCCGCGGCCGCCCCCGTCCTCGAAGACGGGCGGCTCCTGCTGAGCCTCGGCGGCGAGCACACCATCACGGTCGCCTTGGTCGCCGCGGCCGCGGAGGCCCACCCCGGCCTCAGCGTCCTCCAGATCGACGCCCACGCCGACCTGCGCGAGGCCTACCAGGGCTCCCGGCTGTCGCACGCCTGCGTGATGCGGCGGGTGCTGGAGATCACCCCGCGGATCGCCCAGGTGGGCGTCCGCAGCTACTCGCGGGAGGAGCGCGAGCAGTGCCCGCGGCAGGCGGGGCGTTTCATCACCCCGCGGCGGGTGCGGGAGGACCCCGGCTGGGTCGAGGCGGCCCTGGAGCTGCTGGGCGAGACGGTGTACGTGACGGTGGACGTGGACGGGCTGGACCCCTCGGAGGCCCCCGGCGTGGGCACGCCGGAGCCCGGGGGGCTGCACTGGGGCGAGGCGACCGCCCTCCTGCGACGGGTGGCCGCCGAACGTCGCGTCGTCGCCGCCGACGTCGTCGAGGTCCGCCCGATCCCCCCCTCGAACGTCACCGAGTTCCTCGCCGCCCGCCTGGCCTGCAAGATCATCGCCTACACACAGGCCTGACGGCGACAGTGGGGCGCGGGTCACGCCGCGCGGGGGGCAGTCGCGGACGGCTTATTCCCTCAGCGCGTCGCGCATGCGCCGTCGCTCGGCGAGGAGGCGGGCCTTGCCGTGGTGGCCCTGGACGTGGTCCCAGGGCAGGGGCTCGTCGGCGGGGCGGTCGCGGGCGGCATAGAAGGCCGGGTCGACCCCGGCGGCGTCGAAGGCGGCCAGCCAGCGGTCGTAGTCGAAGTGCTCGTCCCAGCCGTCGAAACCCGCCCCGGCCCGCCAGGCGGCCTCGATGGCGCCGGCCACGCGCCGGTCCCCACGGGCGATGACCGCCTCGAGGCAGCTCCGCTCGATGCGGTGGAACCGGAACTGCACCGCCGACCCGCGCGCCAGGCCCTTCAGTCGGCGGCGGACCGACCAGAAGTACGCCGCGTCGCGCTGGGCCTCCCACTGCATGGGCGTGTGGGGGCGGGGGACGAGCCAGCTGACGGCGGCGTGGATGGCGCCGGGCCGCCCGTCCACGCCCCGCCGGGTCTCCGACAGCCGCCGGCAGAGGCCGAAGACGGCGTCGACGTCGTCGTCGGTCTCGCCCGGCAGCCCGGCCATGAAATAGACCTTCACGCTCCGCCAGCCCGCGCGCCACGCCGCCGTCACGCCGGCGACCATCGCCGCGTCGGAGATGTCTTTGCCGATGGCCCGGCGCAGGCGCTCGCTGCCGGCCTCGGCGGCGATGGTCAGCCCGCTCTTGCGGACCTGGCTCGTCAGCCGCGGAATCACCGCCAGTTGACTGTCCACCCGCAGCGAGGGCAGTGAGACCGAGACGTTTCGCGGGGTCAGCTCCGCCGTCAGCCGATCGATCAGCTCGGCGAAGTGCGGGTAGTCGCTGGTGGAGAGGCTCAGCAGCGAGACCTCGTCGTGGCCGGTGGCGGCGAGGGCCTTGCGCGCGGTCGCGACGATCTCCTCGACCCCGCGCCAGCGGACGGGCTTCTTGACCGCCCCGGCCTGGCAGAAGCGGCACCCGTGGGGGCAGCCGCGCATGATCTCGATCGTCACACGGTCGTGGACGGCCTCGGCCAGGGGCACCAGCGGGGCGGTCAGGGCCGGCGAGTCGCTCAGCCGCTCCAGCCGCGCCCGGGACACCGTCGCCGGCAGGCCCTCCCGCCTCGGCGCCGGCGTGCCGAGCGCCCCATCGGCCCGCCGCGCCGGCTCGTAGAACGCCGGGGCGTACACGCCCGGGAGGGTCCGCCCGGCCTCCAGGAGCAGGTCCTCGCGCGCGGCGCCCTCGCGACGCGCCCGGCGGACGAGGTCGAGCAGCCCCGGCAGGACCGCCTCCCCGTCGCCGACGCAGAACAGGTCCACGAACGGCGCCATCGGCTCGGGGGCGTCGGCGCCGGAGTCCCCGCAGATCACCAGCGGGTGGGCCTCCGTCCGGTCCGCCGCGCGCACCGGCAGGCCCGCCAGGTCCAGCATGGCCAGGACGTTCGTCGCGCAGCCCTCGTGCGGCAGGGAGAAGCCGAGCACGTCGAAGTCCGCCACGGCCCGGCGGCTCTCCCACCCGAACAGGGGCACGCCCTCGGCCCGCATGACCGCCTGGGCGTCCGGGAGCGGGCAGTACGTCCGGTCGCACGCCGCGAATGCCAGGTCGTTCGCCAGCGCGTAAAGCACCTGGCTGCCCAGGTGGCTGATGCCCACCGCGTAGGCGTCCGGGTAGGCCAGCACCAGGGCGACCTCGGCGGCCTCCATGTCCCCGCAGCGGGCGTTGGTCTCCAGCCCGACGTACTGGCCGGGCCGGCGGACCCGCGGGAGCAGGCGGCGGCGGATTGTCTCGGAGAGGTCGCGCATGCCTCGCCGCGCCGGGTTGAACCGGCGCTTCACGCCGCTATCATAAGAAGGGAGGCGACGGCGAGAAAGGCGGATCCCATGCTGTGGCGCATGCTGATTCGACGGATGACCTTCGCCCAGCGGCTGACGGCGATCGGGTGGATCGTCGCGGCCGTCGGCGTGCTGCTGCTGCTGGTGCAACTGGTGATGTGGCTGGCGCACGCGGCGTGGGTGATCACCCTCATCGGGCTGCTGCTGGTGCTGATCGGGGGGCTGGCCGGCGCCGTCGCCCGCGGGCGTCGGCGCGAGGCCGACGAGGACATCCCGTACTTCTGAGCGCGCCCGGCGCCCCGGGCGGGCGGGGGCGTTGCCCGCGCGGCCGCGGCGCGGTAGGCTGCCGGCACGACATGAAGGCCCACACCGAATACCTCACGTTCAACGTCCCGGCCCGAATGGACTTCGTCAACATCACCGGGAAGGTCGCCGCCATCGTCGCCGCCAGCGGCGTCGCCGAGGGCCTCGTCCTCGTCAACGCCATGCACATCACCGCCAGCGTCTTCATCAACGACGACGAGACCGGGCTGCACGAGGACTACAAGCGCTGGCTGGAGGAGCTCGCCCCCTTCGACGCCTCCCCGCGCCGCTACCGGCACAATCGCACGGGGGAGGACAACGCCGACGCCCACCACAAGCGCCAGGTCATGGGCCGGGAGGTCGTCGTCGCCGTCACCGGCGGCAAGCTGGACTTCGGCCCGTGGGAGCAGATCTTCTACGGCGAGTTCGACGGCCGCCGGCCCAAGCGCGTCCTGGTCAAGGTCATCGGAGAATAGCCATGACCATCAAGTTCCGTTGCGAGCACTGCGGCAAGAAGGTCGAGGCCCCGGACACCGCCGGAGGGCGGCGCGGGCGCTGCCCCTACTGCAAGCAGCCCAACTACATCCCCGCCCCCGTCTCCGAGGAGGACGTCTACGAACTGGCGCCGGAGGATGAGGCCGAGCGGAAGCGCGCGAGGGAGGAGGAGGCCGCCCTCCGCCGGCAGGAGGAGGCCCTGTTGGCCGAGACGGGCGGCGGCGAGCAGGCGCCCGTGCCCATCGAGCACCGGGAGGACCTCACGGCTGAGGACCTGCACCACCTGGTGGTCAACTACTGTCTGGACATGGCCGACAGCAAGCTCCAGCGGGCCGCCCAGCACCTCGCCGAGCTGAAGAAGGCCTCGCCCGCCGTCGCCGCCGAGGCCGTCGCCGACTTCGCCGGCGGAAAGACCATCGAGCCCGCACTCGACCGCATCCCCGGAAAGGTCCTCCAGGGGTTCCTCCAGCAACTCCGCCAGCAGATCAAGTGAGGCGGATTTGCCTGAAGCTATGGCTTCATGAGCATGGCGAAGCCGCTGCCGTCCCGCTTGGCCACGGGCCTACCGCCGATGCGAACGACAATGCTCGCGTTGCGGAAGTCGTCGCGTATCCGGCAGATGTGCTTGCGCACGTAGCCGCGCACGTGGAAGTAGATCGAATCGTTCAGCACGCCCGCGGCATTGGCCCTGGTGAGCTTCACGCCCTCTTTCCGCCGCAGGTCCACTACGACGGACAGGCCCTTGGGGCCGGGCGTGGCCGTCAGGCCGATGACGTCGAACCAGTTCGGTAGGGGCGCCGGCTCGGCCTTGAGGGAGGCCTTGACGCACCGAAGCTCAAGCTCGGTCAAGGCTCGGGTCTTGTTCAGCGCCTCTCGCTCGGCCTCCACGACCCAGCAAAACTGGAACTGCCCTTGCGCCGCCTGGGGTCTGGGCCTATCGTTGGGGTCGCTCCTGCCGTCGGGCGGCAGCGCCTTTCC
>Ga0180432_10008596_pt1 | contig 12658 bp, 9 predicted proteins | sample SS_ome_10_FD_132414 | JGI IMG/M metagenome (GOLD analysis project Ga0180432, IMG submission 132414) | Hypersaline lake sediment archaeal communities from the Salton Sea, California, USA - SS_1_MS_2 metaG | ecosystem: Environmental > Aquatic > Non-marine Saline and Alkaline > Hypersaline >...
CGAGACGCCCCGGCTACCCATCATCGCGCAACGCGGGTGAACGCGGCCCGTGGCGAGACGCCCCGGCTACCCATCATTGCGCAACGCGGGTGAACGCGGCCCGTGGCGAGACGCCCCGGCTACCCATCATTGCGCAACGCGGGTGAACGCGGCCCGGGGCGAGACGCCCCGGCTACCCATCATTGCGCAACGCGGGTGAACGCGGCCCGGGGCGAGACGCCCCGGCTACCCATCATTGGGTAGCGCGGCCGTCTCGGCCGCGTGACTCAGGGGCCGCCCCGGCGCTGGAGCGCCTGCTCCAGCGTCAGGCCGGCCAGGTATTCCCATCCCCTGGCGTCCGCCTCACTCAGCAGCCTGTCAACGAGGGCCTGGGCGCCGCCGGACTCGCGCCGGCGTGACGGTCTCCTCGGCTCAACGGCTGCCACGACCTCGGCCACCGTGATGCTGCGGGGCGGGCGTATCAGCCAGTATCCCCCCTTGGGCCCGCGAATGCTGTTCACCAGGGCGCGGCTTTTCAGGCTGAGCAGGATGTGGACCAGGTAGTTCGACGGGACATCCGTGCGGACGGCGATCTCCCGCAGCTTGACGGGCTTGTCGCCGTCGTAGTGCTCCGCCAGGTCAAGGGCGGCAAGGAGAGCGTATTGTGTCTTCGCCGTTACGCGTGCCATGCTCGGCTGACACCCAAAGGGAGCCCGTGTGCTGCAATACCGGCGCCCAGCGTAAGCGCGGCGGCGGCGCCAGTCAAGGGCAGGCGCGCTAGCAGCCTGTTGAAGAATGTAGCTCAGCCGCCCCCGGCTGAGAACGCCACAGGCGAGGGCGCCTGTGCTACACCGACACGGCCCCTCGCGCAGGCACTCTCCGGGGAATCCTCCTTCTTCAACGGGCTGCCAGGGGAGGGGAAGAGGGCCGCGCACGGTCTCAGCCGACACGGCCGAGTTCCCGCGCACGGGTCAGTGATTCCTCACTGTCCCCGTCAAAGACGTGGGCCTTTGTCACGTCAAATGCCACGCGGACGTCCTGGTTGACGGCCGGGGTGCTGCGCGCGTCGAACTTCGCCACGATGTCCCGGCGCTGGGCGCCGCCGCGCAGGTAAACAAGCGTCTCGGACCCGAGGGGCTCGACGACCTCGGCGCGTATCGTCTTGACGTTCGCCGGGTCAACGTCGCTGAAGTAGGCGCTGTCATGGATGTCTTCCGGTCGAATGCCCAGGTAGACGGACTTCCCCACGTGTCCGCGCAGGCCGGACGCAAGCTCGTCCCCGAGCGTGAGCTGCAAGTCTTCGGCGGTGAAACGCACGCCGTCGGCCGCCCTGCTGAGCTGTCCCTCCATGAAGTTCATGGGCGGGCTGCCGATGAACCCGGCCACGAACTTGTTGACCGGGTGGTCGTAGAGTTCCATCGGCGTGTCGATCTGCTGGATGTAGCCGTCCTTCATGACGGCCACCTTGCTGCCGAGGGTCATCGCCTCGACCTGGTCGTGGGTGACGTAGATCATGGTCGCGCCGAGGCGCTCGTGAAGGCGGGCGATCTCGACGCGCATCTGCACGCGCAGCTTGGCGTCCAGGTTGCTCAGCGGCTCGTCGAACAGGAAGACCTGGGGGTGGCGCACGATGGCGCGGCCGACGGCGACGCGCTGCGCCTGGCCGCCGGAAAGCTCCCTCGGGCGGCGTTGGAGCAGTTCGTTGATCTCCAGCAGCTCGGCCGCCTGCTGCACCCGCCCCTCGATCTCCTCGGTGGGATACTTGCGCAGCTTCAGTCCGAAGGCCATGTTGTTGTAGACGGTCATGTGCGGGTAGAGGGCGTAGTTCTGGAACACCATGGCGATGTCGCGGTCCTTGGGCAGGACGTCGTTGACGCGCCTTCCGCCGATGTAGACGTCCCCCTCGGTGACTTCTTCCAGGCCGGCGACCATCCGGAGAGTGGTGGACTTGCCGCAGCCCGACGGCCCCACCAGGACCAGCAGGCTGCCGTCTTCGACTGTGAGGTCCACGTCCTTGACGGCCTGAACGCCGCCCTCGTAGACCTTCGATACGTTGACGAACTTGACTTCGGCCATTGATTTCCCTCCTGACGTGCCCTCAGCCTTTGATGGCGCCCTCGCTGATGCCACGGATGAAGAACCGCATCGTGAACGCGAACAGGATGACAAGCGGCACCGCCGAGATGAAGTAGGCGGCCATCAACGGACCCCACTGCTTGACGTAGGCGCCCTGGAGCCGGTACAGCCCGACCGCGAGCGGCAAAAGCTCGGTATCGCGGATCGTGATCAGGGGCAGGATGAACGAGTTCCACGCGCCCACGAACTGCATGATGGCCAGCGCCGAGATGATGCCGCCGCACTGCGGTATGACCACGTGAATGACCTGCTGAAGGTGCGACGCCCCGTCGATGCGCGCGCACTCGAAGAACTCCTTCGGCATGTCCTCGATGAAGTTCCGCAGCACGTAGAGGCAGAAGACCTGTCCCCCGGCCGCCGTGACGACGGAAAGCCCGAGAAGCGAGTTCAGCAAGGTGAGCCGCTTCATGAGGTTGAAAAGCGGGATCAGGTTTGCCACGCCCGGCATCAGCATCAGCACGATCAACCCCGCCCAGAACAGGTCGCCGAACGGGACCCTGTAACGCCCGAACACGTAGGAGGCAAGAACGGCGGCCACCAGCGTTATCAACGTGGCCGTGACGGCCAGGAAGACGGAGTTCGCGATGTAAACGCCGACCGTGTCCCACGCTTCGAGCCAGTTGCCCCAGTGCAGCGGCCAGGTGGGCGCCCAGGTCCGGTTGTAGAACTGCGTGTTGTCCTTGAAGCTGACGACCAGCATGACGTAAAAGGGCAGGAAGATCAGGGCCAGCATGGCCCAGAGATAGGCGTGCTTCAGGAACCACGCCCCGCGGCCTTCCGAGACCTTGCTCATTTCTCGACCCGTACCAGCTTGTTGTTGATGACCGTCAGCGCCAGGATCAGGAAGAACAGCAGTATGCCCATGGCACAGGCATATCCCGCTTCCCGGCGGATGAAGGCGTTGTAGTACATGTACAGCCCCGGCACCAGCCCCCGCCCGGCGGGGCCGCCGTCGTCTCCGAGCAGCACCAGGATCAGGCCGTAGCCCTTCAGCACGCCGATGATCATCAGGACCAGGTTGATGCGCACCTGCGTTGCGATCAGCGGCAGTTCGATGTAGAGGAACTTGCGGAACCAGCCGACGCCGTCCAGCTCGGCGCACTCATAGACCGAGCGCGGTATCTTCTCCAGGCCGGAAAGGTATATCAGCACGCCGATGATGCCTATCCAGGGGAACCCCCAGAAGATCAGCGCAGGCAGCACGAGGTCGGGGTCGCCCAACCAGGCGGGGCTCTTGTTGGCGACGAAGGCAGCCGAATCCACGATGCCCGCCTTGACCAGCCAGGCGTTCGCCCAGACCAGAACGTCCATCAGGTGCGTGGTGTTCAGGACGCTGTTCAGCAGCCCGACGATCGGGTTGTAGAAGAACTTCCATATCAGCAGGACGACCATCCACGGTATGACCATCGGCACGACGAACAGCAGGCGATACAGGTAGCGCGCCTTGTCACTGGTGATGCGATGGATGACGACCGCCGTGACGATGGAGGGGATCATCTTGAACAGGCTCGCAACGAACAGTATCCCCACCACGACGAAGGCGTAGCCGAACTTAGGGTCCGTGAACGCGCGGCCATAGTTCTGGAGGCCGGTGTAAGTGGCGACCTCGTCGCCGTCCCAGCGATAGAAACTGTGCCAGACGCCGCTGACGGCGGGCCAGTACATGAAGAGCCCCACCAGCACCAGCGTTGGCACGACCATGGCGTAGAGCGGCCAGTATCGCTTTATCTGCGAGAACCTGACTCTCTCCCTCGCCATGCCTACTCCGGTTCAGGGGTCTGCGGGGCGCTCTCTGCGGCGCTCTCGGCCCAGACGCGTATCTCATTGGCGCGGCTGGCGACCTGCGTGACGTAGACTTCTATGAGGCTCTTGTACTGGAGTTCGCTGTCACCGCTCATCGCGGCTTCCGCGCCCGGCGCGCCGGCGATGGCCGCCCGCCGCACCGCGGCGAACCTCATCTGCTGGGCCAGCGTCTGCTCGTTGTTGCGGATGAACTCGCGCACGCCGTGCGGTGCGTCGCGACGATACGCCTCGTAAAGGCCCTCAGCAAAGTCCTCGTAACTTATCTTGCCCGACAGGTAGAGGGGCAACGCCTGGTTATAAGCCAGCTCGACCCCGGGCCCGTCGTAGTTGAGGGCGGTCGAGTAGCCCTCGATGCGCGGCGCGAAAGGCTTCAGTTCCTTGCGCATCTCTGCGTCGCGAATGGCCGGGATCCAGTACATCGCCTGGTTCAGTTCCTCGTTCTTCTTCAGCGACGAGGCGTACTGCAGGAAGTCCAGCGCCTGTTCCGCGTTCTCGGAGAAGCGCGTGATGGCCATCGGGAACCCGCCCCGGATGCCCGCCTCGGTCCTCGGGCCGGCCACGTGGCGGCCGTAGCGCGGATTGTCCTTCGAGGGCAGCGGGATTTCGGCGATGCCAATCTGGAACTCCGACTGGACCCCGAGGCTCTGGTAGTCCCAGCTGCCCGTGGTGATCATCGCGGAGTAGCCCTGCAGGAACAGGAAGACGGCCTCGTCCCGGTCCAGTTGCATGAAGCCCTGGGGGAAGTAATCCGACAGCTCCCGCACCAGCTCGAAGTTGGCCCTGATGGGCGCCTCGGTCATCTGCACCTGGCCGGAGTAGAGGCGCGCCGCCGCCTCGACCCGGCTCACGGAGCCGTCGTAGTCCGCGTCCAGCCGGTCCAGGTACGGCGCGGTCATGGCCGCCTGGTACGTCTGGAAGAACTGCCGGAAGTTGTAGCCGGAACCCGCAATGGGCACCAGCTCCCTGCCGCGCTGCTCACCGTGCTCAACCAGCTTCTCGCAGAGTTCTATGAACTCCTCGTACGTCGCCGGGAAGGTCTCTCCCCAGACCTCGTCGATCATGTCCTTGTTGTAGTAGAGCCGCACCGTGAAGGCCGACAGCGGGACGCGGTAGTAGCTCTGGAGCGTGTCCTCGTAACCGCCGTCCATCTCGTCAAAGTAGGTCTGGCGCCAGGGCGTGTTCTCGAACTGCGTGCCCTTGTTGTACGGGTTCGGCTGCTCCACGTAGCGGTCCAGCGGCAGGAAATAGCGCGCGTAGAACTTGGGCCAGAGCGACCACGCCACCGGCCCCCCGAGACCGCACTCGATCATGTCCGGCGCGGTCCGCCCGATAAGCTGCGTGTTCACCCAGCGGAAGTAGCCCTCCTCGGGGATGAGTATCTGGCGGACCTCGACGTCGGGGTGCGTCTCCTCGTAGTCTGCGATCAGGGCGTCCACGGCGTTGCGGATGCCCGGCTCGAGCTGCCAGTGGGCGAACCGGAGGACCTTCTTCTGCCCCGTGCCCGGCGCCCCGCCCGAGCCCCGGATCACGTTGCCGATCACGACCACGCAGGCCGCCACGTAAACGATGATCAGGAGCAGCAGCGCCGGATAACGCTTCAGCCTTGTCCACGGAGTCGCCATAGTCGTCAGCTTTCCTCGGCAGTCCTCAAGGCCCGCACGCGCTCCAGGCTCTTCATGACGCGGTAGATCAGCACGTAGCGCGGGAACTCGTCGACGTAGCGCTCGTAGTATTGCTCAGCCAGCTCGTAATCCTTCAACTCCTTCTCGGCGATCCGGGCGACGCGCCAGAGCAGAATGACGCGCGTCAGGACGCCCTCGACGCCCTCCTTGTCGGCCATGAGCAGATGGTCAACCGCCTTGGGGAACTCTTTGAGCTGGATGTACTGGTCGGCGATCATCACGTGCATGGAGCCGGCCAGCGGATTGTCCGGGTGCGATTCGAGCCTGTCCTGGAGCACCTGGATACCCCTTTGCATCTGCTCGTCGGAGGGCAGCGCGAAGCCGCTCGCCTGCGCCTCGTCCCACGTCGGGTCGCAGTAGGAGTCGGCCAGGTGGAGGGCGGCCTCGTTGGCTTCGAGGGAGTCCGGGAAGTCCTTTATCAACTGCATGAGCCCGAGCTGGGCCTCAGCCTTCTTGCCCTCGGCGAGGTCTATCTGCGCCAGGCCCAGCACGCTCTGTCGCCGGGGCTGGTCGCCGCCCAGCTCGGCCAGTTCGAGGTATGACTCCCGGGCCTTGCTCAGGTCGGGGCTTGTGCTCCAGTGATAGGTCGTCGCCAGGCCCAGCAGGGCGCCGTAGCGCTGCTCGGCCGTTGCATCGGGATTCCCGGCCGCCCTGCGGAACGTATCCTCGGCGAAGTCGAAGTCGCCCGTCGAGTAGGCGCGCCAGCTCTCGGTGAGCAGGGCGTTCAGGTCTGCCGTCCCTGTCACCTTGCCGCAGCCGGCGAGCGCTGCCGCCGCCGCGATCAGAATCACTGCTGCAAAGCGTCGTCTGCCCACGTTCGGTCCCGTCTTTCTCACGGTAAGAAGTCGCTCTACTCTACTGTCCCATCGCTCGCTGTCAAGCCCACGGGACGTCACGCGCGGAAAAGCTGCCCCATGCGGCGCCCCAGCAGAAGCCCCGCCGCCACCAGCGAGACGCCCAGGAACGCCATGGCCCAGACGCCGAGCGCGCTGGCGATGTACGGCCCGTCCGGGATGCGCTGGATGAGCGAATAGATGGCCTTCGTGATCGGGTAGAACTCCTCCTTCATCGCCAGGATGAGGCTGTCGCTCACCTCCAGCATGGCGAAGGAGAAGACCAGTATCCCGCCGGCCACCAGGTTCGCGCTCAGCAGGGGGAGCGTGACGCGGCGCATCGCCCGCATCGGGGGCGAGCCGAGGTTCACCGCCGCCTCCTCGAACTGGACGCTCACCTGCTGAAAGCCCGCGTACGCGGCCCGCACCATGTAAGGGAGACGCCGTATGGCGTACGCCACGACAAGCAGCGGCACGGGGTTCACCCTTGGGTCCAGCGAGCCGCGGAAGGAGGCGAACCACCTCGCCACCGGCCCTGCCGTCTCCTCGACCGACGGGCTGGCAAAGGCCGCCACGTAGCCGAACGCGAGCACGAGACCCGGTATCGCCAGGGGCAGCATGACCACGGCGTCCAACAGGGACGCGCCCCGGAACGCCACGCGCACCAGCAGGTACGCGATGACAACGCCGAGAATGAGGTCCACCACCGTGCTCAGGCCGCTGAACAGGATGCTGTTGCGGATGCTCGGGAGGACGCGGGCGTCCCCGAGGGCGCCGGTGAAGTGCTCGAACGTGTACTGGCTCGGCAGCACCGTCATGAACCACTGCTTTTTCAGGGAGGTCAGGATGACCGCCGCATGCGGCACACAGGCGACGCCGACAACCGTCAGGATGAAAAGCACGATGGCGGCCGAGGCCAGCCTGCCGGGCCGCTTCTCGACGGCCTGCGTGGAGCCGCGGCCCATCGAGGCGTAGGCCCTCATGCCGAAGACCCGCTTGGCGGCCAGGAAGATCAGCACGGTCATCGCCAGCACGCCCACGACGAGCGCGTATCCCTGGGGGTTGGCCGCCAGGTCCAGCACCTGGTTGAAGATCTGCACCGACACCACCCGGCTGTACCCGAAGACCAGGGGCGTCCCCAGGTCAGTGAAGGCCCAGATGAAGACGATGATCGCGCCGGCGAACAGCCCGGGCATCATCAGCGGCAGCGTGACGCGCCGGAACAGGCGCCAGCCGCTGGAGCCCATGTTGATCCCGGCCTCCTCCAGGGACGGGTCCACGTTCGCCAGGGCGGCAGCGGCGTTCAGGTACATTATCGGGTAGAGGTGGAGCACCTCCAGGATGACGATGCCCCAGAAGCGCGCGCCGCCCAGCCAGTCAATGGGGCTCTCTATCAGCCCGGCGCGCAGGAGCAGCAGGTTCAGCGACCCGAACCGCGCCAGAACCTGGCGCATCCCGATCGCTCCCACGAAGGGCGGCATGATCATCGGCAGCAGAAGCAGCCCCGTCAGCAGGCCTTTGCCGGGGAAGCGGTACCTCACCACGACGATTGCCAGGGGCAGTGCGACCGCCGCCGTCAGGAGCGTGACCATGCAGCCGAGGGCGAGGCTGTTCAGGATGGACTGGCGGGTCAGGACGTCCGTGTAGAAGTACTTGAAGAACTTCAGCGTGAAGTGGCCGCCGTCGAAACGCAGCCGGGCGACGTATTGCGGGAAGGCCGCCTCGACGAGCCTGCGGTTCAGCCGCACGACCTCGGCCGCCGGCGGCGTTTCCCCTTCCCTGTCCAGGGCCTCCACCCCCTCGGGCAGGGCGATCCCGCTGAAGCTGGCTGGCTCGTAGAAACCGGGGTCCTGTAGGATCGCGTTGAGGGCGTCGAGCACGCGCACGCGGGCCGCCTCGTCCAGGGAGCCGCTGCGCAGCAGGTCCAGCGCCTCCGCCGGCAGCATCTGCCGCACGCGGGCAGCGGGGCCGCCTGCGTTCTCATCGGCCAGGGCGTCGCAGAGGCCCGGCCAGTCGAGCACGTCCTCGGCCGAGACCAACATGCTCCCGTCGAAGAACGCCTGCCTGCACGAGTAGGCCAGGGGGTAGAACAGAAAAAGGCCCAGGAAGGCCAGGACGATCAGGAGCAGCGCTGTGCGGCTTGCGTTCATCAGTCGGCTCACTCCTGGGGCAGTATGACGGCGTCTTCCGGCTCGAAGTGCACGGGCACCTGCTCGCCCACGCGCGGCGGCGTGCCGCCGGGATTGGCCCGAATGGCGCGCAGTTCGAGCCCCCCGGCTTCGAGGACGGACTGCTCCACCTCGCCCAGGTAAACACTGCTGGCCAGCGTCGCACTGACGGCGTTCTCCTCGGCGGCCTGCATCGTCAGGCACTCGGGCCGGACCATGCAGGTTACCGCCTGGCCGGGCTCGAGGTCCTTGCTGCTCAGTGCTGCCCTCAACTTGCCCAGGGGCGTCTGGATGACCCCGAGGCCGTCGGCGGCCCGCAGCAGGTTGCCGTTGATCATGTTGGTCTCGCCCACGAACTCGGCCACGAACCGGTTCACCGGGCGGCGGTAAACCGAGCGCGGGTCGCCGACCTGCTGGATGCGTCCCATGCTCATCACGGCCACGCGCTCTGCCATGGAGAGCGCCTCTTTCTGGTCGTGGGTGACGTAGATCATGGTGATGCCGGTCTCGTCGTGTATCCGGCGTATCTCGTGGCGCATGTCGAGCCTGAGGCGCGCGTCGAGGTTCGAGAGGGGCTCGTCGAGCAGGACGACGTCGGGCTCGATCACCAGGGCGCGGGCGAGGGCGACGCGCTGCTGCTGGCCGCCTGAGAGCTGGTTGGGCATCCGTTCCCGGAAGTCGGACATGCGGACAGTTTCGAGCGCGGCCGCGACGCGGCGCTCCCTGTCGGCGCGGCTGACGTCCCGCTCGCGAAGGCCGTAGGCCACGTTCTCCGCGACGCTCATGTGCGGCCAGAGGGCGTAGCTCTGAAAGACCATTCCCGTGTTGCGCTTGTGCGCCGGGACGCGGCCGATGGGGCGGTCGTCGAAGAGTATCTCACCCTCGTCCGGCCGGAGGAACCCGGCGATCATCCGCAGTATCGTGGTCTTGCCGCAGCCCGACGGCCCGAGCAGGAAGAAAAGCTCCCCCCTGCGGACCTCGAAGGACACTCCCTGCACCGCGACGGTCTCGCCGTAGCGCCGGGCGACGTTTCGCAAAGTGACGCCTACCATCAGGAACCCTCCGCCAACCGACGGTACACTGCGCGAGCCTCGGCCGACCAGCGCGCGATGGTCTCGGCCCGGAAATAGGGGTCGCCCCACCTGGTCCCGGCCATGTCGAAAAGCTCCTGCTCGGAGACTGGGGGCCGGAGCAGTTCCCGGCGGCGCGGGTCGTCCTCGGGCGCGACGCGGAGCTTCTTCCAGGCCGCCGCCAGCTCGTCCTGCGTGTCGATCACGCACGCGCCGAACAGGTCGTTCAGGATGCGCCAGCGAGCGTTCATCTTGGCCGGGTCGAACTTCACGCCCCCCTCGAAGTCGAACGCGTCGAGCTTCACCATGCTGTCGCGGGCATATTCCTTGACCAGCCCCGGGATCACGGGCGAACGGTAGAGGGCGAACCGCTCCGGCCCGCCCGGCACGCCGGGGCGCAGTATCCAGAGCTTCTGCCCGGCCTCTGACAGGACGAACTGCACGAAAAGCTCGGCGACCTCCAGGTTCGGCGCGCCCTTGAGCACGCCGATGCCGTCCGGGCTGACCACGGTCAGGTGCTCCGGCAGGCGGAAGCCCATGCGGTCCTCGCCGGCCTCGGCCACCGCGGGGAAGGCGTAGGTGTCGATCGCCATCCCGCAGGCCGCCTCGCCCGCGAAGACCTGCCAGGGCACGCTGCTGGCCTCGCGCGCGAAGCCCCGGCAGTTCGCCCCGATGCGCACGGCGGCCTCCCATCCCTTCTCCCAGCCGTACGCCTGGAAGATGATCTCGTACACCATGTGCATGCTGCCGCTCTTGCGCGGGTCGCCCGAGCTGATCCAACTGAAGTATTTGCCCTGGCCGAGGTCGGTCCACGTTTGCGGCTCCGGCAGGCCGAGGAACTCCAGGACGGCCTTGTTGTAGAGCACGCCGAACCCGGAAAGGCAGGCGCCGAACCAGCGGCGCTCCGCGTCATAGAGCTCCATGCCCGCGTAGGTCTGCGGGATGCGGTCCAGCACGTCCTGAGGCACGCTGCACTGGCGCAGCAGGCCCGCCTGGCCGAAGTGAAGGAACGGGTCGGTGCCCCCGCCGAAGAACACGTCGATGTCCACCCCCTGCGGGTTCCGCTCGAACGCGTCGTCCACGTAGCGGATGGCGTCCAGCGTGCCGCCCACGTCCAGCCATTCGATCTTCGTGATGAAGCCGTGCCCCTCAGCGGTCCAGCGCGAGAAGGCGCGCTCGAACTCGCGCTTTATGGTGTCCGCGTGCATCGAGATGACGACGAGTTTCCGGGTGGGAAGGTCGCGGGGCTCCTCGCCGGGAACGCCCTGCGCCGGCCGCCTGAGCGCCAGGGGCAGGCCCAGCAGGAACGCGAAGGCCAGGAAAGCCGCCCAGCGCACGGCGGCATGGCCCGCCCGTCCCCGTTCCGATCCCCGGTTCATCGGCATTGCCCCGACGTCAGTAGCAGAACCTCAGCGCTCGACGCCGGTAATCTACCAGATGCCGCCGCGCATGGAAAGTGGCCGGCGGGAGGTGTTGTCCTTGAACTCGTTCCGGCCACCGGGTAGCATCGGAGCGCCGATTGGAGCGGCGGCTCACGGGCGTCAACGGGTAACCGTCGGAGAGTGGAAACATGCATTTCGACAGGTTCGGACACACCTACCAATTGAGCATCCGCACGCCGGACGATCTGCGCCGGGCCATGGACCTGGACGACGCCCTCTGGATGGCGACCAGCGCGCCCATCGCTTCGCTGACCTGCGAGCCGGAGTTCCTCGGGTTCGTGGACCTCGACAAGAACGGCGTCATACGCTGCGACGAACTGCGCGCCGCCGTACAGTGGCTCTTCGAGCGGCTGTCGGACACCACGGGGATATGCGCGCAGGCGGCCGAGCTCGAGTTGGCCGCCCTGAACGGCTCGGACCCGGACGGGAAGCGCCTGGCCGAGACGGCGCTGTTCGTCATCCGGACCCTGGGCCTGGAACGGGACGACCGGATCGCCCTGGCAGACCTCGCTGCCTTCAGGCGCAATCTCGACAGCCACCCGATCAACGGCGACGGCGTGATCCCCCCGGGCGCGGCCGAAGATGAGGAGGTGCGACAGTTCATCCGCGATATCCTGGCGTGCAGCGAGGGGCGGGAGGACCGGACCGGCCGGATCGGGATTACCGAGGCGGATTTGGACCTGTTCGTGGCGGCCGCGTCCGGATACCTCGACTGGCTTGCCACGGCCGCGAGGGATGACGGGGACGTCCTGCCGCTCGGCGACCGGACGGCAGAGGCTCACGAGGCCCTGGAGGCCGTCCGGGCCAAGGTGGACGAGTTTTTCGCTCGCTGCGAGGCGCTCGGGTTCCTCGGCACGTCGGAGCCGCCGGCCGCACCGGGCGAGGCGGCGACGCCGCAGGACTCCACCGCCGGCGGGGCCGTTCAGGATGCCCTGCGCCGGGCCCCGCTGGCCGAGCCGAACGTCGAGGCCGTCCTGCCGTTGGAGGGCAAGCTGAACCCGGCTTACGCGGCGGCCCTGCGCGAGTTCCGCACGCTGGTGGTAGAGGCGGTGATGGGACCCGCCCAAACGCTCCTGAGGGCCGATTGGGAGCGCCTCAAAGCGTTCTTCAGTTCCTATGAGGAGTGGTTGAGCGCAAAGCGCGGCGCGGAGGTCGAAGAGCTCGGCGAGGAGACCCTCCGCCGTTACGTCGGCGGTCGGTACGCCGGTGTCGTGCGGGACCTGCTGGCATCCGACCTGGAGGTCACAGGCCGGCTTGACGCGGTGCGGGACCTGCGGAAGCTGCTGCTCTACCACAAGCACCTCTTCCAGCTTGCCAACAACTTCGTCAGCTTCCCCGACCTCTACGACCCCGGCCGCCGGGCCATGTTCGAGAGGGGCTCCCTGGTGATCGACGGGCGATGGTTCAACTTCGCGGTCAGGGTGGACGACCTCAAGGAGCACAGGGATCTGGCCCGGACGAGCCGGATGTACGTCATGTACGTCGAGCTGACCCGCGTGAACGATTCCGAGAAGCTGCTCGTGGCCGTGCCGGCCACCTCGGGGA
>Ga0180432_10008597_pt1 | contig 12654 bp, 17 predicted proteins | sample SS_ome_10_FD_132414 | JGI IMG/M metagenome (GOLD analysis project Ga0180432, IMG submission 132414) | Hypersaline lake sediment archaeal communities from the Salton Sea, California, USA - SS_1_MS_2 metaG | ecosystem: Environmental > Aquatic > Non-marine Saline and Alkaline > Hypersaline >...
ACGCACAACCTGAGCCCCATCATCCTCTTCGTCCGAGAATAAAGCTCCAGCGTTATGGCCAAATCTTTCGTCAAAAGAACGTCCCTCGGTATCCAGATCGTCTAAATTTTGTACCCATGGTGCTTCTGGTTGAGCCAAAGGAAGCGCTTGGTTGTAAAAACGTGCTCCGTAGAAAAGACGAGGTCCCTGCACGGCAGAGTGCATAGGAATCAGATTAATATGAGAGCCGAAGAAAGAATTCGGAGTAACTAACTCATAGTCTATTTCGTTCTCGTCTAATTCTTGAATCTGATTGTCTCGAACTGCTTGTACTGTTTTACCTACCATAACCGTAAGTGGAAAGAGCGGGAGGAGCGTTGTTTTGCGCGAACATCATAGGACCAGTAGCACTACGTCCAAAAGCAGTCATCGCGTCATTCATAGGGGAAAATCTAGGAGAATTCCTAAAAGAGTTTTGCCCTTGCATTGTTTGTCTGTAGTTCGGTGATAAGGCCATACCTCCAAATAGTTGACCCAGTCCTTGCTGTATTATACCTGCATTGGGATTGAATAGACTTGGCCAAGATTGAGGCATGTGCCCTGCATTAGCCCACCCGCTGTAATTATTCACATTTTGAGCGAACCCGGGATTACCGAATGCTCCTGAAAATTGCGGGTACGTTTGTCCCTCGGGAGCCCCCGGAATAGGTTGTTGTCCGGGTGGTGGGGACGGAGGGGCGGCAGGCGTCGCTGGTGTGGGTTTCTGTTTTGGTGCTTTAGGATTAAACACCAATCCTCCCGTAAGCAGGTGCGCCATGCCTTTTGCTTGGTTGCCTACTCCACGACCCATCATACCGAGACCTTCTCCCATTTTCTCACGCCCCGCTCGCGTGGCATTAGATAGCTCAGACCAGTCAGTATCCAGCCGTTCGCCCCAAGATTTGTTTTTGAAGTCTTTGGCAAAATCCAGCAAACCACCTGTTGCTGCACCAGCACCAGACATGATATCCTGCGACCCTACACCTAGCCCTGCAAGTCCGCCTGCAACGTAGTTAGCTCCGCGCGAGAATGGGTTTTTAATCGCATCTAGCGCGCCCATATTACCCCTTACAAATTTATCAGCCAGTCCGTAAAGAGAATGTCCGATAGTCCCTTCACGTGCAGGGTTCTCTCCTTTTTCGCCCCAGCGTTTATTCACTAGGTTGGTGAAGAAGTCGTCTTCCATGAAACCGCCACGAGCATAACCATGAGGGTCTTCAGCCTGCGCCCGGTACTCAGAGCCTATATTTGACCACCAGTTATCATCGTCGACAATAGCACTGGTATCTCCATTGTTTACCAACCAGTCGTACTGTGCTCGTTGCTGAGGAGACATATCATCTGCAGCGCCATACGCGTCAAGCATCTGATTGGGTGATGTGAAGCGGTCCTCGAATCCCTCAGGCTTGGCTGGTTGCGCTGGTTCCAGTTCAAACTTGGGAGTCAGAGCATCAATAGCAGTGTTGACTCCTTTCTGTGCCTTATTGTCAGCCCATAGAAGTCCAGTTCTCCCAAGATCCTTTGCACCATTAACAACTTTCCTCCCTACCGCTAAAGTAGCGTCCTCCAAACTGTTAACCACATTGCCTATTTGCCCGCTTGTAATAGGCTCGCCTCCGCCGAATGACCTCGGGTGAGTCTTTATCACGGGTCTATTTGGATCGGCAGGGTATTTCAGATTATGATATCCCTGCGCAAGACCGGATACTCCACGACCTACCTGCTCTAGTGCCTGCTGGTGTAAAGGCGGTCCCTTAGGTTGATTACGAGGACCACCCAAGGATTTACCTTGCCTACCACCGCCCGGTAAAGCACTAGGTACGTTTTGCCCTGTAATGGTTTTGGGTTGAGTCATACCTGTGGAAGGTGCATTCATCTGCGATGCAATCTTCGTCAGCAGGATGATCTGCTCTGGTTTAGGAAGCTTCTTGATTCCATTGAACAAAGCGCGTTTGACCCCATAATGAGATGCTTTCATCAGTGTCATTGCCCCGTTGTACTTACTGGAATTGCTCGCAAGACTTTTCACAGCATTTTGCATGCGTTTATTCTGTGCCTCAAAAGACGGACTCAGGCCGGGGGAAGTAACGGCATCCCTTGCTTCGAAGGCATCCACCTTAGCCTTAGTCTGGGCTAGTTCGGCTTGGGTCTTTTGGTAGTCGCTCATCATCTTTTGTTGTTGATTCTGAGCGTCCTGAAGCTGCTTATCGCGCTGTTTGACTTCAGCTTCCTGAGCCTTCATATCGGCTTCCGCCTGCTGCTGCTTCTGCGCCTCCTGATCTCGCTTTTGCGCCTCGATAGATCCCGGAGGGGCAGACATAGGTTGTATTGATTGATTGGTATAGTTTGCCGCAAAAGGATCACTACCCACCGACACATCGATGGCAACCTTGCGAATACCCGCTAATGCTACTGAAAGTGAATTCATTATTTGAGAAGTTGCTTGATTCGACGAAGGCTCTCTACTTCAGAAGCTGCTTTAGGTCTACCAATTCTTTGTCGTTTGCGTTCCTTGCCTTCTTCCCGTAGACGAGATCTCGTATCGCGTGAAAGCTCTTGCCTGATGTACTCAGGCAACATGATCTCTCGCATAGGTAAGTCAACTTGTGTTTCGATATCGTTCGGATCTTTGGTGGGCAGACTCAGACGGACGCGCCCACCGCTACGTTCTCTTTCTGCTTCTTGTCTCTGATTCATGTACTTGTTCGCCAGAAGTCCCCCACCAGCAAGTGCACCGCCTCCTAAAAGGGATAGAAGTAAAGCCATCCTATTTCGTGAGCTAGTTGCGCCGCGCATAGCCGAAACCTCTGACTTCCACGTATCAAGATATTTGGGTAAATGTATCGTGCCGGTTATAGCCAAATCTTTCGCAGGAATACCCAAAAGAGAATGAATACCTAGATCGTTTTTACCTTTGGCGAGAGCGTATGTACCTCCGGCTCCCATACCAATATTAGCTAAAAGGTTCGAAACTCTAGCTAGTGTAGGATTCTTCCAACTATCCGCGTAAGCTTCAAACATATTGGTTCCTTCCTCGGGACTAGACTTTGCATTGTGGAGAACATCCATGAATGTTCCAATACCCAATCCCGAACCCAAAGAAGTACCAATACTTTTCCACTTATTGGCTCGTTTAACATGCGCCTCGTGCACCACATCAACACCAAGAGCCTCTGCAAGTCCGATAGATGGCTTATTATCTCGGGCAATAAAGGCTTCTACCTTATCCACCCGATGCGCTTTCTTAACAAGCAGTTGGCTGACGGCTGCCTTTGCATACCCATTTCTGCGGTACTCAGGGAGAATTCCAATTGAGTAGTATCCGACTTTCTTACCATTCGCAGCTCGTTTCTCCTGCCACCCAGTAAACCCTACTGGTTTTCCAGTGCTGGCTTCCCTGATCATGTAAACACCACCGTCGAATCCTGACATGTGTAACCCATGAGGCCATTTATCAGGGGCTTCGCGGTAGATGCGATCCATCATCTCCTCGCACTCCCTACGATCATCTAAGTTAATGCTTTCGGCGGCAGCTTTTTCGGTATAGAACATAGCACACTAAGTTTGCCTCTTTTTATCCTCGGCGTCAACGTATCTGATAGCTAAAAGAAAAAGGAGTGTTTACTAAATAGATAAAAAAGGAGTACGAAGCCCTCCTTTCAATGGCCGATGAATTAGTCTTCCGGGTCGAATACTTCTGAGAGACCCTCGGCGGCAGCACCACCGAGCAGCGACCCCATCAGTCCGTAGACGAAAACGTACTTGAATACGTCTCCCTCGGGGTCGAGGGGTGGTGATGCCTGATGTACCCCGCACACAATCGGGGTGATGAGGTTTATGCACCATATCGCCAGACTCCCGAAGGAGAGCGCCCATAGACTGTTAATCGTGATTTCAATAATCTTGTATTTCTTCATCAAAAGTTTATAACACTCTAAGACACGCATTGCGTGTAATAGATAAAAGAAGGGGTGCCAGACGGGGAATGCACCCCGTCTGACACCGCTTTAGTTGTTGTTACCAACTACCGAAAGGAGAAGATTCCTCCTCTTCGTCTTCTTCTGTCGTGGGCTTCACGACAGCACATTCGAGGGGACGACCCTGCAGACCGAAACCATAGGCTGCACCATCGTCACTCTCCGACGAGAAGGGGTTCTCCTCGATAGCGTCGTCTTGAGGTAGGTCTGTCGTGCCCGACGAGACCTGCGCACCGGCAAGACCAAACCCGCCAGTCTTCTTCGGCTGACGGGGAGTGTCTTGTTTCTTGGTTCTGTCCCACGCCTTCCTTGGGCGTTTACCCTCGCGGGCTAACACTCTGTCGAAAGGCATGGCCGAAATATTTCGCCCTGCTGCAGCGATGGCTTCACGTCGCTGCTCTTCTTCTTGGGCAAACATCAGATTGAATTGCTCAATCGTCTCCGAAGCACGCCACATTTTGTATTTGTGGGCGGTCGTGGTCTCGGCTTGAAAAGGTTCATCAGCTCCAAGAAATCGAGCCAGATCCTTCATAAGCTGGTTCGAGAAACCCCGAGGCATCATCTCGAATACCGGCGGGCATTGGAGTTCGTAATCCAACTCCAATGCTTTAGGGATGTCGATGATGGGTGGTTTATCCGAATGGGTATTTTTGGCGATAGTCTCGTCGATCTTAAAGATCTGCCAACGCTGAACCATCATCCCGGAATACCGACCATCGGGGTATTTGTGCTTATCCCGGTAACACCGAATTAGCCGAAATCCAGCAACCATGGACTGGAGTTCTTCGGGAAGTCTCTTTTTCTTGAGGATCTCTCGCGCCTGAGAATCGCACTGATAGAGCACCCGGTGAAGGTACTCATGATTCAGATACGCCAATGGTGAGCGGATGTCCGTGACATGCGGTTTCGGTTTGCCGTTAACAAACCTGTAATGCCGCTGGGTCTTTATGAGACCCTTGTCTTTCGACTGGATTTCAATCGGTACGATAGCGTCCTGTATGGACAGTACCGTGTCGTACGAGGACACAATCGCCAGCATGGAAGCGCAAGGGATTTTAGCCTGCTTGCCCGTCCTTTCGTTGACCGTTGTGTACATGTATGACCACAAGGGCATCGGTCTCGCCACCTGCCTGTTCAGCGTCTTGATGTCCTCTGATTGAAGACCGCCGAACAAGTTGTTTCGCAAGGCTTGTTGCGGAGGGCGCTCCTGTTGATTGGTTTCGTTTGTTTTGGTTTCTTCTTTCATGTCGATAGTTGGTTAACTAGATAAAAAAAGACCACTTTATCGTGGTCTTTTTTAGTGACAGACTTCAGTCCGCTCACCAATATTGTATAACACAAACAATGCGGCTATTCCGAAGAGTCGCCGTCCTGCAAAGAGTATGCTTGTTGTTCCGGCTGTATCATCATTTCGCGCAAAGTCTTCTTCACTTTAGGAGTACTGCTAACACGACACGATATACCGCTCATCTCATTAGCAAGTATTATGTCACTTGCTTGTTTCCGCCAACTTTGCCTTAGTTCAGGATCTTGTTGCCAAGCTTCCGTGGCACGCCCCTGCGTAGAGCTATTCAAAAACAAGTTGTAAGCGAAAACTTCAACAATTTCAATTTCACTTGGCTTTTGACTCGCCATCAAGCAACATGGATTCAAGTTTCTCACGCACTTTTGCTCTCTCCAGACGCGGAGTCAGATTCCACACTTTTTTGAGCTTCTTCAAGGGCATCCCCAGTGGCTTGTACGTCCTTCTCAGTAATCGAGCTGTTCTCGCGTTCATCAGGTAATAATGATTTTGTGTGTTTGATTGCAGCCATAATTCCTTCGCGTGTTTTGAAATAGAAGGAATCAATAATAGTCATCCCGGTAGGTTCTGTCACATGAATATCGTAATGCTGATAGTCCTTGTGTGGTGTTAAGAATCTTTCATCCGGGATCTGGACATCCATGGCTAGATACATGTTTTTGATTCTGGTCTGGAATCGTTTCAATTCGCGTTGATCTTCAATCGGATATTTGGGTGCTTCGCTCATACTGATAATGATTGTGCTGTTCCAAGCGGGGTAATCATAGCCTTCGAGCTTCCTATTGTAAACTGTTTAGTCGGGGTGCCCCACGTATCGACTCCTTTAAAGACCTCGTCAAATTTATCTTCAAAGCCAGCTTCTCTGCCCATAAGTGCTTGTACCCACTGCTTCACTTCTTTTAAAGTCAGATAAATCCAATCGCAAGCATAGCCATAGGAGCCGTCCCTGTGAATATGCAAACAATACAATTCTTGTTCGGGATTCAGAAGATCCTTATCCCCTTCAGGTTTACCTTGGGGATTCATGTAAGTGTTACCTTCTTTCGTAAAACGCAAACCACGTTCTATCAAGTCGAACGTGGTTACATTCTCACTAATACAACCCTGTACGGTCGTATCGTGCAGGCAGTCAATCTGCCACAGTCGTCTCTTTAGCATCTCTCTTCTTTGTTGAGTACGAAAATTTGACGCCCTCGTCACGAAGACGTTTCATGTCAGCTGCAGCTTGTGTGCCTTTAGGTTGAGTACTATGAATCAGTAAAGCGAAGTCATTTGTATTGTTCATCGCATGACTGTCATCGTGATCAATCTCAAGCCCTTTCTCTGCAGCTTCATCCGGATGGCGAACCACCTCGGCTTTGATCATGCCTATTTCTTCGGCAACATGATCGAACTTACCACCAGCACTGGAAGTAAGCCTGAAGTTGACTAGCTGTTCTACGCGATCCAATCTTTTCTTCACAAAATGTACACTCTTCGTATACGCATAAAATATGATTTCAGGATGGCGTTCAGCCACCATCAACCAAGCATCGAAGTATGCTTGTGAATAGAAATCACCACCCACATGAATACGAATCTTCCTCGCTCTATCGGGTATTGATCTCTCGATCAGCAAAGACATATCGTGCTCGCCGATACATGATGTAAGAAGCCAGAAGTTGTGCCAGCGTGCTTTACGCACAGCCGGACGACACTCGTCCGTAGCACTGAAACATCTAAACTTCTGGTGTGGGCCGTCTATGATACGCCCTGTATCTAAGTCGGCACGAGCCAAGCAATCCTTAGCTCCGGGGCATGTGTACCCGCTCGGTAGGGAGAAGGTGTAGATGTCCTTGTCCAGCTTCGCATTGCCCGGACGGAATTTAAGTAGTTTGTCATCTTCTTTTTGGGTCATACATTTTAAGGTGTTAGTACCTGTTTTTTTGCCGCCTCGGTACACCTCATACGATGTATCAAAAGCGCTTCTTCGACCCTAGTGCGAAACCTTCTTCGACCTTCTGGAATGAGGTCCGGGTCACGTATGAACACGGCCTCAGTCTCCCCTTTGGGAATGAAGAAGAAGAAAGAATACTCCACTCGATCTTGCTCATAGATAACTACGGCAGAGGTGGATGATACGGGCACGACAGTTGCGTTGTCCGAAACATCCCGATTCATAAATTCCCAACGAACCGCGGCTAATCGCGCGTTGGGACGTAGAGATTCCTTATTTACCCAGTCCATGATTACCTGATAGTGGCAATCAGCGCAGAGTCAATATCAATCTCTGAAGCATCCCCGACGACGACAGCCCATGGTTGTCGTTTCGTCTGGCTTCTTGTGAAGGTTGGTACGTTGACTCGTATGTCATGCACATGAGTACAAACTCCCTTCCAATGAATAGTCCAGACGACTCGGTTCTGTTTCTTGGTTTCTGGTTTGTTGAGGTGGTAGAAAAACCTATAAGTCTTCTTCTTAGACATCGATGCGCTCCTTTCCGATAAAGTCCGAAATGGTTAGGCCTTTTGGTTCGAAATAGAGATCTCGCTCGATACCGAGTAATCCACCCATTAGTTTTATGGACTCAAGTTCGCTGAGCGAAATTGTACCATATTCAACACACTGTAATCCCAAATCAGCTACACCCCACAGAGTGTCGCCATCCTCCTCCATGGAGGTTATAAGCCACGTCTGGGCTCCTACGGGATTAAAAAATTTGACCACAATCTCCGGGTCGTCCGCGCCCTTGTCGGCGTTTAATAGGTTTTCACGTATTTCTTCTGTTACCAGTTTCACTCTATTACGGGAGGTTCCGCATTAGTACTTACATACCTCGAATCGTAGTACGTATCCTGCTGTTTCTGTTCGTATTTCTTCCATATCTCAAAATCCAATTCGCGAGGACTGCTACGACGTTTTTCCGCTTCGCTCAGGAATACCTCTTCCCACTTCAGGTATTGTTTTTTGGATGTAGGTGTAGTCATCGGTACGTCTTTGTAATTACACTCGTCTCGAAGCCATTTTAGGATGTGGGTATCTAAACAAGCTACATCCATGACTGGGCGTGTGTTCATGAGGAAAAATGAAGCCGTCTTCATCCCTAACCCCGGACACGCCACAAGATCATCTCGTGTACAGGTTTCGAGATCTAACTCCTCATTCCGAACAAGCCAAGATATAGCTCGGGTTAGTCTTGCGTACTGACCTACACCGCAGAAGCGTAGAAACCCCTCAATAGTTTCGTCCTGCATGTAGTGGAGAATATCAAAGGGCGTAAAAAACTCTTTGTTCGAAGGAATCTTATAAAACGATATCCTATCTAAAAACCAATGTAGTTTTCGTTGCTGAACTTTGGCAGATTTACCTGCCACGAACAGAGCCAGTAGGAGAAATTCCTCTCTCTGTCGTATGTCGGGATCGCGGAGGTACGGATTGAAAATCGTACCTTCTGCTGGTTCCATATGTATTAAACTCCGTCTTCGAGAAGGCTCTGAACTTCTTCTAAATCCTCGTAGATTGTTATTGCTTGCTTTACGACGATCTCATCCGGGGTAAGGGCTATCACATCGTCATACTCGTCAGCCAACTTGAATGACTCTACGAATGCGACTGGTATGTTTTCCAAGTCCGGATGCGATACTTGCACGCTGACAGGTTCGCCGCAATCTAACTTTACTAAGATCAAGGCTTCCTCGTTATCTACGGAGTCCATTTGGTCAGGGTTTAATCAAATGATCTTTGTTCGAGTAACCGCAAGCACTGTCGAATCTTTTCTGCTCCGGCTTCACTGTGTTTTTTTCTTCAACGACCGCAGCAACAACTTCCGGCTCGGGGACCGGATCCGGTTTCGGAGCCGGAGCAATGAGTACTTCGACGTCCGATTTAAGAATCCGTCCTTCAGATCCGGAACCCTCTACCTCGGATAGGTCGATGTTGTGTTGCTTTGCTAGTGCAATAGCACTATCAGTGGCGTTTACTTTATCTTCGATGTTTTCGTCTTCAGACATGATTTAGATTTTTAATCTTTTTCCTCAGTAGGCGCAACGTTTTTATTAGTAGCGCGTTTTCGAGCGGTTTTCTTCTTAGCTGTTTTTTTGGCGGTAGGTTTTTTGTCTTCTTCGACATCCGCCGTTTCTTCCTCCAAGCGATTTGGATTTGCTACACGAATAGCGACTTGCACGCCTCTTACAAATCCATTTTCTGCCAGTCGCGGTTGCGCTGGAAAAACCACGAAATCCCAACTCACACTATCTCTTAAGAAGAAATCAACATTAGAGCGTAAACCATTCCAACCATTGGGTTGAATTACGTACAAAGGATATAAACTGAAACCTACTTGTCCTAATACGTCCTGAGCCTCGACGTAAGAAGACGCCGGGGTTCTGAACTCTCCGGAGTCAAAGTAGATAATAGCATAGAATTTGTCGTTATCCGACGTATCGCACACGCCTTCTACAAATCCGGTAAACGACTTAAATTTCTGCGGGGCTCCCTTGACAGGACCATCGAGTAGTTCTCCCTCCCTGTAGAGTAAAATCTTGGGTTTGTATTGATTGTCGATGACTGGAATGGCCACCATATCAAAGCCTTGACCTTTATGGAACCCCATTAAACGGTCGTGCCAATTTCTGGCTTGCTCCAAAGGAATGCGCTGGGCGTTTTGCAATGCGGCTGAAATGAATCCTTGGCGGTTTATATTCATAAAGTCATAGTCTGTTAAATGGAGGGGGATTGTCTTTGGCAAGTTTATACATAGAACCATCCCTTACCAACCAACCATCGCAGACTAATTGATCAAGATCAACTTCATCAAGCCAGAAAGACATACTTACATGTATGCCGTCCGTATCGTTGTTGGTTTTTAAATTCAGCAATAGCTCTTGTTCGTAGTCGTTTAACACTACAGGATCCTTGATCCGCTGTTGTATGAGTCTAGACATTTGTTCTTCCAATAACAGTAAACAACATAGGATGGCCGGGCTCTGACTCGTCTTCTACTGCACGAAACGCTAATTCGTATTTCTTGGTATCAATCCAAGCGTTCTCCCAGTCGTTCTCATCGATACACTCCGCATATCCGATTTCAAGTACATCGGGGAACTCCTGACGCTTCAAACCTATATCCTCTTTCTCCCACTTACTCCACCATCGCTCGGCAATCATACAAGCCTTTTGTGGATCACCTGCGCGCACGTAGTAGATCACGGACTCCATATCACCTGCGGTGTTGGTTTGCACCATGAGCTTTACGCGCCATGGTCTGAAACGGGGATCGTTCTTGCTGGTTCTGGCCGACGGTGGCAACCACAGTGGACCCTTACTGTTATCTGGTATGATAAGGTTCATTCTTAAGAAACATGCTTCTTGTCCCGGTCAGCGATCCTAACTGTTAGTTCACGACCATAGTAATCTTCTTCCCCATGTAGCGCATCAATGGCAGCCTGCGCCTCCTCAGCTGTACGCATTTCTACAAACCCATATCCTTTGTGGTGTTCGGCTTCACGCTGACGAGGAAGGAAAACATCCACCACCGAACCTATCTCTCCGAACAACTCTGTCACATCGTCTTGTGTCATGTCGTAAGAAAGATTGGCTACGTAGATACGTGCTTCAGGTACTCGCTCTTGATTGGACATGGGGAACATTAACGATAAAAGAGGGGTGTTCGCAACTAGTATTAATCAGTTTGTACTGTTACAGGAGCACGCCACTCAGTTTTGATATTTTCTACTACTTCTATTTCTTCTGATTCTAGTTCGCCGTACTCCAGTTCTTCTTGCCTCCTCTGCTCTACCCAGTCTTGCAACTCCTTTGAAACATCCTCTACATTGCTTACCGCCTCTACAAATCCCTGTAAAGCAGGAGCTGCTTCAGCTACTTTGTTTCTTGCTTCCTTTTTCTTAGGTGGTCTACCACGTCGTGCCTTGGGTTTAGCCGCATCTAGCACTTTTTGAAATTCTTCGGCATTATCGCGAATAGCTTCCACAAATGGTTTGATTTCGTGCAACACGCTGATCGTACGATCTTCGGGCAAATTCAAATGCTTTGCGAAAAACGGTATTACTTCAATAGTGAATTTCAAATTACGTTCGTACCGCAAGCATTCTTCTTGCGTATCAAACGAAGAACCATCCTCGGCAACCCAGACACTTTTCTTCTTCATACAAAATTAAGTGGAATAGTCTTCAGTCTCTTCCAAATCTTCATCCTCGTCAAGGATAGGATCGACAGGTACTTTAGCCCAGTACCGTGGAAAAAATTCTGGTTCCACAAACTCACCACCCGGCTCTAAATGCCACGTTGGAGTCTCGTCGTTATCATACCATAACACGGGTTGCCCCGCAGCAGACGAACATGAACTATCCACAAGATAGTAACCCGTTACAGGAGGAGTATCATTCCTCCACACAACCGTAGACTGCACACGATCCGCATACCTATCATGTCTCAGAACCGGTGTGAGGGCTTGTGCTTCGTCACTGATTGAATGTTCTTTCATACGGCGGATCTCATCAGGATTTGCCTGCTGCATCCAACGACGCAGAGGCATCTCTCGCAAGAATTCCCCAAGCGTTGGCACCATATTAAGATCCTCCATTATATGTTGAGTGCACACAGTGCGAGTACAAACTTCTTCCCCATCGGACTCCCGTGTGAATGACGGTCCGATAATGTATTCTTCCATCAAATAGATTCCAAAAGTGTTATGGAGAACTGACCTATGTCGCCAATCCGCCAAAAACAACTTCGAGGAATCCATAATCTTGTGTATCTCTATGTAGTCGGAAGCCTCTCCACCAAATTTCTCGGCAGAGGACTTCGCATGTTCTAACGGGTCTCCCATTATTTTTAACCCGGTAAAACAAAACCCCGCATAGCACGGAGCGCTGCTATCTCAGTTGAGCTTAAGCGCGGTTCAATCTCTCTAGCACACCAATTACGAGCCTCAGTAATTTCGCTGTGTTTAGGAGGCGGTACACACACGTCTATTACGTGATTAACTGGAGAGTACCCAGAAACACGAGAACCGTCCCCGTCGTTATACTCGTAAGAATAACCCGAAGGGTAATTGTCTGCCACAGCAATATTTGTCATGACACGTTCTACGGTGTCATCGTACCAACTAGCAGAATATGCTCCTTTCGAAACCGAGTAAAAGATATCGTCCATACAAGCCCTCTCCCCATAAGCACTATTCTCCGCATTAACAGTTAAGTCTACGTCACACCTCCGCCCATCCTCTTGCACCCATGCAACCGAAGGAAAATAAGAATAACAAATATTGGTTAGTGCTTTTATCAAACCCTCCTCACTACCTGTGAGGTAGTGCAATTCTTCGTCTTCCAAATTTGCATCCATCAAGTAAGGATCATC
>Ga0180432_10008599_pt1 | contig 12653 bp, 8 predicted proteins | sample SS_ome_10_FD_132414 | JGI IMG/M metagenome (GOLD analysis project Ga0180432, IMG submission 132414) | Hypersaline lake sediment archaeal communities from the Salton Sea, California, USA - SS_1_MS_2 metaG | ecosystem: Environmental > Aquatic > Non-marine Saline and Alkaline > Hypersaline >...
CGGAACCACAGTATCCGGACATGCGATCCGGATTTCAACACGAAATCGGGACTCCGGATCCCGCAGGACCTACGGGACCGATTCCGTCCCACCCCCTATCACCAGAGTCGCGCGTGTGGGATTCCGATCCCACAGCACCCATTCCCGGAGTTGCGTGTATTCCTCCGGTTCGATTCCGGAACGAAGGATCTCCATCCGCTTCTCGAATTGAACCGTTCTGCCCTCCTCGCGGCACCGCACGGTGTAGGATCCGAAGGACGCCTCGCCGGAGATCGATTCGGGAAGGCGCCCGACCTCCGCCCCTTCCCAGAGATCAATCTCCGCCCGCGTCTCAGCCACGAACGCGCCGTCCAGCACGAGGGGCACGGAGCGCTCCTTTCGAACCCCATGGAACCCCGCCATCTCGGGGAACCCGGCGAAGCCCGGAAGCGAGAGGGTGATGGGATCCCCGTTCTCCTCTCCCCCATCCGTGCGGAACCGGAAACCGAGAGCGACCTGTTCATGCGTCAGCTCGCGCAGGTTGTAACTCTCGACCTCGGCGCCGTCAAAGAACTCGGCGGCGATCGCCTCGACGAAATCTTTCGTCTCGTCCCCCGTGCCGCTCACCTCAAAGAACGGCGAGAACACGCCCGTCAGCCGGACGCGGACCTCGCCCTCCAGCGCGCCGTTCGCCGTCATGTCAGCCACGATCTTGGCGAAACACCCGTTCTCTGCCGAACTCCGGTGAGGGATCGCGTCCGGGCGCCCGCCCGAGGAGAGCCGCAGATACCGCCGTCCCTCGAGATCCTTGTATGCTCTCGAGCTCAACGAATGAAGCGGATCCATCCAGATGGGACGCTCTCCTCCCCAGGCAAGGACCCAGACCTCGGGAACCTGCTCCACGGCAGGCACGTCTTCGGCGAAACGAAACGAGTCGGAGACAAGCACGGGCTCTGCATCCAGACCCGCTTCCCTCAGACACGCCAGGAGAAGGACCGCCTTGTCCAGGCGGTGCCCGTAGCCGGTCTCATACACGATCCCGGCCGGCCGGCACACCGTTCCCAGAAGGGGAAACGAGTAGCGGACGGATCGAACCTCATCACAGATTGCCTGATGGATCGCTCGAGTTCGATCCGTGGGATCTTCGGACGCCCGGAGGATTCGATCGAGCTCCTCGCTCAACTCGTCGGTCGGCGCGGCGCATTCCGCGATTCGACTCCCCCACTCCTCCGCCAGGTCCTCCCAGCCGCCGAGAGTCGAATACACGAGGTGGGGCAGGGCGTCGCGTTCCATCCCGGCCACCGCCTCCGGGAAAATTCCGGGCTGGTTCTCCACCCGCCACACATGCGTGAGCGAACCACCCGTCTCCCCCTTGCGGTATTCGGCCGTCCCGCCCACCACCTCAAAGCGAAGCTCGGTTCGATCGGGAATCGTGATCCGCACGACCTTCTCGAGAACAGGAAGCCGGGACTGAAGGAACTCGATTCCGCTCATCCGCCCGTCTCCCGGGATGTCGTCGAGCACCACGTATTCCCGCTCGACCACGGCGCCTTCTTCCATTCCGAGGTGGGTCGAGACCATCTCCTGTACGGTGGCGTAGTCCGGAGCCCCTCCGACTTCGTCCGGCGTCACCCGGTTGAAGCTCCGATCCTTCTTCTCGACCAGGGTTCCCGACGGCATCACCGTTCTCCAGTTCAGGATCTGGAGCGACTGGCGGGCCGAATCAAAGGGAATTCGCGGATCGGAATACGAATCAATCTCGTAGGGTGTGAAATACTTGCGCACGTGCCGGGTGTAGCGCTCCACCCTTCCGTCCCGATGGAGGGTCAGCGCGATTTCTTCGTACAGAACGACCCCTTCGTCGTCGGGGTACATCTCCGCCGACGGGGCCTCGGCCGCTAGGGTCTCGAGGTCCTGAGTCCCGCCGGGGGACGGCACGGCGGCTACCAGACATGCGATCAGGGTCAAGCACAACCGGATTCTCAGCATCGTGTTCCTCCGTCTACTTGGCGATGTCGATCCTTGAAGAGGCGAACTCCTTCAACGCCTCGACGCTTTCCCGAAGCTCCACGTACTCGTCCGGCTGGAGCGTCCGCTTGGAAACGATCAACTCTTCGCGGATGTCGATCGTGCTCCCCTTTCCGGAGCCGCTCAGGTGAAAGGAGGCGATCTCTCCGCCCGCCTCCACCTCCTCCACCTCGGAGGCTAGTCGATAGCCGCGTGGCAAGCGGATTGTCTCTGTGCCGACCACCCTCACGGGGTACCAGACGAGAAGCGGATGCTCGCGCGTGTCCAAGCCCGCGGCGCCCACGGCCCGAATTTCGCGCCTCGCGTTCTGCAGGAACTGAGCGCCCGGTGCGCGAATGAAACCTCCACCGTCATGGACAAGCGCGGCGCCCGGGGCCTTCCAGCGCACGGTCACGACCACCGGTTTGGAGAAATCATCGAGGCGGGTGAATTGAAGGTCCGCCAGCTCGATCTCCGGCGAAAGGGTGGAGAGCCAGCCGTGGACCAGATTCGCCCACTCGTTCTTGGCGCGAAATGCAAGGGCTCGCCTGAGACGCGCGTCGGAGTAGTTCCGGGCGGTGAGGACGAGGGTCCCCTCCATCGTTCCGTCCTGGAGAACCGAAGTGTTCGCCTCGACCTCCAGAAGGTTCTCCTCCGCCGTGAAGGACGGAGTTCGCATGAGATCCTCGCCCCAGGGCGTCCCGATGACGTAGTTCTGCTCTCCCTCCGCACGGCTCCAGTTGGGCATGGCGAAAACGGCCCACGTGGGATCGAGCATCTCGTAGGTGCCGTCCTCCAGCCTTCGGGCCACGACGCAGTGGTTGAACTGGTCGGCCGGAATCCGCTCAACCCTCGCCCCCGCCATGGTCATGGCCGGGTACACTTCATACCCCGCGGCTTTCAGCAGCGTCAGCCCCATCCCGGCGATGTCCTTGCACACTCCACAGCGATCGTGGAAGTTCATGGTTGACGGATGAATGGTGTATCCCTCGCCGGGCCCCATCGAGAGCCCCGAATACCGGATCTTCTGCGCAGCCCAGTGCAGGCAGGCCGACACCCGATCTTCGTCCTTGCGAAGCCCGCGGGTGAATCGATCGACCTCCGCTTGGATCTCGTCGGTGACCGCGAAGACGGTCTCGTTTGCGGCGTGGAACCAGCGGGATTTCTCCTCCCAGTCGACCACCGTCGTTAGCACGACCTTGGGAACGATGTCGGAGAGATCGGGCGTTCTGGGTTCGCGGTGAAACGCCGGAACATCGTTCAGCCACCACGTGTACCGCAGGTGGTCTCCCTCGAAGACCATCGATGAATGCACCTCGCCGTTGTAGGTCGAGAACTGGACGGGTTTCTCCTTGAGCACCCGAAGCTCGTACACCTTCTGCTTCACCGGCTGCACGTCCTGGAAGAGGACCGAGTCGTAAAAATGGCCTCGCATCGGAGGAATGTAGCGTTCGTCGTCATCCTCTTCCCCGAGATAGGCGATCTGGAATCCCTTCATGTAGGTCCAGATCTCGACCGCCTCGCCGACCTCCAGCCGAGGAATGGTGAGCAGCTTCATCCGCGCGCCCCAGTAGATGTAGTGCGCCGGAGCGAAGAGATCGACAATGCCGTCCAGATTCACTTCCTCGACGCCGTCGGCGCGGTGAACCCGGGCGCGCCGGACCTCCACGAAGTTGGAGGCCGGATCGTAGTCGAATCGAAACACGGTGTGGTCTCGGGCCCCGTCTTCCGTCAGGATCTTGATGACCTTGTGTTCGTTCCGGTGGCTGAGCCCTGTTTCCTCTACGTCCACGAACAGGCTGTCGAAGACGACGACCGCGTCAGCCCCGTCGTGGTCCTCCGCCGTCCCGGCCGCCTCGATCTGTGTCCAGACAGGAGTGGGATTCTGTCCCTCAGACGGAACCGGTCCGGAAACGACGCCCACGGCCAGAATGAAGACGAGCCTTTTCAGTCCTGCCATACCGACCTCCAGGAGAAATGTTGGCTGGATTGTGACCTCTCAGATTACCAGCGCCGGTGGCGGCCGTCAACCTCGGGCTGGCGCAGGACGAGGCCCTGGCCCAACCCAGTGACAAGTGACGAGGTGACAGGCGACTAGGAATGGGGTGTATCGCTTCTCGTTCTACTTCCTCGACACTCGACACTTCGTCAACGGCCGCGATGACACTTCTTCTTCCACAACGGGGGCGCGCCACGCTGATCGACGCACGGGCAGGAATGGGTGTCGATTTCGACGGCCGCGTGGTATAGGATACGGGAGAAGGGAACCGAGAATTCATGGGTCGTGTCGCCACAGTCGGAATCCTGCTCCTGTCCCTGTTCTATCTTCTGATCGGGCTCAATGCGGGACTCCGCGTGTACGGTGACGGGTTGTCGCTCTACGCCGCCATGAGGATTCTCGACGGAGACGTTCCCTATCGAGATTTTTGGACGATGTATGCTCCGGGAGAGTTCTATCTTCTGGCCGGTCTGTTCAGGATGGTCTCGCCCTCTATCACGGCCGCGCGGGTACTCTCGGTCCTGGTCAACCTCTCGATTGCGGCGGTGCTCTATGGGATCCTCCGAAAATTCGTCTCCCGGGCTCTCGCTCTGACGGGCCTCATTCTGGCGATCATCTGGATCGGATATCTGCGCTACAGCACCTATCCCGTATTCCCGTCGCTTCTGTGCGCCTTCTGTGCCGCGAGTCTTCTCATCGGCTACACAACGCGAGAGAAGAATTCCCAGCTGATCCTGGGCGGAGTGCTCGTGGGAATGGCGGCACTCTTTCGACACGACATGGGCCTCTATACGTGGATCGCCGGCGCCGGCGTTCTCTTCTCCTTCACCTTCGCTCATTCTACGGGGACGGGACGAGGACGCCGGCTTCTACAGGCTCTCAAACCCGCGGCGCTTTTCTCTGCGGGCGTCGCCGCCGCGGTTCTGCCCGTCCTCTGCTATCTTCTGGCGAAGGTTCCTCCCGGCACCCTTTGGCAGGATCTGGTGGTATTCCCGGCGACCGTGTTTCCCGAGGTGCGCGCGATCCCGTACCCTCCGCCCGGATGGCGGACGGGCGCCTTCTACCATCCGATCTTTGTTCTCGCGGCCGCCGTCCTGTTTCTGGTGAGCCGCGGGCGGGCAAGAACGCCTGCGTGGGAACATCCGAGAACCTGGGCGCTGGTCCTGTTCACCCGGTTCACGCTGCTGTTCTTGAATCAGGCGAGAATCCGATCCGATGCGGCCCATCTGGTCCCCGCCCTGCTTTCGTCCGTCGTCCCTCTCTGCCTCCTCGCCGACGAAGGCGTCCGTCGATGGAGAGACCCGACGAGGTCCGGGCGCCCGGCGCTCCTGCTGATCGCCGTCCTCGCCGTCTTCATCACGACCGTGTCCGTCGTTGAACCGTTGGCCTTGCGATGGCGCTTGTTCCGTGAGTATCTGTTGCCCGGGGAAATGTACACGTTCCAAATGGATCGGGCTCGAGGCGTCATGGTTCCCGGCGCCTCCCGCGGTTACGAAAATCTGGTGGACTACATTCGATCCGCGGTCCCCGAAGGGGAGCGCATCTACGTCGGGCCCGTCCGGCACGATCGGGTAACCATCTGCGACCTGATGCTCTACTTCCTCGCCGATCGCCACAGCGCAACGGGTTATCACGAGATTCATCCGGGACTGACCACCTCCGCACAAGTGCAACACCGCATTGTTGAAGACATCGAGAGGGCCGGCGTTCGGCGCATCGTTCGCGTGGATGAGTTCTCCCAGGGATCGGAGATCGAAGGGGCGGCGGACGGCGCTCAAATCCTGGACGAGTACATCGAGGAGCACTTCCGGCCGGTGCGTATGTTTCGCGGCTACACGGTGTGGAAGCGGAAACACTGAAAGACTAGTTCTGAGTGCTAAGTTCTAGGTTCTGAGCTCAGGAACGTGAAGAAGGGGCGCCCGGAGCCGGGAGAGCCGCTCTGTCGCCTTGTCGCCCCCATGGTGAGAGCTTGACAACAGGGCCGATCTGTGGCACCCGGAAGGGGGAAACGAGACTCACCCGTGTAACCTGGAGATGGACGGAGGTGCCGATGAAGAGACTCAAGCAAGTCTCGGTCGCCGTGGAGAATCAGCCGGGCGAGCTGACGTCGCTCTGCAGCCGCTTGAAACGAAAGAAGGTCACCATCCTGGGGATGTGTGCTCCCGAGGGAACCGGCATGATGCAGGTGAAGATCGTCGTCGACGACCATCTGCGGGCGAAGGAGGCCCTCGACAAGTCCGGCATGACGTGCTACTTCGAGGAAGTCCTGGCCCTGGATCTGGACAGCCGGGCGGGGACCCTCGCCGGCATCGCAGCCAAGCTCAGTGAGCGCGGGGTCAATATCACGTCCCTGTACTTCACGACCCCGACCCGATCCAGCAAAACGCGGATCATCCTCTCGGTGTCGGACATCGAAACGGCGATCGGCGCGCTCAAGAAATAAGAACACACCCGAGCCAACCACAGATTGCACGGACGACACGGATCCGGCCCGCCCCCGAGATCCAATCCCGGGGGCGGGCCCACACCGGTCTCACACCTCGATCTCCGACCTCGTCTTGAAAAACTCGATGATGTCCGAGCGGGAGATCAATCCGACGACCCGGTCTCCCTCCATGATGGGGACCTGTGCACAGCCCTGCACGCTCATTCGCGATAGAACCCGATCCAGGTTGTCCCCGGGATGCGCAATCTGGAGCTGATCGCGCGGCGTCATTACGGCACCGACATGAGTTCTCGACCACTCAACGGACGGCACCTTCTTCGCATCCGACAGACACACGATGCCCTCCAACACCTCCCCGTTTCCCACCAGGAACGCGCGCCCCCGCCCGGCCAGCACCTGTTCGTGGATGAGCGTGTAGAGGGACATCGACACCTGCGCCCACGGCAGATCGCGCGACATCATCTGGTCCACTCGGGTGCGACTGAGAACCTGGCGGACGACAACCTGCTCATATCCGCGCACCGCCGCGCTGTGGATGAACCAACCGATCATAATCAACCAGATCCCGCTCAGGGAACCGTGCCCTCGCCGGAACGAATCGATCAACGAAAAGACACCCAAGGCAATGAGCACGACGGCAAACACTTGCCCGACCCGCGTCGCAACCCGCGTCGCCTTTTGAAGATCCCGGGTGAACCGCCAGAGGATCGAACGGAGGATTCTGCCTCCGTCCAGGGGAAAGCCCGGAACAAGGTTGAACACCGCAAGCACGAAATTCATTTGCATGAGCCAGCCGGCCACGGCCGCCACCGGCATGGAAATGCTCCTTGTCAACCACCACACGAGAAGGGACACCGCACCGATCGCAATGCTCATGAGAGGTCCCGCAAGGGCCATCAGGAATTCCTTCCTCGGCTCATCGGGCTCCTGCGTGATCTGGGCCACTCCCCCGAAGAGAAAGAGCGTGATGCTGCGAACCTGTTCTCCCTGCCGGATGGCCACCACCGAGTGAGCCAGCTCGTGGGCGAGCACCGACGCGAAGAACAGCAGCGTGGAGATGATGGCGAGAAACCAGTAGAGAGCAACCGACCATCCCGGGTACGATCCCGGAAAGTAGTTGCCCGAGAGGATCACCAGAACCAGGGCGAAGATGATGAGCCACGACGTATCGATCCGGATCTGAATCCCGAAAATTCGTCCAATCGACCAGGCGGTTCCCGTCAGCACGTGCACCTCTCATGTCGGAGTTGACCTCGATAGGATACGGGTACAGTCCATTGGAGAATAAGTCAAGTCGTAACGAAGACTGGGACTGCGGAGTGGATGGGCTCGGAGATAAACGCACGGCGCGCTGGCTCCACCGACGGGAGAATAGAGTTGAATGGGATCTTTCCCTGTGCTAGCTTGGCTCGGTTTGCATGATCTGGAATTGCCCCGTATACAGAATGGAGGTCGGAGACATGCTCGGTTTTTCGCTTCCTCGCGTGTTTCAGGTTGCCGTCCTCGGACTCATCGCGTCTTTCGTGATTGTGGCCGGGTGCGGGAGGTCAAAGGATGTTTCCATGATTGAGGAGAGACTGAGAGCGTACGCGCCCGTCCATCTCCGAGCCGACACGTCGGTCCTGGATGAGAACCAGCAGAAGGTGCTGCTGAAACTGGTCGAGGCCGCCAAGGCGATCGACCCGGCCTTCTGGCACCAGAGCGCCCATGAAGCCCTGGCCGTAAGAGCCGAACTCGAAGCGTCCAAGCGGCCCGAGGATCGGACGATCCTCGAGTACGTGTTGATCAACTACGGACCTTTCGACCGGCGGTTCGAGAACGAAAGATTCTACGGCAAGGGGAGCCCCAAGCCGCCCGGGGCCGGGTTTTATCCGCACGATCTCACGAAAGAGGAGTTCGAGACCTACGTTGAGAGTCATCCCGAAGTCAAGGCGAGCTTCGAGAAGCTCAACACGGTGATCAAGCGGAAAGGAAGCGAGCTGGTCGCCGTACCCTACGAGGATGAGTACCGGACCCACCTGCAGAAGGCGTCCCAGGCCCTCCGGGAAGCCTCCGCGTACGCCGACAACTCCAGTCTCAAGCGCTACCTCAAGCTTCGCGCCGACGCGCTGCTCTCCGGGGATTTCTACGAGAGCGACATGGCGTGGATGGATCTGGAGGACAATCTTCTGGATACCGTGATCGGCCCCATCGAGGTGTATGAGGATCAGCTGATGGGATTGAAGGCGTCCTACGAAGCAAACGTGGTCGTCAAGGATCCCGCGCGCAGCGCCCAGCTCGACGTGTTCAAGCAGTACCTCAATCGCCTGGAGCATTCTCTCCCCATGGACGAGAAGTACAAGCGCGACAGCGTGGGGTTGGGGAACAAGTTGGAGATCGTGAACGTCGCCTATTTCGCCGGCGACTACAACTCGGGGATCAAGACGATTGCCGCCTCGCTGCCCAACGATGAGCGTGTGATTCGGGCCAAGGGCGCCAAGAAGCAAATCTACCAGAACGTTCTCGGGGCCAAGTTCCGCATGATTCTGAAGCCGATCGCCGAGATCCTGGTCGATCCGGAACAGGTACGATGGGTGGCGGAGGATGCTTTCGTGACGAACACGCTCATGCACGAGGTGTCTCACACCCTGGGGCCGGTAACCGTGTACGGCCAGGAGGATCGTACCGTTCGCAAGGCTCTCGAGGAGCGCTATTCGAGAATCGAGGAGTGCAAGGCGGACATCGTCGGCATCCACAACTCGGCCTACTTCCGCAAGGTCGAGGTGTTCGGTGAAGACCAGGTGATGAGTAATTACGTCACGTACCTCGGCGGCATCTTCCGCTCCATTCGGTTCGGGACGGAGTCGGCCCACGCCACGGGCATGGCCATCCAGCTGAATTACCTTCTGCAAGAAGGCGGCATCGAGTACGACCCGGTCGCGGGCACGTACCGAGTGAACGTCGAGAAGTTCCCCGCGGCGGTGGACGCTCTGGCCCACGAGATCTTGACCATTGAGGCCATGGGCGACTACGAGAGGGCCGGAGAGATGATCGACACCTACGGCGTGCTTCCGGACCACGTGGCGGCGGCGCTGGAAAAGCTGGGCGACATTCCGGTCGATGTGAGGTTCACGTACGATTACTAGCGAGAGCACGACGCAGCGAGGACGCGAGGACGCGAGGGCGCGAGACGTCACGGCAGGAATCATCCGCGGGGTGGATGGCCGTGTGCTGATTGCCGAGCGCCACCGATCATGCCCCGGAGGCGGCACGTGGGAATTCCCCGGTGGAACTCGCGAGAAGAACGAATCGCTGGAAGAGTGCCTCCACCGAGAGCTCGAAGAGGAACTCGGCATCCGGGTCCGGATCGATGAGCCCTTCGTGGTGGTCGAGAATCCTTATGAAGATATCCCGATGACGCTCCACACGTTTCTCTGCACGCATACCGGTGGAGAACCTCGCGCCATCGAGTGCAAGGACTGGAGATGGGTGGACATCGAGGAATTGGGGGAAGCGAATCTCACCGGCGCGGATCGGACGGTGCTTGAAGCGTTGGAGAAGCGCCCGGGGGAGTCCCGGTAACCCCTACCGCAGGACCGTGACCTGGCCCGTCGTGACCCTCCCTTCCACCCACAGCCGATAGTAGTAGACCCCGGACGGAAGAGGCCGCCCATCCGTGCCGAGGGTCTTCCACTCCACGGACAGGTCCTCCCCGGCGGCGAACCGGAAGCGCAGCCCGGAGACCCGCCGTCCCCTGATGTCGTACACGTCCAGCGTCGCCAGCCCCGCCCGAGACGCGGAGTACCGGAACGTCACGGTTTCACCGGCGGGATTGGGGAAACCGTCGACGCATCTCGGATCATGCGGTGGCCGGATTCGATCGGCGACTCCCGTCAACGCCAACCGGGAAAACTTGCACGCGACGTCCTTCAGGAAGTCGGGAACCGACGTCTCAAATGTTCCGCTTGCGGCAGCCACCGTATCCCGCCCGACGATACTCCCGTTCCACGTGTTCCACCACTCGATCGCGTACTCCCCGTCCACCAGCCCGGCGGCCGTGAAGGTCCGCCCGCTCACCCACTCCCCGGGCGTGATGTCCTGAATCCAGCCCATTCCGAAAGTCGAATCGGCGATCCCCCAGCAGTTCAGCCAGGATCCACTGACCGACACGGCCGCCTCATCCAGATCCAGATGACAGAAGGGAACGTCCTCAACAAACTCGGAGAAGATCAGGAAATGATCGAACATCTCGGGGGAGAGGTCGCCCCAGCTGCCTCCGTCGTTCCAATCCAGAGGCGTAACGGCGTTGCCCGAGACGAGGCCCGACCAGATCCCGTTGTGGTTGTGGTCGGGTTGATGGATCTCATTGTCCGTACCGAATTCTCCGATAAGGACCGGTTTCTCGTACCAGTCCCACATGATCCGGGTGTAGTAGACAATCACCGTGGCGATGTGCACCGGGTCGTCGGTGTCTTTGTAGGTGTGGAGCTGCGGAAGATCCATGGCCGTGTAGCCCGCGTGCCAGCGGGTCGATTCGTTGAGTCCCTGCCAATCCTGATAACCGGACTTCGAGGCCGTGGTGGGATGGCCGAAGGGATCATTGGATTCGAAATAGCCGTCGATGGCATCGTGCCACGAGTCCGTGTTGCCGTAGGCGTTGGTGCCGTCGATTTCGCAGATCGTTCCCCACATCCCGATGGCCCGCGAGTAGCCCCACCGCGCGATGATGTAGCGGTAGAGATGTTCCTGCCAGGACCACGACGTTCCGTCCGTGAAGAAGGAGGGGCAGTCCGTGAGATTCGCGAACCCGTTGGCGTCCCACCATCCCCCACCCCACGAATGCGTCGCGTCCCTCAGCGCGTTGTGGTCCCAGATGTGAAAGAGAATCCGAATACCGTGACGCTCCGCGTCCTGGACGATGTCGTCGACCTCCGCCGCCCTCGACATGTCGTAGTCGTCGTAGTCGGCCCCCGCCAGCAAGCTCACCGGCATGAGATCCCAGGGCGCCAGCCACAGGGCCAGCAGGTTCATCCCGTGGGCCTCCATGTCGTCGAAGATCTGGTAGCCGTCCGCCGACCAACCCAGTTCCTCGAGATTCCAGCAGCGGCAATGGCCGATGCCGTAGAAGGGCGTCCCGTCATCATGTTCCAGGAAACGGGGATTGTCGTCGGACACGCGAAGCCATCCATGATCCTCCGACGGTGTGCAGTAGAAGGTCAGCGTATCCGAATACTTGTCCGAACCGTCGTCGTCCACCGTAACCGCACAGCTCCACTCGCCGACCTCATCCGGCGCAAAGCGCAGCTTCCAATCGGATCCCGTCCAGAAGCCGTGGACCTGCCACTCGGTGCGCGTCGGGGACGAGAACACGGCCGTCACGTTCACATCCTCCGGATCGAACGGGTTGTCATACCGGTAGAGCCAGTTGGGCGTCAGCTCAAGGCCGTGGTACGCTGCCACGGTGTCGGCGGACGCCGTAACGACGAGCGCCGTGTCGGATCCGGCAGCCGCCTCGTCCGCCCGAATGTGATCCAGATAGACGAATCCCGAGAAATCCGCCAGGAAGGATTCGACCCGGAGCCCGATACGCCCCACGATGTCCCGCCCTTCTAGACCGTCGATGTCCCAGACGAATGTGTTCCATCCGGCGCTCGCCGATAACACGGGGCTCATGAGAAGGTGCTGGTCGATTCCCACGCGGGCGGTGATGTTGACCGTGAAGTCGTGCGCTTCCGGGAAGTAGACGTCGACGATCAGACTTTCGGCTTCGGACAGATCGTGGAGCTGCGACTCCGGCTCGGCCACGTGGAATTCATCGCTGGGCCCGAACGTGAAAGTGCAGTGGATACCGAGAGAGTGTGCGCCGGAGGACGCCTGATCGCTCGACCACGCCAGAGAATCCAGAGCCGTCCCCCATCCCTGGTCTTCAAAGCCCTCCGTGCCGGACTCGAAATCGTGGAGGATCACCTCGGCGTGCGCGGGAGGTGCCAACAGAATCAGGAGAGCGAGGGCCGGAGCGGAAAGGCAGAAACTCACGTGTCGAGAGCCGGGGTCAAGTCCCAGTCGGCCGACAAGGATGTGGGTGAGCCTCTTCATGCATGCATTATATCACATCCGGATGTCCATTCCAAGCACGAGTCCGCCGTGGCGCAGGCGACGCCGAAACCTGCTCACCGCGCACGGCCCATACCGCAGAGAACCGAAAGCCGAGAGCCGAAAGCCGGAACACACCACCCCTGGGCC
>Ga0180432_10008600_pt1 | contig 12652 bp, 1 predicted proteins | sample SS_ome_10_FD_132414 | JGI IMG/M metagenome (GOLD analysis project Ga0180432, IMG submission 132414) | Hypersaline lake sediment archaeal communities from the Salton Sea, California, USA - SS_1_MS_2 metaG | ecosystem: Environmental > Aquatic > Non-marine Saline and Alkaline > Hypersaline >...
AGGCGGATGAGGTGAGAAGTGAAACGTACAGTTTCAGCCCCGGGAAGACACTCGAGATCGATCTCGGGGGCGGTGGCAGTGTGACGGTGATTGGATGGGACCGCGAGGAGGCACACGTCACCTACTCCGACACCAAGCGGGACCTCGACGACCACAAGATCCGGATCCAGGAGAAGAGGGGCGGCCTGCGGATCACGTCCAAGATGATCCGGGGACGGAACGTGATCCTCAACCTCGAGTTTGAGATCCGCGTCCCGCACGAGTGCGATGTCGAATTCGACTCCATGGGCGGAGGCATCGAGCTCGTGGACCTCAAGGGGACGTTCAAGGGCAAGACGATGGGTGGCCAGTTTCTTCTGCGGAATCTCAAAGGCGAAGCCCGCATGAAGACTATGGGTGGCGGGATGGAAGTGTTTGACTGCCATCTGGACGGGAAACTCTCCACCGGCGGCGGCCCGGTGCTCCTCGAGAATGTCGTCGGGGATCTCGACGCCACTTCCGGCGGCGGAAACGTCCGCTACGACAACGTGCGCGATAAGGCCGGGCGGCTGCGGACCCCCGACGGACTCTCGGCCGAGGGGATCACTCACAAGACCGTTGTCATCAGCACGGCCGGAGGTCCCGTCCAGATATCCGAGGCTCCCGAAGGCGCGCGCCTTCGCACCGGCGGCGGCGACATCGAGGTGTTTGACGCCTCGCGTTTCGTCGAAGTCTGGACCGGCGGCGGCGATATCAATATCAGGATCGAAGAAGGCTGGGTGGAGGCGTTCACCGGTGCGGGAGATGTGGACATCACGATCGAGGAGGACCTCGGAGACGGCGACGAAGGCATCGAGATCTTCACGGGCACCGGAGACGTCACCGTGACGCTTCCGGAAGGGCTCTCGCTCGATCTGGATCTTCAGATCGGTTACACACGAAACAGCAGCCGGAAGTACGACATCAAATCCGACATCCCGATCAATCTTGAGCGCACCGACGATTGGGACTACGGATGGGGCTCGCCGAAGAAGTACATTCTCGGAACCGCTTCCATCCTCGGTGGCGAGCACCATGTGACAATCCGGACCACCAATGGAAACATCCGGATTGAAACCGATTAGCCTCGGGCCCGGCATGCGACGGCGGGCGATCCTCTCAACGGACCGCCCGCCGCTTCCGCCCCACAACCTAGAACGTGGAACTCAGCACGTAGAACTTCTCTCATTTCAGAAGCACCATTTTCCTTGTCTCCACGAACCCCGACGTCACGAGCCTGCAGTAGTAGACTCCGCTCGCGACGTTCACGTTAAGATCGTCCCGGCCCTCCCACACGACGGTGTGCCGGCCTGCACCCCGGATTCCGTCCACGAGCGTGCGGACCCGCCGCCCCTTCACGTCAAAAACGCAGAGGCTCACATGCCCCGGATCCCGGAGCGAGAAGGCCACGGTCGTCTTCGGGTTGAAGGGGTTCGGGTAGTTCTGCTCAAGGTCGGACTCGGCCGGGATCATCCCTTCCGCCACAACCACCTCGGTGACGTAAATGGCGCGTGCCGCCTCCGTGTTGGACCTCAGGTCCGCCAATCCCGTCCCGGCCACCACCGCCCAGGACACATTGACGTGGCTCCCGGCGTCGACCGACAGGGGACCGACCGTCATGACCGTCGACCAGTCGTCGTTCGATCCCGGCGACGTATCGATCGTGCCGCTCGACATGAATGCCCATTTGCTCGAGTCGGGGATGGCACCCATCGTCGGCCATACATACGTCGGGTTGTGAATAAACCGGAATGAGCCGGGCACGTCCGGCGACAGAAGCGCAATCCCGAGGTAGGTGCTGTCCACCCCCTGGGAATCGTACTGGTATCCGAGGGACAGGTCCGCTGCATATCCACCGGTGTTGAGCGAGGCGTCCCCGATATCCCAGTCCATAAAGAGTCCGAGGTAGAGGCTGTCGATACCGACGCCCCCCGTGTTGTCGACTCTGAAGCTCATGACCACGTAGTCGTCGTCGGGAGCATCGGGCAGCGCGACGGTATCCTGGAAAATCACCAGCCCCAGGGGCGACGGCGCCCCGCTGTCGTCAAATCGGGCCGTCCCCGTCTCCGATGTTCCGTCAACGATCTCCAGCTCTCCTCCACTCACCGTCTGCCAGTCGTAGTCGCAGGAACCGTCCATCACCCGGTCCGGCGCCGTGCCGGCCCAGAACGACCCGAAGACCAGATAGTTCGTGGGATCCGAGGACGGATACTGGAACCCGTCTCCGAAGACCTCGCCCAGGAGCATGTCCCAGTATCCGTAACAGCCGCCGTCCGTGACGGTGAACGTCACGTTCCCGGCGTCATGGTTTGCATAGCGGAATTGCGTCACTCCGACGTCGAAGGCCTGATCCAGCAGCGGCTCGTCCGCGTCGTTACTTTCGACACGGACCGTGGCCGAGTACCAGCCGGGCGGCGTTGAGCTTGCCTCCACCTTCAACGCCACGACCACGGTGTCTCCCGGCAGGACCGCGCCCAGCTCGGGATCGATCGTGAGCCAGGGCACCGTGCTCTCCTTCGTTGCATCGCCCATCTCACCGCCGTCCCGCAGTTCATCGAGGAATCCGGCAAACTTGGGCGGGAGCGATGTTCCGGATGCGCGGAGGCCCCGTCCCTTCGATTCGAAGGCGGAGACGTTGAAGATGAGTGACGCCTGCCCGGTGTTGATCACCTCCAGATAGAACTCCTGTATCCCGGTCGGGAAAACGATCTCGTCCCACGCCGACGGCGAGAGGCTGATCTCGGGAGCCAGCGAAACCTGTCCCGCGACGGTGACACTCACGGCGGCTTGCAGAGGATCGTCACTTTCGACGTGGAGGGTGTCGGCCGAGTCCGTCGGCTCCGTCGGAGCATACCGGACGGTTACGGGCAGACTGTCTCCGCTGGCGATGAACTGTGGAAAGCCGGGCGAGACCACCTCGAAAGGAGCCGCCAGCCCGGTAATCCCGGAAACGGTCAGACCGCAGGTACCCTGGCTCCGAACCACCAGCTCCCAATCCTCAGAATTTCCAACCGCCACGGCGCCGAAGTCATGGTCGCTCTCCGACAGCTGGATCACGGGCCGGACTCCGCTGCCTCCGAGCGACACGTACATCTGCGGTTCAAACGCGTGATTCGTGTAGATCGTCAACGAGCCGTAGAACGCGTCCTCGTACGCGGGCGCAAAGGACACGTTGATGCCCAGGCCTTCCCCGGGTTCCACCACACGTGGGAAACCACCGGTCTGCAGCCCGAAGAAGACGCCGCTGACCGAGGCGCCGGTGACGGAGAACGGCAGGCTGTCGTTGTTGTAGACGGTCACGCCGCCGCTGACCGACTGGTTGATATGAATCGCCCCGAAGCTAATCTCCGTATCGCACATCACCAAGTCATCGCCGATTCCGTCGACGTCGACCAGGAGAACGGGTTCGTCCGGGTCGTTGCTCTCGATGCGCACAGAGCTTGAGCACGGTCCCTCGTGGTAAGGCTGGAAGAGCACCCGGACCTGGAGACTGTCCCCGGCATCCACGCCAACCCAGTCGATCACAGGATCGACTTGGAAGTTGCTGTCATCGGCCCAGGCATTCTCGACCCACAGGCTGTCGGTACCCTCATTCCGGATGTAAAAGGTCCATGCGCGGCTGTCCCCGCAGGAGCAGGTCCCGAAGCTGTGGCTGGTGTCGGACACGGCGATATCCGGATCGGTGACGTGGACTTCGAGCACGACCACGACCGTTTCTTCCTCCGGATCATCGCAGGTGATCTCGATGCTGCCGGCATAACTTCCCGGCACGAGACTGTCGGCGTCCACCGCCACGTTCATCGCGAAATCGCCCCCGGCCGCCAGCACCGTGTCCGCAGGCGAAAGCGTCACGCAATCCCAGACGACACCCAGGGGATCCCTGGCCTTCGCACTCATGGTGAGGTCCCAGGCGCCGGAATTCGTGATCTGGAGATCCGCCTCCTCCGTCGATCCCCGGGGCACGGTGATGACGACGAGTGAATCGTCCATATCGATCTCGGGATGGAGGATCTCGAGAACATCCACACTCACGCCCCAGGCCGTCGTGGTCCCGTCGTCGATGATCCCGCCGATGTAGTATCTTCCCTCCGGGACATGAGACGTGTCCCACTCATACGTGTCGGCAGAGTCATCCTCGCTGATGTTGGACGCACCCTCGATGGAGATCTTTTCAGCCATAAAGTCGGCGTACGCCTCGTCCACGTAGTAGAGACTCACGACCGCGTCGTCGTCCGGATCGTCATCCGTCCAATCGATGTCGAAACTCAGATGCGCGGAGTCCGGGAACATCGGCGTGTCCACGGTGATCGTCGGACCGATGCCCACCGAGTCGAGCCAGGAGGCGTAGTTCACGAAACCCAGCGTCGGATTGTCCATCTGGTCCCAGATGGTCGAGATGTTCGCCGGGTACGGAAGCGCGTTCATCTCGCCCGTTCCGGTGGAGCCCCACCAGTTCCGATGGGCCTTCACCGTGTTGTTGGTTTCGTTGCAGACGTCGTAGAGGGAGTTCGAGTGCAGCCGGTTGTTCATCCCCTCCGCTGCGATGGAGTCCCCCAGACAGGCGTATCCGAGCGAGTCGACGTGCACGCCGTAGCTGTTGAGCGTGATCGTGTTGTCCTCGACCAGCACGTTGGCCCAGTTGAAGCTGTGAACTCCCGCCACGGCATTGCTCGAAATCAGGTTGCTGAAAATGTGCGGCATCGCCTGCTGCCGGACGTCAATTCCGTCGGCGTGGTTGCCGGTGATGTTGTTGTCGTGGACGATCGGGCGGGCGAAGATAAAGCCCTCGCCGACAAACGCGATCCCGTTGGAGTTACCCGAAATTTCGTTATCATGGACGTCGAGTGTGGACGGCGAGTTGCTGATGCTGATTCCGTTGCCCACGTTGTTGTGGATCTCGTTCTGGTAGACGTCCATGAACTCGCCGGCCCAGCCGCTGTAGAAGGTCGTGTAGATCCCGCCGCCGTTTCCGGTCACATCGTTGTCGTTGATCGTGCTTTGGCTTCCCTTGAATCCGGTGATGCTGATCCCGTAGCCGTCGTTGTCTCGAACCGCGTTCAGCGAGATGTCGGCTACGACGGAATCGGCAATGGTTGTCGCAATCCCGTGACCGCCGTTGTCCCGGCAGTCATTGCCGGTGGCCGTGAGAAGTTCGTGCGCGTTGGACAGAAGCCGGATTCCCACACCCGAGCAGTCGTGAACCGAGCAGTCGGTCACCGTCGGATCGTTTCCATCCCAGTCGATGCCGGTTGCCGCGTATTCGACCTCGCACTCGTCGATGACCGTCGATGCACCGGGATTCGAGAGCTGAATCCCGCCCCAGTCGTCCGGATTCCGACCGGTGGACGTGAAGACGATCTGGTTCCCCGTGAGGCCGGCGGCAATGAGGGTCCCCTGTACAATGAGTTTCTTCGCCCCCGTTACGTCACTGGAGGCGAGCTCCTCCCCGGCGTTGATGGTGATGACGTCGGGTGAGACGATGGTCACGCTGCCGTTCATCTCATACTTGCCCGGACCGTCCCCGTCTACGATCCCTCCATCGGATTGGTCGACCAGGTCGTCCAGATCCCAGCTAACCCCGGCGCCGGGCGTTTTGTACTCCGGCATCGCGGACAGTGTGACCGAGTTGGGGTCCTCATTGGGTGGCGCCGCACTGTCTTCGGCCCGGATTGTGAAGTAGTACATCGTCCCGTTCTGCAGACCTGTGACGACGAACTTATAGTCGTAGTTGGGCGCGCCGCTCTGGAGTGAGACGCCGGCCAGTTTGGTCCCGTCGGTGGCCGGCTCCTGGGTGTGATAGTAGACGTTGTAGCGGACCGGCGGATTGTCTCCGTCTACGGCATAATACAGATAGAGGGTCACTTCGCCGATCCCTGCTTCCGCCGCCTGGACCCCTGTGCTCGTAACCCATCCCGGTGGGGTCGTGTCGCACGGAATGCCGCTCGTGCACACGGAATCAGCGTAGTTGCCCGTCGAGTCGCACGCGAAGGCGCTGTAGAAATATTCGGTGCCGTTCACCAGACTGCCGTCCCAGATTGTCGTCCCCGTGCAGTTGCAGACCTGCGTGCCGTCGTTCGGGCCGGTCGGATAGCCGAACGTGCTTCTGCGAATCCGAAGATGCTTGTAGTCCGGATCGCTCGGCTTGTTCCACGTCAGATCGATGGCCCCGTCATACGGATGTGCCGCGAAGTCGGTGGCCGGCCTCGGCGGAATCAGGTCCCAGGCGGTCGCCGTGTCCTGCGCGGCCGGGTGTGCGGCGGAGTGGTTCCCGTTGATGTCGCAGGCGAAAGCCCCGTAGGCGTACTGGGTCCCATGCGCTACGGCAGTATCCGTGCAGATCGAACCACTGCCCGCATAGACGATCCTCCCATCGTTCTCGTCCACCGGGTATCCGCCGGAGGACTTGGCCAGAATGACGGTGCTGTTCCAATCGGCATCGCCCGGGTTCGTCCAGTTGAGGGAGATCCCTCCCACAACCGGCGTCGCCGCCAACGACGTAGGATGCCCGGGCGGGATAAGATCCAACGGCATGGCGGAGGACTCGTTGGAGGGCTCTCCTTCCGCGCCCGGAGCTCCCCGCGCGGCCACGGCCAGATAGTACGTCGTCAGGCTCGAGAGACCCGACAGCGTGTGATTGGTGACGTTGCCGAGCAAAATCGGTGAGGCCCCTCCGTTGGCCCCCTTTCCCGTGTAGTCTCCCGGCGCCGTCCCGTAGTAGAGGTAGTAGGCTTGAGCTCCCGATGCCGGGTTCCAGCTCAGACTCAGAGAACCGTTGACGCCCGACGGCGTCGCCGTGAACCCCGTCGGGGTTCCCACCGTCCCGGAAGGTACGAACTCGTAGGCACCCATGTCGAGATCCGGGTCGCTGCCCGCATCCCGGCAGGGCGACGCGGCGTGCAACCGATAGTCCCCGGCCGGCCGGTTCATGAACAGAGGATCCATGGCGATATCCGACTCGGCCACTCCCTTGAACGTGCAGCCGACGTGCTGCATGTAGCCCCCGTGACTCGCTTCGATGTCGTTGTAACCCCAGTAGATCCGGGTCGACTCATTGCAGCGGACTCCCACAAAGCTGTTGAAGTAGATGATGTTGTCCTGCAGTCGGATTTCGGATTCGTCATGGAAGGATACCCCGTGGTCGTTCTCGATGATGGTGTTGTTGTGGATCGTCGGACTGCTGGCGAGCATGTAGATTGCGCTGTTATTGTCGCCGCTGTTCTTGATCAGATTTCTCTCGATGAGCGGGTATCCTGTGGGTGTGTACATCCCGCAGATGCCATCGCCGCCGTTGTCCGTGATAACGTTGTCCCGGATGATGCACGTGAGGTCGCGAACATACACGCAGGGATAGTTCTCGGCGCTGTTTCGAAGGGTGAACCCCTCGATCGTGGTCCCGTAGGCCATGGACACCACGTAATAGCCGGTGCCCCCGCCGTCGATCGTGCAGTTGCCCGATCCGCTGCCCTGCAGCGTCACCCATGGGCTCATGAGCACGTTCTCGTAGTAGGTCCCGTCGGCCACACGGATCGTATCCTTCTCGGAGGCGGCGTTCATCGCCGCCTGGATGGAGGTGAAGTTGGACCCGCTCGGGCCCACGGTCCACAACCGGCCGTCCCTCCAGCCGTCCAGGGAATAGAGCGTTCCGATATACCCGTCCTTCGTGGGATCCTCCGGATCGTAACCCGTCGAGGACTCCAAATGTCCGATGCCGTCGCCGTTGTCGTCGTACATGGAGTACTCGTCGGGGTACTCAACATTGTCTTCCGAGAGCGGCCCGATCCAGCTGAAGGCCTCTGCCATGGACACACGGCCGTCCCCGTTTGTGTCGACGCTGTCTGCAGGATCGTTCCGGAGCGCCTTCCTCCACATGCCGGCCCACTCCCAGCCATTCACGTGGAGAGAATCCTGGGAAGTGATCGTGATCGTGTTCTCCTTGACGACGTTGTCGAACAGCATTCCGCTGAAGCAGGGGTTGTAGGCGCCGATGATCTGCTTGGCCGTGATAGGTGCGATGAGATCTCCGTACTCCGAATCCGTAATGCGGCCGTCGTGGGCCACCAGATTGCAGACGCGCGTCGTATCGGTGGAGGTCTCGATGACCGTGTCGCCGTGGTCCACCCAGAAGATGTAGAGGAGGTCATTCTCGTCACAGACGCCGGCCGCCCAGGCATACGCCGTTTCGATGTTGGCGACCGTGCTCGACCCGTCCACGATGTCCGGGTGATTGTCCGCACTGTCGCCGTATGACAGGAAGTAGATGTTGTCCTCGTCGAACCCGTAAGACTCGAGCTCCTCATGCATCCCGCTCGTATCCATCCAGTAGTACATGTACAGCCGCCTGCGGCGGGCAGTGTCAGGGTTGGGCTCGTCGCCCCCCATGACGATGATAGCGTAGCGGTCTTCGTACGAATGCCAGGTGCCTTTCCCCGAAGTGTGCATCGAAACATCGACGTTGTCATAGACCGGCATGTCCTCCGGGGACAACTGATCCGGAATCCGAGCGCCGGTTGCGGTGTCCGCGTGGGCCGGTCGCAGCCCGACGAGATCCGAATCGGCGTTCCAGGAGTCACAGACCGGAAAACCGGCGGCCACGGTTCCCACAACGGCCATCATCACGAGCACACGAGTGAACGAGCTCATCGTTCTTCCTCCTGGTTTCGGGGTCCTTGAATTCGCCTGATTCTGATCTGCAGCAGAGGAACTTCTTGTCGCTGTCGGTTCTGGGGTGGGTGGATGGCCTGGTGCGATGAGCTTCAGGAACTGAACTGTCATACTCTCCCCCATTCCGCCCGGGACCCGATCCAGGTCCCTATCATCTTCATTCTACCAGAACGGGAGGATCTAACAGAGAGTTTTTCGTACGGCTCCGGCAAAAGAAGAAATCGAGGCTACATTTCATTCGGACAACGGCACGGCCTTTCCACCACGTTCTAAGATGATTCTTGTAACATTTTGATCAATAATAAGATATAGAGACATTCTCATCCGGCATCCAACGGCCTCTCTTCGATCAGACATCCTGTGACCACAGCCGCGGTGTTTCCCAAGAAAACGCCGGCGTGATTGAATACGCCGCTCGCTTGTCTGTAATTGAATGAGGGCCCCACGTTTCCCCGCGTGCCTGCACATGGACGCTCCTCTCCCCTCCGGCGAGGATCCACAGCAAGTCGACGGGCCACGGTTGGACGGAATTCCTCTGTAGACACCGGCGGTCGCGCGCATGGACCCGGAAGGACAAAGGCGGTTCCCCCGCAATGCGTTCTGAGAGTCCCGGGCGTGCCCCACACCTCAACGCGGGAGGAGACATGAGCCCGAGTCACATCCGGCAGAAGCTCGGCAAGTACTTCTGGACACCCGTTCTTCCGGCCGTGCTTGTCGCAGCGACCGCAACCGCCTGGGCATCCCCCGGCTACCTTCGGAGCGCCGACATTCACGGCGATCAGGTGGTCTTCCGGGCCGAGGGTGACCTCTGGTTGTGCAACCTGGACGGAAGCAGCATCCGCCGCATCACATCTCACATCGGAGACGAGACACTTCCCAGGTTCTCGCCGGACGGTAGGTGGATCGCGTTCGCCGGCCTTTACGACGGGAACATGGACGTGTACGTGATGCCGACCACCGGCGGCGAGCCCAGGCGCCTCACGTGGCATCCGGCGGGAGACTATCCCCAGGGGTGGACTCCCGACGGCAAGAAGATCATCTTCGACAGCTCCCGACATCAGGTTCACGGCGAATCCGACCTCTTCACCATCCCATTTCGGGGGGGCGAGCCCGAGAAGATCCTCACCGGCCCGGTGGCCCGCATGGACATCGATCCCGAGTCGGGCCGCTATGCTTTCGCTCGCACCTACGGCGGCGGCATCTGGAAGCGCTATCGCGGTGGCTCCACCTCCGACATCTGGGTCGGGAATCCGAACCGGGGCGACTACAGACAGGTGACGAATTTCGACGGTATGGATTCCCGGCCCATGTGGCACAACGGGCGGATCTATCTTCTGAGCGACCAGGGCGGCACGACCAACATCTGGTCGATACGCCCGGACGGCTCGGATCGCCGGCGCCACACCGACCTCGGAAGATGGGACGCCCGGGGCGCCTGCATGGGGCCCTCGGGGCGAATCGTGTTCATGCTGGCGGGCGACCTTCACGTGTTCGATCCGGCCGACGAATCCGAATGGCGTCTTCCGATCGATCTGCCGAGCGAACGGATCCTCACGCGCAGGCAATACACCGACCCCGGCCGCTATCTGACCGACTTTGCTCTGGCACCGGAAGGGGACCGTGTGGCGGTCGTCACCCGCGGCGAGATCTTCTCGGTTCCCGTCGAGGACGGGGTGACTCTACCGGTCACGCGGGGGAGCGGCGCTCGCGAGAGCCACGTCGGCTATGACCCGAAGGGGAAACGTCTCCTCTACGTCTCCGACGAGAGCGGCGAACAGGAGATTATCACGGCCGACGCCTGGGGTCGGGGCGACGAGAAAACCGTCCGCTCCGGACGTGAGACGCGTTGGCACATCTCCCCCGCCTGGTCGCCCGACGGGAAGAAGATCGCGTACGGTGACCAGGCGCAGAACCTCTTCATCCTCGACATGGACGGCGGGAGCCCGCGCAAGGTCGATCACTGCGATTCGTATGAGATCGGCGAGTACGCCTGGAGCCCGGACGGTCGCTGGCTCGCGTACACGAAGACGAGCGCCATCGACATCGGCTCCATCTTCATCTACGACACGAAAGAGAAGGAGACTCGTCAGGTCACCGGCTGGTCGACCAGCGACTACTCTCCCTCATGGGACCCGAAGGGCCGCTACCTCTATTTTCTGAGCAACCGCGCCGTCGATTACCTCTGCGGGGTACGGGACTTCGAGACCATCACCTTCAATCCGACGGTCCCCTGCATGTTGCTGCTGAGGAGCGACGTGGAGAACCCCCTGGCAGAGACGGCCGGTGTTCCGCCGAAGGAGGAAGAAGAAACGGAGCAGGAAGAGAGCGAGGACGAAGAAGCCGCCGAGGAGTCAAACGGCGAGACCGACGACGAAGAGAGTGAACTCGAACCCGTGGAGATCGAATTCGAGGGACTCATGGATCGCTTCGTCGAGCTTCCGGTTGAGGCCGGGCAGTACGCCGCCCTGTCCGCCGCCGAGGACAAAGTGTTCTATCTCTCTTTGCCTCTCGAGGGAGCCGCAAAGGGCTACGACTTCTCCGGCGAACCCGAACCCAAGGCCACGCTCATGGCCTTCGACCTCGCCGGAAAAGAGGCGACGCCCTTCGTGAGCGGCATCTCGACGTACCATCTCCAACCCGGTGCGGGGAAGCTGGCTTTCATGAAACAGCGCGGTCAGATCTACGTCGTCGCCACCGCCGCTCCGCCACCGGCCGACGTATCCGAATCCGCCGTCTCACTCGCCGGAGTCCTGGTTGAACTGGACCCGCTCGACGAGTGGCGCCAGATCTACTACGAGGGATGGCGCATGATGCGTGACTTCTATTGGGATGAGCAGATGAACGGCGTCGACTGGGAATCGATTCGCGACCAGTACGCCGAGCTCATTCCGCGCCTCTCGTCCCGGAACGATCTCAATGACCTCATGAGAGAGATCCTCGGCGAGCTGTGCACCTCCCACACCTACATCTTCGGCGGAGACCCCGGCAAACAGGTTCCCCAGATCGCCACCGGTCTTCTCGGGGCGCTCCTGGTTCGGGAGAATGACGCCTTCCGTGTGGACCGCATCTATCGCGCGGACCCCGCCGATCGCGTGCGCTCTCCCCTTCTCGAGCCCGGGGTGGACGTCCGCGAGGGCGAGTACATTCTGGCCGTCAATCAGCTGCCGTTCCCGTCGGACCGTCCCTTCGAAGCCGGCCTCGAGAATCTGGCCGGCAAGCCGGTGCTCCTCACCGTCAACGATCGTTCCTCCCACGACGGCGCCCGTGACGTGGTGGTAACGCCGATGAGCTTCGGCCAGGAATACGAGCTGCGATACTCGGACTGGGTCCGCCGTAATCGGGAGTACGTGGCGGAGAAGACGGACGGCAGGATCGGGTACATCCACGTTCCCGATATGTCGTCACGCGGCATGGTGCTCTTCGACCGCTGGTTCTACCCGCAGCTGGATCGTGAGGGCATGGTGGTCGACGTCCGCTGGAATGCCGGAGGGCACGTGTCGCAGCTGCTCGTCAACCGCCTGATGCGAAGTCCCCTCTGGTTCACGCGCGCACGGTGGGGCAACGTCCATTCCTATCCGTACAGGTTGTTGAACGGACCGCTCGTCGTGCTGATGAACGAACACTCGGGATCGGACGGGGATTTCTTCCCCGCCGCCGTTCAGCTGGCCGGGATCGCTCCCGTGATCGGGCGCCGATCCTGGGGCGGCGTGGTCGGCATCAACGTGGATAAGTGGCTGGTGGACGGCGGAATCGAAACGCAGCCGGAATATGCTCCCTGGAGTCATGGATGGGACGGGTGGGGAATCGAGAACCGCGGCGTGGTCCCGGACATTGAAGTCGAGAACCTGCCCCAGGAGTTGGCTCGAAACGTCGACGCCCAACTGGACCGGGGAATCCAGGAAGTACTTCGCCTGAGAGAGGGGAATCCTCCGATCGTGCCCGGGTTCGGTCCCGGACCCGACCGGAGCCGGAA
>Ga0180432_10008601_pt1 | contig 12651 bp, 12 predicted proteins | sample SS_ome_10_FD_132414 | JGI IMG/M metagenome (GOLD analysis project Ga0180432, IMG submission 132414) | Hypersaline lake sediment archaeal communities from the Salton Sea, California, USA - SS_1_MS_2 metaG | ecosystem: Environmental > Aquatic > Non-marine Saline and Alkaline > Hypersaline >...
CTACGGCGTCCGGATCGTCGGCGAGGGCGCCGGGGAGATGATCAACGAGTGGGGGCTGGCGATCCAGAATCGCCTCCGGATCCACAAGATCATGCTTCTGCAGCACAGCTTCCCGTCGATGTCGTTCCTCTCCAAGCGCGTCGCCGAGGGCTGGATGATGAAGCGAATGGAGAGTCCGTTCCTTCGGCGAATGGTTCGGCTTCTCTTCTAGCGACGCCCCGACCGGTTCCTCGGCGGTTCCGCACGCAGGAAACAGCGTTGACACGCTCGGTTCCCTCCGCTATCATCCACGCGCTCGCCCCCGGGCGAGACGCCAGGAGGTGCAATCCTTCCCGTGGAGCAAGTTGTGCAAGGCGATAGACGACTACCGAAGCGCGTCGGAGACGCGATCCATGCCGTCGGGCGGCGAAAGGCCGCGACGGCCCGCGTCTACGTGAAGGAAGGGGACGGGACGCTGGTTGTCAACGGCCGGCCTGCCGACGAGTACTTCTCCTCCTTCCAAGCGCCGACCGAGCATCTGGAGAAGACGCTCAAGGCGCCGTTCTACGTGACTGGGACGGTCGGGAAGTACGACGTCAAGGCGACCGTCCGCGGCGGCGGCTTCACCGGCCAGCTCGAGGCGGTCCGCCTCGGGATCTCTCGCGCGCTCTGTGGCGTCACGCCGGAGTATCGCGCCTCCCTGAAGAAGGCGGGCCTTCTCACTCGCGACGCCCGCGTCGTCGAGCGGAAGAAGGTCAATCGCCGAAAGGCGCGCAAGAGCGAGCAGTACTCGAAGCGCTAGACGGAACCGAAGGACCCGACATGAAGCAGGGAATTCATCCAGAACTGAAGAAAGCGACCGTTCGTTGCGGCTGCGGCGCCGAATTCGAGACGCTGGCGACCGTCGAAGACATGCACGTCGACATCTGCTCGAAGTGCCATCCGTTCTTCACCGGCGAGGAGCGATTCGTCGACACCGAGGGGCGCGTCGAGCGATTCCAGCGGAAGTACGCCAAGGCGCAGACCGAGAGCAAGCCGAAGAAGGGCAGCAAGTGAAGCCGCCTCTCGGCGGACAGGCTGTCATCGAAGGCGTGATGATGCAGAACGGCGAGCAAATCGCGCTCGCCGTTCGTCGTTCCTCCGACGGCGAGATCCTCGTCCGGTCGATTCCCGCGAGGCGCCGGTTCAAGCGTCTCGGCCAGATTCCGTTCGTCCGCGGCACGTTCCGGATGTACGACATGCTTTCCCTCGGGGTCCGCGCCCTCAACCTTTCGACGCGACTCGCGTTCCCTGAGGAGGAGCAACTCAGCAAGCAGGGAACCTGGATGACGTTCGCGCTCGCCATCGTCGTCGCGGTCGCCGTCTTCATCATCCTCCCACTCTACGCGACCCAGAGCATCCCGGCGCTCCGGCTCGGGAGCTCGATCCTGTTCAACCTCGTGGAGGGCGGCATCCGCCTTGCGATCTTCTTCTGCTATCTCGTGGTCGTCTCGCGGATGAAGGACATTCACCGCGTCTTCCAGTATCACGGGGCCGAGCACAAGGTCGTCCACACGTACGAGGAGGACGAGGAACTGACCGTGGAGAACGCGCGCCGGCACACGACCCTTCACCCGCGGTGCGGGACGGCGTTCCTGATGACCGTGTTCATCATCGCGATCCTCGTCTTCTCCCTGGTGGGGAATCCCACACTCTGGTTGAAGATCCTCTCGCGCCTTCTTCTTCTTCCGGTCGTCGCAGGCGTCTCGTACGAGGTCCTCCGGTTCAACAGCCGGAAGTTCGACCGCTGGTGGGTTCGCCTTTCCGCGCAACCCGGCCTCTGGCTTCAACGGCTGACTACGGCCGAGCCGACGGACGACATGATCGAAGTCGCGATCGCGTCAGCGAAGCGCGCATTGGGCACGCCGGCCAAACCGGTACAAGCTTAGTCTGAAGATCTTCCCTCGAAGAGGGACTCGTCATTCCGTCTCGCGCTCACAACGCGAGCGACGCGTCCGGAGCAAGCGAGAGCGGGTGGGACTCGCCGAGCCGGAGATGCCGATGGGCGCCGACCGCGGCGATCATCGCCGCGTTGTCGGTGCAGAGCGAGATCGGTGGGAACGATACCGCGACCCCTCGCTTCTCTCCCTCCGCCTTCAGGCTCTCCCTCAAGTGCGTGTTGGCAGCGACTCCCCCGACGACGACCAGCCGGTCGAGGCGGTACCGCCGCGTCGCCTCGATCGACTTCTTCGTCAGGATCTCGACGACGCTCGCCAGGACTGACGCCGCAATGTCTCGAGGCCTCTCGCGCGGATGCTTCTTCAGGTAGTAGAGAACGGCCGTCTTCAACCCGGCGAAGCTGAAATCGAAGCCGGCCGACGTCGCCATCGGCCGAGGGAAGCGAACCGCGGTCGGATCCCCCTCGCGCGCCAGCCGGTCGATCTCCGCCCCCGCCGGGTACCCGATCCCGATCATCTTCCCGACCTTGTCGAGCGCCTCGCCCGCCGCGTCGTCGACCGTCGTCCCGACTGTCCTGTAGCGATCGCTTGCTGCCACCTCGATCAGGCTCGTGTGCCCGCCTGAGACCACGAGCGCCATGAACGGCGGCTCGGTCGGCTTCGCCGTCAGGCGATCGGCGAAGATGTGTCCCTCGAGGTGATTCACGCCGAGAAACGGGATCGACAGCCCGTAGGCGATCCCCTTTCCGTGCGAGACTCCGACGAGGAGGGGGCCGACGAGGCCCGGTCCGTACGTCGCGGCCACGAGCGAGAGGTCCCGCGGCTCGAGCCGGGCATCCGTCAGCGCTTGACGAACGAGGTACGGAAGCTTCACGAGGTGGTTCCGCGAGGCGACCTCGGGGACGACGCCGCCGTAGCGAGCGTGCACGTCGGACTGCGAGTAGACGAGATTGACGAGGATCTCCGTCTCGCCGCGAAGGATCGCGACGGACGTCTCGTCGCAGGACGTCTCGATCCCCAGCGTGCGGAACTCGCCGGGGTCGTTCATTCGACGAACTCCGGCTTCAGGACGCCGATGAACGGGAGATTCCGATAGAGCTCGGCGTAGTCCATCCCGTACCCGACGATGAACGCGTCCTCTCGGAGCGCGAAACCGGCGTAGTCGACGTGCGTCGGGACTTCACGCCGGGAGACCTTGTTGATCAACGTGCAGACGCGGATCGACGCCGGCCGCCTCGCGTCGAGGCTCCGCTTCAGGTAGTCCACGGTGTGGCCCGTGTCGACGATGTCCTCGACGATCAACACGTCGCGTCCCTCGACCGGCATCCCCAGATCGTTGACCAGCCGGACCGCACCGGGCGCTGTTCCATTCGCGTAGGACGATACGGTCATCAGGTCGTACTCGACCGGAATCGAGAGCCGACGCACGAGATCCGAAGCGAAGATGAGCGCCCCGCGGAGGATGCACACGAGCCGAAGCGGGCGCCCTTTCGAATCCTTCGCCGCGCCTCCGATCGTGTAGTCCTCGACGATCGTCGCCGCCATCTCACCGACCCGCCGGTCGATCTCCTCCTTCGAGAAGAGGACCTGCGCAATCCGATCGGTCAGCGGCACAACGCTCATGGCGCTTCGCTGCGGACGACGAACCGACCGTCGAGCGCGTCCAGTCGATGGCTGATGCCAACGTATTCCAGGTCGTGAATACCGAGCATCGCCGGGCCAGAGAACCCCTGCTCGCGGATGCCGTGCGCCTTCTGCGCAGCCTTCTCCCGCACCCAGTCCCAGTACGGGTGATCGAACGCGTCGACCGGCCCCGTCATCTTCCCGTCCCTCACGGAGAAGGCGAGGCAGGAGACAACCGGCGGACCGTCGAAGAACGAGACGCTGCTCTTCGCCTTGACCGGCATCATCGGGCCGACGTGGCTTCCGCGCATGAATCCCGAAACGTAGTGACAGATCTCGAACGGCGCGAGGATCTCGCCGGTGGCGGGAAAGTTCCGTTGGGTCCGGACGAGCATGATCGGATCGTCCTTCCCGACGTACTTTCCGGCAATGTTGCGCAGACGCGTCGTGCACGACGAGACCGCGATGTCCCCGTCGTGTCGGGAGTGGATCGACTCGACGACGAATCGACCGTTGTCACGAAGGAGAGCGGCCAAGTCGTAGATGTCCTCCGGGGTGACGAGCTCGACGACGCGATCCCCCCCGCTGTGATCGACGTCCATCACGGTGAACCGGTAGCCCTTCCCCCCGACCGGCGAGAGGATCAGTCCGGCGTTGTACATCGGATCCGAGAACGCGAGGAAGAGGGGGAGGTTGTACGCCCCCGGCTCCGTCTTGTCCGCGGTGAACATGAGGAACGGCTCGTTCGGACGCTCTTCGAATTCCATCTCGGCGACCGCCGGGCCGAGCCCCCGAGTGTTCCCGGAGAACGCGTCCTTCAGCATGTCTTGACCGGCACCGTAGAGACCCTGGTCCTTCGCGACCTGCGTTCCCGCGAGGAAGGCGTCCCAAGCGAGTCGATGGACGCTCTCGTCGTCGATTCCCCGATCGTGCGTCATCAGGATTGAGACGTCGTCTCCGATGTAGTTAAGGCGGTGGTCGATGATCAAGCCACGCCCCTGCTCGACAACCGTCCGCTCGACCGCCGCCAGCAGCTCCTCGCTGGGACAGATGTGCCCCCCAATGCTCCCCACGTCTGCCTTGATTCCGGTCAGCGTCACCTTCATCTCGCCCTCGCCTCCGAGTACAGAAAGGATCGATGCCAACAGCTGTTTGGCCGTCGGCACGCCGGATTATACATCGCGCTCTCGACGCGGCAACACGCGAGCCCGCCGGGTCTCAGACACCCCGGCCCTCAGAGGCCGATCCGCGCGCGGCGCAGCCGGTTCGCGTTCCCGACGACGGTCAGCGACGAGACGGCCATTGCAGCTTCCGCGATCAGCGGATGAAGGAGCCCGAGCACGGCGAGCGGGATGGCGAACACGTTGTAGAAGAAGGCCCAGAACAGGTTCTGCCGGATGATCCGGAACGTGGCGCGAGAGAGACGAACGGCGCGGACGACGGCGGCGAGGTTCCCGGAGGCGAGCGTCACATCCGAGGTTTCGATCGCGATGTCGGTCCCCGTCCCGATCGCAATCCCGACATCGGCCGCCTCGAGCGCGGGGGCGTCGTTGATCCCGTCGCCGACCATGGCGACGAGATCTCCGCCTGCCTGCAACTTCCGGATCGCCCGCAGCTTCTCGCCGGGGAGGACCTCGGCGATGACGAAGTGGATCCCGACGGCGCGGGCGACGGCGCGGGCCGTTCGCTCGTTGTCGCCGGTCAGGAGAATCGACTCCAGCCCGAGTCGCCGCAGCCGCGCGATCGCGTCCCTCGCTCCGTCCTTCACGCGATCGGCGACGCCGAGAAGGCCGACCAACCCGCGGACGTCGGTCGCCACGCCGACGACCGTCTTCGCCTCCGCTTCGAGCCGCTCGGCCGCATCCCGTACCGCGTCGAGTGCGACGCCCGAGGCCTCGAGCCAATCGCGACTGCCGACCCGGACGATCGTCCCTCCGACGCGCCCGACGACTCCCTTGCCCGCTTCGGACCGGAACCCGTCGAGCTCGTCGAGTGGAAGGCCTCCCGCGCGGGCCGCCTCGACGATCGCCCGTCCGATCGGATGCTCGGAACCGGCTTCGACGCTCCCGGCGACCCGGAGGAGCTCGTCCCTCGCCCCGTCGACGGCGACGACATCGGTGACGGACGGCTTCCCTTCGGTGATCGTCCCCGTCTTGTCGAAGACGATCCTTCTCACGTCCTTGAGGATCTGGATCGCCTCGCCCGACCGAACGAGGATTCCGCGCTCCGCACCGAGGCCCGTCCCGACCATCAGTGCCGTCGGCGTGGCGAGGCCGAGCGCACAAGGACACGCGATCACGAGGACGGCAATCCCGGCGAACAGCGCGAGGGAGATCGGGGGCAATCCCGGATCGACCCACGGAAGAAGACCGCTCGCCGCTCGCATCACCGCACCGAGCGCGCCGGGCGCCGCGAGCCAGAGGACGACCGCCAGAACCGCGAGCCCGAGGATTGCGGGGACGAATAGCCCCGTGATCCGATCGGCGAGCGCCTGAACCGGAACCTTCGTCCCTTGCGCCTCCTCAACCATCCGAATCACCGAGGAGAGGAACGTCCCCTCGCCGACCCCGGTTGCGCGAACCTTGAGAAGGCCGGCTCCGTTGATCGTCGCGCCAACGACGCAGTCCCCTTCGCCGCGCAGGACGGGCATCGACTCTCCGGTGACGAGCGACTCGTCGACGTGGCTCTCTCCGGCGACGACGACCCCGTCGGTCGGGATCCTCTCGCCCGGGCGGACGACCATCAGATCCCCGACTCGCAGCGCTCCGATCGGCACGTCGCGCTCGCCGACGTCGCTCTCGATCCTCGCCGTCTTCGCTCCCAGGGTCATCAAACGCTTGATCGCGATCGACGCGCGCCCCTTGGCGACCGTCTCGATCCATCGCCCGGTCAGGTGAAAGGCCATGATCATCGCGGACACCCCGGCGTAATCGAGGACCGGTGGGGCACCGACCGCCTCGGCGGCGACCGCGGCCAGTCCGGTGATGAACGACGCGACCGTCCCGAGAGCGATCAGGGAATCCATCGTCGGCGCGAGGCGCACCAGGCTCCGGAAGCCGGAGTGAAGCGTCGATCTGCCCGCGATCAGAAGGGCCGGCGCGGCGAGCGCGACGGTCACGACGTGGAAGACGAGGGGCGTCGGCCAGGTCAAGCCGAGCGCCATCTCCGGAATCATCCAACCGACGACCGGGACCGTCACGAGCCACGCGAGAAGCGCCCGCCGCCGCGCCGTCACGAGTCGGCGCCGGTCTCGCACGAAGACGTCCTCGCGCGCCTCCGGTCCGGGAACTTCGTAGCCCGCATCGCGGACCGCCGAGGCGAGCGCCTCTTCGTCGACGGACCTCGAGAGGGAGACGACTGCCTCGTCGGTCGCGACCGAAACGTCGGCACCCTCGACGCCGGGAACGGCGAGGAGCGCCCGCTCGACCGCCCGCGCACACGACGCGCAGTGCATCCCACTGACGGCTAGCTTCACACGCTTGCGCTCGGTCGGCTCGCTCATGGCTACCTCATTCCGAACCGCAACGACCGTCCGACTCCTCGTCGGGTTCTCCGCTACGTTCAGGTTCGGGTGTGAGGAGACGAAGGACGCATCGTGGGCAAATGGTGAGGGAGGGCGGGACTCACGCCCCTCGGCTGCAATCCCGCGGCCGCGTCACCCGAGAAACGAGACGCCGGCGAAGTCGAGGACCTCCTCCGCGCGCCGGACGCCAGCGATCTCGATCGCCGCGTCGACCTTGTCGACCGAGAAGAGGACATGCGCCTCTCCGTTCCGCCGCGCGATGACGCGCAAGGCGGTCACGTTGATCTCCCGCTCGCCGAGGGCCTTCAGGAAGCGCGCGAGCGCTCCCGGTCGATCCGGAACTGAAGAAACGTGCAGACACCCGTCGAGCGGAGCCATCGCATCCCCGCACGTGCGACACGCGACTCGCGGCTCGGCCGACGATGTGACCTCGCCACACGATGGACAGACGAACCTCCGCAAGCCGATCACCTCTCGCCACGATTGCGCCCAGGCGGGCCCGTCGGGCCTACGCGGAGAACAATACGAGAATGTTACGCCATCCGCGAGCATCGGGCAAAACCGCAACAAGACTGGAGAATCGCCACTTCGGAGTGTACAGTCTCGCCTCGGCGGGCGGGGGTCGCCTCGCCGAAGAAAGAGAAACGCAGGAGGATGAGATGACGGGCAAGGAAAGCCTGAACCCCTTCGAGATCTCGCAGCGTCAGCTGGACAGCGCTGCGGCGAAGCTCCGATTGGACCCGCAGGTACACGCGCTTCTGCGCGAGCCGATGCGGACCCTCGAGGTCCATTTCCCGGTGCGGATGGACGACGGAACGGTGAAGACGTTCACCGGGTTCCGCGTGCAGTACAACGACGCGCGCGGCCCGACCAAGGGAGGACTCCGCTTCCACCCGGATGAAACCATTGACACCGTCAAGGCGCTCGCCGCCTGGATGACGTGGAAGACCGCCGTCGTCGACATCCCGTACGGAGGCGGCAAGGGCGGCGTCATCTGCAACCCGAAGGAGCTCTCGGAAGGTGATCTGGAGCGGATCGCTCGCGGATACGTCCGCGCCGTCGGTCGCTTCATCGGGCCGGAGCGGGACGTCCCGGCTCCCGATGTCTACACGAATCCGCAGACGATGGCCTGGATGATGGATGAGTACTCGACCATCGTCGGCTACAACGCACCCGGCGTGATCACCGGCAAGCCGATCCCACTCGGCGGCTCCCTCGGCAGAGGCGACGCGACCGCGCGGGGAGCTGTCTACTGCATCATCGAGGCCGCTCAGGTTCTCGGCATCGATCTGAAGGGCGCCTCCGTCGCGATCCAGGGATACGGAAACGCCGGCTATTACTGCGCGGCCCTGATGCAGGAGCTCGCCGGAAGCAAGGTCGTCGCGATGACCGACTCGCGCGGCGGCGTGCACGCCGACGACAAAATCGACGCGAAAGCGGCGTTCGAGCACAAGCAGAAGACCGGCTCCGTCGCAGACTACGGCGGCCTCAAGATGATCACGAACGAGGAGCTCCTCGAGCTTGACGTCGACGTCCTCATCCCGGCCGCCATCGAGAGCGTGATCACGGAGAAGAACGCACCGAACGTCAAGGCGAAGATCCTTGCCGAAGCGGCGAACGGCCCGACAACGCCGGCGGCCGACGAGATCCTCTACAAGAACGGGAAGTACGTCATCCCCGACTTCCTCTGCAACGCCGGCGGCGTGACGGTTTCCTATTTCGAGTGGGTCCAAAACGTCGGCGGGTTCTACTGGAAGATCGACGAAGTTCACCAACGTCTCAAGGAGCGGATGGTCAAGGCGTTCCACGAGACGCACGAGATGGCGAAGCAACACAAGGTCCACAACCGGATCGGCGCTTACATGGTCGCCGTCGCCCGCGTCGCCGAGGCGATGCGCCTGCGAGGATGGGTGTGACGACCAGCACAAACACGCTTGACGTGAGCGCGGGCAGGGTGCGGGATCCTCGATCCGAAGATCCCGCGCTCTCCCGAGAGTGCCCACCACGGAGCACGCGATGAGGAAGGCGTCGGCGCCGAGTGGACGTGAAGAGAAGGCTTCTCCGCAAGCATTCCTGGCGAAAGTCTTACCATCGCTCTCCACGGAGGCGATCGCCGAGCTCGCTCGAATCTCACTTCAGATCCGCTACGAACAGGACGAGCTGATTGCGCAGGAAGGATCGTACGCCTCCGGAATCTACATCGTACGCAACGGGCTCGTCTCCATCGGGAAGTATTCGAGCCGTGGATGGGACAGGCGCCGTCTTCGCTTCCTCGCCGTCGGCGAGATGTTCGGCTTGGAGGCCATCTTCCTCGAACGTGACCCCATCAACGTCCAGTTCGCCAAGGCAATCGTCGAGTCGACCCTGGTCTTCTTCGAGCGGTCGAACATCCTCGCCTTCAGCAGGGAGAACCCGTGGATCTTCAGGGATCTCTGCCGGTGGCTGGCCCGCGAGGTCATCTTTCTCGAGTTCAAGCTCACGCGGGAGGCCGTTGAGTCGAACGATCGAAATCTGGCGCTCCTGTTACTCGCTCTCGGGAACAAGTACGGCATCCGGGATGGGGAGGTCGTACGCGTCGACCTTCCGATCTCACGCCAGACGATGGCCGAAATGCTCGGCGTCTCCGTCGAGACCCTGCTGCGCGGGCTGAGACGGTTCCGTGAGCTCGGCTTCGTCGCGGATGAGCCCGGGCGAATCTCTATCCAGGACCCCGCGAAGCTCGCCGAAAGGGCACGCGTGACGGACTTCTACCTCTCGATCGTCGAGGAAACGCTGTAGTGCGGGGACTAAGAGGCCAACATCGCCTTGGCATCGAGACCATCTAGCCAGAGAGCCCCCTGCTCCTCCCTCAATGTCAGACCCGCCAGAAGCGTGCGCCGAAGCTGATCGCGCGAGACACACGCCAGCTCGCTGAACAAGCGAAGCGAGAGGCCTTGAAGAGCGATCCCATCGTCTTCGACCACTCCGCAGAGATCGACAAGCCGACGAAGCGTCCGGCAGATCCGCTCTTGTGCTCCACACTCTCCGACTCGTGACATCGCAGCGACGTGAGGAAGTCCGACGCGCCGCGCCAGTTCCGAAACCACCGCCCACCGTAGAGTCGAATCCCGATCGATCCCCTCGCGGAACTGCTTCGCTTCGACGAACACGAGGCGCGTCAGCGTGACAGCCCGGCTGGACGTTGAGGCCAGTGCTCCTTCCCTAGGGAACAGCACCTCCAGCCCGAGCAGGTCCCCAGGCCCTAGAAGAGCGAGACACTCAATCGCGCCATCCTCCGACTGCACCGACTCGGCGACGATGCCCTCGGCAATCGCATGAACCCCGGCGACGTAGGTTCCCACTCGGGAGATCATCTCGGCGGGGGGGTACGTGACGTGAAGCGGCTCGAGGTGGGCAAGCAATTCCTCCCAGTCAGCGCGAACCCGACCGGTCACTCGATTTTGACTAGTCATCAACAAGGACTGTAGCGGCAAGACGGCGACGTTCCCACAAGGCTCGTGGTCAGCAGAACCTTCTTTGCGCACCCCCGTGCGTGTGAACTCACAGCGCATCTGCCGTCATCTGACAGGCGGAAGCGCGAGCAATCGCCGCTCACAGATGTGAGATGACGCTGATCTGGCAGCCAAGGCCTCTTCGCCAGAGGGGATGACTAACAGGCCAGAAGGCGCACAGAGGCAGTCGGCACGCTGTAGCAAACCTGCCTTCGAGAAGGCGGTTTGCGCCTCGCTGCGAGGATCGACCGGGTAGGCTTTCGTCGGAGGTGGACGCCTCATGACAACTCGAGACACCACGAAGCCCTATTCGGAACGGATGGTTGGAACGCAGATCGACCCGTACGAGATGATGCTCCAGCAGTTGGACCTTGTGCGCGAGCACACTGAGATCCCAGACGGCATATGGGCGATACTGCGCCAACCGGAGCGAACACTTGAAGTAGGCCTGCCCTTGACTCGCGATGATGGAACCGTGGAAGTCCTCACTGGCTATCGCGTTCAATACAACAGCGCCCGCGGGCCATGCAAGGGCGGCATTCGGTTCCACCCTGGGGTGACGGCCGAGGAGGTCAAGGCGCTCGCGGGATGGATGACGTGGAAATGCGCCGTCGTCAATATCCCGTACGGCGGAGGAAAGGGCGGCATCGCTTGTGACCCCACCCGCTTAACGCAGACAGAACTCGAACGACTGACACGTCGCTACGCAGCGATGATCTATCCCCTAATCGGCGTCCGGAAGGACATCCCCGCACCCGATGTCAACACGAACGCTCAGGTCATGAACTGGATCGTCGACACCGCTCAACTCCTTTCCGGGGAGTCGATCCCCGGAATCGTCACTGGCAAGTCCCTTGAGCTGGGTGGGGCAATCGGACGAAGGGACGCGACGGGACGCGGTGTCATGGCCACAACGCTCGGCGTCCTCCACCGGCTCGATATGGATGTGACGACATCCCGCGTAGCCGTGCAAGGGTTTGGCAACGTCGGGTCGGTGGTGTCGAGGCTCTTGGCCGACGCCGGTGCGAAAGTCGTTGCAATCAGCGATGTCTCCGGTGCGTACTTCTGTCCTACCGGCTTTGACATCAATCGCGTCATCGCCTACACAAGCGGGTCTCCCGGCCACCTGCTGGCTGGCCTCGACCATCCACAGACCGAGGAGATTCCTGGCGACGAGCTCCTCTCTCTGGACGTGGATGTTCTGATACCCGCCGCGCTCGAAGGGCAAATCACTGGACGGAACGCCGCCGCTGTGCGCGCTCGCGTGATCGTGGAGGCTGCGAATGGCCCGACGACACCTGAGGCGGATCTCATCCTGAGTGAGCGCGGCACGGTCATCGTACCGGACATCCTGGCGAACGCTGGCGGTGTCGTCTGTTCCTACTTCGAGTGGGTCCAGAATATCCAGTGTTTCCCGTGGGAGGAAAAGGAGACGAATCAGCGTCTGTGTCGAACCCTCCAGCATGCCCTGAATGAGGTCTGGGCATTGGCGGCTGAGCGCTCCGTCTCACTCCGTCTGGCCGCATTCATCCTCGGGGTCCAGCGGGTGGCAGCCGCGATTCAAGTACGAGGCATCTTCCCCTAGAAGACGAGATGGTCGCCGAGACTCCGAGCGCTCTCTTACCGTGCGACGCACCGATCGCTGACCTACTCGAGTCCGCGATCGGTGCGTGCGCCCGTCGTCACAGGCTGCCCGTAGACGTCGTCGTTCGCCAGCTGGAAGCCGGGGATCGAGCCTTACACAGCTCCTTCCGATACTGTATCGCGAAGGAGCTGAGCGCCTACTTCGCCAGCCTCGGCACCGTCTTTCACGCAGTGTACGTCTACGGAAGCTCGATCGGACAGGAATCGAATCCGGCGTCCGACATCGACATCATCGTAGTGGTCGCGGCCAAACGGGATGAAGTGATTCGCTTCCTTCGGCGGCTCGACCTGGCCCTGGCGGTCCACTTCCGGCGACTCATCGGCTCGAATCGCTACCCTGCGTCCCTACTCGACGTCCTCGTACTCGACGACAGCGAGCGCGGCCATCCAGAGCTCCCCAGTGGCCCGATGCACGGGCTTCACACGCGTCCGATCTGCCTCCTACAGGAGCGAC
>Ga0180432_10008607_pt1 | contig 12647 bp, 7 predicted proteins | sample SS_ome_10_FD_132414 | JGI IMG/M metagenome (GOLD analysis project Ga0180432, IMG submission 132414) | Hypersaline lake sediment archaeal communities from the Salton Sea, California, USA - SS_1_MS_2 metaG | ecosystem: Environmental > Aquatic > Non-marine Saline and Alkaline > Hypersaline >...
GCTTGTTGTGTATGGTTCTCTCAATGTCTTGAAAAAAATTTTCAGTGAGTAGTAATGACGAAATAATTAAACCAAGGGAAATCAGATTTATTCCGATGATATAGTACATATACGATCAGTCCTTTGAGGGTAATCATGATCTCTTATCTGAGCACATTTCTCGGTGAGGCGAGCAGCCTTTTGCGTATTGCCATGATCGTTGCAGTCATATTGGGATTGCACGTGATGGTTATTTCGGTTCGTCATCTTGGCAACAAGTTCAAATCCTTGGCAGGCAGAGCAAGGCTCTCCAAGCTGAGGACAATCGCCAGCCTTGCCACGAGCATGATTGTTTTTCTGCTCTACTTTATTGCCCTCGGTCTCATATTAAGAGAAATCGGTGTGTCATTGAAGGCCTATCTCGCAAGTGCATCTATAATGGGCTTGGCAATCGGATTTGGATCTCAGGGCCTTGTGCAGGATGTTGTCAATGGGCTCACTGTTGTGTTCTCAGGGCTTTTCAATGTGGGAGATATGGTTGATATTGCGGGCCAATCTGGAATTGTGCGGAGCTTTGGAGTGCGCTTCACGGTAATTGAGAATTCACTTGGGGCAAGAGTGTATATCCCCAATCGAACTATCACCAATGTCGTGACCTATCCTCGTGGTTATGTGCAGGCCGTTGTCGATATTATGCTTACTGACAATCTAAAGGTCACAAATAAGGTTAAGGAAACAGTCACCCCCATCGTATCATCTCTTTTTGAGCAACTCCCAGGAACCCTGCTCGCTGCGCCAGCCATAAAAGGACGAGTAAAAACTAATGCGGGAAAGGAATACCTCCGTATTGAGTTCCACATATGGCCTGGACGTGGATCCCATCTCGAGACCGCCTTCAAGCAGGAGTTGTTATTTGCACTAAAAGCACTTGATCCAAAATACGAAGACTGGATGGTAAGCATTAACTATGAGGCTGAGAAAAAATTTGCGTCTTTGCAGGATGAGTAATACGAGGAGAACCGGCAGAGAGGTTACTTCACGAAAAATGCCTGAATATACCGCCTGTATGTACTTGGGCTTCAACGCAGCTCACCTGATTCACGCTTTGATAATGTTACGAATGAGTAATTATCCTGACTGAGGAGAGTGTAGCGAGAAGAAATTGACAAGTTCAGTGTGATTCAGAATCTTTTAGGGAAATGCCTCTATGTCCCATGCTTACGAAGACATTCGTTTGCTTGATTGCTTCAGGACTCCCCACAAGCATTACTACATCACCAAGACGGAATGTGGTATCGCCATGCGGCACGATAACCTCTCCTTTCCGTCGTATACCCATGACAAGTGCATTTCCCGGAAACCGTATATCGCGCAAGGGACGGCGGTCAAACCAGACGTTGCGGATTGTAGCCTCTCCTACCTCTACATCATGCCCATGTTCAGCCAGCACATCGAATGCCGCCGGAAAGCGCAAAGCTGCCTCCAGCGCTATGGCTGTGGCTAAGGCTGGCTGAATCACACGGACACCAAGCCCTATCATTTTCTCCATCATAGTATGATCATCTGCCCTTGCGACGACAACTGGAATTCCAAATCGTTCTCTCGCTACTTGGCACACACGCAAGTTATCGCTCGAATCGCTAAGGAGAATTACTATAGCTTCGGCCCGAGCAGCACCAACGCCTTCCAGAAAGCTTTCATCGGTAGGATCACCAAAAATCGGAGTAATACTGCGGCAATACGTCGCATCTGCCTTTTCCGTATCACTTTCCAGGAGGACAACCTTCTTTCCCTCCTTTAGGAGACGTTCGCACAGGAGTTCTGTGAGCTGATTTATCCCAACAATAATTATACCCTCTCTCAGGTCCTCCCTCGGTTGAGGAGCCAAGCGGCTAAACAATAATGGTGATAGCGTGCACGTTATTATTGCCATCAGAATGATATCTGCATTTACTGCATCACTAATTATACCAAACTCAAAGGCCAAGGCAGAGGCAGCAATTATGAGCGAAAGCCTTGAGGAAAGCAAAAAGCCCGCCGCGAAACTTTCCCGCCACGAGAATGCCAACCTGTATAACAGCGCTGGTGCCAATTTTACTAAATAGACACCCAAAATGAGAATGGGGAACAAAATTAGGGCCTTGTAAGAACCCAGCAAGACAAACAGGTCGAACTGACTTCCTACAAAGATAAAAAAGATGGGAATAAAAAAGCCGAATCCTAACGTGTCCAGCTGTTCACGGAGCACGGCCTCTTCCGGCCCAACTATAATGTTCACAAAAAGGCCCGCCAGGAATGCTCCAAGGATAACCTCGCTTCCCAATGCATGAGCCAGTGCTGCCCAGGCAACCATCAAAGCCATTGAACCTCTTACCCTGATCTGAGCCGTGGCAGTAGATAATTCTTGTACCAATCTTTTTACAAGGGGCACCTTGCTGGCTACAATTCCCATCCTAAAGAGAAATGCAAAAGTCACCATGAGTAAAAGGAAAAGAATCAATTGGAGCCCCAAACCAGTCTTCAATATGCCGAATACAACGCTCAAAAGGAGTAAGGTAACAAAGTCAGCTACCATGGCTGAAGTCAGTATTAGTTGACCGTATGGAGTTGGCATAAGTTCTTGCTCTTTGAGTACCGGAACAACGATTCCAAGCGACGTGGTACCAAGGATCAGTGTCATTATGAAAGGATTTTCCACGAGCCCCACGCTCACAAGTCCCCAGGCAAAGACAAAAGCTGCAGCCAGCGTAAAACCAAAACTGATTAGTGCCATAAAAAGGTGTCTACAATAAAAAGGGCGCCTTTCCTCCGAGACGCCCCACAGCCTCAGTGAGGTAATATCCACCTCCAGCCCGGAGATAAACATCAAGAAAACAAATCCAAACTCCGCCAGGAACTCCAGAATAGGGCCGGGCTGCACCAGCCTGAGTCCGCTCTTCCCTATTATTATTCCGGCCAAAATTTCGCCAATCACTATAGGAATACGCAGGCGCTCTATCCTCGCAGAGACCGCCGGCACTACCGCAGCAAGTGCCGTTATGAGCACTAACGAAATAAAAGCGCTTTGATTATGCATTACTTCCTCGATAGCACTTGTTCCAGCCACTTACTTGAGCAAAGTTCCTCTTGCACCATACTGCCATGCCTTTTCTAATCATTGCCCAATTAAACCCCCTTTCAAAATCCTTCCAACATTACCTCACCTTTCTCGAATTCTCTTAAAGAACTTAAGTGCCTCAAATACTCCCAAGTAAAATATTGCTGCACCGAGGATAAACAGCCAGTCAATTATGGTAATAGGGCCAAAGCTCAGAAAACGACTAATATATGGCCCGTAGATTGCCAGCAACACCAATCCGATTGAAATAATAATAGAAGCAAGTAAAATCCTGTTTGTAAAAAAATCGCGAGTGAAAAGAGAGATGCGTTCAGACCTCCTCTGGAGGATATTGAAGAATTGGCAGAACACAATGGTGGCGTAACTCAAGACTGTGGCCTTGAAATAATACATGGTATTCACACTGTTGACTGTCAGGATTATCCCTTCTCTTGCCATAAATAAGAAAAAATTCAGAAACGACAATCCTCCTATCAGTATTCCCAAGAGTGTAATCTCCGTACCTCCCCATAAACTCAGCATATGTTCCTCGGGTTTCCTGGGTTGCCTGGTCATCAAATCTTTATCAGGAGGGTCGAAGGTGAGCATGGTAAGCGGGCCGATCTCTCCCAGCAAATCGACGGCTAATATCTGGCCTGCCAGTATGGGTATAGGATAATTCCACAAGGCGGCTGCCAGCAAGCCCAGCAGCACTAATGCCAGTTCCCCTACGTTGGTTGTCAGAGAAGCGAATATCGTTTTCTTGAGGTTGTTGTAGATCGTTCTCCCACCTCGTATTGCGTGAAACAGGGTTGAAAAGTTATCATCCAGTAACACGAGTCTCGAGGCCTCTTTGGCCACGTCATTTCCCCTCTGCCCCATAGCAACACCGATATGTGCCCTCCTGAGGGCAGGCGCGTCGTTCACCCCATCTCCTGTAACCGCTACTATTTCGCCCTGTCCTTCTAAAATCTTCACGATCTGAAGCTTGTCTTCGGGATCCACACGAGCAAATATAATGGACTGATTTTGCCTCAAGAGCTTTTTCAGCTTTCTTTGACCCATATCCTTGAGCTGCGTTCCCGTAATTACCGGCGTAGCTTTTCCGGGCTCAGGTAGGCCTATCTCTCTTCCCACCGCCTGCGCGGTTTCCGGATGATCCCCCGTTAGGATGAAAACTCGTATGTGGGCCTTATGAGCATCTTTGATCGCCTCCTTTACTCCTTCCTTCGGTGGATCTATCATCGCCATAAGGCCCAAAAAGGTGACGCCCTTCTCCACCTCTTCCCTTAAATATTCCTTTTTCTTCGAATCCAGTGATCGATGTGCAATCGCCAGAACACGCATGCCCTTCTTGGAGTAGTCCTCGTTTATCGCTCTGATCTTTTTCCTCTCTTTTGCGGTCATAGCGACATTCTTTCCATCTTTGTAAATATGAGTGCTGATGGAGAGCACGCTGTGCGTAGAACCCTTCACGGCGAGCCTCATCTCTTTGCCAAACTGTCTCACCGAGCTCATCCTCATAAGCTCGGAATCAAAGGAGAACTCCTGAAGCTCGGGGTTTTCCTTATCCTCTGTAGGAGAGCGGGTTGCCAGCTTCGTTGACAGGGTTATGAGCGCCGCCTCAGTAGGATCTCCTACAGGATACCAGGATGCATGTTCCTCGTCGGGTTCGTGTATCTCCGCGTTTGATGACATGGTCGCCGCGTCCATGATCACTTCTATCGCCTCTATGTCCTTTTTACTCAGGAGGTTTTTCTTTTCATCCAGGATATCCCCTTTGGGTTCATAACCGATTTCATTAATCTCATATTTTTTTCCATTAAACCAAACCGACTAGACCGTCATCTCGTTTTTGGTCAAGGTCCCTGTTTTGTCGGTGCAGATCACGGTTGTCGATCCTAGCGTTTCAACAGAAGGCAAATCCTTCACCACCGCTTTTCTATCGGCCAACATATTGCTTCCCGTGGTAAGGGCAACCGTCACCTGTGCTGGGAGGGCTTGCGGAACCATGGCCATGGCCACGCCGAGTGCGTATACCAGGCTCATGTAGAGTGAAAAATCCTGGGCTATCCCCAAGGTAAAAAGCCCGATACTTATGACACCCACTGTTACTGATAGCTGGTTCGCCAGGCGCCGCAGTTCTTTTTGGAGCGGGGTCTGAGTTTCGCCTGCTTCTTCGGTCATGCCCGCGATTTTCCCAGTCTCCGTGTCCATACCGGTGGCCACGACTACACCAACTGCGCTACCGATGGCCACCGTCGTTCCCGTATATGCCATGTTATCCCTGTCAGCTAATGGGCTTTCTTTCTTTATTGCGTCGCGCTGCTTCCCCTGAGGTACAGACTCTCCAGTCAGGGCGAAATCGTTCGTCTTGAGCCCGTTGATCGTAATCAGCCGTACATCCGCAGGCAACTTATCTCCTGCCTCTATGTGAACAATGTCACCGGGAACCAGGTTTTCCTGAGAGATTTCCACTAACTCTCCATCTCTCATAATCTTGGCCGGAGACCTGATAAGGCTTTTTAGCTTATCAATAATCTTTCCTGCTTTACGCTCGTGAAGAAACCCTATCACTGCATTGACAAACACGATGATAAATATGATCGAACCGTCTCTGTAGTTGCCAATGAAGTAGGATATGAGTCCTCCGAAAATCAGTATCAAAATAAGAAGCTCTTTAAATTGGGACAAAAACACCAGCCAAAGCGGAACCCTTATCTTTGCCTTCAGTTCATTCTTCCCGTATTTTTTCAGCCGTTTTCTAGCTTCAGCACGAGAAAGACCCTTCTCAGTTGTATTCAGATCTTCAAGCACTTCATGTGGATCCATCTGATAGTACTTCTTGTGGGGCATTGTGGCCTCCTGTTCTATTATCTAATCTTCGCGATAAACCCCCAAGCGTTGAGGGGAAACCCCTGGAGTGTAACCTCAGCGTTTAAAATAACCTTCCCTTATGAACCACGCAGAACTTGTAACGAAAGTGTCTTTTTATAATATTAAAAATCTACTTCATGACACATAAGATGTCAAATATCATTCAATCGGAATTCATGAATGACGAAGAAAGAAAGCACATGAGTGGCCAAAAAAAACAAGCCAGTTTCTTGCGGAAATTTCAAGGGTACACACGCTGTAGAGTGAATTGGGTTCAGCTAAAATCTGAGAATAAATAGCCAAGAAATACATAGTAAGCTTCTACTAAATCCATAAATATCTTTTTCTTTGAAATAAAGTCTATGTAAAGAAGTTTTCCATGACATTAAAGGTATTATCTGTTATTAACTACTCCTTTAGGTGCATAATAGAGATATGATGAAAAAGGATACGTTGAGCATACTAGTTGCTGCATCAGAGGCAGCGCCCCTCGCACAGGCAGGTGGATTGGGTGATGTTGTCGGGAGTCTTTCGCCAGTCTTCAGGGATATGGGCCACCGGGTTTCCGTAGTACTGCCCGCTTACCGTCATATCCTCGAAAAAAACATTAATCTTGAAACCGCCGCTATAGGATTGCCTGTCTCCCTGGGCAGGCTTAATCTCACCGCTGATATCCTCGTAGGAGAACTTTGTCCTGATGTGCCCATATACCTTGTCCGGAGAGATGAGTTCTTCGATCGAGCCCAGCTTTATGGCAGCAGCCAGGGTGAGTATAATGACAATCGGGAACGATATATCTTTTTTTCCAAAAGCATCCCCGCTCTTTGCAAGGCTGTGGACTTCATACCAGACATTATCCTTGCAAATGATTGGCAGACCGGCTTGGTTATGGCCCTGTTGTCACAAGGAGTTTTGCCTCAGGCTGCAGGAGTGTTTGCTATCCACAACCTCGGCTACCTGGGCTTGGTTCCTCCGGATCGAATGGAAAGTATTGGCCTCCCTGATGCCTTTTACACCATGGAGGGACTCGAGTACTTCGGCCAGATGAGTCTGCTTAAGGCAGGCATCGTGTATGCAAAGAAGGTAATTACGGTGAGCCCCACTTACGCGAGAGAAATCCAGATGCCTGAATATGGCCTTGGAATGGCGGGATTGATGTATTCGGTGAGGGATCGACTCCACGGCATTCTGAACGGCATTGACTACAAAATCTGGAACCCTGCAACAGACCAAAATATTGTGGCCAACTACTCACCCCGCGATATTTCGGGTAAGGCTCTCTGCAAAAAGGATCTGTTAAATGAGATGGGGCTTCCGAATGATCTCTCAGAGATGCCCCTTGTGGGTATGGTCACACGGCTCTTTGACCAAAAGGGCTGCAGGCTTGTTTTAGAAGCTGCAGAGGAGCTATTTGCCCTTGATCTGGGCCTCGTGCTTCTTGCAGCAGGTGACGTAAATTACCAGAAACTCTTTGAAGAGCTTCAAGCCCGTTACCGGAGCCAATTTGGATTAAGGCTCGGCTTTGATGCAGTCCTCTCTCACAAGATCTTTGCAGGATGTGATATGTTCCTCATGCCATCGCTTTACGAACCCTGTGGCCTGACCCAGATGTTCAGCCTTAAATACGGAACTATTCCTATTGTGCGAGCTACCGGGGGCCTTCAGGATACAGTCGTCGATCCCAATGAGGCAGACTCTTTAAGCACAGGATTCAAGTTCGATCGTTTTCATAAAGATGGCCTGATTGCAGCCGTCCGCAGGGCTATCGATGCTTTTAGAGATCGCAAGACATGGCAGGCCATGATGAGAAGGGCCATGAGCCACAATTTCTCATGGGAGAATTCTGCTAAGGAGTATATAAACGTATTCAAGGAGGCCATCGAAACTCATCGAGCTCAAAAATAGAGTGGTTCACATTCGCGATTGCCCTTATTAGCCCACTTTATAATCGATCTCAACTGACAAATTCCATCTATGCCCTTCCATAAATCTCTGTCATCTCACGGAGTTTTTTAGTCAGAGTTGGTGTTATCTGATCCGCTAAAAGCTTCCACTGCCAATTGCCCTCTGTGGTGGCGGGCAGGTTCATACGGGCCTCCTGGCCCAGGCCAAGAATATCCTGCATAGGGACTATGACCGTGTTAGCCACCGACATCATGACGAGCCTAATCATCTCCCAGTGAATATCCTCCACTAGCACCTCTCGTCCTAGGTAGCAAAAGAGTCTCTCTTTGATCTCGAGGGTTGCCTCCCTTTCGAACCACCCCCTTGTAGTATTATTGTCATGGGTTCCGGTGTAGAGTACGCAGTTTTTGGAAAGGTTATGGGGGATGTAGGGGTTCGTGACAAGATCCTCCCCAAAGGCAAAAAGAAGCACCTTCATTCCGGGAAGCTCAAAGCGTTGCATAACTTCCCTCACATCAGGGGTGATTACCCCGAGATCCTCTGCAACGATGGGAAGATAGGAAAATTTTTTGAGCAGTATATTGAAAAAGTCTTCTCCAGGTGCTTCAACCCATCTGCCATTGACTGCGTTTGTCTCACCTGCCGGAACTTCCCAGTATCCAATGAATCCGCGAAAGTGGTCAATTCTAATAAGATCAAAAAGCTTGATAGCATGTTGCAGCCTTCGAGCCCACCATGCATAACCTGTGTCTTTCAACACCTCCCACCGATATATGGGGTTGCCCCAGAGCTGTCCAGTTTCACTAAAGTAATCTGGCGGCACCCCTGATACAGTTTGGGGCCTCTTGTCGTTATCCAGCTTGAATATCTCAGGTTTAGTCCACACATCTACACCGTCATGCTCGACATAAATGGGAATATCACCAAAGATTTGGATTCCATGTTGATTGCAATAGCTTTTGAGCGAGATCCATTGTTGATAGAAAATGTATTGCAGGAATTTTTGTAGCTCAATTCTATCAAAAAGCTGTTTTTTCAATACTTCTAAAGCCTCTTGTTGTCTTTCGCGTATCTCCTGAGGCCATTCAATCCAAACCTTTCCATGAAAGTGAGTTTTAAGGGCAACAAAAAGTGCAAAATCATTGAGCCAGGATGAGTTTTCTGAGCAGAACCTTTCATATTCATTTTTTTGTCTTTGGCTTTTAAATCGTTCATGGGCAAGATAAAAAAGCCTTTCTTTAAAGGCAATAACTGCACCGTAATCCACACGCACCTTTGGATAATCAGGCAAGTTCTCGACATCTGATTGGGTGATGAAACCATCCCTGACCATAAGCTCGGGACTGATCAGTAGGGGATTACCAGCAAAGGCTGATATGCTGTGGTAGGGTGAGTTTCCATAGACTGGGTCTGTGGGGTTTAATGGCAAAATTTGCCAGAAGCTCTGTTTGGCTTCAGTAAGGAAATCTGCAAATTTATACGCCTCTGGTCCCAGATCCCCAATACCATAGGGTGATGGAAGAGATGATATGTGAAGAAGGATACCGCTACCTCTCCTCCTCATCTTTTCTCCTTTCGTGTGGGTACTAATATGAGAGTTCGTTGGGGAGATGAATGAAAAATTCCCACTATTAATACCTTACGTTAAGGTATTTCCCCAACCTGTTGAAATGCGTAAGCCACTTTTTTGCCTTGCTATCTCCTTGATCTGACTTTTTCTCCATTTCATTATATCGCTGCGTTCCAATTGAGAAGTAAATATTTTGAGCCTTCCATAGATCTAATTCTAAAGGTATCGCACTCAAGACCCTCAATACATCCCCTATTGTATCTAAGAGTGCAATGTTATGTGGAGCCTGGGAGAGCCTCTGCATGAGTAAATTAATCTTCTGGTTCGCGACAAAGCCAAGATTTTGTTTATCCAGCTCAAGAGACCAACGTTCTGATTCCTGAACCAACCTCTGAATCTCCTCAAGATCAAGCTCCTCATTTTGTAGCTCGTGTCGAATATTCGTGCTAAGGATAAGTTCTGTGGCGGTGGCAAATGCCTTAGGTACAGGGATTCGCATCTCCCTCATCACCTGCATGGCCGAGTAGTGTCGTTCGTAGATTTGACGAAAAGAAGTTTCAATTTCCCCCAATGTGGATTCAAGGATCTTGTTCAATACCTTTCTCTGCTCGTCTCGAAATAGATGCCATAAGGAGTAATTGTGTGTTTCGAAATGCTTGTCCATCAATCGAATAATCCCTGCAACATCGCTTTTGTTAAAGGCATTCCTGACTTCTCGGCCCATGAGCGAGAAGGGATCATCCCCTATATACTCACGTATACCTCCAATAATGTTATGGTCACCGAGGTGTAGCACTGCGAATCCGATGGCAAGCGCTTCCCCGGTGATATCAGAGCTTACATGTGCTTTGCCCACAGCAAGCCTCTGCACTCCCGCCTCCTCTACATCATATAATTCGCTTCTCGTTGTGTAGGAGCCTATCCTTATGGTTTCGGGATAGTCCTCAAATAATGAAGATACGGCATAGTGTGCCCCTACCCTGAGCAGATCAGCAGTAGCGGGCCGCACAAAGATTTCCCACACATGAGCACCATTTTTCAACTGCGGCACATTGCTCGGCGCATCTTCAAGGATCTTAAGGTAGTCCGTTTCCAGATCTTCTTCGCATACTTCTTTGGCCAGCTGCATGGCCCTGAAAGCGTGTTTCAGTACCAGCAACGTTTCACCGCCTGAAATCTCATCAAAGAACCATCCACAGCTCGTGTACATGAGCATTTCATGGCGTTGCATTTCAAGAAGCCTGAGAAGCGTAACCCTCTCATCCCTTGATAGCTGGCGTATGAGGTGCTTAGAAAAGAAGGACGCTACGTTCCGGGCGGATCTATCGAGTATCATCGAGATATAATCTTCTCTTGCCTGCCAGGGATCTCGAACATATGAGGTCATCTCTCTTTCATAAAGACTCTCCAGATTATCGCGGAGCCAGTCCATGGCTTCGCGGAGGGATGCACGCCATCTTTGCGTCCATTCCGTATTCTTTCCCGTATTGCACCCACAATCACTCCTCCATCTCTCAATTCCATGGGCACAACTCCAGGAGGTATTCTCCAAGAGCTCGACCTCAAAGGTAGGGGGGTGAAGTTCCAGGTATTCTCCATAGTTCGTTATCCTTGCCAGATTATTTGACTCAATATGGTGCAAGGCATAGGCAAGGGCCATGTCGCCGAAGCGGTGGTGGTGGCCGTAGGACTCTCCGTCCGTGGCTATGTGGGCAAGTTGAGGTTCTTTCTTTTCAGAAAATAGTCCCAGAAATCTTGTTGCAAAATTTTCACCGCTTTTTAACAGATCGCCAAATGCCACGTCTTTTGATACCGGACCATCGTAGAAAAAAAGCGCAATTGTTCTTCCAGAGGGGAGAAGGCATTGATAGGACATCTTTGGGTCGATTGTACCACCAGTGACATCTTTCCACTCTTTCTCTCCTTTTTTTCTTGCACGCATGGCTTGATGGGGCGCCAGAATGGTAAACAATATACCATGCTCAGATAATATATCCAGCGTTTCAAGATCAACAGCAGTTTCAGCCAGCCACATCCCTTCCGGCTTTCTTTCAAAACGGCAGGTAAAATCTCTTATCCCCCAGGTTACTTGGGTTCTCTTGTCCCTGCTATTGGCAAGTGGCATGATAATATGGTTGTAGACCTGAGCAATAGCTGATCCATGACCTGAGAATTGCTTCTTGCTCATCCGATCGGCTTCGATGACTGCCCGATAAACTTCTGGTTCGTGCCTTTCCATCCATGAGAGGAGTGTTGGGCCGAAGTTAAAGCTTATCTTTGCATAATTATTTTCTATATCTATAATTCGTCTCTCAGCATCTAAGATCCGAGAGGCGGCATTAGGTGCATAGCACTCTGCAGTTATTCTTTCATTCCAGTCATGGTATGGGTACGCCGAATCCTCGAGTTCAACCTCTTCCAGCCATGGGTTTTCCCTTGGAGGTTGATAAAAGTGACAGTGGACACAAACATAGCGATTCATTCCTATCTCTCCTATTCATGTAATGCAAGATTCACTGCCCTTTACCCAGACTCTTGAAGAACACGGCTCCCAAAGGTGGCAGTGTTAAGTTAAGCGAGTTCGGGCGGCCATGAAAAGAGATTCGAGATGCTTCTGCTCCACCCAGATTGCCATGGCCGCTGCCTCCGTATTCCTGAGAATCACTATTCAAGAGTTCTTTCCAATATCCTCCACGGGGAACGCCTACCCGATAGTTAAAGCGAGGCACGGGGGTAAAATTTAATGCTACAAGCACGATATCCCCCGTTGAACGGCCTTTACGGAGGAGGTTGAGGATGCTCCCCTGTGAGTCGCTACAGTCAATCCACTCAAAGCCATCGGGATGAAAGTCCAACTCGTGAAGTGCCGGTTCATCCGTATAGAGCCTGTTGAGATCCCTCACCAAACGCTTAACCCCGGCGTGAGGGGGATATTCGAGGAGGTGCCAGTCAAGGCTCACCTCGTGATACCACTCGCTCCACTGGCCGAATTCTCCGCCCATAAAGAGGAGCTTTTTGCCCGGCTGGGCATACATGTAACTGAAAAGGAGCCTGAGGTTGGCGAACTTCCGCCAGTCGTCCCCCGGCATTTTTCTCAGAAGCGTCCCCTTTCCATGCACGACCTCATCGTGTGAGAGGGTCAGGACGAAATTCTCATGGAAGGTATAGAGCATCCGAAAGGTGAGCTGGTTGTGGTGATGCTTCCTGTGAATTGAATCC
>Ga0180432_10008608_pt1 | contig 12645 bp, 10 predicted proteins | sample SS_ome_10_FD_132414 | JGI IMG/M metagenome (GOLD analysis project Ga0180432, IMG submission 132414) | Hypersaline lake sediment archaeal communities from the Salton Sea, California, USA - SS_1_MS_2 metaG | ecosystem: Environmental > Aquatic > Non-marine Saline and Alkaline > Hypersaline >...
CGACGCCTTGCTCGAAGAACTCGGCGGCCAGCATCCGGCGTGCCTCCTTTTGCTTCTTCGTCATCCTGGGTTTCATGCCAGGAGCATAACTGACTGTAGCCCATGAGTACAAGTGTCAATAAGACCTGCCATTCTCCACGGTTTGCGCGGCGCTGGCAAGTCCACGGCCCGCGCCCGGGCGGCAGAGCTCGACCAGCCCCCCCCACGCCTGCCACATGTGCAGTTCCTCCTCGAACGCCGCGCGGCGTCCACGGCAAAGCCACGCGGGGCAGTAGCGAACGAGGCCCTGTATGAAATCCCGGACCTGCCGCGCCAGGAGGCCGGCGCTCACCTTCACGCCCGCCAGCCGCACCATGCGCCCGTGCGTGCGCCCGAAAGCGTAATACCACTTGCGAAAGTACGTCCGCCGCGCCCTCCTCGGCCCGACCACGTGCCAGACGACCGCGCCCGGCACGTAGATGACGCGCCCCCCGCCGGCGACTATGCGCTGTAGAAGTTCCGTGTCCTCTCCTATGGGGAACGGCCTGCCCTTGCGGCCGAGCCGGGCGTCGAACCCGCCCATGCGCGTCAGCCAGCTTCTGGCCACCGAGAAGTTCGCGCCCCAGAGGAGCCGGTCCGTCCCGCTCACGTCCCGCGGGGCCGGGCCGTAATCCAGGTGCGCGACCGGCCCGCCGATCCGCTCGGAGTACCAGGCCGGCTCCCCGCCCGGCCAGCGTGGCAGGATCCTCCCGCCCGCAGCCGCCGCGCCGTGCTCCCCGTAGGCACCCACCAGCGCGGAGAGCCAGCCGGCGTCCACCACCACGTCGTCGTCTGCGAACGCTATGATCCGGCCGCGCGACTCGCGGACGCCGCGGTTCCGTGCCGCCGAGATGCCTGGCTCGCCCTCCCACACGTAGCGGCAGGGCACGGGCGAGTCCGCCTGGAAGGCCCTCACGACATCCGCCGTCGCGTCGCCGGATGCGTTGTCCACCACGACGACCTCGTAGCGGAGCGCCTCCCCGGCCTGGATCTGCCGCACGGATTCCAGGGCGCGCGCAAGCTGCGCGCAGCGGTTGCGGGTGCAGATGACGACCGATGCATCCAGCATTCACTTACCCCCGCACTGGCGGGTCGCGGCCGGCCTTCCGGGCAGCGTCAGCCGGCATCCTCGATCCGGACCGGGTCGCCCGTCTCGCTCATCCACCGGGCCAGCCGCTCCCGCAGCCGTCGGCGCAGGGCCCCGTGCCCTTCGCAGTCAACCAGCGATTCTTTCTCCATCGGGTCTTCGGTCACGTTGTAGAGCTCGTCCACGTCGCCGCTGGTCCAGATGTATTTCCACAACCTGCCGTCCGCTTCGGCGACGATGCCGCGGGTGGGCCAGATGTTCCTGCCCTGATCGCCGTTGTACTCCATGAAAACGGCGTCGCGCCATTCGGTCGCGCGTTGCTCAGCCACGGGGCGGAGCGATCGCCCCGCCACGCCGTCGGGCGACTCCAGGCCGGCGTAGTCGCAGACCGTCGGGCAGTAGTCGATCGCGCTGGCCAGTTGCGCCCGGCGACCCGCTGCCCCGCCCGGCGGCTTGATCAGCAGCGGCACGTGCGCCGCCGCCTCATAGAAGCAGTTCTTCTGCAGCAGGTGGTGGCAGCCCAGCATGTCCCCGTGGTCCTGGGTGAAGACGACCAGGGCGTCGTCCCAGATGCCGCGTTCCCTCAGTGCGGCCACGACGCGCCCGATACACTCGTCCACCATGGTGACCAGGCCAAAGTAGGCGCTCCACGTCTCGCGGAACTCCTCGCGCAGGCGGCCGTGCCCCAGGTGCCCGCACGTCTGGAACAGCAGCGACGCCGGCTGGCCGTCGTACCAGCGGCCCACGGTCTCGGGCAGCTCGATGCCTTCGGGCGGATACATGCTGTGATAGGGCTCGGGCACCTCCATCGGCGGATGCGGCGCCCAGAACAGCGCCTCCACGTACTGCGGCCGCGAGAAGTCCAGCCCGGCGACCTTCTCGGCGGCCAGCCGGCTCCACCAGCCGTCCAGGAAGTCCTCCGCCCCGTGGGGGAAGCGGGTCTTGCGGTGCTGGCCCCGGCGGTCCACGACGGGACGCCCTCCGCGCCATTCGATGCTGGGCACAAAGAACTCCCTGGTCTGCGGGTTGCGCTTGATCCCCCGCTCGGCGGCATGCTCGAAGTACTCGTTGCCGCCGAAGTAAGCCTCCGGTACACGCTCCGTGATGTCCGGCTCGCAGCGGCAGTGCTGCACGCCCACGTGCATGACCCCGTAGCCGGCATCGTCGAGGACCTCGTAGAGCGTTCTGTGCTCGGGATTGATGCAGCCGTAAGGCTGCTCCTCCTCGTAGATGTGGCCGTTGACGATGGCGCCGTGGACGTGCGGGTGCTTGCCGGTGTACATCGAGCAGCGCGTCGGCGTGCAGAGCGGGGTCGCGCAGTAGGCCCGCTCGAAGACGACGGATTCCTCGGCCAGCGCGTCCAGGTGTGGCGTCCGCACGGCCAGGTCGCCGTAAGAGGACAGGCAATCCCAGCGCAGGTGGTCCGCCATCAACAGCACGACGTGGGGCCGTTCACCCAAGGTCCCGCCTCCCTTCACATGGCGCTCATTCGGGGCGATCTGCTGGTTCCAAGCAGCTTACGGCTGCTCTACAGGATTTCGCTGGCCGGCGTCAGCTTGTCCTTGTCCCGTGGCTTCAATAGCGTGGGGCCGTCCTCCAACAGGGGATCCTCCCATCCATAGCGGTCCTTCATGCGGACGAGCCAGTCATCCAGCCTGCGCTCAAGCTCCGCCGCCACCAGCGGCTCGACGTTGACCAGGTTGGCCTGCTCGCCCGGGTCGCTCTCCAGGTTGTAGAGTTCCCTGGGCGCGGTGCCGTGGAAGTTGTGCTCGTAGGAGTCGGAGGCGGCCCGGATGAACTTCCAGTCCCGCGTCCGGACGCCGCGCTTGACCTGCCACGTCCCCTCGCCCAGGAACAGGTTTCCATGGGGAGATTCCCCGCGCCCGGCGGCGACCTCCAGGAGGTCCAAGCCCTCCATCTGCGGCGGGACCGCCAGGCCGGCCGCCCGGAGAAGCGTCACCGGCAGGTCCGTCATCGCCGCCATGTCCGGGACGCGCCGGCCGGCCCCCTCTCCCTTCGGCAGCCTGATGATGAGCGGCACGTGGATGTTGTCCTCGTAGAGGCCGTGGTGGTCGAAGTGGCCCTCGTGCCCGGTCAGCACCTCGCCGTGGTCCGCAAACGCCACGATCAGGGAATCCTCGTATAGCCCCCGCCGCTTCAGCTCGTCGAAGAGTGCCAGCAGATGCTCGCTGTTGTAAGCGATCTCGGCATCGTACTGCGCCGCCACGTACTGCGCGTCCGTGACGTCCGCATCGATCCAGCCCGTGCCCGGCCCGGGGAATGCGCGCACGTCCCGCATCGATGTGTGCCGCGGGTCGGTGGGATCGCCCTCGTAGAACATCCCGTCGTAGGGCGCCGGGGGCAGATACGGCGTGTGCGGATCCCAGTAGTGCACGAACATAAGGAACGGGTCCCCGGACGGCAGCCGGTCCAGCAGGTCCACGGCCGCGCCGGTTGTCACCTCGGCATTGCGCTTCACGCCCGCCTCTTTGTCATGCCCCATGCCGGGCCAGGAGTAGTCCTGCCAGCCGCGCGCGAAGAACTCCCCGTGCCCCTGCAGGCTGTCCAGCGCACAGGTGAAATACCCGGCGTCCGCGAACATCTGAGGCAGCCACGGCGCACCCTCCGCGACCGGCCGGGGAGGGATCACGCCGGCGATCCGGTGCCCGTAATCGGGCAGGCCCGTATACAATGAGGCGAACGACGGGTCGGTCGGAATGGACGGGGCGGAGAAGCTCTCGTACAGGATGCCCTCCCGGGCCAGGCCGGCCAGGGCGGGACTGGTCCGCCGGCCGTACCCGTAGCACTCAAGGCGGCCGGCGCGCAGCGTATCGATGGCGATCAGAACGACGTTCACAAGCCCTGCTCCCGTTCAGTCGCAGACTACCGGGCGAACGGTGTCGCCTCACCCGCGTCGCCCCGGCGAACATCCCCACGGTTCTACGGCATCGGCGCGGCCCCGTCAACGGCAGGAGGCGCCGCGTTGCGAGGGGAGGCTTGACAAGACGGTCCCGACGAGTATAGTATAACGTCACTACAGAACTACGGACTCACGTGCATGTGATCACACATCGCCCGCAGGGAGGTGGCCGCAAAATGGCTCCACCGAAGATCGGCCCGTTGACGAGCGCCATGGGCAAGGCGAAGAAGGGCGAACGCCCGGCCATCATCGTGGAGTGGGACCGGCAGCTCCAGCATCCCGGGCAGTTCGTCTTCATGTGGGCGGCCGCCACGAAGCGGCGGGCGAACTGCCTGAGCTGGCTCTGGTTCTTCGTGCACACCGGCGACGAGAGGCCGGAGGGCGACTTCGTCACCCAGACCCCCGCCGCCAACGTCGAGCGGATGCTCTCCCCTCTCGCCCAGGAGGGACGCGTCCGCATAATGCAGGCGCTCTGGCGCGGCCCGCTCACCGCGTCCGGACTCTCGGAGGCCACCGGCTTCCGCGGCGGCGCGCTCTACCACCATCTCAAGGAGCTGAAGTACGCCGCCTACGTCGCCGACGAGGACGGCAGCTACCGGCTGACGGATCTCGGGCACCAGCTTCTGCTCACCGTCACGTGCATCGCCAGCAAGGCCATCGAGGACAGAGGCGAGGAAGGACTCGCCGTCGCGACCGACTGGGGCAAGGGCACCTGAGCGAACCGCCCGGCCCAGCCCTATGGGTAGCCCTCGGCGTCTCGCCGGGGGGATAGGCACAAGACAAGGAGGCGCACAATCATGGCTGACCGCAGGAACATCCTTTTCGTCGAGGCCCACCCGGACGACATCGTGCACGGCATGGGCGGCACCGCGTGGAGACTGAAGGACGACTACGATCTCCACCTCGTCTGCCTGACCAGCGGCCAGCGCGGCATCCGGGGCAAATCGGCCGAGGAGGCGGCCGCCATCCGGATAGCGGAGGAGAGGGCTGCCTGCGAGCTGCTCGGCGCGGAGGCGACCTTCATGGGCGAGATGGACGGCGAACTGTTCGCCGGGCGCGAGCTCTGCGAGAAGGTGGCCGACATCGTGCGGCGGCTCGAACCCGCCGCCGTCTTCACCCTCTGGCCCGTCAACGTGCCCGACCACACGGCGGCCTGCGAGGTCGCGACAAAGGCACTGCATCTCGCGAAGGTCTTCTTCACGACCGAACTCTACATGATCGAGAACGGGATGGGCGGGCAGACCAACCAGTTCGAGCCCGACGTCTACGTCAACATCTCCGACGTTATCGAGCACAAGAGGCAGCTCATGCGGTGCCACCGCAGCCAGGTCCCGGACGAGGCGCGCGTGGAGAGAACCCTGGAGAGGAACCGGTTCCGCGGTCTGCTCGCCCGCTGCGACTGGGCCGAGCCCTTCAAGACATACTGGCCGCTCATGGGCACCCGCTGGGAGCGCAAATCCACCTGCATCCTCTGGGAGCTCTGACCGACATGCGGCGGCAGAGCCGCCTGTGAGGCAGGGGGCCCTGCCGCATTGCTGGAAGGACTTGCCAAGAGAGCACCTCAGTCGAGCGTGGCGCTCGGAGAAGCTGGTAGGTGCTGGTTCGTCGCGCTCGGAGCTTGCCCCGAGTCGCGCCGCCCGCCGGTCAGTTCGCCCGGGGTGGCTCACGGGCCGCAGGCGACCTGGAAGTCGTCCACGTTGATGCCGCCCGAGGTCTCGGGCCCGAACTCGAGCCGCACACACTGCCACCGCGTCCAGTCGATCGCGAAGCCGCCGAGGGGGATCTCTACCCTGACCCAACCGCCTTCCAGCTCCGTCACGCGGACGGCATCGGCGGCGGCGGACTTACCCGCGGCATCGCTCACGACCACTCGGAACGCCTCCGGCGGCCGCGCGTCGCCGCGCAGGACGAAGGTGAACGTCCCCCCGCCCTCGCGATACTCCGACAGGTCGTTGGGATGGTAGGGACCGAGCTCGACCGACGCCCCGCCCTGCTGCCACGTGATGCGGAGGGAGGGCGGCGCCTCGCCGAATAGGTCCGCGGCAGCCTTCACCTCGACCGCGCCGCGCGTCCTGGGCGGCGGTCCGGCGAACGGGGTCTGGCTTGAGCACACGGGGAACGCGTAGTCGGTCGTCCTTGGGCCGAAGTCGGCGGGGACCTCCTCGCCCGCAGCGGCGAACGCGTTGAGCTCCTTCATCCACTGCGCGGTGCGCGGGCTGAGCTCGGGGATGACGCGGAAGGTGCCCGGCTGCGGCACGGGATAGAACCAGTGGAAGCCGTAAGCGCGGATGCCCTCGCGGATGACGGCCTTCATGTACCAGACGATCTCGGGGTTCTCGCCGCCCGCAGTGAGGCGGGGCTCGGCGCCGAACTCGCCCAGGAACAGGGGCTTGCCCAACTCGCGGGCGGCCGCGACCTGCCCGCGCACCATGCGGACGTAGTCGCGCTCAGTGTGCCAGTTGTAGGTCCACGGGTCGTTCGTGTAGGCGTGGATGCTGGCGACGTCGATGCCGCGCGAGGCGTTGATGTTGACCCACCCCCGGCGGTTCTCGGGGGAGTCCGGCCAGCGCATGCCGCCGTCCACGCCGCTGCTGATGAGGTGATTGGGATCGACGGCCTTCAGGTCCGCGGCGGCCTGCTCATAGAAGCGCCTGGTCCCCGGCAGATCGTCGGGGCTGCCGCGGTACTCGTTGGCCACCTCCCAGAAGAGGATCTGCGTCTCGTCCTTGTAACGCGCGCAGAAGTCCTGGACGAATTCCTTCCAGGCGCGGTAGGCTTCGCTGTCGACGTCGAACTTGCTGCCGGGAGCGGCGCCGGCGGGCAGTCGCGTGAAAGTGAGGATCAGGTATATCCCGTCAGCCCTGCACGGCTCGACGAACACCCGGTCGAACTCCCGGTAGAAGGCGTCGCGGTCCTGCCGCCACCTATCGTAGGTGGCGGCATTCTCGCTCTCTTCGGTGCCGGGGACCCACATGCGGACGGCGTTGAAGCCGTGGCCCTTGCAGTTGCGCAGGCCCGATGCGAACCACGGGCCCTTGAACTTGAACCAGTGGCCCACGGCCGGGTCGCAGCAGTGGGTCCGAACCGAGAAGGGCCGCCCGTCCTTGTGGAACGTGCCGTCCCTGACCGTCAGGAATGCCTGCTGCGCGCCGGCCCCCGCCGCGACGCCGGCGCCCAGAACGAGGGCCGCCGCCACCGTTACCCCGAACGCCTTGAGGCCGTACACGCCCGTCATGACGCCGCTCCCCGGGCCGCGCCGCCGGGCCGGGACGGCCCCTCCGCTGGGTCTTCGCCGGTGCATCGCTTGCAGAGGCGGCCGCCGGGCGCGACCTGGCGGCTCAAACACGCTCGATGAACGGTTTCGCGGCACTTCGGGCAGCGACTCTTCCGGCCCTCGGCAAGCGACTTGCCGCAGACGGGACACAGCGTTTCCCGCGTCTCAACCGGCTCCTCCACGCGGTCGGGTCTGACCTCCTGCCGCAGTCCCCGCACGCGGCGCCGGGGGGCGGCCCGGGTCGAGCGCGAGCTGCGGACCGTCCAATAGCCCACGAGCGCAACCAGCATCCCCACCCCTGCTAAGACAAAGCAGCCAACAAGGTCCCGCAAGGTGCTGCCCCTGGATCTGTATGTCTCCCAGAACAGGTCAGGATTGTGATTCAGCCGGCGCATATAGACGAGGCCGTCTCCGACGTCCCAGATCAGAATTCCTGTGACAAGTGTGGCGACGACCATGACAAACCAGCCGGCCGCGGGCACCACGACCCCGAGCCAGCGGCGAAAGAAGGATGCAAGCCCATCCGTGATCGCGTGGATCACGTCCAGCAGGAACCATGCGAACAGAAACAGGACGAGGAGCACCCCGGCCAACCAGCCGCCCGACTCCTTCCAGGCCATGTTCCACGCGCCGATGATCGCCGCCGCCGTGCCCCCGATGACACACCACAGCGCCCCCTGCCACAGCGGCGGATCCAACAGGAATATGAGGCCGCAGAAGCCCACCCAGAGCACCCAGAACACGACCTGCTTCTTCGACACCTTCAACCACCCGTCGTCGGCCTCCTCGGGCGACTTCAGCCCGATCATGGCCTCCCATTCCCGCTCGACGGCGGCGACGTCGATCCTGGCCCTGTCGCGGACGGTGCCGTCACTGTCGATGTTAACGCGTTCACCTTGCGTGATCAGGGCGGGGCTTCCGCCTTCTGTCGGGGTGAATTCGACCCGCCCCTTGAGCATGTCGATGCGGCTCTTCCCATCGGCGCGCACGTTAGTGATGAAGTCCGTACCGCGGATGCCGCCGCCGCCCGCGGGCAGGTTGATCTTCATGCTGCCCGGATTCTCCCTTCCGATCTTGCCGGTCACGAACCGGAAGGCGCCCTTGGTGACAGACGCGGCGATGGAGCCCGCCTGCGTACCGGGATCGTAAATGAACTCATCGAGCACTATCTCGCTGTCCGGCCCAATGGTGAACACCGTGTCATCGAGCAGCAGCACCTGCATGCGGCCCGAGGAGTCCGTCACGATCTTGTCTTTGTGGTAGACGGTCTTTCCCGGACTCATGCGGGTTGGGGCGCCCCCCCACGGGTGGTTGGCCGTGACGATGCCCGAAACGCCGCCGGCCACGCCGATATCGATGCGGTCGCCGGGGAGGCTCTTGACGAACTCCTGGAGTTCTTCCTTCACGCGGATCACCGCCCGGTCGGCACGCTCGCCCTCCGGCTTCAGCTCCTTCTCCATCCTGGCATTCAGCCGGTTGGCCCGTTCCGAGAGGTCATCCCACTGCCGCCGCAGGTTGCCGTACTCCGAGCGGAACCTCGCCACGTGCCGCTCGAACTCCTCGCTGCTCCCGACCTCCGTCACCCGTTGGTCGGCCTGTTGCAGCCGGTCGAAGAAATCGCCGACCTTCTTCTTCAGGTCCTCCACGTCGGACGTGAGCCGACGGCCCTGATGCGCGTGGTCTCCGGCGTGCCGCTCGACGGCCTCGACGGTCTCCTGTGCCTGCTCGACGTTCAGCCGCAGCCGCTCGTAGGTGGGGGAATCGACCGCGTCCTTGCGTTCTTCAATGGTCTCCCAGCACTCCTCAAGAACCCGCACATCGTCCGCGTTCCTGAGGAAGGGCTCGCCGGGCATCATCAGATTCGGCATGGGCGGGAACGTGAACTGGGCCTGGAACTGCTGCTGTTCGGACTGGGCCCAACCGACCTCGGTAGCCGCCAGGAGGCAGATGCCGAGGGCCGCGCTCATCCACGCCTGTCGCCAGGTCGAAGCGCACACGGAGGTCACCCTCCCCATCTCGGGCCTTGCCAGGTCCAGCGGCGGGCAGGCGTCTGCCTCTGACGAGCCCGCCTGTGTTGCCGATGCTACGCCCGTCGCGCAGGCATGTCAACCGCACGCGCCGCCGGTGCCGCTGCCCTTGCGCCTACACCACGGCCGTGGTAGTGTCCCCGGGGGCGGTCAACGCCCTGCTGAGATAGCGTCCGGGTACGGTCGGGAGAAGGCTCATGGAGGATCGGCGAGAGCAGGCGTATCAGCACAATCTGCGCGGTTGCTCCCTGATGGGCGAAGGAGACCAACCCGGCGCCCTTGAGGAGTTCAGCCGGGCCATCGAACTCGACCCCACCGGACCGTCCTACGTCAGCAACCGGGGACTGGCCAGGTACCACATGGGGGACTACGAGGGCGCGGAAGAAGACCTCCGGCAGGCCATCCGGCTTGGCCCCGGCTACTCGCCGGCCCGGGCGATCCTTGGCGACACGCTTTACGCCCTTGGCCGCTACGAGGAGGCCGAGGCGTCCTATCAGGCCGCTCTGGAACTGAAGGACAAGGACGCGCCAGAGATCGAGTCCATGATCCTGAAGTGCAGGAAGGCGCTGAAGGAAGGGCGCGGCCAGCCCGGAGTGGTCATCCACAGGGGACTCGTCAAGACGAGGATGAGCGAGAAGTATTTCCTGGGCTGCCTTGCCGCCTGGGCGATTCTCATTATCGTGGCCCTGCTCGTGATCTGGCGGACCGGGATTCTTGACACTTCAGGACGGTCGGAGCGGGTCCTGGAGAAGTACTCGGAGGCCATGTGGCAGGAGGCGCGGCGTCTCGTGCGAAACGAACTGAGGGGCGTCGATTCCCTGGCTTTCCCCGAAGAACCCACGTTCACGCCCGTCGAGTACGGCAGCAACCAGCTCTCCCTCGGGTCGGTCGTCGAGTACCTTGGCACCGGCGGGGAGAAGGTCCGCCGACGTTTCCGGTATGAGGCGTACTACGGGGACGACGAGCAGATACATGGCGGCGCAATCTCGTTCTCGGACGAGCCGAGGGGCGACGCTCGACCGATCCCGTACGACGCCCCTGCCGCACAGGAGGCCACCCGTGGTCGCGTGTGTGTGGCGCTGCAAGAGTGGCGCGTGGCGTGCGGGGCAGTGAGTAATCGGTGATTGCTGGTTCGTCGCGACACCGTGTTCCCGCCACGGCGGGCAGACTTCGTGCTTCACGTCGCGGCAGGCACTGGCCCGGCGAGGGCCCTTTCCACCCGCTGGCGCAGGGCGCGTCGCGCCTCTTCGGGCACGTGTGCGGGCAATCGGTCGGCCAGGCGCTCGAACTGCCCTGCGAGCCTCTGGCGCGCCCACGCGAGCGGGTCGTCGCCCGGTATCAGCGGCTGCCCGTCGCCGAAGTCGTCGTTCTTCTCGGCAAACGCCTCGTGGTTGCCCGGTCGGTTCCCGCGCCCGCTGATGTGCCAGAGGCCGTCGTTCCAGCGGTAGACGTAGCTGATCTCCTCGGGGCAGTCCGGCTCGAAGACCTCCAGATCGCCGGCGCGCTTGAACGCGCGCATCAGGGCGAGCGCCTGCCCGCTGTCCTTGGCGGGGTAACCGCCCAGGGCGAGGGCGCGGTCACGCTCGAAAACCATCTGCCCCTCGAACGAGTTGTGCTTCGGCCCGCGCACCTTGAAGTCCTCGGGTGGGCCGAGCGCCCACCAGGCGGACCTGGGCTTGGCGCAGCGCGCGCGGGGCGTCGCCTGGAGCACGCGGACGCAGTTCGACAGGTGCCAGGGCAGGTAGAGATCGTCGTCGTCCCAGTGAGCGACGAGGGGGGTAGACGCGAGGCGCAAAAGCCACTGGCGCTTCTCGCCGAGCGACTCAAAACGTCGGTTCGTCCAGAACAGGGACAGGCTCCAGCGCGGCTCCACCATCCAGCGCTCGTGCGGGTCGCTACTCAGGTCGATGGGATCCACCTGGTCACACGAGATCAGCAACGCGCGGTTGCCGGGGTAGTCCTGGAGGAGGAAGCAGGCCACTGCGTCGCGGAGGCGCTCGAAGCGGCCGTAGGTGGGGCACAGACACGTTACGGCCGGAAGGCAGAAGTCAGAAGGCAGAAGTGAGAAGGGACGGCGAACGGCGGACGGCAACGGCCGAGGACGAGGACCCGGCTTCGCAGGGCTACGCCGGGGCAAGGGAGGACGAGGACGATTCATGGGAGCACCTCCTTGTTTCCCTCCGAGACGGCCACGATGGGGCTCTTGTAGAGGCGGAGACCTTCGTGGTGGATGATGCCGTGGGGCTCGCCGGTGAAGCTGACCTGTTCCGGCCCGAGCCACCAGGTCACCTCCTCACCGATGCCGGCGGACGCCAGGACCAGGGCGAAGGCCACCTGGGCGTGGTGGTAGACGTCAGCCAGGGGAGCTCCCTGGTCAATGGTCTGCCGGCACTCCTCGACGTTGGCGAGGACACTGATGGCGCGCCTCTGGTGGAGCAAGAAGGCGCAAGTCGTCCCGAGGCTACGGTAGGGCCGGCCCCACCCGAACAACTCCTCGTAGCGGTCCTGGCGCCAGCCGACGCGGGCCTTCTGCTGGAGGGGGCTCTCGCGCAGCGCGACCAGGGCACCGCGCTCCTCCGCCCCGCGCACCAGCTCCCGCACGTCGCCGTAGACGTGCGAGTCGGCGTCGATGGACAGCAGCCAGTCGGTCTCGACGGGCAGCAGCGCCTCGTAGCCGCTGGAGTAGCGCTCCTTGCGGCCCTTGCCGGCGTCGTAGCGGACGATCTTGACGACCTCCGGCATCCCGTGTCCGCAGAGCTGCCAGGCGGCGGCAGCGGCCATCTGCGCCCACTTCTCGTTCGTCGCGCGGAAGGCGACGGTCAGCGTCCCGTGTGCGGCACTCATCGGAAGCTCCTCTCCCAGAACTTGGGGTTGAACGGGTCGGTGTTCTTGCCGAGGTGGTGGATAATGCCGCCCTTCTCGCCGGAGAAGTTCCGGGAGAAGTGCTCCGCGCCGAGCTCGCGGACGTGCCAGCCGAAGCCGGCGACGGCGGCGCTCAGGGCGAGCTGGTCCAGCATCCACCAGTCCTCCCGCCGCTGCAGGTGGACCGGGTAGGGCAGGTTGCAGGTCGGCAGGGCCCGCATCCAGTTGCGGATGGCCGGCCCGAGCCGGGCCATCACCACGGCGGTGCAGGCGATGACGCCGTTCGCCCAGACCTTGCGGCGGGGGATCTCAAAATAGTCGCAGATGTCGTGCCAGCCGTTGCGGTCGATCTGCCCGGTCGTCCAGGGGTGCGCGGTGCGAAGGCTGACGTCGTCGCCCTCCCCCGGCAGCAGCTCACGCAGGTCGCCGTGGACCCAGGTATCGGCGTCCATGAGGA
>Ga0180432_10008609_pt1 | contig 12644 bp, 9 predicted proteins | sample SS_ome_10_FD_132414 | JGI IMG/M metagenome (GOLD analysis project Ga0180432, IMG submission 132414) | Hypersaline lake sediment archaeal communities from the Salton Sea, California, USA - SS_1_MS_2 metaG | ecosystem: Environmental > Aquatic > Non-marine Saline and Alkaline > Hypersaline >...
CAGGGCCGAGATCCACCGGACCCGGCCCCGGCTCAGCAGCTCCCCCCAAGCGCTCGTCTGGAATCGAGATAGTTGACCGATCGAATCAGGCACGGATCCCACTCGTCCACGGGGCAGGGGCTACTTGGACCGCTCGACGTACTCGCCCGACCGGGTGTCCACCCGCACGCGCTCACCCGTCTCGATGAAGGGCGGTACCTTGACCTTGGCCCCGGTTTCCAGCACGGCGTCCTTGCTCTGGTTGGTGGCCGTCGCCCCCTTGACCGTCGGCGGCGTGTCGGTCACCTCCAGGTCCACCACGTTCGGCAGTTCGGCCGTCAACACCTTGCCTTCGTACATCTGGCAGCTCAGCCGTTCGTTCGGCTTCAAGAACACGATCGCATCGCCGAGCACGTCCTTCTCCAACGACATCTGCTCGTACGTCTCGGTGTCCATCAGCACGAGGTTCTCGCCGTCCTCGTACAGGAACTCCATCTCCTTGGACTCCAAGAACGGCGTATCCAGCAGGTCGTCCACGCGGAACCGCACGTCGAGGATCTGTCCCGACGTCAGGTTCTTCAGCTTGGCCTGCATGTAGCTCCGCTTGTTGCCTTTGGCCACGTGCTGGGAATCGTGGACCACGTACAACTGGTCTTCGTAGATAACCGTCCTGCCCTTCCGCAACTCGACTGCCTTGATCATGTCCTGCTCCGCCTGCGCACACACTCACACCACACCAGACACTGATTTTCGCAGCCCGACCGAACCAAGTCAACGCACCTCGCGTACCGCACCGTCCAGAATGGATGGCACGGTGAAGGTCCGGCCCTGGAAGGGCCGCGCCTTGGCCGTGTCACCCATGGCAGTGCGCATCCCCACGGCCGAGCACAGCCGAGTGCCTCGGCTTCGCTTGACCATGCCTCCCGTGCGTAGCGCAAGCGTGCCAGCGCACTGCGCGCCAGGCTCGTATGTTTCGGGACAATCTGGTAGATTCCCGAGCAGGATCACGACGATTCGAACGACATGGAACCAGCGACCCCATCACCGTCAGACACCGCGCATCCCTGGCGGGACCATCTGGAAACCCATTGGCGACTCGCGGCGTTCGTGCTGTTCGCGCTCGCCGTTGTGGTCCGGCTGGTCTACGGGCTCCAGATCCGCCACGCGCCCATCCCCGAACTGTGGCGGGGTCCTCAGACGGACATGTTCTTCTTCGTCGCCTGGGCCAAGATCATCGCCGCCGGCGACTGGCTCACCGACCGCGCGCTCCATCCCTACTTCTCCTGGCAGCAGCTGGTCGGCACCCCCGAAGACTGGAACGCGTGGTACGGCGGCAAGACCTTCCACCAGGCCCCGGCCTATCCCTATCTGCTCGCGGTGCTCATCAAGCTCGCCGGACCGAGCCTCTGGTGGCTCTATGCCCTACAATCCCTCGGCAGCGCCCTGACGGTCGTTCTGGTCGCATCGATCGGTCGGCGGATGTTCAGCGCACGCGTGGGGCTGTTGGCTGGCGCGATGGCGGCGGTGTACGGCCCGTTGGTGTTCTACGACTTCGTGGTCTTGCGGACCTCGCTGACGGTCCTGAGCGCGGCGGTCACGGTGTGGCTGTTGATTCGGGCCGAGTCGAGCCGGCGGGTGGGCTGGTGGCTGGCGGCGGGCGTTTCGATCGGGTTGGCCTATCTGCTCCGGCCGAACGCGACGGCGATGCTGGTCCTGGCGATTCTGGCGGCGGTGATGCTGCTGTGGCGGCAGTGGCGACGCCTGGCGATCGCGTGCGGCGGGCTGATCGTGGGTTTCGGCCTGTGCCTGATTCCGCCGGTGGTTCGGAACGTCCGCGTCGGCGCGCCGCCGCTGTCGGTGTCCGCGCTGGGGCCGTCGGCCGTCTACCTGTCCAACGCCGCGGGCGCCCCCGGCACGGGATGGGGCATGGTGTCCGGTTACCCCCAGGCCATGCGACGGACCGGCGGCCGATTCGCCCCGATGGCCCGCGAGGCACTGGCGTCCCACGCATCAATCGCCGGGATCATCGATCTGTACCTTCGCAAGCTGACGGCCTTTTTCCACTACTTCGAGCGGACCAACAACGCCAGTCCCTACTACGCCGAGCGGTTCAGTGGGCTGCTGCGATATGCTGCCCTGCCGTTCTGGCTCGTCCTGCCGCTCGGTCTGGTCGGGTTGTATGCGACCTGGCCCGATCGCCGACGCTTGGTCTGGCTCTACATCGCCCTGCTGGTGCCGTTGGCAACGGTGCTGATCTTCTATCAGACGGCGCGGTTTCGGGTCCCCGTGATAGTAGGGTTGATCCCGCTGGCCGCCGCCGCCGTCGACTGGATGCTCACCCGCCGCACCAAGGCGCCCCTCGCCCTGGTCATCGCCGTCGCGCTCTGCGCATGGGTCCGTTGGCCCGGCGTGTCCGATCCTCCCGCCGTTCAGGAACGGGACTTCGGCGCCGGCGCGAAGGCCCTGGCCCAGGTCGGCCGGCACGAGGCCGCCATCGCCGAGGGCCGAGAGGCACTCAAGCGGTTTCCCAACGGCCCGCGGGCCTGGCTGACGCTGATCCAGTCGCTCCACGAGGCCGGCCGGCTGGAACAGGCCGCCGCCGCCTGTGACGTGGCACTCGAAAGACTGCCCGACCACCAGAAGATCCGCACCCGCCGGGCCGACATCCACCTCGACCAGAACCGCCCCCGTCAGGCCGCCGCCGCCTATCGCGCGCTGCTTCGAGAAAACCCCTACTACGTCTCCGCCCTGATCGGCCTGTCGCGGGCGCTGACGGTCACCGGCCCGTCGCAGAACCCATCCGGCGCGGTCCAGCTGGCCGTCAGGGCCGTCGCCATCACGCCCTACAGGCTCGAGACCTACCAGGCATGGGCCAATGCCCTCAACGCCGCGGGAATGAAGGATCAGGCCATCAAGGCGTTGGACATCGGCCTGAACCGCGCTCCGCCAACCGATCCCCGCCGGGCGGACCTGGAAGAACTACGCGACAGCTTCCGGCAACCGTGACCACGACCTAAGGTCTCACGTGATTCGACGATTGGTACGCCGCGCCACGGAGCCGGCCCGTCCTCGGGCCGGTCATGATTCGAACGGGAACTCGCTACAGATACTCAACCGGCCCGAGGACGGGCCAGCTTTGATAGGTGACGCATCAGGCCATCAAGTGATGAGAGACAGAGCACTCGGGCAGGCCCACGGCCAAGCTCAACCGAGTCCCTCGGCTTTGCTTGAACGTGCCACACCTTCGTTTCGACGTTTCGCGATTTCCCGGCGCCGGGACGGTCATCCGACGAATTTCGCCAGCCGGTCGAGGCCCTTGTCGATCTGCGCCATGCTGGCCGCGAAGCTCAGACGGACATTTTGGTCGCACCCGAACGGCTCGCCCGGCACGACGGCGACATGGACCTCATCGAGCGCCTTGGCGGCGAACTCGATCGACCCGCTCACGCCCAGCTTCGCGTAGGTACCTGAGACGTTCGGGAACGCGTAGAACGCACCGGTGGGTCGCACGCAGCTCACGCCGGGCAGGGCGTTCAGTCGTTGGTACATGTGGTCGGCGCGGCGCTCGAACTCCTGGCGCATCTCCTCGACGCAGCCCTGATCGCCCGATAGTGCGGCGGCCAGCGCGTGCTGGCAGAACGTCGTCGCGCCGCTGGTGTCCTGCGATTGGATCTTGGCCATCCCCTTGATGATCGGCTCGGGGCCCGCCGCGTACCCGATCCGCCAGCCCGTCATCGCGTAGGTCTTGCTGCCGGCGTTGAACGTGACGGTGTGGGCGTACGTCTTGTCGTTGATGGCCCCGTAGCTGATGAATTCCTGTCCGCCGTAGGTCAGGTGCTCGTACATCTCGTCGCTGAAGACGATCAGATCGCGCTCACAGAGCACCTCGGCCAGCGCGCGGACCTCGTCGGGCGTGTACGTGAACCCGCCCGGGTTGCTCGGGTAGTTGAGAACAACGACCTTGGTCCGGTCGGTCAGGGCGGCGCCGATCTGATCGGCCGTCAGCTTGAAGCTGTTCGCCTCGTCGCCCCGGACGAACACGCTCGTGCCGCCGGCCAGTTTCACCTGCTCGGGGTAGCTCACCCAGTAGGGCGCGGGGATCACCACCTCGTCGCCCGGATCGAGTATGGCCTGGAAGGCCAGATACAGGGCGTCTTTCCCGCCGACGGTCACGACGACCTGGGAAGGGGCGTAGTCCAGATCATTGTCGCGCCTGAACTTCTCGCAGATCGCCTCCTTGAGCGGCGGTATGCCGTGGGAGGGCTTGGAGTAGCGCGTGTGGCCCGCGTCGAGGGCGTCCTTGGCCGCCTGCCGGATGTGCGCGGGCGTGTCGAAGTCAGGCTCGCCCGCGCCGAAGCTGACGACGTCGACGCCCTCGGCCTTGAGCGCCGCCGCCTTGGCGCTCACCGCCAGCGTGGCCGACTCAGCCAGAGACCTGGCCCGTTGAGAAACGTGATCGGTCATGACGTAAGCACTCCTACCACAGAGATTCCAGATTGCGTGCGGGAGTGTATGCTTCACCGTCCCGTCCAGCAAGTCCGCCGCGGATCTCTGCGACCACACGTAGACGCACGGGGAGCCCGGGCGTTGCCGACGACGGTCCTACGCTCGTATGATGCTCCGTCCGCGCCGGAGGTGCGCGGCGCGGTTCGTGAGGGACTCCGTTGGCGCTTCAGCCAATCCATACGTCCGTGTTGCTCCGCTGGCAGCAGCGTCTGGTCTCGCTGTACGTACCGGTCTTGCTGAACGCGACCTGCGCCGGAATGACGCTGCTGGTCGTCCCGTTCGAGATCCACCGGCTGGGCGGCTCGCCCGCCGACATCGGCGCGGCCGGAGGGATTTGGACCGGCGCGTACGTCCTCGGGCTGCTGGTGTTCGGGCGGCGGGTCGATCGGCTCGACCCGAGGTTGCTCGTGCGGGCCGCCCTGGGTCTGATCGCCACGATGGTCTTGTTGATCGGCTTCGCGCCGAACCTGTTGGTCCTGTTCCTGGCCAACGCGGGTTACGGCATGCTGTCGGGCCTGTTCTGGCCGCCGATCATGGGCTGGATCTCGACCGGGCACGAAGGCCCGAGCCTCAACCGCCGGCTAGGCCGCTTCAACCTGAGCTGGTCAACGGGCATGGTCATCGGTCCGCCCATCGGCGGCGCACTGTATGAGCTCGATCGCGTCCTGCCGTTCTACTGCGGCATCGCTGCCCTGGTCCTGGGCATGGTGGTCATCACGGTCATCCGATCGCCCGATACCAGCCCACCGTCCGACGGACTGCCGAACGGCAACAACAACGCCGACGACGTTGACGTCGAGCGCAACGCCGTCTTCCGGCCGATCGCCCGGATCGCTCACCTGCTCAGCTACGTCGCGGTCGGGGTGTTCCGCTTTCAACTGCCATCGTTGGCGCTGCACATGGGCATCGGCGCAAGCCGCTTCGGCGGCGTCATGATGTGCCTCAGCATCGCGATGGCGCTGGCGTTCTACGTCCTGGGCAGGACACACCGATGGCACTACCGGCTGAGCGGGCTCCTCGCGGCGCAGGTTGCCTTGATCGGCTCGGTGGTGGCGCTTCTGTGGGTGCACACCGCGTGGCAGATGGGCCTGTGCCTCATCGTCGGTGGGGTGTGCGTCGGTCTGATCTACAGTTCCGACCTGTACTACGGCGTCAGCGGCGGCGTGAAGCGGGCCAGGCTGATGGCCGTCCACGAGCTGTTGCTCTCGATCGGGTTCGTGATCGGCTCGTTCGGCGGCGGGTGGGTCACCGGCCACATCGCCCTCCGCGCCGCCTACCCGATCTGCGCGACGCTGCTGGCGGCCGGCATGCTGATCCAAGTGGCCGTCCTGCTCCGCAGACGAACCGCACGCCAAAACGCACGGAGATGACATGGGTCGGCGGTTGTGGTACGGGTTAGCATCAAGTCGCCGTCACGAAACGTCGGCGTCGAATCGCGTTGAGGGCCTGCTTCTGGTTAAGACGTGCATGAAGGAGGACATGGCGGTGAAGAAGGTTCGTTACGAGGACATGCTGCCGTATGAGATCGTGCCGGCCCGACGGGCCAAACCGGTGGCCTATCTGCCGCTGGGCGGGTTGGAGTGGCATGGTGAGCACATGGCCGTCGGCAACGATGCGCTCAAGGCGCAAAGGCTGTGTGAGCTGGCCGCCCAACGCGGCGGCGGGTTGGCCATGCCCGTCCTCTGGTACGGCGAGCCACGGGTCGCCGGTCTGATGGAGGCCAACCACGACCCCGACGGCAAGATCTGCAAGACCATGAAGCTCAAGCGAACGAGCTTCACTAAGAACCCGTTCGGCACGTCGGCCGACGAGCAGCTCGCGTTCTACCAGGCCCTGCTCCGACACGTGTTGATCCAGATTTGCACGTTGGGGTTCAAGGCCATCGTCGTGGTGGCCGGCCACTACCCGATTTATGACTGGGGCCAGCCGGTGGCGCAGGTGTTCAACAAGGAGCACACCGACTGCCAGGCCTTCATCGGCATCGAGTTTCACTACGACGTGGCCGCCTTGGGCAAGGGCAGGGTCGGTGGCGACCACGCGGCCAAGTGGGAGACGTCCTACCTGATGGCCCTTCGGCCGGAGTGCGTCGACATGGGCGTCTACCAGGACCGACCCGCCCACGAGCCCCTGATCGGCGTGGGCGGCGAGGACCCGCGCGTCCACGCGTCCAAACAACTCGGCGCCGCTGCTTGCGACCTGATCGTTCGGGGCATGGTCAAGAAGGGCGAGCAACTGCTCAAGAAGGTCACGGCTTGACCGTATCGTGCGGGCGGGTCGGCGTTCCGCGGACCCTGGTGCGATTCCCCCCTGCCGCATGCGGCGGGGCTAAGCAGGCCGCCGTAAAAGTAGTGTCGCCGCCTTTGAGGCGGCGACACCGGGCGCGGTACTTGGAGAGACGATTGGTGAAGGGTAGGGAGGATCAGGGCGTATACGTTCGCATCCTCACATCAGATTCCCCCGTCTTTCCCGGCGAGGCCGACTGTTGTTGACTGATTCTCATGGCTGTCTCGTCTTTCGGCCTCGCCTTGAAGGGCGGTTCCCATTATCCCGTTGGTGGAAGGTAAGGCAACTGGCGTGCCAGAGTGACGGTATCCCACCATCGAAAACCAACCGGCCAGCAGGCTGACTCGCCTGGCATGACTGTAACTAATTGACAATCAATAAGATATGATCTAGGACGGCCGGCGCACCTTGTCGGTCCGACGTCACAGGATTCGAATGGGCAGGTCGGGGCTGGGGAGTATTGCCCCATTCGTGTGCCCACCTGCGAGGGGGGAGTCCCCACATTTGCCCACCGCTGAGGACCTCAGCGGCGTGCGATTCGGACAAACGAGCTGCCGGGCAGTTGCTTGACCAACCGCTTGAGCTGGAGCGTCGTCAACGCAGCGGCCACCTCGGGGGCTGGCAGGTCGACGGCGTCGACGACCATTTCCATCGGTATCGGGTCCTGTCCGAGGGCGTCGAGCGTCCGCCGTTCGTTGTCGGTGACCTCGGGTACGGTGGTCGCAGATGCCGGCCCGGCGGCGGTCGGCTCGGGTATGGGCTCGCAACGGAGGGCCTGACCGACCTCGCCCAACTCGTCGAGGATGTCAGCCACGCCCGTAACGAGCCGGGCCATCCCCTCGCGGATGAGCAGGTTCGGCCCACGACTCATGAACGAATCGCACCGTCCGGGCAGGGCGAAGACCTCGCGGTTGTACTCGTTGGCATATCGCGCGGTGATCATCGCGCCGCTCCGCTCGCCGCCCTCGACGATCAGTGCGCCCAGCGACATGCCCGCGATGATGCGGTTGCGTCGTGGGAAGTTGGACCCATCCGGTATCGTCTCCATGGGCAGCTCACTGATCACCGCACCCGACTCGGCGATGCGTTCGACCAGCTCGCGGTGGGACGGCGGATAGACGTCGCACAGGCCGTTGCCGAGGACCGCCACCGTCCGGCCGTTCCCGGTCAGCGCGGCCTGGTGCGCACAGGCGTCGACACCGTAGGCCAGGCCCGATACGATCGTCATGCCCATCCGGGCGAGGTCCTCGGCGAACCAGCGCGCCTGCTCCATACCGTAGTAGGTGGGTTTGCGGCTGCCGACCATGGCGAGCGAGACGGCGTCCCGTTCTTGGAGGCGGCCCTTGACGTAGAGACAGACAGGCCCGTCGGGTATGTGCTTCAGCAGGCGTGGGTAGGCGTGGTCTTCGGGGCAAAGGAGGTGCACGCCGTGCTCGGCGGCCAGCTCGATCTCCCGGTCAGCCTTGTCGGACCGCGCCGCCTGTCGGATGGCTTCGGCGATGGTCCGCCCCACCCGTTCGACCCCGCGGAGCTGGCCGACCGAGGCCGACAGGACCGACGCCGCGTCGCCGAACCGCTCAAGGAGTCGTCCCATCGTGATGGGCCCGACGCCGTCGGCCAGGTGCAAGCGAAGATAGGCCCGTCCGGGCTCGGAGATGGTCGGCTGTTCGGACAAGGCTATTGCCCTCTTGGCACCGCCCGGACATTATGTCGGTTGGCGGTGGTGGCGCGAAAGGAAAAACGCTGCGATGCCGTCAGGGCAGTGTCATTATATGCACGATTGATGACACCCCTGTGGCGGGAGGAGAGTGAGCCATGAACCGTGAGGAGGCCTGGGGGCTCCTGACCGAGTACACCGAGAACGAATCGCTGATCAAACACGCCCTGGCGGTCGAGGCGGCCATGGGGCGCTACGCCCGGCGGTTCGGGCAGGACGAGGATCTGTGGGGCGTGGTGGGGCTGCTGCACGATTTCGATTACGAGCGATGGCCCGATCCGACCGACCATCCGCAACGCGGCGCGGAGATCCTCCGCGAGCGCGGCGTGGACGAGACCATCGTCGGCGCGGTGCTCAGCCACGCCGAATGGAATCGCCAGGCCTATCCGCTCGACACGCCGCTGCGCAAGGCGCTCGCGGCCGTGGACGAGCTGTGCGGGTTCATCACCGCCTGCGCCCTGGTCCGTCCGGGTCGGTTGGAGGGCCTGGCACCCGAGAGCGTCCGCAAGAAGATGAAGACCGCTGCGTTCGCCGCCGCCGTCTCCCGCGACGACATCACCCGCGGCGCCGAGCTGCTCGGGATCGACCTGAACGACCACATCGCCCAGGTCATCGAGGCCATGCAATCCCAGGCCGAGGCGCTGGGCCTGACGCCGCCCTCGGCCAGCGACGACGCGGGCTAAGGAGCGACACCGCACTGCCCGATGTTGTGCCACCGCCTCCCCGCCCCCGCAGTGCGTTTGGGTCGTCCCGCGGGCACGTGACAGATCCTGAAGCACCGAACCGGTCATTCGGAGCTGTAGGGGTCAATCTGAGTTTGGTAGAATCCAGTGTGTGTTGTGTGACGTCGCGCCTCTTGGGGGACGAGCTTGTGGACTCGACGAGGCAAGACAGCGTATCGGTAACGAGGGCGCCGGCCGCGGTTCTCGGGGTGCTGGCGCTTGCCGCCGTCGTCGCGTCGGGGGCCGACGCCGATCGGATCGTCGTCGAGGGCCAGGCGCTCAACGCGCTGGGGGGCGGCGTGCTCGGCGCCGAGGTACGTATCGAGACCGTGTCGGCCGGCGGCAAGAAGCCGAAGCTCCTGGCCAGCGGACGGACCGACCGGACCGGCGATTTCAAGCTCGCCTTGCCGAAGGGCACGACCGGCAAGATCGTCGTGACCGTCTGGGCCGACGGATTCAAGCCCTTCCGCCAGACCGTCGACCTGGGCGAAGACGACGAACCCTTCGTGGTGGCGGAGTTCGGCGGCTCACTGACCCTGACCGGCCGGATCACTCGAGCCCAGTCGGACCGACCCATTGAGGGCGCGACGGCCGCCTACAACAGCGGCGCGGGACGGCGCAAGACCACGACCGATCAGGACGGCCGGTACAAGATCGACGGGCTCCAACCCGGCAGCGGCCGGCTCGAGGTCTCCGCCGAGAAGTTCGCTCGGGAACGGATCCACGTGGAGCTCATCGAGAGCCAAACCCTCGATGTAGGGCTACGGCCGGCATACCAGGTCGAGGTCATCGTCGTAGACGACCGAAACAAGCCAGCGTCCGGCGTCACCGTCGAGGCCATCAGCAACGAGACAGCGCAGACCTATTCCGGCATCACCGACGCTGCCGGTCGGGTCAGGCTCCGCGGCGTCCACCCCGATGCGGTCGAGCTCCACGTCCGCCTGCTCACCGAGATGCACATCACCCCGTCCCGGTTTGACCGGACCATCCCGCTGCCCGACGGACAGGAGAAGGTGACGCAGCGGTTCGTGCTTGCCCGGCCGGCGACGCTCGCAGGACAGGTCGTGCGGGCGCGGGACAGCAAGCCCCTTCCGTTGGCCCGTATCTCCGTCGGTCCGGACAAGGGCGAGCTGATCGCAGCGAGCAGCACGGACCGAAACGGGCGATTCAAGATCACCGGCCTGCCCGCCGAACAGGTCGTCGTCACGGCTCAACATGCCGAGTACGCGCCCGATCTAAAGGTCGTAGCGCTCAAGCCGAACGGAACGGTTCAGGTCAAGCTGATGCTGGGACCCGGGGCCGCAGTCACGGGTGTGGTCAAGGACGATTCGGGCCGACCCGTCGCGAACGCCCTCGTCCAGGCCGACGGCTGGCGAGGCCATAGCACCTTGCTCCTTCACGCCCAGACCGACCCGAACGGCCGGTTTGTCATCGAGCACGTCCCGGACGGCGATGTGTTGTACACCGTCACGGCCGATGGATATGATCCGCTCGTCAAGACGCTGCTCAAGCCCGGCCGAAAGAAGCACGAGATGGTCCTCACTGCGAAAGGGGGCCCCGTGGCCGGCGCGGCTCCCGCCGGGGGCGTCGGCGTCGGTCAGATGGCGCCTTTCTTGCAGGCCAAGACGCTGGACGGCAAACCCCTCGAGGCCAGACGGCTTGAGGACAAGTTCATCCTCTTGGATTTCTGGGCCACCTGGTGTCCGCCCTGCCGGGCCGAGGTGCCCCATCTCAAGGCGGCGGCCAAGGCCCTGGCCCAACGCAAGGACTTCCTCATCATCGGCGTGAGCCTCGACGAGGACGAACAGGCGTTGCGCCAGTTCGTCAAAGACAACCGGATCACCTGGCCCCAGCTCTTCGGCCGGGCCGGTCGCACGCATGAGGCGGCGACGGCCCTGGGCGTCGAGGCAATCCCGGCCACGTTCCTGCTCGCGCCAGGAGGCCAGGTCATCGCCAAGGACCTGCGCGGCCCGGGGCTGACCCAAGCCCTCCAGAAGCACCTGTCCAGCACGCCACCCGCGCGGTCAACCGTCAATCGGCCGTCGTTCTGATCCGCGGGCGAAACCTGAGTTCTGAACCTAACCTTACACGTCCGGGAAGTGTCAACACTGGTACAGGTGGGCCGAGTTGGTTGGTGTGGACTGCCCCCTGAAGGTGCGCGGTGGGTGGCGAGACTGCGCGGGCTGAGCCACCGACGGAACGACCACATCACTCAATACATGTGTGAGTCAGGGCAGCCCTGCCCGCAGCCGCTGCCGGGCATGACTCCGGTTCGGGCAGCGCATGGCGGCAGGAGCTGACGGAAGCCGGGAGGGCCGTCGTATGCCGGGCGAGGTATTCGCAAACGTTGCCGTCTGGTGCCTGGGCGCGATCTCATGCGCAGCCGGCGTGGATCTCGATGGAGTCGGTGGGTGGACACCGTGGGAGGTGACGGTGACGGCCTACTGTCCGTGCGCGAAGTGTTGCGGTCGCTGCGCAGACGGACGCACCGCGTCCGGCGTCCCCGCACGCGGGAAGATCGTCGCCGCGCCGAAGTCCATCCCGTTCGGCACGCTCATTTTCGTTCCCGGATACGGCACCGCGTCAGTGCAGGATCGCGGCGGAAAGATCCGCGGCAACCGGCTGGACGTCCTGTTCGAGACCCACGCCGAAGCGGCCCGCTTTGGCAAGCGCAGGTTGACCGTCTGGGTTTGGCGCCCGGGTGCCCAGCCGCACGAATTGTGGCCGCTGGCGCGTTCACCGCGCGCTGGTGCACCGGGCCGTCCTTCCCGTGATGCACGCGCCGAACGCCCCGCGCCGATGCCTCGACGTCACGCCGACGCGCGATCATCCCCCAGACGCGGCGGCTACGATCTCGAATCCAATCCTTGGTGGCGTCGATCGCGCGGGTTCGATGGCGTAGAGCGCTTGTCTGACTTGATGCGCCGGGTGCTGCGAGAATCGCGCGAAGATATCAGCGTGCCTGAGGACCTGCTGAGGGATCTGCACGACGTCCAGGAGATCCTCACCATCATCGATCAGCTTGACGCCGACTGGCCGTGACCGTCGCCAACGCGTCGGGCACCCACGCTTTGTCGCACGGACCCGCCGGTCGAAAGCCGCCCGAGACCGTCCCATCCACGCGACCGGATTCTAGGCCAGGATGGCCGCAAGGTCCCCCGTGGGCGTCGAGATCGGCGCGATGTTGAACTTCTCCACCAGGACCTGCAATACGGGCGGCGTCACGAACGCCGGCAGGCTCGGGCCCAGCCGGATATTCTTGATGCCCAGGTGCAGCAGGGTCAGCAGGATGGCCACGGCCTTCTGCTCGTACCACGACAGGATCAGCGACAGCGGCAGGCCGTTCACGTCCGTCTTGAACGCCTCCGCCAGCGCCACGGCGATCTGGATGGCCGAGTAGGCGTCGTTGCACTGCCCGATGTCCAGCAGCCGCGGGA
>Ga0180432_10008610_pt1 | contig 12642 bp, 9 predicted proteins | sample SS_ome_10_FD_132414 | JGI IMG/M metagenome (GOLD analysis project Ga0180432, IMG submission 132414) | Hypersaline lake sediment archaeal communities from the Salton Sea, California, USA - SS_1_MS_2 metaG | ecosystem: Environmental > Aquatic > Non-marine Saline and Alkaline > Hypersaline >...
CCGGCCGGGACGCCGGCCGCTACCGCAGTGCCGCAAAAACACACGATCGTAACGAGCCGCGAACTTCAGTTCGCGCGGCCCCAGAACGCCCGGGGGCAGCACGCCCGGCCGGGACGCGGGGGCGGCGGCGCTGCGTGGTTTGGTACAATACCGCTGGCATGCGATCCGCTCTGAAGACAAGCCTCATCCGGCGTTGGCCCGCTTCGCTGGCGGGGCTGGTTCTTCTGGCCGTCGCCCTGCGCCTGGTGTACTGCCTGGCGACGCTGGGGCCTGGCCGCTCCCTGCCCACCCTGCGGGAGTACGAGGTGGCCGCCACGCGGCTGCTGGAACGGGGGCATTTCGAGTCGCCGCTGGTCCGCGATAGCGATGTCCGGGAGCCGTCCAACCTGCTGCCGCCGGCCTACGTGCTCCTCGTGGCGGGCGTCTACCGGGCCTTCGGCATCCAGACCCCCGCCGCCACCCTGGTCCTGCACCTCACCAACGCCCTGGCCACCTCGCTGGCCGTCGTGCCGGTCTTCTTCGTCGCCCGGCGGCTCGGCGGACAGCTCGCCGGCTGGCTGGCGGCGGGGTTGCTGGCCGTCAACCCCATCGTGTTCGGCTTCACCAACCTGATCTGGGACACCTGCCTGTTCACGCTGGCGGTGGCCGTGGTCGTCTGGGTGACCTGCCGGCTCTTGCTGCGCCGCCCGGGGCCGCCGACCTGGCGGTTCTGGCTCACCTGGCTCGGCTTCGGCCTGCTGCTGGGCGCTCTGGCCCTGTTGAACCCGGCCCTCACCCTGTGTTACCCCGTCCTGGTCCTCTGGCCGCTGGTGCGGGTTCACGGCTGGCGGCCCAAGCCGCTGCTCATCGGGATCACGGCCAGTGTGGCCGGCTGGCTGATCGCCATCGCCCCCTGGACCGTGCGGAACTACGTCCGCCTTGGGCAGCTCAGCTACATCCGCGGCGGGTTCGGCCTGGAACTCTGGCTCGGGGTCTGCCCCGAGGCCGACGGCCAGAGCAGCGACGTCTACCCCTGCCGCTTCCCCCTGCTCAGCGAGGCCGAGCAGGAACGGATCGCCGAGCTTGGCGAGCAGGGCTACCTCCGCCGCTGCGCCCGGCAGGCCGTCGATTCCATCGCCGCCCACCCGGTTCGCTACCTGGGCCTGGTGGGCCTGCGGGCCGTCGACTACTGGGCCGGCACGCTCTTTACCAATGCCCCCCCGGGGCAGGGCGGGTGGCCCCGCCGCCCCGCCCGGGCGCTGGTGGCCGCCTTCATGACCGCCGAGGTCGTCCTCGTCCTGCTCGCCCTGTCCGTCGCCGCCGCCCGCCGCACCGTCGGCCCCGATGCCCGCTGGCTGATCGCCCTGCTGCTGTGCTTCTCCGCCACGTACTGCATCACCCATGTCATGGTCCGCTTTCGCACGCCCAGCGAGCCGGCGCTGGCCGTCCTGGCCGCCGTCCTGATCGCCCGGGCCCTTCCGCCCCGGCCGGCCAGCGCCCGCCAGAGCCGCGGCACGCGGCCGGGCAACAGCTCAGCCCCCGACAGAGGCGGCACCGCCGGCCGGTCCACCGCTCAGCCCCCGCAAGGGGGCGGCCGAATGCAGCCCAGGGCGCGGTCCGCCGCAGGCGGACAAGCCCTGGGAACACGATCCCGCACCAACCTCAAGCCCCCGAGGAGGCGACGGACGGAAAGACCTTGCTGCGGTGTGTCACTGACCGGATCCGGTCGAGCCGCGGGTTTCGATTCGCCCGGCCGTCACCACGCGGGGATCCAGGCGACGACTTCTGGGGAACGACCAACCTCGTCCGCGTGGCCCGCTAAAGCGGTCCTTCTCCGCCGACCGCCCTCCGCAGCGCTGCAACCCGAGGAGACTGCTGGCGTCCACTGTGACTGGAATCCGTCGGTCCTCCTTGCCCGTCTTCACCGTCCGAAAACCCGCCATTCTTTAAGCCTGCATCGAAAAAAATACTTGAATGCTGGCCAGGGGCGCATTATACTTTACTTCGGCCTATCGGACTTTTCAGAGGCTCCCGTCTATTCCCGCTAAAGGGGCGGGGAGGAAGGATCGCGTGAGCAGGCCTCGCGTCATCGTGATTGCCGCTGTGGCCGTCGTCGCTCTGGCGGCCGATGCCGGCGCCGACCTGCGCCCGGTCGCTGCACCGGGCTCCACGCTCGCTGTCCAATCTCCGCTGGCGCCGAATCCCGAGGGCTGGCCTGCCGGGCAGGGTGCTTCGCCGTGGCACTCCATGCCGGGGCCCACCAACGTCGATCTGTACTGGCCCGCCGCCGAGCCCGGGTCCCCGCTGGCCCCGGCCCTGGGCGCCGCGCCCGCGGGCGAGGTCCGCGAGCTGCCGCCCCTGCCGGGCAGCGCCCGCATGTTCCTTTCGGCCATGCTGAGCCTCGGCGCCTTCCACGCCTTCCGCTCGGCCCGGCACTGGCACTGGGCCGCCCTGCCCGACTGGTACCACACCGGCGGGCCCCTCCAGATCGGCCACACCGTGGCCTTCGACCTCGACTTCCACTCGCTGCCGCCCTGCCTGTTCGAGCCGCTCGACACCGCGGGCGACGGCGACAAACCACCATCCTTCTGGCGAACGCACCGCGAGCAACGCCCGCCCTGCGCCGCCCAGACCGCGGTCCTCACCCTCACGGGGCCCCGGGCCCCGCCGGCCGTCTCGGCGTAAGCCACCAGTCATCGACTACAACCTGGTTGAGACGTGCTTCTAAGCGGAACAACGCGCTGCTGCCCTTCTCCGCGTCGGCAGAACCGAGCCGGGGCAGGCCAGCGCAGATGGCTGAAACAACAACGAGGGAAAGATGACTCTCAGAACAGCAAAGACGCTTCTTGGCCTGACCCTCGCGGCGGCGATTGCCCCCGCGGCGACGGCCGACCTGATGCCCTTGGGCGACCCCTTCGAAGGGGGAAGCTGGTCGCAGCGTTTCGAGGAAAGCGGTATCGGGCAGTTCGACCTTGTGGCCGTCCAGATGTCCAGTGCTGGCGATACGTTCGAATCGCCAACGCATTACGAGTTCAACAAGGGTGGCTGGGCTCTGCTCTACGAGGACCACGCTGCCACCCCCACACTCGCCACCGCGGTCGGCCTGAATCCCGTGTCCAACATGGAATGGAACGTTCGCTTTGCCGGGTCCAAGTCCAACTCTCTGACGTTCGACTACGTGGCGTTTCTGGACGAAACGCTGCTCAACGCAGCTCACGCTCACTGGACGGGCAGCGCATGGAGTATCACCAACTTCCCGTCGGGCGCCGGCGCCGATTGGACCCCCACAAAGCCTGAGCTCATCCCCGCCCCCGGTGCGGTGCTCCTCGGGGCCCTGGGCCTGGGGATGGTCGGCTGGGTCAGGAAGCGGCTGGCGTAAGAGACCGTGGCACTCAATCGGACCTGCGACCGCTCGACGTCATGGACACAACAACAAGTGAGGAAGCTACAGCGATGAAAAACAAGAGCCTTTTGATCGCCGCGGTGATGGTAATCTTCGCGGCACCCGCATTGGCCGATTTCCCGTATACAGGTTCTATCAGCGGCAACTACGTAGGTGTCGAGGGTAAGGTCGTCAACATCGGGTACACGCCCGGATGGACGGGAACCAAGGGTGTGTACGCAGGTACCTACCGTTTTCAGCGGACAGGCTTCACGGGTGACGGTAACCTCATTCCTTTGGTTGCCGGCAAATACGATACCTACTGCGTCGACGTGCTGGAGGAGGTCACCAGCGGGAGCTGGGATCTCACCGACGTGGCCAGCGTGCCCAACCATGAATACGGAGGCATGGGTGACGCCAAGGCGCTGCTCGTGAAGGAGCACTGGTTTGAGCACGCCGATCTCGCCACCACCGCGGCAAAGAAGGCCGCCTTTCAGGCTGTCCTGTGGGAACTGGTTTTCGAAGATGATGCGACCCATGGCTGGAGTCTCGGCTCCGGTCAGTTTACCGCGTCCGGCGGCTACGACTCGGTTGCTGCAACGTGGCTGAACAATGTCGTGGATGTGGGCGCTTCGGGCTATGCCCAACTCGCAGGACTTGTCGAGCAGGAACCCGGCGACTACCAGGATTTCGTGGCCCCCATCCCCGCCCCGGGTGCCGTGCTGCTCGGTGCCCTCGGCCTGGGCCTGGTCGCCCGGGTGAGGCGGCGTTTCTCGTAACCTGAGAAACCTGAATCCACGGCGTCCGCCGCCAAGCGGCGGCCGACGCCTCCCACAACAGTGGGCAATAACGGAGAGAAGTCATGAAGACGATTAGACTGGCAGCTATCGTCGGCATGGTCGGCCTGTTGGCCGCGCCGGGAGAAGCTGCATACACGCCCATCACCACACCGTCTAGTGGACCCGACGTTGATACGGTCCTCGACAACCTGTACGGTTTGGGCGGCTGGACGACTGCAGATATTGTGTGGAGCACTGGTGGCGTGAACCCGATTACGGCCACCAGATTGCACGATTACCCGACCGGTGGCGATCCTATCTCCCCCGGGAACGACAACGACCTCTTCTACGGGGGGGGGCACGATCAGGTGTGGACTGATGGCCTGGGAGGTTTCACCGGAAGAGTCCGCTATGCCGGATACGCCCAGAAGTTCGGCATAGACTTCGGCTCAACCGCCACCACGGGGCCGGACGGCTTGGGTACGCCGCCGGACGTCCAGTTGCTGGATGTCCAGGGTCAGGGGTACGACGCCGCCCTTGCCGGTACTCTGTCTGCCAGCTACTTGTTCAACCCGGGCGACCGCTGGGGATGGTATCGCGACGGCACGACTACGAATTTCTCTAAAGCGGCTCTCAACTCGGACGCAGCACCGGGTTTCGTGAACTCGGACCACATGATCACCTACGAGATCACTGGCCTGACCGGCGCGGGATACGACGGCCGCACTGTTTGGCTGCTGCTTTGGGATGATCAGAAATCGCCCGGTACGGACCGCGACTTCAACGACCTTGGTGTCGAAATCGTCGCCATCCCCGCCCCCGGCGCCGTTCTGCTCGGTGCGGTCGGTCTGGGTGTCGTCGGCTGGGTCCGGCGGCGGCTTTCGTGAGGCCCTCGGGCTACGGTTTCGCGTATCTGCGAACCCGGTCGGGGCCGGAACACGTAGCCGAACGCTTTGAAGGATCAAAACCATGAGGACCGAACGATTGAAGTTCGTCCTGCTGGTCGTTGCCGTGATGACGCTGGCACTGCCGCTAAGTGCGGCGAGGGGCGATCCGACCGTCCTGGGCTTCGAGTATTCGATGCTTGACGGCACATACACTGGTGACGCCGGTGGCGGGAACTTCACGGCGATGATGACAACCGATTTGGATCCGTTGAAACAGGGTGACTACACCTCGGGCCGGGTTGACCGGCTGGCGCCGCCGGAGAAGGCTGACAGTGCGTTCTTTCTGTTCAACCCTCTGCTCGACTTTGGCCAAGCGGACTTCTTGCTTGATTTAGCCATTTCGAACATTGATACGGTTTCCAAAACGGCCGACGGCGTGGGTACAATCACGGCGTGGGACATCGACGGAGACAAGATCTCCGGCGACGTAGTCGGGACCTGGCAACTGCTCAGTGGCCAGGGGACGTTCACCGGGCAGGTGTCGAACATCCTTGTCGAGAGTGACGAAATGCCCCCGTGGTTTAACGGCCAGTTCGACACAGGTTTCGACGCCGATTTCTCCGAGTACGAACAGGTTCTCGGTGCGGTGACCGACCTGACTGGATTGGACGGTTTCTTCGATCAGCCGTTCAGCGGACACTCGTCGCGTGTCACCGTCCAGGCCATTCCCGCCCCCGGCGCCGTTGTGCTGGGCGCGCTGGGCCTTGGCGTGGTCGGTTGGGTGAGGAGACGCCTCTCCTGAACGGAAGCTGACCGGGGGAAGACCACGTAAGAACCCAACCCTTCGCCTGCCGTCGTGCGGGGTCGGCTGGCCCCGCACGGCGGGGGCGATGTGTCGCAGCATCCATTCTTGTCCAGCATGGAAGGTGCGCCCGCACCGTGGACTCGCGGTGTGCAGGGCATCCCTGATACCCAGTGCAGCGCGGCGGTCGGCTCGCTGCCGACCGCGCGGGGAATCCGGACCGGCTGTTCCGTCACCACCCGGGGCAGCCGGTTCGCCTGCACGCGAACCGCCGTCCCTCCTCGCGGACTCTCACCACCGAGACACAGAGGCACAGAGAACGGAGCTACGATACTGGAGCCGCGCGCCGGCTGCTCCGGCCCCGCGCCCGGATGGAGGCCAACCGCCTGGCCTCTCTTCCTCGGTGTCTCTGTGTCTCTGCGGTTCCCTTGTTATCGGGTCCTTCGTGCTCTTCGTGGTAATCTGTCGCCCGACCCGTTCTGCCCGCGCAGCGGGGTGCGGAAAAGGGCGTACCAACATACAGCATCGTCCCTGAGGGCGTGATTCCCCCACTTCTGGTCCCATGCGGAGGTGAACCATGAACACCGTGTGCAGAGAACCTGCCAGGATCAACGTCAAGGCGGTGGTCATCCTGCTGCTGGTGGTCGTCGTGCTGCTGGGCGGCGCGGTGGTCGGCTACAAGGTCCGCAAGCGGATCGTGGCCAACCGCGAGCTGGCGGCCGGCCGGGAGGCCCTGGCCCGGGAGGACTGGCCCGCCGCCTGCAAGCACCTCAAGCTCTACCTGTCCAAGTACCCCGACGACGAGGAGATCCTCGAGCGGTACGCGGAAGCCAACCTGGCCGTCCGCCCGGTCGAACAGAAGAACCTGGGCCAGGCCATCGCCGCCTACCGGCGCCTGCTGCGCCGCCACCCCGGCGACGACCGCCTCAGCGCGGAGCTGGCCGAGCTTTACATCCGCTCCGGGAACTTCACCGAGGCCGCCTACGTCTGCCGCCAGCGGCTGGAGGCCGAACCCGGGGATCCCGACGCCCGGCTGGCCCTCGGCCGGGTCCTCCACTTCCAGCGCGAGTTCGCCGAGGCCCGCGAGGTCCTCACCGCTCTCGTCGAGCAGCATCCCGGCGAGGTGGAGGCCTGGTGGCTGCTGAGCTCGGTGGCCCTGAGCGACGACCCGCCGCGGCGTGACGAAGCCCTGCGCCTGCTGGATGAGGCGGTCCGGGCCAACCCGAAGTCGGCCGAGGCCCTGGTCTACCGGGCGCAGGCCCACCTGACCGAGCCGCGTGACGCGGAAGCCGCCCGGGCGGACATCCAGGCCGCGGGCGCCCTGGGCACCAGCGACCCCAACGCCCTGCTGCTGGTGGCCAAGATGCAGCTCACCCTGGGCGATATCGATCGCTCGCGGGCCACCCTGCAGCGCGTGGAGCAGCTCGACGCCGACACCCTGGCGGCCCATGACGTGGACCCCGACGACCTGGCCCTGCAGACGTTCATGGGCTCCGGGACGGCGGCGCTGTTCGGCGGCGACGCCGAAGAGGGGGCGGCCATCGCGGACCGCGCCCTGGCGGAGTTGTCCGGCCGGCACCGCACGGCCTTCTTCCCGCTGGCGGTCGAGCTGTACGTGGCCGCCAACCGGGCCACCCAGGCCCGGCAGTGCCTGGAGGACTTCCGGGCGGACATCGAGGAGGCGGGCCCGCTGACCACCGAGCGGTCCGATGCCCTCGACCTGCTCGATGCGGTCATCGCCACGGCGGAGGACCGGCCCTACCACGCGATCAACCGCCTGGAACCCCTGCTGATCCGCAAGCCCAACAACACCCGGGCCCTGCGGATGCTGGCCGCCGCCTACGAGGCCACCGGCCAGTGGCCCCGCGTGATCGAGGTGGAAACCCAGTACCTCGACCTCTCGCCACAGGATCTGGCGGCCACGCTGCGGCTCGCCCGGGCCCACCGCCGCATCGGTGACCTGGCCGGCGCCGTCCGCGTCGCCCGCGAGGCCGAATCGCTCGACCCCGAGAACCGCTACGCCCGCATCCTGCGCATCGAGTCGGAGATCGACGCCGTCGAGGCCGGCACCATCCCGGCGGCCCAGCTTGCCCGCCTCTCCCGCGAACTCGCCACCTGGCCAGCCACCGCCGTCCAGGCGGAACAGGTGCCCATCCTGCAGGCCCGCATCGCCGCCCTCGAGCAGCGCGACCGCGAGGCCATCGTCACGCTCGAGGAGCAGCTCGCCAATGGCGAGAACGGCTTCGCCGCCGCCTTCCACCTGATCCGCCAGTACATCGAGACCGGCCAGGTGGACAAGGCCGTCGAGGCCTGCCGCCGCGCCGCGGCGGACCGCCCGGAGTGGGCCGCGCCCCGCCTGTTCCTGGCGCAGTTGCTCGCCGACAACGACCGGGTCGACGAGGCCCGGGCCACGCTCGATCAGGCCGTCGCCGAACTGACCGGTGAGGAACGGTTGCGGGCCAGGGTCTTCCTCGCCGAGTTCCTCATGGGCCACGATCAGCGTCCCGAGGGTGTCGCCCTGCTGCGCAGCCTGGCCGCATCCCACCCCGACGAACCCCGCCTGCGGTCCGTCCTGCTCATGCTGCCCGAGGTCCAGCGCGACCCCCGCGAGGCCCAGCGGCTGGTGGATGATCTCCGCCGCATCGAGGGCGAACGGGGCCTGCGCTGGCGCTTCGAGCAGGCCCGCCTCTGGCTGCTGAGCCCCGACTGGCAGGAGCGGAGGCCGCAGATCGAGGAATCGCTCAGCCACTGTGTGGCCGCCAACCCGAGCTGGTCGGAGCCGGTCCTGGTCCTGGGACGGATGTACGAACGCCTGGACGACCGCGCCCGAGCGGAGGAGGTCTATCGCCAGGCCATCGACGCCAACCCCAACCAGCTCGACGTGGCCATCCAGTTGCTCACCCTGCTGCAAGGGCAGAACCGGTTCGCCGACGCCGCCGCGCTTCTGGAACGCATGCCGGGCAACGCGGTGGTGCTCAGTCCTCACCGCGTGGGGGTGGCCATCGGTCGAGGCGAGTTCGACACCGCCATCGGAGAGCTTCAGCGCCGCGTGGCCGCCGACCCCGCCGACGCCGCCTCGCGCGTGGCGCTGGCCCGGCTGCTCCACGGCCACCGCAAGGACGCCGCGGCGGCGCTGCGGCTTCTGGACGAGGTGGAGATGCTCTCCCCGGACCTGTTCCCCGCGCTTTCCCTGCGGGCCGAGATCCTCTTCGCCGAGGATCGCCGGGAGGAGGCGCTGGTCCTGCTCAACGAGGCCGTCGACCGCCGGCAGGACTTCCTGGCGTACTGGCTGCGGGCCCAGTACTACAACTACGGCACCGACGAGGCGGCGCTGGCCGAGCAGGACTACACCCGCCTGACCACTTTCGAGGAGGCCGCCGGGGACGGCCACGCCCTGCTGGGGAACTTCTACCTCACTCGGGGCAGGGCGGAGGAGGCGATCCGAACCTGGGAGGCCGGTCTGACCAGGGACCCCGGCCATGCGGGCATCCAGCGGGCGCTCACCCGGGCGCTGGTGCGCAGCGACGATCCGCAGCGACGGCAGGAGGGGCGGGCCCGGCTCGAACGGCTGCTGGAACAGTTGCCGGACGATCCCGAACTGCTGGCCACCCGTGCCGCGGTCCTGCTCGAAGAGGCCACGCCGGAGAGTACCACGCAGGCCAGGGACCTGCTCGAGCGGGTGGTGCAGTTGGACCCGCGTTACGTGGCCGCCCACCTGCAACTGATTGAACTCGCCGGCCAGGCGGGGCAGCCCGCCGAAACGGAGCGACTGCTCACCCGGGCTCTCGGCGCCAACCCGGGGAACGCCGACCTGACCCTTGCCCAGGCCGCGTTTGAAGCGCGGCGGGGCAACCGGCGGCTGGCCACGGAACTGGCCCGTTCGGTGCTGGCGGCCCGGGACGACAACCTGGCTGCCCGGGGTCTGCTCATCGACCTGGCACTCCAGGGTGGCGACACCGACCAGGCCGGCCCCCTGATCGACGAACTGCTGGCCGCCGATCCGCACAACGAGGCCGCCCACATCGCGCGGGCCGAAGTCCTGGCCCGAACGGGTCAGCGGGCCGAAGCCATCCGCACCCTGGAAGCCTATCGACAGACCGACGCCGGCCGGGGCAAGCTCGCCTCCCTGGTTGTGCTCGCGGAGTTGCATCGTAAGGAGGGGGCTGTGGAGGCCGCCGGAAAGTGCATCAAGGAGGCCGAGCGGCTTGCCCCCGAGAACGGCGCAGTCTTTCTCGAGCGGCTGCGCTGGCTGGCCGGCCAGGGCAGGTTCGCCGACATCCCCGATCTGCTGGCCGCCCGGCGCCGCCAACAGCAGACCGAGCCGGCCGTCATGCTCGACGCCGCCTGGCTCCTGGCCGCCGGCGGCGAGGAGCGTCACCTCCGCCAGGCCAGGTCGCTGTTCGAGGAGGTGGTGTCGCTGACACCGGACGTGATCGCGGCCCGGGTGGGACTTGCCCAGGTCGCCTACCTGCTCGGCGAGATCGACTTCTCTGAGCAAACCTACCGTCGGGTCCTCGCCCAGGAGCCCTACCATCGGCAGGGCCTCAACGACCTGGCCTGGATCATCGGCGTGGATCGCGGCCGGCCGGAGGAGGGCCTCGAGTTTGCCGACCGCGGCCTCGGCCGCTACCCCGCTGATGTCCACCTGCTGGACACCCGCGGCGTGCTGCTCACCCGGCTGGGCCGACTCGACGATGCCCGCCGGGATCTGGAGAACTGCCTGCGTGTGGCCGGCGACATCCCGGCCACACGGGCCAACGCCCTGCTCCACCTGGGGCAGGTGCTGGTGCGCCAGGGATCGTACGACACGGCCCGTGAGCGACTGGACGAGGCCCGGCGAATCCACGCGGAACACGCGGTGTTCGACCCGCAGCAGCAGGCGGAGCTGGAACGTCTGCTGGCGGGGAGCGCCTCCGGCGGTGGCACCCCCTGACGCCCCGGGTGGCCTCTGGCCGCACCTCGCCGAACACTGCGCTGTCCGGCCGTCTTCCTGCGGTGAGTCGCGAGAAACCGCGACTCCGGAAGGTCCGGTTGGCCCCGGTTCACAACCTGATCCCATAACGCCGGTTCAACGCAAAGACGGATTCCGGCCCCGCCAGGGTCATGCAGCCGAGCCGAACACCGCTGCGCCAAAGGCGGCGCCGGCAGCCCGGCCCCCGGGCGTCGTTGCGGGAACCGGAGCGGCGAAGCGGACCGTCGAAGCAGCGCCCCTGGCATTCGCCGCAACTCATCGAGTCGCGAACGGAGCGAACTCCGCCGTCCGCGACTCGGCGCCCTCGCGTCGCCCTGGCGGTGGGCCCCATAAGCTCTGCCCGGGCCCAGCGGCGCTATCCGCCTGTGGCAAAAGGTGATGCGGGCGGCGATCGCGTGCCTGCACCGGCGGCCGTCGGCCGGGATGCGGTCCGCCAGGCACCGTCGTTCTCGACAGGTTGTTCTGCCGCGCTGCCGGGTCGGCCGGCGGCCTGCTTTGAGCGGAAAAACCGGTTGACCCGGCAATCGCGATTGGTTACCATCAGTATTCGACTGCACGGTGGGGAGAGAAGAGAGGATCCCCCCCCTGCGAGTACAGGTCGTTTCGGAGCTTTAGAAGGCCAGTCTGTTGCGCGGTCATCGCCCCTTGGTCCGATTCAGGCCGCGCGAGTCCGACCGCCGGGTGCGGCAGGGGCATACCTGCGAACCAGGCGTTGGCCCGATACACGAACCTGGACGAGCGGACGGCAGGCGAAGGTTCCGCCGCGAGCGGATCGATGAAAGGGTGGCGATGCTTTTGGCGAGGGTCGAAGGCCTTCGCCGCGGGAGGAAGAGAGATGAAAACCAGTATCAGGACCGCTGCTGTTGTGGTTCTTCTCGGCGCGTTCACCAACACCAGCATGGCGGGCGACGACGGCGCCGCGACGGGGAAACGGCTGGCCGTGAAGCACTTCCGGCTGGTCAAGACCCATTCCACGTTCCGCTGGGCGGGGCAGTACTCTCAATCAGCGACCCAGCCGACCGAGGCCGCGGCGGGCCAGCCGGCGGCGACGGATCGGGCACCGGCCGGCGCCGAAGTCGAGACCGGCGGGACGGCGGAGCTGGCCGATTCCTCGAAGATCCTGCCCGCACTGCGCAGCACCGTCTCCAGCAAGGAGCTCCCTGACACCATGGCCGGGTACGCTCCGCTCAGGCGAGGGACGGGGACGCTACGGATCGGCGCACGATCGGATGACTGCCTCACGGACGTGGACCGGACGGAATCCGCGATGTGGAGTGACCCCTTCCCGCCCGCCCTGGTCATCCAGGTGGCCGAAGGCCCGCTCTTTGGCTCCGAAAGCGGTGACGCCGAGCCGTCGGCGATGGATCTCGAGAGCATCCTGCTGCTGACGGCCGACTCCACGGAACAGAGGATCTGGGCCTACCTCGAAGGTGCCGAGCTGGCCGGTGCGGTCAGCGATGACGCCGCGGCCGGCGAGGATTACCAGGCCGCATCGCTCACCTTCAAGTCGGACCGCGTCCCTGCCGTCAGGACTGCGCTGGCGAGCCGGCAAACCAGCCCGGCGAAGGTCAGCCAACCCGTTCTCGGATCCCTGGCGGGTGAGGACGATTCACCTTCGGCGTGGCGGCGCCTGGCGGCCGCTCGCTGACGTTCCGCCGCCAGAACAACTCACCGATATTCGACGCCGCAACGGTCTCTGACTCGTTGCGGCGTTTGTTTTTGCGCGCGTCAGGCATGACGCGCAGCGTCATGCCTGACGCTGCACACCGGCGAGCGAAAGCGATCCGGGAGACGACTTGCCGGGTGAGAGTCCCGGTGGAGGCCTTGATGGCAGGAACTCC
>Ga0180432_10008611_pt1 | contig 12642 bp, 12 predicted proteins | sample SS_ome_10_FD_132414 | JGI IMG/M metagenome (GOLD analysis project Ga0180432, IMG submission 132414) | Hypersaline lake sediment archaeal communities from the Salton Sea, California, USA - SS_1_MS_2 metaG | ecosystem: Environmental > Aquatic > Non-marine Saline and Alkaline > Hypersaline >...
ACCCACTGACTTCTCATCACTATCCGCTTCATCATCCGGTATAACTTCTTCAGATATGTCATCGATCGTCTCTTCTTTTAAGACCTCCCGAACATCTGAAACCGCTGAATTCCCATCGCCATCCAATTCATCATTGGGCAAATCTTCATTGGGTAGCTCATCGGCCGTTTCTGTGCTTATTATATATTTTCTTGAAGTTTCGATCAGTTGCATGGCTTTTTCTTCGTCAATGTCTCTGATCTGAATCAAATCTTTTACCGAAGAATTGCTGAGTTCCTCAGCAGAAAAAAATCCCTTTTCATACAAAGCATCCGCCATGCTAATCCCAACGCCCGGCAATGAAACCAGAGAGTCGTAGCCATCTTGCATGGCTTTACTGTATCGTGTTTCACTGATGACATCAAGATGCCATTTAGTCAGTTTTGAGGCCAAACGAACATTTTGCCCTCTTTTCCCGATGGCTATTGAAAGAAATTCGTCGGGTACAATGACTTCCATGGATTGATTCTCTTCATCAATAATAACTCTGGATATTTCGGCAGGTGCAAGTGCATTGCATACAAATTTTGCAGGATCAATATGCCAGGATATAATATCTATTTTCTCCCCCTTAAGCTCCTGAACAACGTTTTGTACACGACTCCCTTTCATTCCGACACAGGCGCCAACCGGGTCTATATCCGAATCGTTGGAAGTCACTGCAAATTTTGCGCGGATTCCGGGTTCACGAACCGCACCCATAATAGTTACGATACCCTCGCTGATTTCCGGAACTTCTGTTTTGAAAAGACAAATCAGAAAATCAGGATGTGTCCTCGAAAGAATAATTTGCGGGCCGCGAGTTTCATGAAGCACATCCACTATATATGCTCTGATACGATCCCCCCGTCGATACGATTCCTTAGGAATCTGTTCTCTTGCCGGAAGAATACCTTCGGTTTGCCCTAAATTAACAATAATGTCGTTACGGTCAAAACGCTGTACAATTCCGTTGATAATTTCACCTTTTCGACCCACAAAACTCGAATAAACCGCATCCCTCTCCGCGTCTTTCATTTTCTGTATAATAACTTGTTTGGCCGACTGTGCCGCGATACGTCCAAAAGTGGAAGTATCCATTTTTGTGCCGAGGCTGTCACCGATTTCGCATTCCGAATCCAGCTTGCGCCCTTCTTCAAGGCTTATTTGAAGATCGGGCTCTGTAATCTCTTCAGCCACATCTTTAAACTGGAATACTTCAATTTCCCCGGTTGCATCATTGTATTGAACTTCAATATCTACCTTGGTCCCAAACTTTTTTCTCGCAGCAGATTCCAGGGCTTCCTCAAGAGCTTTGATAAGCACCTCGCGGTTAATACCCTTGTCTCGACTAACCTGTTCAATGACACGTTTTATATCTGCTATAAACATTCGTTTTTCCTCGTTATTCTAAATATCAACTGTTGTCCGAATAAAACCCTGATTATTCAGCCAAGGGTGAACATTCGGGCTAATCAGCAAGTCGCGCCGTAATAATTTCCTGGTAAGGAATACATGCGATTTTACCATTGACCGACAGTTTTACCATCTCTTCAGATATGCCCATAAGGATACCTTTAAATTTTTTTTGGCCGTCAACAGGTTGAGCGGTTTTAATTTTTACACGGTTTCCTTTGAATCTATCAAAGTCACGCCTTTTTCCAAGGGGACGATTCGGTCCCGGCGATGAGACCTCCAGACGGTATGGCCCGGTATCTTCAAGATATACATCCAAAAGATCGCTCGACTGGCGGCTGATATGCACACAGTCATCAAGGGTAACTCCTCCGGGTCCGTCTATAAAAAGGCGGAGTATCCTCCCACCCGCTTCCCTCTGATATTCAAGGTGGACCAACTCCAATCCCTCGGTTTCACACAGCGATTCTATTAATTCTCTTGCCTGTGCAACAATTATTTCCTTATTCACCGGAGATCGGTTTTTATGTGTCCGGGTCTTGACCTTAAATTTTAATTTGTTCTTTGCTTTTTTATTTTGACCTTTCAATGGCCTATCGATTTGATGAATTCGACTTTTTAGAAATTCATCAAATTGTCCCCCATAAAAAATAAAAACGGGCTTTCGCCCGTTTCTTCTAATACAGGTAGATCTTAGTGGATCGAGAGACTTTATCTGTTCATGAAAATAACCATAAGAAAAAAATTAACTCCAAACCACACATACATAGCCAAAATCTACGCTTAGATAAAAAACCTTAATAATAAACAAGGCGAACATCCAATGGAGCGGGCAACGAGATTTGAACTCGCGACTCCAAGCTTGGGAAGCTTGTACTCTACCACTGAGTTATGCCCGCGCGTGGATATTCGTAAAATAATAAAAAAAAAATCCCTTGTCAATATAATTAAATAATAAATCCTAAATTCTGCGTTATCTGTTTTGAAAAAAGATATTAAGAAATTTAGGTAAATTTTTAAAGCGGTAATAGCATTCGGATTAGCTTATAAGATCGCGTATGCTTTTAAGTTTTATACGAATTTCATCGAGGGAGATGGTTGAAGGTTTTGCTTTTTTTTCATCCGGTTTGATTTTTAAATGCTGTTTGGCCCCTTGAATTGTAAATTTCTTATCATACAAAAGGTGTTTTATTTTTAGAATCAACTCAATGTCACTTTTCCGATACAGCCTCTGACCTGAATCAGATCGTTTGGGATTTATTTTTTTGAACTCACTCTCCCAGAATCTCAAAACATACGCCGGGACCCCAACAATTGCACTGACTTCTCCCACCTTGAAATAAAGCTTATCCGGCAGTTCTTTTTGATAAGAAGTGTGATCTTCCATTGTTTAACCCACAGCTTTTAATAGGTTAGCAACCGTTCAGTCTTTTGCAGCAAGTCAATTTCAAACAATCGGTACTATTTTTAAAAAGCTGGTAAGTTAAAAGATTATACAGACGGCAGGGTTGCGTCAATCTTTCTCAAAAGCCTGTCCGAAATGCTTTTATGAAGATTATTTACCCGGTTATCTTCCAAAGTTTCACTGGAAGATCTGTAGGTTATTCTAAATGAGATACTTTTTCTCCCTGCAGGAATAGGATCACCTTCAAAAACATCAAACAGGTGTAAGTTTTCCACCAGCTCTTCATTTAAATCCATAACGCTTTGCAGGATTTTATTTGCCTCAATATCCTTATCAACGATCAGAGTAATATCCCTTGATGTGGCCGGGAACTTTGGAATTGGCGAAACAGATTTAGTATCCGGCATGTGACTTATTAGTTTATCAAAATTAAATTCAAAAATAAAGGCCGTTTGTTTTAAATCATAATTCGTGAGCACTTTAGGATGTAATTCTCCGACAAGTCCTATAGGTTCATCTTTTATAATAACCTGGGCCGTAAATCCGGGCTTTGTATAAAAACAGGATGCCATCGGCATATGGGTAAAGTCTGAGTTAACAATGCCCAGGTTTCCCAGAAGTTCTTCAACAACGCCTTTTATATCATAAAAATCACAATCGATTTCCTTGGAAAACCAAACCGCATCCTCTCTTTTTCCCGTCCAAAGACCTGCCAGCATTTCAATTTCATCAGGCAGGCTGTCTTTTTGGCCGGTTTTAAAAAAGACGTTGCCAATCTCGAACAGCTTGAGATTTCTGTTTTGAACCGATATGTTGTATTTCATAGTTTCAAGAAGTCCGGGTATAAGAGACGTTCTCATTATCGACTGATCTTCAGACAGAGGATTTAAGACATTTATAACCTGTCTTTTTTTATCCTCCGGCTCAAGATTGAGGCGATCACATGATAGATAATTGATAAAACTATAATTTATTGCTTCATTAAATCCCAAACCGGTCATCAGGCATTTGATTCGATCCCTTGATTCGATCTTTTTTGATGGATGCCTGGCTTCAGCAGGTATTAGTGGAAAGGTTGTTTTGATGTTGTTGTAACCGAATAGACGTGCAATTTCTTCTGTAATGTCTTCAAATCGAGTGATATCGACTCTGCAGGATGGGGGAATAACCCGAAGTCTGTCATTGTCAATCTTATGCACTTGAAATTCAATCGATTTTAAATGATTTTCAATATCGTTTATACCCAGGTCAATACCCAGCCGGCGGTTTAATGCCGTTCCGCTGATATCGATGATCCGGTCAGATAAAGGGTTTGGATATTCATCAATTGTACCTTTAATAAGTTTACCGCCACCGATTTCAGCAATGAGCTGCGTGGCTCGATGTAATGCAGTAATGGTTCCTTTGGGATCGACGCCACGTTCGAAACGGTGTGAGGCATCCGTGTTTAACCCCGTTTTTTTTGAAGTCTTTCGGATGCTCACCGGATCAAAATATGCACTTTCAAGAAGAATTTTTGTTGTGGAATCTTCAATTTCGGAATTCAATCCGCCCATAACCCCTGCAAGGGCGACCGGTTTTTCACCGTCGCAAATCATAAGCATTTCCCGGTCAAGGCGGCGTTCTTTCCCGTCAAGAGTGACAAAGGATTCGCCTTCCCCGGCTGTACGCACCACAATCCGGTGTTCAGCAAGGCGGTCAAAGTCAAAGGCATGAAGCGGTTGGCCGCTTTCCATCATTACAAAATTGGTTATATCCACAATATTGTTAATCGGTTTCAAACCCACCGAAACCAAGCGATCCTGAAGCCAGAAAGGAGACCGACCAACAGTAATATCAAAAACAAGGCTGGCGGCATATCTTGGACAAAGCTCAGGATCCATTATGGTTATAGAGGTATAGTCTGAAATGTCATCAAAGGATTCCGGCAGACAAATTTCAGGATAAGTTACCTTTTTTTTCTGAAATGCCGCAATTTCGCGAGCCGTTCCGATTATACTTAGGCAATCCGGTCTGTTTGGAGTCAGATCAATTTCAAGCACAGGGTCTGACAGACCAAGGGCCTTGTTCAGCGGGAAACCCACCGAATGGTTTGGGCCAAGCTCCATGATGCCGTCACTATTGGCACCGAGCCCAAGTTCGATCTCGCTGCAGATCATGCCTTCTGAAGCCTCCCCCCGGATGATGCTTTTTTCAAGGATTGTGCCTTTCGGAAAACAGGTGCCAGGCATGGCACAGGGTACAAGCATATCATATTTGACATTGGGAGCACCACAAACTACGGTGATGATGCGATCACCGATATCAACTCTGCAAAGTTTCAACTTATCGGCATTCGGATGGGGATCTATTTTGACTAACCGGCCGATGACAACACGATTTAAATAATCATAACGGTCTGAAACCGCTTCAACTTCAAGACCGGCCATGGTGAGAGCATCGGCCAAATCGTTAACATCCATATCTATGTCAACATATTCTTTTAACCAGCTTAAACTAACCTTCATGTTAAAACTGCCTTAAAAATCTTAGATCATTCTCAAAATACTTACGAATGTCATCAATTCCGTATTTCAGCATAGCAATCCGTTCCACGCCCATGCCGAAAGCAAAACCGGTATAACAGGTTGTATCATATCCAACGTTTTCAAAAACAGCGGGATGAACCATGCCGGCGCCGATAACTTCAAGCCATCCGGTATGTGAGCATACTCTGCATCCATCCCCTTTACAGATAACACATCTTATATCGACTTCAGCACTCGGTTCTGTGAAAGGAAAAAAACTGGGCCGGAATCTGAGACTGGTTTCCGGGTCGAATATCTGGTGAACAAATGTGGTCAAGACACCCTTAAGGTCACCGAATGAAACATTTTCATCGACCAGAAGCCCTTCAATCTGGTGAAACATGGGGGTGTGCGTCAAATCGGAGTCACAGCGGTATACCTTGCCGGGTGCAATAATTCTTACCGGAGGTTTCTGCTTTTCCATTATCCGGGGCTGAGTAGGAGACGTATGCGTACGAAGGACAATGTTGTTGGATATATAAAATGTGTCCTGCATATCTCTCGCAGGATGATTTTTAGGGATATTAAGGGCTTCAAAATTGTAATAATCTGTTTCAACCTCAGGCCCTTCTGCAACATCAAATCCCAGTCGTACAAAAATATCGCATATTTGTTGGGTAATCTGGGTAATGGGATGCAACGATCCTCGCGGGATGACTCTTCCGGGCAGCGAAACATCAATTCGGTTGTCTGTATCATAAGAAGGAGTTTCAAGTTGCTTTATGGCCTTTTTAAATAATTCATCGAGGTTTTTTTTTGTTTGGTTTGCCTTTTTACCTGCTTCGGGTCTGATTTCCCTTGGCAGGTTTGAAATATTCCTCAAATATTGAGTCACCATACCTTTTCGACCCAAATACCTGACCGAAATGGCTTTGATGCTTTCACGATCAGAAGCAGCTTCAAGTTCCTTCAGAGCCTCTTTTTTAATCTGTTCTAAAGTTTTTTCCAATTTTTCGATCTATCTATAACCAAAAGTTAGGTCGCTTGGCTCATCCCGCCATATAGCGGAGGAATGTATCATTAGAATTCAAAAAAATCTTGTTCCAAAATATACGAATATTTTTTTGTTGTAAAATTCCCCAAACCTTGGGTTAGAGCTGTTCCGATGCTAAATTTGCAATTTGAGCAAATCCCGATGGATCAGATATTGCTAATTCAGCGAGAACTTTTCGGTCCAAATAAACACCGGCAAGTTTTAATCCGTGTATGAATTTACTGTAAGATAGATTATTCATTCGTGCCGCTGCATTAATTCTTGTGATCCATAGTTTTCGGAAATCACGCTTGCGTGCCTTACGATCCCGATAAGCATACATAAGCGCCTTATCTACAGCATCGGCTGCGGTGCGAAACAATTTGCTACGGCCGCCGCGATGTCCTTTTGCCATTTTCAAAATTTTTTTTCGACGTCTTTTTGCTTTAAAACCTCTTTTGACTCGCATAAATCTTCTCCTAAATATTCTAATTCGTAACGTTATCGGGCACAAAATCAGTTTCCCATGCAGAAACTGGATGGAAACTCACTACAAATCAACTATCCATTGGGAAGAAGCAGTTTAACCATCTTTTTATCGGATTGTTTGATGATTTGACTCTGCCTTAATGCACGTTTTCGTTTCGTGGTTTTTTTTGTTAAAATATGATTTGCATGTGATTTTGCAAAGACGAATTTGCCTGTACCTGTTTTTTTAAAACGCTTTGCCGCAGCTTTGTTAGTTTTTATTTTTGGCATTATATCTTCTCCGTATCAAACATAGATGGCGTGAACCACAAAAATATGCAAGCCCACGCCATCTTTATGAAAAAATAAGTAAAAAAACTTTTTTTATTTCTCAATAAATTAAGTGGGTTCAACTCCTCCTTGTTATTGAGAACTTATCATCTAACCGATTATATTAAATTCATAAATAATCGAATTCATCAATAAGTTTTGAACACAATTATTTTGTCGATGGTTTTGGCGATAGGACCATAATCATTGTGCGACCTTCAAATTTAGGCTGCTGTTCAACCAATGCAATTTCTTCCGTTTCCTGAACAACCCTTTCGAGCAAATCTCGACCCAGCTGAGAAAGCGTAATCTCACGTCCTCTGAAAATAACGGTTACCTTGACTTTGTCCTTTCTTTCAATGAACTTTTTGATATGACTGATTTTGGTCTTAAGATCATGTTCACCGGTCTTTGGGCGTAATTTTATTTCTTTAAGCTGAAAAGTCGCCTGCTTCTTTTTTGCTTCCTGTCTCTTTTTGGTCAATTCATATTTATATCGCCCGTAATCCATTATTTTGCAGACAGGAGGATTAGCGTTGGGAGATATTTCCACCAAGTCAAGACCAAAATCATTCGCAACAGCAATTGCCTTATAAGTAGGAATAACGCCGATCTGATTGCCGTCAGGATCTATTACCCGGACCTCTTTTGCTCTAATATTTCTATTAATATTGATTCTACTTGATCTGTTTGCCCTGTTTGTACGTCTTGGTATAGCTATACTTTCACCTCCTGAGCCATAAATTATTGCCAATACTTCCAACATGGAATTGCGCGTCAAGCACCTTTAGTGCATATTCCATATGGTGAGACATCAACCTAAATTGAATTCTGAAATATATAATAACATTAATAAATGCAAGCAAAAAATGCAAGCAAATAAATCCAGTTATTAAATCGAGAAGTCACGTTATGTACCACCCGGCGGCGGATTTAAAAAAACAAATTAACACCTGAATTAAGTTTAAAGACTCTCATCAATTTTTTATGCAAGGTACCAAGTTGTTTACGATAAACCAGGTTTTTAAAATTTAAGTCTGACCCCAGAGGAATAGGCTACGCATTCCACGGGGCAGGCGCAGAAATTGGGCAAAAGGGGGCGTTTTGCAAAGGTCTCATGGTTTTACTGGCTGAGAGTATATCCGGCCAGCAGACTTCCACGCCAGTAAGAATTTTTCGGATTTTTAAAAAAAGCCTTGAAAAGTTCAAGGCTCTCTTGGCGCAGGACGTTCGGCACAATTGAAATTCGACAATCTTTATAAAGCGGAGTAAGTTTTGTCAAATCACAGTTTGTGCCTCCTCCCATTATGTCTTCATAGGCATAAACGATTTCACTGATACCGCTCAGAATCATTGCGCCCAGACACATCATACAGGGTTCTAAAGTTGTAAAAAGGACGACTCTATTTTTGTCAATATTTACTTTCAAATTGATCAGTTGTTTTAATGCTATGATTTCGGCATGGTCAATTTCATTTGGGAAATCCCCTGATGTGCCTTTTCTGGAACCCGTTGCCAATATCGTGTCCTGATATACAATTACACAGCCTACCGGAAATTCCCTCGCATACAGAGCTTTTGTTGCCTGTTCCAATGCCTTACCCATGAAGTATTTATAGTCCATGTTGTTTCTCTGAGCTTTTTTATTTTAACAAAAAAATTATTCCCTCGAGAAGCAATTTTTACAATCTGCATATGCTGTCATCGCACAGACAGCTTCCATCGACCTCGAAAGCATAAATAATTTTAGATTCCATTTCAGCCTGTTTGGTTGAGATAGGATCAAAATGTATATTGGCTACCTTTTCAATGAGTTCGGCTTTGGCAGGTATAGATTCAAGGCCAATTGAAATTACCTTGCCGGTCGCTCCCTCGAGAATGTCTGCATCTTCACCGTTTGTGATAACAACCACCGGTACCTGATAAGGTGCAACAAGTCTCGAAGCCGCCAGCGCGGGACGATGCCGGGTTACCAGTGAACCGGGACCATATTTTATAATAATACAGATTTTACCTGCAAGTTTAATGGTATAATCAACTGTTATAACAGCTTTTTTATCTGCCGCGGCTATAAGAAGTTCGCGGCCGGGTTCGATCTCCTTTTTAAGATATCCTTTGTGCTCCACGAGAATACGCGCCAGTTTCTGTCTGTATCTTTCATCATGAGTATCCTGAATTGTTTTGCCGGTTATAAAATCAACCAGTTCACCGAGTATGAGATGATGTCCTTGTGTATTTTTCAACGTTCTTAAACCTCCCTAAGCTAACTAGTGTCCATCCATAAACGGCATCTTTTGGCCCTCGGCGGCGTTCTCGCTCGTTTTCAATCCTCGACATAGCGCGCTATGCCTGTGGTTGAAAACTCGCTCGGGCCTTGCCGAAAACCAAAATCTACCATTTCTGGATGGACACGAACTAACCCGAAAAAAACATATAACAAATTCCCAATCATTTACCCAACAAAAACATAAAACAAGATTTTCAGGATGTAAAGTTTCAAATATTGCTTTACAATTCATTTTTCCTGTGAATAACTGACATCATATGAATATCCGTGAAAAATTTGAAAAACGTGAAAAAGACTTTATATCACCCTTTGGATGTCTAAGTGCCAAATCCCGAGGCCGAATGAAAAAGGAACCCCCTTGTCCCATCCGAACCGCTTTTCAGGTGGACAGGGACCGAATTGTATATTCCAATGCCTTCAGACGGTTAAAATATAAAACTCAAGTTTTTTTAGCTCCTTTGGGCGACGAGTACCGAACCCGTCTGACTCATACCCTTGAAGTGTCTGAAATCGCAAGAACAATAGCACGCGCTATGCGTCTTAACGAGGATTTAACTGAAGCCATCGCCTTAGGTCATGATTTGGGACATACCCCGTTTGGTCATGGCGGTGAGACCATACTGAAAGAAATATATTCGCCGGATTTTACACATAAAGAACAGAGCCTGCGTGTTGTTGATGTATTGGAAAATAACGGTCAGGGGCTAAATCTCACACATGAGGTCCGAGACGGAATTTTGAAGCATTCCAAGGGGTATGGAAAAATTCTTCCAGATGATCCCAATGAACGGGCCTTTACAATTGAGGGAAATGTCGTCCGTATTGCCGACATTATGGCATATCTTAATCATGATTTGGATGATGCCATCCGAAGTGGTGTTATCAGCCGAAGTCAAGTTCCTGATTCCTGTGTGAAGATTCTTGGACGTACGCATTCCGAACGCGCAAACAGCATGATAAAGGATCTTGTATTTTCAACTCATGTCCGCAAGGGTAAATTATGTCTTGAAATGAGCAATGAGGTTTATTCTTCCATGACCGAACTTAGAGTATTTCTTTATGAAAAGGTGTATCGTTCACCTCAGGTCCATGGGGAATTTGTCAAGGCCAAAAAGATTCTGTCCGAACTTTACACATACTGTCTGGAAAACGAAAAGATGTTTAAAAGAGAACTTAAAGCCATGCATATAGAAGCGTGTAATTATAATAACCAGCCTTCTGAGAGGATTGTTTGTGATTTCATCGCAAGCATGACAGACCGATATGCTCTAGATCTTTACGAAAAAATCTTTTTCCCATCGCCTCAATTTTAGTCCTAACAATTATAATGCTCAAACATCTAGCGATACAAATATGAAGCCACTATCAAGTATACTGAAAATGCTACCGGTAATCGATCGCAAAACCTTTGCACCTTTTTTAGAACGATTAAAAGTAATTTACTCGACAATGGATAATAAATATCAGGAAGCCGCTGATTATTATAATTTTTATTGTACGGGCTGCGACGACAATTGCTGTTTTACCCGCTTCTATCATCATACCCTTTTGGAATATTTTTATATCATGGAAGGGTACAAGACTCTGGCTGACGAAACGCAGGTGGAGGTGAAGCAAAGAGCTTTGGAAGTGTGCCGGAAAACCCGTGAAGCTGTTGAAAAAGGGGGCCCGGTCAGATTGATGTGCCCAATTAATGTGAACAGTTTATGTCTGATTTATACCTACCGGCCCATGATATGTAGATTGCACGGCATTCCCCATGTACTTCAACGGCCGGGTCAGGGGGTTATGTATGCGCCGGGCTGCGAGGTTTTTAACCAACAGTGTCGAAAAAAAAAGCCTTTCAAGTTTGACCGGACACCTTTTTACATGGAAATGGCCGAGCTGGAAAAGGAACTGAAGCAGGCGGTCGGTATGACACAAAAGATTAAAATGACTGTGGCGCAAATGTTAATAACCTTTTAATGTCTCTAAATTTAAGCATGTTAAATAAAGATATAACCTATGAAATATATAGAAACAGAAGATATAGACCACCTGCCCGGAAAATTAATTAAAGATGGGGATAATTTTAATTTTCGATGTTACCCGGGCATTGACTGTTTTAATCGATGCTGCCGAAATCTCAATCTTTTTTTATACCCCTACGATGTTATTCGGCTAAAAAATAGGCTTCGAATCTCAACAGACCAGTTTATCGACAAGTATGTAGATATTGTATTGCGACCGTCCAGTTTCTTCCCGGAAGTCCTACTTCGAATGGCTGAAAACAAAGAAAAAACCTGTCCGTTTCTGGTTGAATCAGGCTGCTCTGTTTATCCTGACCGTCCGGATACCTGCCGTACTTTTCCGATTGAACAAGGCGTTTTTTATGATGCCAAACATCATAAAACAGAACTTATTCATTTTTTCAGACCCCCTGAGTTCTGTCTCGGTCAGTATGAAAAAAAAACCTGGACTATCCGAACATGGTCAAAGGACCAGGAATCTGTTGTGTATAATAAAATGACCCTGCTCTGGTCAGAGGTAAAACGTCTGTTTCAAACCGATTCTTGGGGATCTCAGGGGCCGGAAGGGCCCAGAGCAAAAATGGCCTTTATGGCAACGTATAATATCGATCGATTTCGTGATTTTTTGTTTAACAGCACATTTTTAAAACGATACAAGGTAAAATCCGCCTTATTAAAAAAAATGCGGAATGATGATGTGGAATTAATGAAGTTCGGTTTTGATTGGGTCAAGTTTTACATTTGGGGAGTTAAAACCAAATATTTCAAACTGAGATAGTGAGTATTCACAAGTAATGAGAAAACTACTTTTTCTTTTGATGGTTTGTCTGCCCGCAACGGGCTGGAGTGCTAATCTTGACTATGCGCTTGAAATTCAAATAAACCCCCATGAGCGGAAAATTACGGGCACTGCCCGTATTAAATCTTATGCCGATATGAATATTAATTTAATGGTTCGCAATCTGCATAAGCTGAAAGTGGATGGCAGCACCGACGTTAATACTGCCGATGACAGCATCAATCTGACGGTGCAAAATGGCCAAAAAATAATTATAAGTTATGAAGCCACCTTCAACCCGAGAAGTACTAATTTCATCGACACAGAGAATGTGTTTTTAATCGACAACTGGTATCCGCGTCCGAATGTTCTGGTTGCGTATGATCTTGCC
>Ga0180432_10008612_pt1 | contig 12642 bp, 14 predicted proteins | sample SS_ome_10_FD_132414 | JGI IMG/M metagenome (GOLD analysis project Ga0180432, IMG submission 132414) | Hypersaline lake sediment archaeal communities from the Salton Sea, California, USA - SS_1_MS_2 metaG | ecosystem: Environmental > Aquatic > Non-marine Saline and Alkaline > Hypersaline >...
ATTCCTGGAGGATCGGTTGTTGAACTACGACATCCAGCCTCGCGATGTCCTGACCTCCGATCAAAAGCGACTGATCATTGACAACTACGCCATCTGGCGGGTGGGGGACCCCCAGCGGTTCATCGAGGCCACCCGGGGGAGACTGTTGAACGCGCAGAGTCGGATCGATGACATCGTCTATTCCGATCTGCGCAACATCCTTGCCAAGCACACCCTGGACGAGATCGTATCGGAGAAGCGGTTGGAATACTTGCAGCAAGTGATGGAACTCAGCCGGGATAAGCTGCGAGAGTTCGGTATCGTTCTCATCGACGTCCGCATCAAACGCGCCGATCTTCCCATGGAGATCGAGCAGGCGGTGTTCTCCCGGATGCGCTCGGAGAGGGAGCGCATCGCTGCCCAGCTGCGGGCAGAGGGAGAGGAGCAGGCCAAGCAAATCAGGTCCAGCGCCGATAGGGACAAGGAGATTCTTCTTGCCGATGCGCGCAAGGAGGCGGAGAAGGTGATGGGACAAGGGGACGCGCAGGCACTCGAAACCTACGCCGACGCCTACAATCAGGATCCCGAGTTCTACCGCTTCTGGCGCACCCTGGAGTCCTACAAGATCGCCCTCAAAGACGGCTCCCGCATTGTGCTGTCAACGGATTCTGACTACCTCGAGTTCCTGGAGGGGATGGTGAAGTAGGTAAACCGTGGCTTTGCCCGGTTAAGCCGGCTCCAACGAAGCGGCCGTGGAACGATCGTCTCACACGTGCCACGAAGTGAGCGCCGTTTCCTGGGGGATCAGCCTCGAAAGCGCTATCGTGCCGACGTCGCGGCAATTGTCATCCGGCTGCGCATCGCCATGTACACGATGATGAGAGAAGCGACGCCCGCGAGCACGAGAATCAATATCCCGGCATACGGCGTCCTCAGGTGAACACGCCCGGTGCGGTCCGTTGGGGAAGAATCTGCACGCAGCCTCTTCCACCGAGCCGCCGCCTTTCAACCCCAAACCACTCTACCCGCTGACGCAACGGAGATTGCTCGTCGCCGGGGAGGCAAACTGCAGGTAGTCCTCCGTGGCCGCTCCCAGATCGGAATACACCCCTCGATAGGCCGGAGGAAGAAGCGCAGCCAATTGATACATGATCTCATCGGCGATCTGCCGGCGGAGTTCGCGCCTCACTTTCTGGTTGCCGACGTGCACTCGAAACGGATTGCCCACCACGATGTGAAAGGACGTGCGGCGCAGGTGCTTCAAGTTTTGCCAGAAGGTCTCGCCGCCGTAGAAGACCAGCGGCAACAACGGTGCGCCGCTCTGTAGCGCCAGCATCACTGCCCCAGGGTGCCCCTGCTGTAGTCGGCCGTGGCCGCTACGGGTTCCCTCCGGCGCAACGGCAAGGATGTACCCACGCTCCAGCGTCGCCAGGCACTGCCTGAGAGCGGCTCGATCGGTTTCGCCCCGCCGTATGGGAATCGCTCCCCACAGGTTGAATAGAAAGCGGACGACGGGCTTGTCCCACGACTCGACCTTGGCCAGGCCGGTCACCGGACGGGGACGTAGATGTATATGGAGAACCGGGATTTCCAGAAAGTTGACGTGGTTTGTGACCAGGATGAGAGGTCCCTCCGCCGCTACCTTCTCCAACTGCGCGCCGTCCACCCGACAGAGTATGCGCAGCAGGCCGCCAACAATCCCGTCCACAACGCGCTTGGTCAGGCTCATTGGCCGGTCTCCAGCGGCTGAACAAGGACCTCAAGCTGGCGCGGCAGAAGCTCGATGCTCAGCTTCCTACCCTCGGTACAGAGTGTTTCGCCGTCGGCGTGCCCGGGAAGAACGCCTTCCACAGCGGTCACGACCACGCTGCGCGTACGTCCTGTTCTTATCTCAGGCTGCGTGGCCTGCGTGCCTTTCATAAAATGCGGAATGAGTGTGAAGATACGGGCCCGGCTCACCTGGTCCGCGATGCAGAAGTCGAGCATACCGTCATCGAGCTTCGCCTGTGGCGCCATCATGAACCCGCCGCCCACGCGACGCCCGTTCATGACCGCGACCATCAGCGCCGCTTGGGTCGTCGTCTCTTCGTCCGTGGTAATCTGTACGGTCGGTGCACGGAAGTACAGGAAGACCGTCTTCAGTGTCGCCACGAAATAACCGAAGAAGCCGCGCAGCCGCTTCATCTTCTGCGCCACCAGGCCAACGACAGTATCGAACCCAATCCCGATACCGTTACCGAAGTAGCGACCCTGGGGATACTCCCCGCCCGCGACACGGCCGACGTCGACCCACCTCCGAGTGTCCTGCGTCAGCACTCGGCAGGCCGTCGCCAGATCGCGCGGCACACCGACCCCAAAGGCGAAGTCATTTCCTCGACCGACACTCAACACTCCCATGGCGGCACTTCCCACTCCCGCCTGTTTTGCCTGCATCAGGCCGTTTAGGACCTCGTTGGCCGTGCCGTCTCCACCCACCGCCACAACGACATCGAATGCATCGGCGACGGCCTGCTCGGCCAGGTGTGCTGCGTGCCAGGGTTCCTCGGTGCGCACGAGATCGAAATCGAGGTCGTAGCCACGAAGTGTCTTTTCGATGAGGGGCACCGAACGTTCTCCGGCTCCTCGACCGGCAGTCGGATTGACAATCAGTTTGTATCTAGTCATTGGGTCAACGTCTCCTCCCATTCTAGTCGATGTATCCCCGGGCGCGGAGGTGTCTCATTGCCTCTGGGGCAACCCCACTATATTGAGCTCTATCATGCCGGAGGGGTCCCGTTGCGTCGACCAAAGCACCGAATCTGTGCTGCTGGCTCGCCACTCGTCCTGGGTTGGCCTCGGCAATATCGTGGATTTCAGCAGGATCAGGAGGACACCACCCACCAACCGCATTGCCCCGGAGAACAGTGCCACAGCATACCCACCTCACTGAAAGACAGCCACAGGATGCTTGCTATCGCCAAAACGCTGCCGGACGCACGATGAGACCAAGCGATGAACCGGCTTCAGGGTGACAAGCGCGGTTCAGGGCCGGTTTGTCCTGAGGTGGCCAATCAGCTCATAGACCTGCTTGCAGTACTGAGGAAACAGCAGCAGGTTGGCGTGCGCAGTACTTCGATCGACGGCCCGCACCACGGGTTGTCCTGCATCACCACGGGTGTAACGCACGAGGCCGGACAGTCCAGACCACAGAGGGTCAAGGCCGTCTCTTAGCTCCTCGGGAAGAGAGAGTGCCGCAAGTTCCTTTCTAACGATGTCAAAACGATCCCTGATCCTTCCGGCCGCATCGTTCACGGCCCCTTCAAAGGCCTGTTTGCGAGACGGGTCGGCAACTGCCTCCAAGCAGGCTGCAATGACCAGATCGAGACATCGTTCGGCCGCCATCCCCAGCATTGCCGCAGCCGCGATGAAGCGCCCCGAAAGGAACGCAAGCAGACTCTCCCTCACGCTCTCCCGCACGACCTCATCCAGCGGATCGCTCACGTGCGGCTCCAACCGCTCCAAGTACCCGTCGGGATCGTGGAGGACGAGCGCGTCCTCCTCAAGGCAGCGGGCTCCGTACTCCGTTACGTGCACAAACGGCAGGTTGAGATTCAGTGAGTTCTTGCCGGGCGCCAGCACGCCTTGCAGGAGCAACTCCCAGAGGATCTCCTGCAGCTCCAGGATGTCTTGCCGTTGGTACTCCGGAGCCAGACGCCTGATCTCGTGATCAATGGCGTGAAGATGCGTCTGCCCTTCGCGGCGCAACACCTCGAGGACCAGAGGTCGTAGTTCCGCTTTGTCCATTTCTCAGCCCACCCTGTCCGCACCGATGCCTGACCACATAGCATACCGATGCCGGCGCTCGTTTCACAACCAACCAAGGCCCAGGCAGCCAAGCATTTCCTCGCCGCTGTCGGGAAATCCGTTGGCAGTCGGCCGCTTACACGTTGACGACGAGCCGGAACCGCGGTACAAACAAGCCCATCGACCATCGGGGAGGTTTGACGTGGAGGCGCACACCGTAGACATCGTGCTGGTAGGAGTAGGCAATCTGGGCCGACGATTCACCCGGCTTCTGGCGGACAAGGCAGCACACTTAAAATCCCGTTATGGCCTTGAGTTTCGGCTGGTCGGGGTGGCGGACTCGCGCGGCGTGGCCAGCGATCCGGCGGGTCTGGATTCTGCGATCATCGCTGCGATCAAGGAGCAGGGAGGCTCGGTCGGCGAGATTCCGGGTGCGGGAAGCGGCCACGGGCAAGCCATCGACCTTGTCCGCGACATCGAGGCAGATCTGTTGTGTGAAGCCTCTCCGGTAAATCTCGATGCCGGCGGAGAGCCGGGCCTGTCGTGCATTCGCACTGCACTTTCCAGAGGCATGCACGTCGTCACCCCCAACAAAGGACCGATCGTGCTCGCCTACCGAGAATTGGTTGACCTGGCCGCAGCACACGGCGCCGCTCTTCGATTCGACGGTACGGTGGCCGGAGGCCTGCCCGCCCTCTACCTCGGGATGCGCGATCTGCGCGGTGCGACGATCGAGCGCGTTGAGATGGTTCCAAACGTCGTTACCGGCTTCATTCTGGACCTGCTTGCCAAGGGTGCAAGCAGGGAGGATGCCCTCGCACGCGCCAGAGAAAGCGGACATCTCGAGGCCGATCCGAGCTGGGACGTTGACGGCTGGGACGCCACCGCCAAGCTGGTGATTCTGGCCAATGCTGTGCTCGACTATCCTGCACCGCTGGATGAGGTCCCCAGGGAAGGCATCACCGCGATCTCTGTGGAGAGCATCCGCCGACAGGTCGACCGGGGAAAGATCATCCGACTTCTTGCCGTCGCCGAGCGCACCGAGGACGGCAACTATGCCCTGCGCGTCGGGCCGGAGTTCCTCCCAAAGACGCATCCGCTGGGGCGACTCGGTTCACACGAACTGGGAGTCGTCTACCATACCGACATCTACGGAACAATCACCGCAATCATCGACGAGCCCACGCCGCTCCCATCGGCGGCGACCATGCTGCGCGACATCCTCGACATCTACGTTGCAAAGTAAGGTGGGGTACCAGTTGTCCGTTTTGATCCCTTCGATCACTAGGTCAAATGTCTGTCTGTGCGATATCAATGGCCGCTCATTGGCTCGAGAAAGATGGTACCTGGAAGACGATTGTGTGAAGAGGGAACCTTGCATCGCCTTACTGAGTGTATAACAGCGGCCCACTCTACAGAAACCGTCAAAAAAGATTCCAAAGATGAAGCGGGGAGAAGATGGTCAAGATTAGCGATATGGTTGCCTACGATTTGCGCGAGACCTCCGGTAAGTTGAAAGCCAGTGAACGGACCCTGCGTCAATACATACGCGATGGGAAGCTGCAAGCGTTCAAGCTAGGACTGAAGTACTTCGTCACCCAGAAGGCGCTTGAAAGCTACTTCGACACGCCAAGCCGGCACTGGGAGAAGTAGTCACACTCAGCAGCTTGCTCGAACGGGTTGAACAGCCTCGATATCCCTTCTTGCCATTGGCATCGTGAAGCTCTGTCCTTGTCACACGCGGTCTGAATCCTGGTAGTTCTTGGTTCGCTGGGCAGTGGTACACTAGGGGGGCAGGTCACACTACCCATGTTTCAGGCTTTTGCCTTTCTGATGCTCAAGACATTGTGTACATGGACATGCTTGCCAGCAGGGATGTATTGTGTCGAGATCCCGATCCTTTCACCGTACTTTCTAACAGCAGCGTGTTCAGGAATATCCTCCAGCGCCAATTTATGCCCTGATGGTATATCGTCGAGAGCTCGTACGGAGCCCCGTTTACAGACCACCGCTTCTCCTTGCTGTATATCTCTCACTGCTGTACCTACGTTGTCGCCTGCCTTCAACACCACAATCGCTTGCTTATCCGCCATGTCGATTCCGCCTTATTTGAATAGCGTGAACCCAGCTGCATCTCATGCTCAACGATTCTCTTGCGGCGCTTTCGCCTGATTGGCCTAGGTCTTCAAGTCTAGCACACGAGCCATGTTTTCATACAGTATCTTCTCCTTGGACGACTCCGGGATCCGTGCGTGGGTGACCTTCGCCAGCTCTGCACCGATGAGAAGACCGGGCAAGTCGGTGCCCCACACAATCCTGTCGTCTCCGCACTCTTCTACGGCAGTTGCGAGTGCGAGGAATTCAGTGACCATGTTGGTCGTATCTAGATAGACATTCTTATGTTCCTTGGCCACCCAGATCGCCTCTAGCCAATCAGCCCCAGACATGTGCCCTATCAGAATCTTTGCTTCGGGGAATCGACCCGCAAGGTTTCCGATCAAGCGTGGATTCGCCCACTTGCCCGGATCACTGTGGAGAAGTATCGGGACATCGTACTTGACGGCCCTCTCCATTATGGGATCCATCAGTTTCGAGTCAGCATAGAACTCGTGAGCAGATGGGTGGGCTTTTAATCCCTTCATCCCGTAGTCGTTGATGCACCTATCCAGCTCGTCTACGGCGCTCTTCCCACACCTTGGAGCCACAACAGCGAAGCCGATAAGTCTATCTGGGAATCTCCTGACAGCCTCGAACACTCTCTTATTGCCTTCAGCAGGGTCATATACGATAAGCCAATGACTGATGCATGACTTCGTAATTCCGTATTCATCATACATCCTCATGATCTCGTCTAGAGTTGGGTACTTATCGCTCCAGGCATTGAAGGAATGCCCAAAGTGTGCATGTGCATCGATCTTCTTCTGATTCATCTCTCTTGCCTCCTTACCTCGATCCCAATTCCCGTTACTAGCACAGCGCCCTGGTACTCACACAACACCCTGCTAAGTAGTGATGCCACTGAACTCGGAATCGTTGTATCCAAGAAGCTCGGCCTTCACCTTCTCACCAGACGCAACGCGGACTACCTTTTCCATCAACATTCCTCCGATATCCTTTACTGAACAACTCATGGAGATGATAGGGCTAGCATCTACATCTATATTACCTTCCATGAGTGCAGATGTATCTGGGTTTCCACAAACCTTTATGAGGGGTGCCCCGGCAATGCCGGTGGCCATACCCACACCTGTTGTGAGAACCATGATCTGCGCGCCTGCAGCGAGAAACCCATCCAGAACCCCGACGTCTGTGAGTTCATGCCCTATGCTGTCCATGAAGAAGAGACCCTGCGTCGAAGGAGACGCGGCGAAGTCTAGGACCCCTGTGATGGTCCGTGTCCCGCTCTTGGACACGGCTCCCAGAGATTTCTCCTCAAGCGTCGTTAGCCCGCCAGCGATGTTCCCGGGAGACATGAAGTGCTCCGCCGGTATCGCATCCATGTTGTCAAGTCCGTTCAGCCCTCCCCCATTGCCAGAGTAGCAGGACAGAGAGTTGTCAACGAGCTGACGGATTTCCTCAGCGACTTCGTTGTTCACAGCTCTGCGCATTAGAATGTGTTTCGCGCCGACGCACTCCAGAGGCTCACTGAAGATCACCGTAGCTCCGTGATCCACCAGCATGTCAACCATCTCACCAACCGCAGGATTGGCGGCCAATCCAGAAGTGGCGTCAGAGCCGCCACACTTGATCCCCAATGTCAGTTCTCCGATACCTACCTTCTCTCTCTTGACGGTCCTGCATTCTTCGACCATATCCCGCGCCAGTTCAATTGCCCTTTCAGTAGCACGGATTGTCCCGCCGGAAGCTCGAACCTCCAGCACTGCACAGCTCTTGCCAGTTGCAGAGATTTCTCGCCCCAGGCGCTTGTAGTCCATGCCTTCACAGCTCAGACCAATAATTAACACGGCTCCGAAGTTCGGGTTTGCCCCCACGCCCCTTAGCACTGAAAGCGTCTCCCTTTTCGGATAGCAGAAGCGATATGTGATAGGCATCACACCATCAACCTCAGCTGCGACTCTTGCAGGAATCGGTCCTGTGCAGAGCACTGTTGAGAGCACCAGCACATGGTTCCTAACACCTATGCTTCCATCAGGTCTCGGATAGCCTTCGAATTCCATACCTCGCTTCTTTTCCTTGCCTGCTGCCATCCCTCTCCCCACCGATTCTATGGGGCAGCTAGAGTGCTTCCCGATACAACCCCACTATCTCTTCAAAGCTTGGCCGTACGGGACTCCTGTCAAGATCCTCGCTCATGGCACTCAAGCAGCTCTCTGCAACTTCGTTGATTCTCCCTTCCTCAACGCCGAAATCTCCGAGACGTTTGGTAAGCCCGATCCTTTTCAAGAGCTCCTGAATCTGCTCCAGACAATGAGCCGCGCTTCCCGTTCCCATTCCAGCCCCCATACGCTCTGCTGCACGCCCGAGTCGCCGCAACGTCTCTTGCGAGGCACGGTCAATCGTGAAACGCATTGCAGCTGGAGTTAGGATAGCGAGACTCATACCGTGCGAAACCCCTGGGTAGAAGCCGCTGATCGGATGAGAGATGGCATGCGGTAACGTGGTGTCAGCGACACTCAAGACCCATCCCGCTAACGAATCCGCAATCGCCATTCTCTCACGAGCTTCCTCGTCATCACCGTTCTTGTAGGCCCTTGGCAGATAGGTCCATACGAGCTCTATCGCAGTGAGTGCGTGAATGTCAGAGATGTCATTCGCATTCGCAGAGACAAGCCCTTCAAGGGCATGGGCCATGACATCGAATCCCGTCTCTGCAGTCAATTGCGGAGGCATACTAGATACTATATCCAAATCAACGATTGCAAGACGCGGGAAGATCGACCGATGTCCATTGCCTGGCTTCTCTCCAGTGCCCGTGTTAGTGATGACGTAGTATGGCGTTTGATGGCTTCCCGTTCCTGATGTTGATGGAACCGCGATAATGGGAAACGCTGATTCAATCGGAGTTGGGTCTTGATTCGTCGGAGAGAAATCCCAGATTGAGCTTGCCCGAGGGTGTGCCAACATCACCGCTATGGCTTTCGCCGTATCAATGGCCGACCCTCCTCCAAGCCCAACCACGACATCACAACCAGCTTCTGCAGCGACAGCAGCCCCTTTGTCGACGATTTCTACTGACGGGTTGGGTGATACGCCTCCGTGATGGGTAACTCTCACACCCACTTTCCGAAGGTCTTCAAGGACTCTGTCGAGGATGCCGAGTTTCTTCATACTGGCTCTTCCAGTCACTACCAGAGCATGCTCACCGAAACCTTTTACCACAGAAGCCAGCTGCCTTATCGCTCCTCGACCGAGAATTAGGTTAATATCGGGTATTCTATATTCAAACATCTATGTTCTTATCCCCCTTATATTATATGCATGTTACCCTATTAAGATTATTCATGAATACTTGCCGTCGTCGGTGGCTGGCCACAAAGCTCCCTCAGAAGGGCTTTAAGTTCCTCACCTTGTTCTTCGTCAAGCGGGCACAACGGCTGGCGGGGAGCCCCGACCCGTTTGCCCCTGATCTCTAGGCCTGTCTTGATAAGAGAGAGCCAGTGGGGTTCTCGGTTGCAGTCTGTCCTGACTGTCCAATTTACTAGCGGCCTCATCTTTCGCCATAGGTCTCTTGCCCCGTCAAGATCCCCTGAGGCCGAGAGATCCGTTAATCTTCGACAATGCGCCGGCACCAGATTCACCAATCCTGAGATCCACCCATTGGCTCCACAGAGGAGTGCCTCGAGTACCGCTTTGTCATCCCCGTAGAAAATTGTCAGCTTTTCTCCGCACAGCTCCCTTAGCTCCTGTACCACGTGTGTATCACACCCTGTGAGCTTCACGCTAGAGACCCCTACTTGGTCCACCAAGCGCGCGATCTCCACAGCACTGAGGCTCACTCCAGCCACTCCAGGGTTGTTGTAGAGCATGATGGGCAGAGAAACGTTGGAGGCGATCGCCTCAAAGTGCCTCAGTATCTGGCCTCCGGTTGGCTGGGCGCAATACGGTGGAAGAATCATCAGCCCATCCGCTTGAATCGACTCGGCGTGTTCAGCTAGCTCGAGTGTGATACTCGTACGATATTCGCCCACCTGAATGTATGCTGGAACGCGCCCTCTGATTTGGCTGACGACAATCTCAGCTACCTGCATTCTTTCGGCAGGTGACATCGCGAAGAACTCGCCACTGCTTCCGCAAGCAATCACGCCCTCAATTCCGTTCTCAATCAAGAACTCGACATGCTCCCGCGTCCCTCGTTCGTCTATGGTTTCATCTTCCCGAAAAACAGTTATCGTTGGCGCTGCAGCCCCACCCCGCAACGCTTCACTCCTCGGTTCTTCCCTATACCTAGCTTGTCCCCTCGTGTTATGTGTATTCCTGTCATTTGGCATCTTCGTTTCCTTTGCCCAGCATTGCCTGCAGTAGACTCTCGACATTTGTCGCTTCTGTACGCTTCTCTGCTACTAGTTTGCCGCTTCTCAGTACCAAGATCCGCTCACTCACCGCCAGCACGTGATCCATGTTGTGCGATATCAGTATTACCGCTAGCTTCCTCTTCTTGAGTTCCCTAATGAGTTGGAGTACGTTTCTACTTTGTTCCACTCCTAGGCCGGCGGTGGGCTCATCGAGGATTATCAGCTTCGGATTCCTATTGACGTAGACCGCTCGGCCTATGGCAATGGAGTGACGCTGCCCACCTGAAAGGGTTCCGACTCTCTGACTGACGGACTTGATGACAATGCCGAACTCCTCAAGGAAGAGCTTCACGTTCCTTGACATCTCCCGCTTGTCTAGCAACCCGAGCTTTGTCGTAATCTCCCTGCCGAAATAGAAATTCGTTGTCACATCGAGTTGGTCGAACAGCGCTAGGTCTTGGTAGACGGTCTCTATTCCTTGCTCTCTTGCCGACCGCGGCGTATGCGTCTTGACCATCTCTCCTTCAATGATCATGTCACCATGATCTCTTATGAGAGCTCCCGCGAGGACCTTAATCAGTGTTGACTTGCCGGCACCGTTGTCGCCCACAAGAGCAAGAATCTCCCCACGGTGTATGGAGAAAGTTATGTTGTTAAGAGCTCTTACGCCCCCGAAGCTCTTACATATGTCCTGCATCTCCACGAGTAGGTCAGCCCTATGGTTGCGTACAGTTAGTTCCGTCGTCTCGTCTCTCTGATACATGTTCTCTTGTTCTCCGTCGAAGCTTGCGGCAAACTGTGTTGCCGCCACATGCTTCAAAGGCCGAAGGCGCTTGCCCTTATGACTCCCTGGAAGCTAGCGTTCGAGAGATGACAGCGATGAGGATGATGAATCCGAGAAGCGCCTTATGCCAAAATACGTTAATACCAATCAAATTCAGCCCATTGCGGATAACCTCAATGATCAGGACCCCGAACAGTGTCCCAATCAACCGACCTTCACCTCCAAATAGATTGCTTCCACCAACAATCACGGCCGCGATAGCCATCAACTCATAATCCTCTCCAGTATTAGGGTATGCTGAGTTCAAACGGGCGCTAATGATTACTCCTGCAACAGCAGCAAGCGCACCTGAGAGAGCGTAGACTTTCAGTAGATGTCGACGGACATCAACGCCGAATCGTCGCGCTGCCTCGTTGTTTGCGCCAATACCGTAGGTGTATGTACCAAACCGCGTCTTCTGCAACAGGACGCCAAGTATTAAGAAGAGCACCAGGGCAAGCAGGATGGCTGGAGGAACGGCCCTACGTGTCCTCTCCCGAGAAAGGCGACATAGCTTGGGACCCCTGTGAGTGGATTACCCCCTGTGTAGACCCACGTGATGGACCTAGTTATCGCCATCGTTGCGAGGGTGACAACGAAGGGAGCCATTCTGAATCTAGTAACCATAAATGCGTTGCCGCATCCTACAGCCGCTCCCAATAGAAGGGCAGCAGCAAGAGCGAAATGTTCAACCACGGGCAGCCTGGACGCGCCCACAAGCACTGCGCCCGCTAGCCCCATCACCCCACCCACTGACAGATCTATACCGGCTGTCAATATAACGAACGTCATTCCCATGGCTACAATCAGCAGTGTTGCGCTGCGATGCAGAACATTGATTATATTAGAGAAGGTTAGGAAGCGCGGCTGGATCAAGCCAATCACGGCACAAAGTAACAGAAGGATGACGAGCGGTCCCCATCGCGTGAAGAAGGAGAGAAGGGCTACCTTTAGGACTGCCGGACGGTCTTTCGGGCCTGACAAACCCGAAGAAGTTGACTGAGTTTCCATTTTCTCTTTCTAACTCCACACTCGCTGGCTTTCCCGCTTGGCTTGCAAGCGGGAAAGCCAGCTGACACAAAGCTAATCCTCCGGATACAACAGATCCACGTTGTTTGCCGTAAGAACCTCCATGTCTTGGATCAGGGCTGCTTCAAGACCCCATGCTTGTTTCACAAGGGCGACACCTTCAATAGGAAGCCGGTGGCCGATTTTGCCGTTTACGATCGCTACCGCCGCGCGTACTGCAGTATCTCCCAACCAAACAGCATTTGCGTCAACAGATGCGTTTAGCTTTCCTTCCCGTATCGCATCAATTGCATCCGGGATCGTATCCCAACCAACTGTTACTACTCCCTCTACTCTTCCCGCAGCCTCCAGTGCAGCGATAGCCCCGAGAATCATTGTATCGTTATTGGCAACCACCGCATCGATCTGCGGTTCAGCCTGGATAACATCTTCCATGATTTCCATTGCTGTCTGCGCATTCCAGTTGCCAGCGTATGGCCCTACCACTCGAATCCCCGGATACTTCTCGTAGACCTGTGTGTTCCCTGCAGTTCGATTCTGTGCTGAGAGTTCACC
>Ga0180432_10008614_pt1 | contig 12639 bp, 10 predicted proteins | sample SS_ome_10_FD_132414 | JGI IMG/M metagenome (GOLD analysis project Ga0180432, IMG submission 132414) | Hypersaline lake sediment archaeal communities from the Salton Sea, California, USA - SS_1_MS_2 metaG | ecosystem: Environmental > Aquatic > Non-marine Saline and Alkaline > Hypersaline >...
CCTGGGTAATTTTCTAAATCTTGGGTAGTAACATTTATAGCCATCTCAATTTTCCTCCTTAATTATATATAAAAATACCTTATTCCATTTGTTAAATAATAAGGGCAATTTTCAAATGTACATTCATAGCCCCATCTAGGACCTTTACCCTTAGTTCTCATATAATATATCTTACCATCAGCACCAGTATGATCCACTTTAGTAGGTAGTGGATCTGAATCAGATAAACCTAATAAAAGTCTAGTTCGCAACTCATCTGCTTGAGTTGAATAAGCACACGGCATCCAACAATGACCAACATGTGTATACTGTAAATGTTTAGGAAGATTACCATAATGATCTGTTCCATACATGTATTCCCAAACTTCTTGTGGTGTTCCTATATCACAATGTCTTTTCCAACCTCTCATGATTTCCCCTTATTTTCTGAAATTATACAATTCGCTATTAGAGTCAACAATATAAGACTTATAAACCAAATTTAAATAATGAACCTCAGCTTCATGATCTTTTGTATCTATAACTATATAATCATTGTCACGTAATTTTGGAACTCTATGGAGATCTTTATCATGAGCCATAGTAGCATCTTTCAATGTTACTGTGCCATCTCCATTATAAATAACCTGACCCCAAGAAAACTTAGCAACATAAACATTCGTAGTTATTATAGAATATTGTCCACAAAAATCTAAATTAATATAATCATTACTTTGTATCATTTCCGCATTTGCTAAAGCCGGGCCTGAAAAATAACAACCTTCTAGTTTACAAAAATCTTCTTTCTCGTAAACAACTTTCTTCCATCTAATTTCTAATCTATATTTTTCGCCTAAAAACATATCCTTCTCCTTAAAATTCATTATACCCACAAAGGTGTGTGAGGCACAGAAACACTTGAATTAGCTATTTCTCCGCCACCTAAATTAGCTCCACCAACACTAGTTACCATTCCATAATAAATAGTATCCGCTTGTCCCACAGAATTGGCAGCCACACTTCCTTGATGCCCCGACACAATATCGCCTGTAAAAGTTACCCCTGTCGGGCCTCCTGGGTTTCTAGTAGATTGACCTTCAGCAGCATTCCTAATTACATAATCTGGAGCAGATGATGTAACAGGATCTGAACCTTCAACCCAACGTTGTAAACCCCAAGTTTCTTGACCAGGTATATTTGGATCTCCTTTGTTATAACTATAAGAAACAATATACCAATCACCGCTCACACCATCTACTCCCGTACCACAAAAAGAAGGTGAGACACTAGCACTCACAGCTGTAATATCAGTACAACTTGTACTTGCAGCAACAGATTGGGCGGCAACTCCTTCCTGATAAACAGTAACATTTATAGTTTCAGTAGGCTTTTCAATAGTCATCCAAGGCGTCATACTTCCTAAACAATATAATCTTTGTAAATTAGGATTATAACCCCAACTCACATTAGTTGCACAAGCGCCGGAAAAAATTCCTCCAACTAATGTTCCAAAACCTATGATAATCGCCATTTTAAATCCCTCCTTTAAACAACAATATTCTATATCTTAGAAAGTTAGTTTATTTATTTTTCTTACATTTCACATACATCTCGTAATCACATTCGTATCTCTTATCACAATCAGAACAATATCTCCTCTTATAAACTTCTAAACGGGCTTTAATTTGCCTATCCGTTAAATATTTATATCCGCCCATTATATCAGTTTTTGTTATCTTCTTGGAAACCTGCCTTTTACCACATCCTCTACAAGCCATATCCTGCCCCCTTTAATTAGTTACACCTATAAATGTAACATGTGTTTCAAACCATTTAGTTTTTGGTATTTGATTCATAGTAGCGTTAGCTACATAGCCCTTGAATGTTTGACGACCTACAGTTATTTCACCCTCATTCATATAAGCAGGATAAGGAGTTATAGCTTTAACACCATGAACAACAGTATAACTTATGGCAACTTTACCCATAACATCATAATTTAAATTTAATGATGTACATTCTATAAATCCCGTATAACTTGAATAAGCACCCATTTTTCCTCCTAATAATTAAAACCTAATTCATCCTCTTCTATAAACGAAGGGCTATATACAATTCTGCCTTGAAATACATCTCCAGTGGAAGCCCCTACCCTTGTAAATTGTGCCGAAATATATCCTTTTTCTCCGCCCTGCCCTCTAAATTCTTCACTACCAGGTAATCTATCTGTATAACAATCATAAATTTCTATATCATTTACTTCAGCCATAAAAGTATGCCATACAAAATCCTTGTCTCCTGTTCTAACTGGCATAGGAGTGCTTGCCCTTAATCTATATTGTTGACTTCTGTAAGGTGTTGCCATTTACCTCCTCCTTTTAACAAGTATAATTCCCTACTCTAAAAACATAACTATATGAAGCTATAGGGACACTTCCTGGAGTTAACTCAAGGCTAAATGATTGTAAATATAATGTATTATCTACAGCCCCTAAACCTCCAACTATACTACTAGCATTATATGTTACTTCTCCTTCTGAACTAGTAGAAAATGATATAGGGCCCCCATTATAAGTCAAACCATAACCTTCTCTTCTGCATGATTTAGAATATAATGTAGCAGGGCCCGAACCAGCATTTGCACTAACATTTAAATAACTCGCTGGAGAAGTAATATGTCTACTTGCATAACCACTTGCATCACCAACCACGTAAGAATCACCTTCGCCGGCAAAAATATAATATAATATATCATTATCACAATCATATTTTACAACCCAAGGTATAGAAACACCAGCGCCGGCTGGGCATCCTTTATATATTTTATCATCAGCATATGCTGTCATAGACAAAGTACCTACAACAGGGCCCATTACGACTGAATTGTCACTACATAACTGTGAAAACTGAGCTTTGCTGCTCGTATTTATAGAAATTATACAACCAGCTATATTAACATCAAAATTCCCTACTAAATAACAACAATCATCAGCCATAAAAATCCCTCCTATTCTTCATCTGCCTCATCATCACTAAAATAAGTACCGTATGCAGGACCACCTTGTACGATAGATGAATGATCATGTATCGGCACTGACATAACATTACAAACACCCCTGCGTGTGCCAGCTCCTATTCTAGCAACAAACCATATTGAATTTTTTTCTGGTTTTTTATGTGTATAAATTACTGCTGGTTCATTTTCTACCGCCGTTATAGTTCCTACCTCTTCATTTTCAAGATAGAAACCATTGGTGAGAGATAAATCTTTTGTTTCATCACCAATAATCAACTCATCCATAAAAGCGAACTCTCCAACACTGGAAAACGCATCCAACTCTGCCAAAATTTTTATTGACATACCTGGTAATAAATAAACATTGGTAGAAGTTATATTTAAAGCCATATATTATTCCTCCATTATGAAGCAGCATCACTAGAAGAAACACCTAATTTTACATCAACTTTTATATCCTCAGATGCAGCTTTTTTAGTCATAGGTGCTGTTATATCTCTAGTCTCGGTGATTTGTGATTTTTTATCAATATCACCTGATGTAATCTCTACTGTAGATAGTTTATTATAAGCAAACTTTCCACTTTTTAATCCCTTTCTTTGAACACCATCTATAGTAACAAATGTTCCTTTAGAAGCTCTACATCTTCTGGTGTATTTTTTTCCCTCTAAATAACCTAAAGGATCTACACCGCTTATACTAAGTAAAACGTAAGAAGGATCATCCATACAAGGACTTATCTTAGCTTGTTTTATAAAACCAGTAAATATCGTAGGTATACCACTAAAACTATCTGTACCAGCCTTTATAGTAACACTATCTCCAGATATATTACCTGAAACTTCTGAATTTGCAACTTTAAGTGATGCATCAAAAGTTGCCGGCCGTCCTCTGTTTTTATTAACATTAAAACGTTGGATAAAAGGCGTTCTACAAGTAAAAGTACTTCCCACACTTATCTCCGCTCTTATTCTTACCATCTGTATAGACATAAAATCCCCCTAAGCCTCAATTGCATTATTATGAATTGTGCAACTCACCCTATCACCAGCTCTTAATATTTGATCACAACAATTTATCGCTAATCTCTCACCATATTGATCCAAACGTACTTTATAATGAATATGGTTTCCTGTATCATCAATTATGACACCCGATCTACTCACATCTTCTGACGATTTAAAATAAGGACCTGTAGCAATTTGTGCCATCTGCCCAACTAATCTCGGGCCTTCATTCACAGATATTGTATATGATTGACTATCTGTATATGAATAATTTATTTGATTTATTATACCTCCATCAGGTCCCAAACCTCCCAATTCAGGTTCACAATCAGGCCCGCATGTATAAACTTTTTCTTGACCATCTCGACCATTCATAAATTCAAATAAAACCCCCGAAAGATTTTCAACCTGTTCTTCATCTAAAAAAGATAAGTTCAAACTCAAACCACTACCACCATTCATTTCATCCATAGCCCTGCCAAGATCGGTCTCTTCAAAATCCTGTGCAGTAGTTGGATCATTATCTTGTATACCTATCGTTTGATCTATTAATCGGCCATTATAACCAATTGGTGCGGGGACATCAGTTATCACCATAGGGGCCAATTGATAATCAAATTCTTCAGCTATTTTCTTAGCCCTATATTCTACATCTCCCCAAGGACCACCACTACCACCATGTGGATCATAAATAATTATAGAGGGTGTTTCTAAATTTAATACTGCCCAAATTTCTTCTACTATAAAAGCCCTTTTATTTGTAAGTGGTAAAACAGTTTTTGTATCTGAATCAATTTGATATCCCCAATCATTAGTATAATTAGAAACTTTAGATAATTTAAATGTACAATCATTCCCAAATTCAAAAGGGTTTCCATATTCACTATTGTCAGCAAATATTATTCGGGGTTCTTTCCATTCACCTACATTTTTATAAGCAACTTGCCAATGAACACCTCTTTCCAATTCAACTATAACTGTATCAGGATAACTAACCGTTACAACTAACTGCATATCACTAGAACTTAAGTCTTTTTTAACGGCAGTCGCATAACTAGTAGGTACTGTTCTATATTCCACATCCTTACCCCTAACATAAACTTTTTCTATTCCTAAAAATTTATCTACTTTAATTCCGCCGGGTGATGTAAATCTAAATTCTTCTGGTATAGTGACAGCCACACCATCATCCCACTGTGCAAGTCCCCCTAAATCACTAGTTAAAGTTTCCCAACAATTAGCATCATCCCAAGTTTGTTTAAATTTAGGTCTTTTGGCTAATGCTTGGCCTATATAAGGACCTGTAGCTGAACCTCTTTCCAAACCTATTTGAACTGGTATATATGCGTTGCTGTTATACCTAACCTCTGTATTTTCAGTTATAAGATTTTCTGGAATATACCTCCATTTTGCATAACCAATAACATTATCAAAAGGTCCTAACTCCACGCCTGGAGTAGCTCCTTGTTCAAATAAATTTTCAAGACCATCTTCATAACCTTCTGTTCCTCTTGTTAAATGTGGATCATTGTAAACTATCGTAGCGTATTGAGAAAAAGCATCTCTATCACACCCTGTACTCATATCACTTGTATCATAAACTCTTTTTTCTACAGGAGTATCACCCCATATAGGTTTCCAATCAAGAATTTTTCTTTCGGGCAAAGGTTTTTTGCCTGTTATCATAACACCATTACATTCCTCTATATAATTAAATGATGCTACCGTATAATAAACATCAGAAATATTAGCACTATAATCACCTATAGCTTTAAAATCTACCTTACCTGTTTCATGATTAAATATAGGTTCATAATATTTATTTTCATTAGCACTAGACTCTAAAAGCGAAAGCTTTACAATTGTTAATGCATCCATATGTTTTATATCTATATCAGGTAAGAAACCACCTGTACCATCACTACACATTCCTGGAAGAAAGTAATTTATAACGTCTTGTGCAAGACTACCTGCAAAATCACATTCTACTTCTACATATGCAGAAGCATCATTAAATTTTGGCCAAAAACCATCTAAATTTGCCGGTGTTGCCATCCTTTAATCCTCCTATAACAATACATTATAAATTTCAGCAATCTTTTTATCGATTTCTGACATCCTATAATTATTTAAATCCTTCTCTCTCTGCACTTCAGATCTTATATTATCTATAGTGGTATCTGAACTTCGTATTTCTAATACTATGTTACTTATACTATCATTAATCATTCCGTTTACTTTATTAAGTATAGATGTTTCACTAACATCCCCCAACATTTCTATTTTACTTTCCATATCTCTATTCAAAGCAATTATTTTATCATTAACATTATTCACAGTCTCTGTTAAAGTAGCAAATTCATCTGCCCCAACAGCTCCACCAGCATTCTCAGTTTGAACAGTAATATTAGAAACCGCTTCTCTTACAGCTTCGGAAATATCACTCACGATAGTGCCAACATCAATCTTCAAAGGTGTATCATCAACTTTAAGTACTACATCATCCACAGAAAATGTTTTATCTTCAACTTGGAATATTTTATCTTCCACTTTCAATTCTACATCTTCAACCTTTAATTCTTTGTCTTCTATAGAAAAGATTTTATCTTCCACAGAAAAGATTTTATCTTCTACTTCAAGAATTTTATCTTCAACTTTCAATTCTATATCTTCAACCTTTAATTCTTTATCTAATAATGCTTTCAATTCTGACGTATCAATTTTAAAAGTTAAATTTTTAAGTGAAGGTAAATCTTCTTCTAATAAATCGGACACCATTCCTCCCTCAGCAAAACCTTTAGGAAATATAACTTCTCCCTTTTGAGCAAAAACTGGTCCAGTCTTATTTACAAAACCACCATGATGCATAACTTTCATTGAATCTACCTGACCGCCAAGTGAGAAAGGCATATCTACTAAAGGTATTTCTTTTTTCCTTGTAGCATAAATCTCTCTCAATCGCTTACATAATAAATCTTTTTCTGTTAAGCCTAATTCTTCTGGACTCCTAGATTTAGCCCACGCATCTTTTAAATCCTTTTGGGTTAAAGTTTTTCCAGACTCCATCCACATATCATATAATTCTTTTTTTGTTAAACCTTTTACACCAAGTTTACGGGTTTCTTGCCATATAAGTATCCAATCTCTTAGATTAGTTAATTTCTTGCCAAAATAACCTTTACCTTCTGCTTCTTTTACATATTCTGGCGGTAAACCTAATTCATATTTATATATATCATCAGCCGTAAAACGCGTTCCTTTTAAAGCTTTACTAGTTTTTGTTTCAAATTGTTGTTGTTTATAACCTGCTATAAGATTTCTATCTAATTGTCTCACTAAAGTAGTTAAAGGTGTTGGTTGTACTTTACCAAACCTATCTCTTAAAGCTCTTATAGCCCCAGTATCATATTCTCTATATTTAGTAAGACTTTCTATATTACTATAATCCCCACCAGTTCTTATTTTGGCCAATAAAGCATTAGTATAAAGAAGTTGTCTCATAATTAAATCACGCTTTTCTTTTAATTCCTCTTTATATAAATCTTTATCTTTACCCTTATAATCTAGACCACGTTTTTTGAAATCTTGTTTAATTAAATCTTCATAATCATCCCATACACTCTTAGCTCTTAAATGCATTTTAACATATGTTTTTTCTTGCGATCTTAAATTTTTAAAGAACGGTGAATCAGGAGTGATAGTTTCTGTATCAACAACTTTTTCCATTAAATCTGTATATTCTTTATATTTCTTTTTATATTCTTCTTTGAAACCTTTTTTATCACTATCTAAAGTTGCGATATTATCTAATAATTTTAAAGCCTGCTGTATATTATTAGCTTCTTCTGAACCGGGTGCTGCTGTAGTTAAATTATCAAGAAGCTGTTGTCTCTTAGTTTTCTGTGCTGCTAAAACTTTAGCATAAGCAGGATCTTTTGCTGCTGCTCCTGATTTTTTAAATGTATAAGGAGTTACTGCCTGCAACATATCTTTAGTTATAAATTTACCAAGAGGATCATATACTGATTGATACTGAATTAAATCTCCTTTCTTACCTGTAAGGCCGGTTCTTACATCACCTTCCTTAGTTCTTGCAAGAAGAGCTGCTCCTTTAGATCTCTCAATCATTTCTTGTTGTTTTAAAAGTTTTGCTTCCTCTTTACCTTCTGCTATAGCTAATTGTGCTTGGAATGGTGCATATCTTTTTCTTATAGGTCCTTTTTTACCAAAACCCGCACTACTAAAAATATGAGGATCTGGACTTTGTATGTTTAAATCAAGCATAGCTTGTTTATAACCATCTTTTCCAAATTGTTTTGTATACTGCACAAACATTTGTTTAAGAACATTGTCAGAATAATAACTCCCTATACTCTTTTCATACTCTTTGGTTGTAAAAGCTTGTTTCATTTTATTTATAGCATTTTCTGCTGTACGTATAGCCCAATCTTCTTTATTCTTTTCCACAAGAGAAGGTATATCAGAGGTATCCAATTCGGATTTTTTCTTTTGCTCTATCATACTTTCAAGTTCTTTTATAGGCACTTCTGTTATTGCACGTGGTAAATCCCACTCTCCAGTAACACCAGCTCCTCTAAATTTACCGCCTCCAGGAGTTAACATTCTCTCAGGCTCGAAACCGAAAAATGACATTATAGAATCAAAGGTTCTTGATAATATATTAGGTTTAAAAATAGAGCCAATTATAGGCAACTCACTTGCTTTAACAGTTAAATCACCTATACTAGAAAGAGCAGCCTCTCCCCAATCACCATATTTTTCTTTTAATTTTTGTGCTTCTTCCGCCTCTGCAAAAAATTCTGGACCAACTTTCTTACCACCAATGCCTCCTGGAATATGTACGTCTTTTGGTTTTGTTTTTGGTTGAGGTGTCCATTCAGGTATATCTTTACCAGAATAATAAGGAGACATCTCCATTTGAGACATTTTTTCTTTAATCTTAGGTACTCTTTTTACCGCTTCTTTTAACTTCCTAGGCTCAGCCATCATTTTTAATGGCTCTATTTTAGAAGTTATAGGTTTAATTTTCTTTAAAGGTTTTTCTACTTTGTGTAATAAATCATAATATTCTTGCTTTGTTTTCTCCATTTCCTCTACAGAATAATCACCCATACCAGCAACAAAATATCTTACTTTTCCTCCCTTTCCAAAAGTAGGTATACTGCCTTTTTCCAAAAGTTCATTTATATTTTTTGTAGCTGAATTTTGTACAGTAGGATCTTTTAAAACAGCTAAAGCTTCTTCTGCTTCCCTAAAAAACTGATTCTTAGTAGCAAGTTCCATATAATCATCCATCTGTTTTTCAGTCATCTCTTTCATGGAACCAAACTCTTTCATTCTTTTAGAAAATTGCGCCTTAGCTTGATCAAAAGCTGTTTTAGCTTCTGGCTTTTTAAACATTACATCAGCCATACCGTAGGCTTTATTTGTTATACCTTTTTGTGATTCATCTATAACTTTAATTATATCATCTGAAGTAGGTGTTTCTCCAACTTTCTTTGGTGTGATGTGTTTTTTAACTTTCTTTACGGTTTTATAAGGGTCATATTCTTGACCTCTTAAAGCAGCCTTAAGCTTAGCAGCTTCTTCTGCATCTTCTATTTTTACCAAATACCTAGCTTCTTTACTGAGACCTTCTAAAGCCTCTTCTTCCGCTGTTTTAGTAGGTTGTTTTGCCCATCTCTTTGCAGCCTTTTTCCAAGCTCTTTTTTCGCCAAATTTTTCAATTAAACCTTTTACACCTGTCTTTCCTTTAACAACCGTTTTAAGTAATTCTTCATAAGTTTGAGGAGCTTTAACTACTTGCTTAGCCACACCTTTAGTTACACCTAATGCTAATTTAGCCCCACCAATACCTATACCTATAAGATCTGTAGGGCTAAACAATACATCTTCTGCGCCCCCTAACTCTTCTTTAATTTGCTGATCAGTCATACCTATAGCTCTAAGTGTTTCAACACCCCCACCTTTCCAAAAACCCGTAGCTTCATCTTCTCCAAAAACTTCTTTTTTTTCTTCCTCTTGTCTTTTTTTCCTCTCTTTAATTTTATCAACAAGCTTTTTTAATAAACCAGAACCTAGTGGTAAATCTTCAGCTTTTCTTTCTAAAAAGTCTTTGATTCTATCAGCTACACTACCACCTTCTCTAAACTTTCTTCCCATCATTTCATGGAGAAAATCTAAACCTCTTGCGTTATATTCACCTTCAGGAGCTATAGATTTTACCAAATCTTTCATTACATCTTCTGTATATTTTTCAGGAACGCCGTGTTTTTTAAGAAAATCACCATACATCTTTGAACGTATTTTAAATGATTCTCCTTTAATATTAGGTTGAGTTAAATAGTAAGCCATAATTTCTTCAGCCTGACCTTTACTACTTCTTCTCCAATTAGGGCTATCTTTCATAGATGGTATACCACTCCATTCCTTCCCAGTTGGTATAGATTTCCTAACAGCTTTAGACATGATGTCTATTATCTCTTTTGAATAAGACATATCATCAAATTTTTTTAAAAGATGTACAAGTTCGTGCGCCCCAACAACATTACCAGTTCTTGGGCTATCAGCCGTCATAGCTATTGTTCCATAATCAGTTCCTTTATAACCTGGTTTTACAGTAGTTCCTATACCTATATTTTTCTTAGATGAAACCATGGCAGCATAATCTTTTAAAGCACCAGTACTCTTTAAATAATCATACAATTCAAATAAACTTGGACTCATCATACCTTTTTGTTTAGGTATAAGCCCACCACCTGCTTCATTCAACAATGCATCTAACATTTTCTTTCTATCTGAAAGTTTTTTGCCTATTTTGGTTTTCTTCATTAATTCTTTAGCTGTCTTTTCTTTTTCTCCTTTTTTCTTTTCCTCTTCCTCTGTAATATAATCATCATATTCAATAGTACCAAAATTAGGATCTATCTTAAATGTTTTAGTCCTACCACCATCACCATACCCAGGAATCATTCCTTTTTTATTCATATATTCTAATGAATCATAACCTAATTTTTGGGCGGAAGACGCTTTTATTACATACTCGCCCGGACTTAACATGGCAGGTACTCTATCTTCTTTTGGCCCGCCTTCCCCAAAAATTCTACCTCCCCTAGCTTTCTTTTCTTCTTCCTCATCCCAAACTGAGCCAACCCATTCTCTTGCACGTTGAGATAAAGGTTTTTTATGTTCAGGTAAAACTGTTCCCACATATTCTCTAGCCCTTTGTACAAAAGGTTTTTTCTTAGGTTCATCCCAAACTGAACCTACATACTCCCGCATTCTTTGATGTCTTGGTTTTTGATAATTAGCAGGAACCTTAGGTATAGCTTCTTCTTTATATTTTTGAACAGATGTTTCGGTTTCATTTTGTTTATCCCAAACTGAACCTACATACTCCCGCATTCTTTGATGTCTTGGTTTTTGATAATTAGCAGGAATTTTTGATTCCGGTATAGCTGCTGTTGCTGTACCTGTTGTTGCGGTAGTAGCTTCTTTCTTTATACCATCTAATTTCTGTGACAACACATCAGTTTGGGTAACCACCTCAGTACTGACTTTTCCTATCTCAGTAGCTAATCTATCTAAACCTGATGTTAAAACACTCACAACTCCGGCCACATCAAGATTCATCCCTATAGAATCCATCTCTTCATTTAATTTAATAGTATTATCTACAACACTTTTTAATTTATCATTAGAAATTTTTAATTGTTCATTAAGATTTAAAGAAGTACTTTCTTTTGAAAGCTCAGAAACACCTTCTCTTATACCACTTTGGTGAATTTGATCGGCCGCTTCTATAACTCTGTCTAATTTATTAGTATGTACTTTGGTTTCATTTAATAATTCTGTTTCTTTATCAGCTTTAGGCACAACTATCTCATAAGATTTACCCATTCCTGCTACAGCTACTGGTCCGCCGGCCTGAGCAAATCCCACTTTACCTTTATTAAGCTTATCCATAAAATCATAACCAACTTTTTGTGCTGCTTTTTTATTAACAACATATTCACCAGCAGCTAGCATATAATGATATTTATCTTCTTCACCACTTCCTGGTATAATTCCACCCATTTGTTTTTTAGCGGGACCACGTTCATAAACACTAGGATCATCTTTAAATAATGCACGTATACCTTCTACTATTTTTCCTAGAAATCCAGTGTGTTTTTGTAATTCTGCAGTTTGTGCTTTAGATTCTGTAGCTAACGTTCCAGATTCAAAATTCTCAGTTAGAGTTTTAATATTATCAGCCATTTTAGTCATAGCTTCGCTGGCTTTTGCACTTGCAGCTTTAGTTACTTCTCTTACACTATCTCTTAATTTATTAAATTCAGTTAATTGCACACCTCTATATTGAGTTGGCCCGGCTGCCATGACTTTAGCTTTTTCTAATTTATATTCTTCAGGCGTAAGTAATTTTTCTTTCCTACCTACCTCTAATAACCCCAAAGCCTCCTCTTGAGATATCATATCAGTAGCTTTAGATAACATATCAGCTAAACTCTCTTGTAATTCATATATCTTTTCCCTCATTTCATCGGAAAGATCAGTTTCAGTTGCTAATATACCTAATCTCTCAATTTGTTTTTCATAAATAGCTGTTTGAGCCAA
>Ga0180432_10008615_pt1 | contig 12638 bp, 13 predicted proteins | sample SS_ome_10_FD_132414 | JGI IMG/M metagenome (GOLD analysis project Ga0180432, IMG submission 132414) | Hypersaline lake sediment archaeal communities from the Salton Sea, California, USA - SS_1_MS_2 metaG | ecosystem: Environmental > Aquatic > Non-marine Saline and Alkaline > Hypersaline >...
AGCTGCAGCAAATACTGGATCTATTGCTCCTTCAATATAGAGCGTTAGATGTAACCAGTAAATTCACCGCAAGGAAGCTTGGCAGGAAGATTGTAACCTTCTTCCAGAATGAAGCATATGCCAAGAAAGCAGGATTGAAATAGCCCTGCAGTGGAAGAGATTGACTAAATGAAAAGCAATTGTCTCTTGTAGCTACCCGTTCCAAATATCACCTAGTCCGTATCACATAACATAATATCTCTTCTTATATAGCCAAGCGGTTGACCTTGGTTATGTAAGCTGTTTCGTGACATGGATTAACAACCAAGTATCAATAAGGCTAGACCCGCTACTGCCATGCGGGAAGGGGTAGGTCTGCCCTGACGAAATGCACGATTTGCGTGATACCAAAGTACTATTCTATATCACCTAAGGTATCACAAACGCTCCTTATATCACCCATTTGCCATCTTGTATCACCTGCGCACACGAAATATCACCCTAGAATATCACCTTCCCACCCAAGTGTTACTCTCCAATGAAGCCACTCAGAATATTCCAACCCTCCCACCAGTACCAAACCCCTCTTGATTAAACAGAATTCCACCTGATCAAATCTAAAGCTGCTCAAAGCCCATTCCAGATACCTACCTCAAGTTGATCACATTTCCGTTCCTCATGTTTTTTTGCTGAGAAATATAAATAACCCACCAGACGTAACGACTGATCCTGAGAAATAAAAATACACCCGACCCAATCACACCATCGAACTGCTATCTGAATAAGTAGCGATCAATCCTGAAGAATCGAATCAACTGACAACCATATTCTCTTTATCTAGGAAAGGGGTTAGCCATGCCTTCATACGTTGGCTATGCCAGAACCAGTACGCAAGATCAATCCATCAGTTGCCATGATCAAAAGGAACGCATTGAGAAGTATGCACAGTCACTAGGATGGAGTTACAGCCAAACCCTTGTGGATGAAGGAGTCAGTTCCAGAACAGCAATGAGGAAACGACCTGCAGGGAAGAAGCTGTTTGAAGCAATCGCTCAAGGAGAAGTCACAGGAATAATCATTCTGAAATTAGATCGTGCGTGGCGTTCTGTGATAGAGGCGTTAACAGAGATGAATTCTTTAGAAAAGATGGGGGTTGAGTTGGTTGTATTGGACATGGGTGGATCATCATTCAATACCAATAGCTCAACTGGCAAACTCCTGATATCCATTATCTCATGCCTTGCCCAATGGGAGCGTGACGTTATCAGTGAAAGAACATCCAGTGCTCTGCAGTACCTGAAGTCGCAGGGGAGAAGAGTGAGTGGCAAGATTCCTTATGGGTACGATCTTTCAGACGATGGAAAGCATGTTACACCTAATCCTCTAGAGCAGGAAGCTATCGAATTGATGGTTTCGCTACGTGCTAAAGGACACAGTTACCAGAGAATAGTCTTGAATCTGGTGAGGAGGGGATATCAGCCGAAGTATTCACTGAGTTGGTCAAGTATGACAGTTCGGAACATCGTGCTTCGGTATAAGAACCAATAAACAGGTACAAGTCATACCATGAATCGAAAGAAACTGGTCACCCCTGTTACAGTTGCTTTCTGACCCACTTGACAATCCCGTTCACTCTCTTTTTGAGCTTGTTTGCCTGAGATATGGTGATTACCTTCTCTGGAGTTCTTATCGCACCTGTATTGGGATTCTCTGCGGGGTATAGCAAGCTGTTCCGCATACCGTTGAGGCTGATTGCTAACGCAACCACTGGCTTCTGCGCATTCAGTCTCTTCGCTGCGGTAGTGAAGTGCCGTATCTTCTTGACGTGTGACACATTAGGCCCAACGGGCAGTTTGAAGTGCTTGCTCAATGCACAGCCTGTTGATTCAAAGGCGTGGTATGCCATGAAGGCAGCCTTCTCCTGTATCCCGTCAGCAATTAACGCTTCACTAGCGTCAATGGCTCTCTCAGCGACTCTCTGGTACGCCTCTTTCTGCGTCATAAAGCAGAACACCTCTCTCTTGAAGTCCATTGGTCAGGACGGAAGGCAATTGATCCATATCCTCAGCACAGCGATAGCGCAATGGGGTTATTAGTGGGAATATGTCAGTGGCAAGATAGAAATCGGCTAGGACCCCCTCAAGAAGCTCCAGCGCTCCGTAGCTTGTGCGGTTCGTGCTGAATGAGTAGAATGGCAAGGTTGCAACCCTTCGCATTGGCGGTTTGTTCGGAAACAGGGAAACAAGTGCCATAACTTGTCGTTTGCTCTCAAGCTGCAGCAGGTGTTGCGAAAAGCCATAGAAACAATCTGACAGTGCTGGGAAGCTGTCAAAGGGAAGCTGCTCCATGTTTGTAAATCTTATGTGCCTTTGCAGCATTCTGTTTCTCCCACGTCTTCTGGTGTATCATACACACTTCACCCTCACTGACGGAGAAGTGAGAGCCATCAGGAAGTACCGCAGTGAAGATATTGGGGACTGGTTACACCATGCTTCAGCCGTAAAGGAAGGTTTGGAGTTCGAAGGAAGCATGTAGGGCTGATATCGCAGGACTGTGCTTAGAACGAACGCAAACAGATAGTCTGAGAGCATCGGATGCCACCTGAAGCTCTGTTCTTTCATGACGATATTGGAAACAAACGTTACCACCTCTATTGCTTCGGGAACCACATATGGTGTTGGCAAGAGATAGGGTGCATATGTTCTGTTTGCCAAGACCTCAACAGTCTGGAACACCTCTTCTTCGTTATCAGGGGAGAACTCAAGTGCTTCCGTTCTAAGGAAACATGAATTGCTGAGTATTCCTTCACAGTAGTCATATGCCTCATACCATGCTCTCTTATCTTCTTCTTCTGCAGAGACGTATGGTACAGCATGTAGCTTTGTATTGACTGTTGATCGGAGGATATCCGCAGCATCACATGCTACGCTCAGTTCATGCCACACCTTGTTACCTGAGGAGCGGTACAACGATACCACATCCACAAGCATCTTAGAGATCCCATAGAAATTCGCCAATTCTACTGAGATATCTCTGCAATATGCCATAACATCCCTAATCTTGATTGAGATCATCTCTTGAAAGGGCCATTTTTCTCCTAAGAGCACCTCATAGAAAGATGCGAACAGATTGACAGTGCCTCCCCTCTTGGGGGGGTGGATATTGATTTCGAAGTCAACAAGTTGATCAGGATCGTGAGGAATAGAGGAAAGCCCATGCTGAATTCTACTCGTCTTCAATTCCTCAACAGTAATGGCCTGTTTCGTTGCTAGATAGGCCTTCGCAAGGTTCAGAAAACAATAGTAGTAGAGAAGACCACCTGATCGCCAATTAGCACTATGGGCATCTTGGAAATAGGTCTTTGCTTGGTCTATCCAAGGAGCAATCAGCTTGGCATCGGCTGTCCCCTCTGGACAGTTGAGATGTCGAAGCATAACCAATTCTTGCCACAGCATCACTTCCGGTGGGCAGGTTGAGTCTATCTGACTGTATTGGCGATCACCAATGGGTGCTCTCTTCCACTGCAGCATGGCTCTTCTGCTCCTTGGCTAATGCACTACTGCCTGACAAAGGCACTAGCTTACAATTCTATTCATGTATGGAGTAATCGCAAGAATCAACAGCGGGGAAGAACCTGCTGGATAAGCAATATATCTTCTTTATCTAGCCAATGAGCCTTCACTCTCCACGGCACTTGCTGACTGTTATCGCTGCTGATATAGTAGAGTCATGACCCATATTCCTAGACCAACCCCATCTCACCCAATAGATCTACCCAAGGAACCGAAGAAGCTTCGTGAGCGCATCAGACGATATGAGTCATCCCTCATGAAAGACATAGATCAACATGGTCAGATCAATGATGGGTATGGCAAACGTTTCCTCCTTGGCCCTATGTATATGCTCATGGATGATCTTGAAGGAGCATTGCAGCATTTCGAATGGTATGAGGAGCAACTTGGCATTGAAGGAGAATGCTTTCAACTGATGTGCTGGACGCTAGCCATGCTGAGGTCTGGCAATGAAGATGAAGCCAAGGATCTGCTCCGAAAGACAATGCTGACGAATCTCTACCAAATCCCACGACTATTGGGTATACCGATCATACCCCACCCAATCTGGCACAGCAGCAACAAACAGGAGCTAGACCATCTAGAATATGTGCCATCGGAACTGTATGACCTATGGACCGATGATGAGTTGAAATGGGCAGAGGATATGTGGGAATCAGAGGGTATTAAGGCAATAAGGGATGAATGTATTGAGATCCAGAGGCAGTTGATTGATCTACCACCTTCCCCTGAAAGAACCGCTGCAGTTGACAGGCTTTCTGAGCTATATGATTGTCCTCTGTAGTTTGGTTAGCACTCCCGATAATAGTCGTTCATATTCTCCCGTTAATGCCTTGTTAAAGAATCGCATGATTGTTGAGCACGATTATTTCTTGTCATACACCACCTGAAGAATAGAATGCTCCTTGTCGGAGGAACACAGATGGCAGAAACCAAGAAGATCAAAGCCGTATGCCCTGATTGTGGCGCAAGGATGGGGGCAAAACCTGAGCATTTCCAGAGTCCTATCACCTGTCCCAAATGCAAGAATGATGTGATGCTCCGAAAGGACACCACCGAAAGCGCTGAAGCTGAATCTGCCGATCAGAAGAAGAAGGCACGAAAGGCAACAGAGGAGACTCCTGATAGGAGACCTGAGGAAGATTCCAGACGGACTCCCAGTTCTCTGAAGTGGGTTGCCATTTCTACTATCTGTATCGCAGTCTTGGGTGTAGTTGGTTCTACAGCATACTACTATGGAAAGAATACAGACAGTGTGGATAAGGGTACAGACGATGTGGGCAAGGATAGCTATCATGAAGTCGATGCCACACAACCTTCAAAGAAGGAGCAAATGGAAGCGCTTGCCAAGGAGTCGCTTGAGAAACTGATGAAAGCGTGGAAAATCAATGAGCAAATGCAGATCGAACATTACTTAGGCCCGCTCCCCTTTCCCTTAGGAACAATCAAGTCACTCTCTAATGGCAAGACCGTTAAGCTCTGGAGGACACCGCACTCTATTGTTGACCATGAGCTTATAGGGATTAAACATGTCAACGCCTATCGAAAGGATTATCGAACCAAGGCATACAAGAATCGGTATTTTCATACTGCTATGCTCTATGTGCTCTGTTCCTATGAAACAAAAGGAGGTTCTCTGCAGAAGCGAAAAGAAACCATTAGCTTCTCTAAGTGCCTTGATGGCAAGTATAGCAATCCTGCCGATTATGAGTTGACTCCACTATCGGAACAAGATCTATCAAACTTGAAATGCACTCCATATGAGGAGTAGCTCTGTTCGATAGGGCAGAAGGAAGCTATCATACCATCAGCTAGCATCCTCTCCTGATGCCACAACTCCAGCTACCAAATACGTCCCTGTGTCCACATTAGTTTTCATGACTGAGAGATTAATGTACGCAGTGGAGGATGGTGCGATATCGCTTGCATCATCGCACTTTGGCATAATATAATCATAACGTTGTCGGGAACCCTAACAAAATACGGAGAGATATCATGAGAGCAATCTGTATAGCTATCCTCTTACTACTAGTAGGGGCTGGTATTGCACATGCTAGGGAAGGAAGTGAATTCAATGAAATCCGTCTGAACAATGGCAAGGTGCTCAAGAACGCTTTCATACCCACGATAACTGATATCCAAACTGCCAAGGAGAAAGGCTACATAGTTGGCATGTGGGAAGACGGGGGTGGGCAACTCAAGCTCAATGATTTGCCAAAGACCGTCCTGAAGACACTTGGGTTCGAAATCGCCGACAAGAATGCCACAGATGTGCAACCACAAGTATCGTCCCCTGACAGCAAGAGGTCTGCGGCAATACAGAAAGCAGAAGAGTTAGGTGCTGTTAGATTCAGGAACAGTTACTACCTGCTGATACCTGAACTGAAAACTTGGGATCAGGCTAGTGCCAAGTGCAAAAAGCTTGGGGGGCATCTTGTGACAGTCTCTGATGCTGCTGAGAACGACTTCGTTGCCACCTTAGCCTCCAAGTACGGGCGTATTCCTCACTACGAAGTCTTCTTAGGTGCTACTGACCGACAAGTAGAGGGGAAGTGGGAGTGGATCACAGGCGAACCCTTCAAGTATACAAAATGGCTTGAGGGAGAACCAAGCAACCAGACTGGAAGGGAAGACGTAATTGGTCTTGTTCCTAGTCGTGGTGGTCGATGGAATGATGGTGGGGGCAAACACTTCTTCATGTGTGAGTGGGATGTTGAAGAGCAGGACATTGAGAGTCCATCCGCAAGCGGCCTATCAGGCAAAACATCTGATGAAAGGACCGCAACAAGAGAAGAACGCAAAGAGAATCCCACAGTACCGCCAGTGGAGCAGAAGACTGGGGAAGCCATAGGTGATACTGTTGTAACCCACGACACCTTCGTTCATCCCAATACTGATGATTTCGACATGAAGTCAGCCAAGCTTTTCAAGAATGCTGTCGTCAAGAAGCTTCAGGACAGCGCTGGCTACTGCAAGATACATTATCAAAGCACTCATGCTTCTATCATCGGTTACATACTGAAGATGGATACGAAGCCACTAGAGCAGGAGACCAGCGTTAAGGAAGTCCTCACTTCAAATCAGAAAGCGAAGGTCTATACAAGGTTCAAATCAACTGCCTTCACCTGTGACAAGCAGACGTTCAGACCGTGTGGAAGCTTCAAAGTGAAGCACTTGGAGCTTCAGAAGGGCGAAGAGGGTGACAGGTATACACTAGTGAGATTCGCAACTAACCTAGTTGATATCAGAGGCATGGTGTCGAATACGCTCCTGATGAAGCAGGAGGAAATCGCTGCAATAAATGAGATGAAGGAAAGAGCACGGCTTGCCAAGGAAGCAGAGAAGAGGCGTAAGGCTGAGGCACAGCTTAGAGCAATCAACAGGGAATACGCAGAGAACAAGAAGAAACGACAACGAACCCAGATGGAAGAGTCCCAACTGAAAGATCTTCTAACTATTTACAAACAGAATGAGTTTGCTGGAGACAAGGAATGGAAGGGAAAACGCTTCAATTTTGTGGGGCTGGTGGAGAAGGTAGCTAAAGACCATTCAACGGGGCTTCCATACATCGAACTTCGGTATGCCACTCTCAAGAGGTACATTGACAAAAAGCTGTATCTGAAAGGCTACAACGACTGCTGGGTCTGGGAGGTTAGAAAGAGCAGCAATTATGCTAGATGCCTTCTCCCTGAGAAGTTTGCCTACTCAATTGGTGATCTTCGTCCAAGCCATGTCGTTCAGCTTGCAGCCAAATGCAAAGGGGTGCAATATGGTGTGGTGCAGCTAGAAGCAACTACCGGAATTCTTGCCAATTATGGCCCGATTAACAAGCTGGAAGACTAACTCCTCCACACAGAGGTTTGACCTGATCTGAGGAGAATGAGCATGGGAAGCACTGACAGGACCAAAGTCCAATGTCCTGAATGCAGTTCAACGATGAATGCTAAACCTTCTGTCCTTCAGCGACAAGTGACCTGCCCAAAATGCAAGAACAAGGTTCAGTTGCAGCCTATCGCCACTCTTAAGAAGAAGAGCAGTGCTGCAGCTACTGTGTTTGTGGTTGCCTGTATTGCAGTACCCATAGGGCTGTTGGGATACGTTGGCTGGTCGCTCCATGAGAGGGCTGAGATCAAAGCGGAGAAGGAGCTTGAGGAGAAACTAGAGAAGGAGAAGCAGTCCTTCTTGAGGACCGTGAACAAGAAGTGGAAGAAGGCGAAGAAGATCGACAAGCTGGGTGAACGGCAGGAAGCTCTGGCTCAACTGCTGCAAGAGATCGACAACGGACCAGCTTCACCCTCCAATCACGATGAGATGATAGAGTATGCTGATGCGCTTGAGTCAGAGATACAACGTGTTGCTGAAGCTGCACAGAAGAAAGAGGAAGAATCTAAACGCAAAGCAATGCTTCAAGCCCTCAAACGTGCTGCAGAGGAGGAGCTAGAACGCAGAGAAAAGGAGGAGGTGAAGCGTTTTGAGGATATCAAGAAATGCGTATTAGACATGCGAAGAGCCTTGAAATACGGCAACAGATACAAGGCGGAGAATATCAAACCCATTGAACGCAAGGATCTGCTCTCTCTGTTCGAAGACAACCTACTCAAGGCTGAGAAAGAGTATCAAGGAAAGACGGTCATTACTATGGGGATGGTCGAAAAAGTCTCAAAGGACGTCAAAGATAGACCATACATTCAGCTTGTTTCTGCCTACAAGTACGGCAATTCAAAATGCAGAGTCTATGTTAACATCGATCAGCAAGAAATGCTGTATGACTTGCAGAGCGGACGAATTCTGCATCTGACAGCAAGAGTTAATTATAAATCTCCATACCTAAGACTGACTAATGCCGAAATCCTTGCTATCGGTAGCATTCCACAGATATATCTCAAGGCACGAAGTGACAAGACAAAAGCTGAGTATATGTACACTGTCCGTAGCACAGGAACGCTCATTATGGACAAATGGTGTGAGGATATCTTAGAGGAGGTCTTGAGGCTCTACTTCTGGTCAGGCTGTGAGACAGGTAAGGGAATGACTCTTATCAATGGCCTAGATATCTTCAACGTCTGGCAACACCCCAAACTGAAGGGGCTGTATCGCTAGAGCACCAGACACCATTCCCCACAGATCCTACCGCAACGTTAACCCAAGCGGAGCAACATTCGGCAGAACAAGCTACCTTTGTCTCTGATACTCATTACTGCACTTATCAAAGGAGAATGCCATGCTATGCAATGCATGTTACCAAGACGTTGATGAACTGATCTACTGCTCTCACTGCTCCAAAGAAATCTGCAGAGAATGCGCAAAGAACCATGAGAATGGCTTGTTGTGTGAAGAGTGTGAGGAGAATCAGGATATGGATGATTTGGGGGTGGCGGATATTATCAGCGATGGTGAATTGGATGGGGAGTTCTTCTAGCCTGTCGGCATCGACAGGTTCTCTACAACTATCTTCTCTTCTGGCTCTTGATCATGAGCTTGAGTAGTTCCCTATCAGACATCTTGTTAAGTTGTTCAGGGGTGTAGCTCTGGAGGAGATCCGCCGCTGTTTCTAGGGCATGTGCATCCAGTTCTCTTTCTGTCATGGTATCCTTCAGACGTGGGGTAGAAGACGAATGCTGTCGTCCCTCAATCTCATCCACCATCTTTTCATATTTCTTTGAGTAGTATTTCTTCCTGTCATAGGGGATGTCACCTCCGTATGTCTTGAGCCGACCAGAATCCTTAGCCTCTTCTTCGGACCTCACAGACCGATCAGTCTGTATTTGCATCCACTCCTGAGCAAAGAATGCGAATATCCTTCCCTGCTTGATCATGACCTGCCTTGAGGATAAGATCTCATTCCCACCATCGTACAGCCGAAGTAGCTTGACTCTTCTCTTGAACTGACCGCTACCACTGCCTTGCACTTCAAAGTAGATAGCTTCTCTGCCCTTCTTCCACGCCATATTGCTTCCATACATACCCACGGTGTAACCAGCAGGACGGAGGATACTATGTAACTCACCGGCAGTTGGGTTCGATGAAGGGGTTCCGCTAGAGGGAGTATCACCCAAGTCGGGCAAAGTCACCTCTTCTGTGTCTCTGACTTCACCGTGATATGACAGTGATGGAGTAGTGGCCTGTGCTGTCTGCTTGGAGGGAACAATCCTGTCATGCCTTCTGGTCCGCAACGCACCGTCCTTGTCTAGCACCGCCATTGGGACACCAATGAACATAGCTAGCAGACAAACTGCAAGAAGCACCGTGGTCACTTTCCCATCCGCAGTTTGCAGATGAGCTTTGAGCGCATTAGTAACAGCTCCCGTGGGGGATCTACGTTTCATGCGATACTTATCAGTCTGCGTGGGGAGAGAGTCCAGAGGCATACCGGACACATCTGAGGTGTTACTGTAGGAAGTTACCTCAAACGGTATGTAACCGTGGGATCGGACAGCCAAAATGGCAGCATCCTGATCTGCAGCATCCACAAGAACGTGCAGATCCTGCTCTTGCTCATCCTGAGTTGTTACTAGGTACTTCATGTGACGCACTCACCCCCTGAGCCAAACACATCAGCAGAACTGAATGAGGTCTAGATCCTACTGCCAAACACCTTCTTCATCTTCAGCAGGTTCTCAATACCCCATTCCCTGATCTCCTGCAATTCCTCACTGCTATCGTCGATGGAACCAGAACGGTATATGGCAATACGACAAGCTCTGCGGTCGTCAAGACGTTCCCACTCCAAAGCTTCACCATATTCACTTTCAATCGCAGTCCTGTCACTGAATAGAGCGTCGAAAAGCGCTTTGTTGTCTTCAAGATCTCCGTTGTCGATGTATAGTTCGGACCTGACCTTGCTGCCATGCGTGAAGCTGTGGGAGTACTGAAACCTCCGGTTGCCAGAAGAGAAGGAATACCAGTTCTGAGGTTGTCCCTTCTTCGCACTGGTGAACTTGTGGACTTCCCTTAGCTCATCCAGAAGTCCTTGGAAATACTCTCTGTAACGTTCCGCCTTCTCAGAGGTCGCTGTGCTTGACTGCTTCTTTCTTGATTTCTGCCATTCATTTGGTGAAACCACCACTTTGAACTGCAAAGCAGGTCGTGATTCTCCAATCTTCAGTATCTCAACAACCACACCGAAGATCTCTGTATTAGAGTCTGTTCGTTGATTCAGCCAGTCCAGTGCTTGACGATGCTCCTCCCTGATCTCTGTAGATATCCAGATGAGCAGATCCGCATCATAGCCACTGGCGTAGGTGAGCAATTTTCCAAGATGATCGTGGTCAGTGGTTGCAAGCTGGTTTTCTATGATGACTGTAGCGTTACGGCTGAGATCTTTGGCAAGGAGGTCCAGTGAGAAACCACCAACATCGGCCTCTTGTTCAGTGAACTCCAGTTCAAGGCCAAGGGCTTCGCCTAGTTCAGAGATATTCTCAGCTAACCACGGAGTGAAATCGTGGGCTTCATGCTTCCATATGGTTCTTGGGTCTACTTTTTCGATCTTGTCAAACATCATGCATCCTCACCATTCTTAAATACGAACTGTCGATGGTATGATAGGTACTTCTGTTGTTCTGTAGTGAATTCGCCCACAGACGACTCACTATTGATGCCCCAATGCTCTAGAATGCTGGTTGAAAGAGAAGGACTCAGCAGCATATTCCCATCGTCCTCAAAGCTGATATATCCTTTATCGAACAGGTGATCTACATGCGGGGCAAGAAGAAGACCATTTTCACCATCCAGCCTTTCTTTATTGGTGCATTTCGCCCAAGGTTTGATGTGACTGGCTATGAGATGCTGTTTTGCACTGACACCCGTAATACGACACATGTCTTCTATATCTTCTAGGCGTTTGCGGAAGAGTGATTGCCCACGTCGTGACTTGCAGAGTTGCTCCTTCTCTGTTTCCGTTATGGTTGTGTCGGAACGAATCTTCTTCTCTTCTTCCTCCGCTTCCTTCTCTGCAGTGTCATCTTCCTTCTCTGCTTCAGAAGCGTGGAAGGTTACATCATATGTGTCACCGGCGGTTCGCTTGAAGACCATGATTGGGGTGACAGTACCAAGTTCTTCTGAACTGGATAGGGAAGCATATATCTCTGGGAATAGTCCTTTCAGTACAGCCTCAAAGTCAGACTGCCAGAGGATCTGTGTTCTAGGGTTGGGCTGATTGTCCATCTTGATATGGGCAGGGAATGACTTACTGCTCCATGTTAGAATGACATCCTTGCGCTCTCCTTTTGCCAGATCTGAGCAGTTGAAGAATGATCGGATGCCTATGGGAATACCACTGCCGTGATGATGGAATACCGACTTGTCGGTTATCTTCTCTGCTTCGTTATCGTTCAGAATGACCCAAGAGTGATTGGCTACAGGTTCAGAATTTTCCTCAGCACCGAACTCATCAATCGCTGCCACAAGCTCAGGGTATAGTGTCCATGTCCGCAACTCCTCATCCCATGTAGCAAGGACAGACCACCAGTGAGTATCTTCTTCGGTCTGTGAAGGTGGGATAACATCAAGGTAATCAGCCACCTTATGCGCTGCAGATCCGAAAGCCATATTTGCTTCAGAATGAGTACTAAGCCCAAGGCTATCAGCGACCATCCCTGAAGTAGCCGTGTGATTGGGGCTGTCATATACAGCAAGAATGGCATCCCGCTGTCTGTTGGTTAGACCAGCATTCATCAGGGCATCGGAATACTGTTCTTTGGTTGCTAGCATCTCTACCTCAACGACCTATAGATCAGAGTATTTCCTGTTTGATCCCTTACTTTCATCAACAGGATACTTCGTCGCATTCTTCTGGATGAAGCTAGACCATCTGTCCTGAGTGAAAACCTATTCCAAGCAACTCTACCTATTTCTCTTTGTCACCCTTACGGCTAAGATACAAGTTGAGCACCCCATCTCTATTGGCGGGACTACACCAATACTTATCGGTTGTCTGTTTAACACCATCACTCAACACTGATACTGAAGAATCGCTTCGGTTTCCTTCAATCCTACAGAGCGACAGAATATCTATGACCTTCTTCTTCCCTGACACTTGACCTTTGACAGACAACTCAGCCAATCCAGCATGAGGTCCAGCCCTCTGTA
>Ga0180432_10008616_pt1 | contig 12637 bp, 12 predicted proteins | sample SS_ome_10_FD_132414 | JGI IMG/M metagenome (GOLD analysis project Ga0180432, IMG submission 132414) | Hypersaline lake sediment archaeal communities from the Salton Sea, California, USA - SS_1_MS_2 metaG | ecosystem: Environmental > Aquatic > Non-marine Saline and Alkaline > Hypersaline >...
AATAAAGCCAATAATCCTTTCTTCAGAAATCAGTTTTTTTAATAAATCTGCCTCACGATAAAACCTATTAAGTCTATCCTTGTAAGAAATCTTTTGAGGATCAAAAAATTTCAATATCACTTCGTTTTTACAATCAATATCATATGCTACAAAAACGATGGAAAAATAGCCATCCCCCCCATTAATATTAATCGCACGAATATTTTTAAAGCGATTATGTATCATTTCTTCACTTTCTATCAATTTTATATAATTTCTTCTTTCCAAACTAGCCGTCAATTTTACGCCCCTTGCTAACTTTCGTCTATAAAAATACTATTTTATTTACAGAAAAACTCTTTTATCATTTCATCTTACAATATGAATATATAGTAAAAATACACAATGGTCAACATAATTTACCATATAATTCATCTTCCATAGACATCTGTTTATATGCCTTTTGTATTCTAAATATTTCAATGTAAAAACTGCCCCGGTGGGACATCCCTCCGGGGCAGTAAAATTTCAAATTGTTTTTTAGGGATAAGCTGATCAATCATCCACTTCTTCAACGGCTCCATCCTCCGGTTCCACGCCGATGGTCACCTCGAAGGCGCCGGTGTTGTCATGGAAGCAGTCCTCGCAGTCGTTGAAGCCGATGAAGAGCGTTCCGCTTTTCGCCGCCAGGAACGACAGCCCCCGGCCCACGTCCATCACCTGGGCTTCCTGGTCCTCGCCGTCGCCGGCGATCTTCGCCACGAACGCCCGAAAGCCCTTGGCCACAGCACCCTCCGCCATCACGTCATCCGGGTCAATATAGGGGGGGCATCCCTCTTCCCCAATGCAGGGGGGCAGGATGTCGCTTGCCAGGGCCTGGATGGTCACCAGGTCCCCCTCCTCCACCTCCAGGCCGGTGTCCAGCCAGGGGGTGGAGATCATATAGATGATCATCATCGGCTCGCCGTCCGTCGTTCCCCCCACCGCCACGTTGCCGATGATCTCTCCCTCAATGGCGTCTTCTTCCTGTCCCAATCCTTGGGCCGGGAAGAGAACCAGGGCCACGATCGCAACTATGATAGAGAAAAGCACATGGTGGGTTGTCCGTTCGGAAAGGGCCTGTCGCCGTATCATGATCACTCTCCTGAAAAAATGAATATGCATGGGTGGGGGCGCGTTTTCCGCACTCACCGACACCTATCATACCACAAACTGGATTGTGTCAAAATGAAAATCGCCCCGTCGGGAAACCGGCTCCCGGTGGGGCGATGGTACAGATAATGGATATGTGACATCAGAGGCACGGGCACCCGAACACCACGGCGGATACATCCACGCATGAGACCCCTCCCGGCCGGGGGCCGGGAAGGTGCGCGGTGCATTTCGCCTTGATGGGAGCGCTTTAGCCTGTGGCGCGTCGGTCCGCTACGTGACCGCCGAGAGCCTGCCCGCGGTCTTTTCCGTGCCGACCAGATCCCGCACGATCCGGTTCTTTTCATCCACCAGGACGTGCCGGGGGACGTATTTGCGGGCGGCCTCGTCCTCCATCATGGAGAATCCGACGATGATCACCTGGTCGCCCTCGGTCATCAGCCGGGCGGCGGCGCCGTTGAGGCAGATCACACCGGAGTCGGCATCGCCCTCGATCACGTAGGTCTGAAGCCTGTTGCCATTGGTGATGTTATAGACCCACACCTCTTCGTAGGGTATCAGGTCCGCGGCGTCCATGAGGGTCCTGTCGATGGTGATGCTCCCCTCGTATTCGATGTTCGCCTCCGTAACGGTGGCCCGATGGATTTTCGATTTGCAGATTGATCTTAGCATTTTTCAAATTCCTCACCAAGCACGGTGTTGTCGATGAGTCTCGTTTCTCCCATGTGTACGGCCAGGGCCAGAAGCCCCTTGTCCCACACGACGCCCACCTGGTCCACAATGGTTTCCGGGTCGACGATCTTGACGTATTCGATGTGGGCGACGTCCTCGTTCATGATCATGCCCACGGCCTTGTCGGTCAGGGCACCCACCCGCCGCTCGCCGTTTTCAAACAGCTCCCGGGTGGCCAGGATCGCCTTGTAGAGACAGAGGGCCGCCTTTCGCTGCTTCGCCTTCAGGTACTGGTTCCGGGAGCTCATGGCCAGGCCGTCAGCCTCCCGAACGATGGGCATGCCGATGATCCCCACGTCCATGTTCAGATCCTTGACCATCCGCTCGATAACCTTGAGCTGCTGGTAGTCCTTGCGGCCGAAGATGGCGATGTGGGGCAGAACGCAGTTGAAGAGCTTCGCGCAGACCGTGGCCACTCCTTTGAAGTGGTCCGGCCGGTTCTTGCCGCACAGGTTCTCGGAGACCTTCTCCACGGTCACGTAGGTATGGTACGGGTCCGGGTACATCTCCTCCACCTTGGGCGCAAAGACCACGTTCACGCCGTTTTGCTCCATGATCTTCAGGTCCCGATCCAGGTCCCGGGGATACCGCTCGTAGTCCTCGCTGGGACCGAACTGGGTGGGGTTGACGAATATCGACGACACCAGCACGTCGCCCCGGCGCCGCCCCTCCTTCAGGAGGGATACGTGTCCGTCATGGAGGTATCCCATCGTCGGGACGAAGGCGATCACCTTCCCCTCCACCCGCAGGTCCTGGGAATAGGCCTGCATGTCCTTGATTTTCTCGACAATTTCCATATACACCTCGTCCGGTTTCCGGGTGTCCGGTAAAACAGCGTTACCGCCCGAGCATCGATATGATCAGGCTATCGTATATATTTTCTTTCTGTTCTTCCTATCCTTCCGATGTTCACGGCATCCGCCCGCCGCCATCGGCTCTCATTTACTATTTATACCAGTACTCCTCCGAAGGGAAGGTTTTGTCCTTCACCTCGGAGATGTAGGCGCCCACCGCCTTACGCGCCGCCTCCTGGAGGTTGGCATATTCCTTGACGAACTTGGGACGCTTGCCGAAGACCAGGCCCAGGATGTCGTGCATGACCAGCACCTGGCCGTCGCACTGGAGCCCGGCGCCGATGCCGATGGTGGGGATGGAGATCGATTTCGTGATCTCCTCGGCCAGTCCCGGCGGGATCGCCTCCAGCACTAGGGAAAAGGCCCCGGCGTCCTCCACCGCCTTGGCGTCGTCCAGGAGCTTCCGCCTGCTTATGTCGTCCCGCCCCTGCACCTTGAAGCCCCCCATGCGGTGCACCGACTGGGGCGTCAGGCCGATGTGCGCCATCACCGGGATGTCCATCGAGGTGATGGCCTCGATACGGTCTTTCACGTTCACCCCCCCCTCCAGCTTCACCGCCTCTGCGTATCCCTCCTTGATGAAGCGGCAGGCATTCTTCAAGGTTTCTTCCACGGACACGTGATAGCTCATAAACGGCATATCCCCCACCACCAGCGCCCGGGGCTTCGCCCGGCTGACGGCGCGAGTGTGGTAGATCATCTCGTCCATGGTGATGGGCAGCGTCGATTCGTGTCCGGCGAACACGTTGGCGGCGCTGTCTCCCACGAGGATGACATCGATTCCCGCTTCGGAAAAGATCCGGGCGAAGGGGTAGTCGTAGGCGGTGATCATGGTGATCTTCTCGCCTTCTTCCTTCATCCCGCGCAAAGTCAGGATCGTTACTTTTGCATCGCTCATTTGAAGTCTTCCCTTTCTTCCTAATAAATAGAAAAGCCCTTCGTGCTTGGATCACGAAGGGCTGTCAAGGGCGAAAAAGAGTGCGGGAAGATACATGGCGGGCGGACGCTTCCTAAAAAAAGGAAGATGTTCCGACCTGGTCACGGCATGAAACCGCTGCCGCCGGGGGCTTCCTGACAGTAGTCTTTCGACCTTCCATCGGAGCGTTCGGTCGTCCCAACCGGGGGACGAGGGCGATTCCCTGTCGATCTCGAGTGTCTGTATCCCGTCTGTTCTTTCCCGTCCCGGTCCCGCCGCCGTTATGGCGGCCCGGATCCAAGCGGTACGAAGTACTGGGTACCCGATTTGAATTCCCGAATCTCCCGGATGAGCTGGTCCAGGTCCTCCCGGTGGGTCACAAAATCGATTTCCGAGGTGTTGATCACCAGGAGCGGGGTCTCGGCATAATGGAAGAAGAACTCATTATACAGAGACACCAGGTCAACCAGGTAGTCGGCGTCCAGGGATTTCTCGTAGGTGATATTCCTGGTCTTGATCCTTTTCAGCAGCACCTCGATCTCGGCCTGGAGATAGATAACCAGGTCGGGACGGGGGATGTGCGGATCGAGGACGCCGAAGACCGTATCATAGAGCATCAGCTCGTGTTCGTCCAGGGTGAGTCGTGCGAAGATGCGATCCTTGGCGAACAGGTAATCGCTGATGGTGGTCTTCTGAAAAAGGTCCGCCTGGCCCAGGTCCAGCTGCTGTTGATATCTCGACAACAGGAAGAAGAGCTGAGTCTTGAAGGCGTTCCTCTCTCGATCCCGGTAAAACTCGGGGAGAAACGGGTTGTCGTCTACATTCTCAAAGAGCGTCCTGGCGTTGAATTCTTTCGCAAGCAGGGTCGCCAGGGAGGACTTCCCCACACCGATGGGGCCTTCAATAACGATATATCTGGCCTTCTGCATATCCGTGAGGTGAAGGATTCCCGAGCGTCCCGTACACAAACTAATATATTATATCACACAATGTGACGTTTTTCTATACCATATGCATATAATCCTGTCCAGCATTTTTCAGAAAAAATATACTTTTTTCACGCATTGGTTCGGTCGACGCGCCCGCCGGCCCGTATCATGGGAGGATACGCCCCCGATCAATGGAAGAGCCACGCGGCCCGGGGCGACACATACATCGGGAGCCGCCCGGCGTCTGCATCCGTCGCGTCCTCGGGGATCTTCATCAAAACCACATGAGTGATCCGCTCGATCAACGATCCCCGGGCGCCCCCCTCCCCCAGGATCAGGTCCGACACCGCCACCCGGCCGATCTCCACCAGGTATTTCCGCCCCAGGTCTTTCGTGCGATAGGCCCAGATGTCGTGGATGATGTAATACCCGCCGTCGTACGATCCCAGGTAGATCATCACGTGTCCCGGCAGGCGGAGAATCGTCGTCCCGGGGGGCGCGGTATCGAGGACGGCGTATTTATCCTCGATGTCCGTGTCGGCGTCGAACTCCCCCAGGACCGTCCCCACCTTCGATTGGGAGGTGGAGTTTCTGGGCAGGACGAAGCCGAACACGCCGAAGACGTCCCGGACGAAGGCCGAGCAGTCCCAGTGGCCCCACATGCCGCCCCAGCCGTAGCGTTCATCCAGCATGGAGAAGGCAACAGTGATGACGTTCCTCTGGGTGTAGGGGAGATATCCGACGTGGATGCACTCGTCCTTTCCGATGAATCCAGGGGCGAAGGCCAGGGAGCCGTCGGCCTTTCGCACCGGCACCCGCACCTTCCAGGCGCCATCGGTTTCGGAGATCAACGACACCCGGGACCCCAGGCGCAGGCCGCCCAGGTAGGCCCCGGCATCACCCCCGGGCCGGGAGACATCGCGTGCGGAGACGGTTACCATCGGCCCCGTGACCACGACGAAGGAGTCACCGGTTGCATAATCCAGCACCTCATCCCGGTTCTTCCCGATGCCGATGTCGTCGCTGGCGACCCAGCCCGACACGTAAGGGGACACGATGAACGACCAGCTCCCGTCTCTGCTCGTCCAGATCACCGCCACCGGCGTTCCCCAGGAGAGCCGGCTCATCTGGAAATAGTCGAACTGGTAGTCGTTTTCCTCCTCCAGGGCCAGCTCCTTCGTGGGGAGCACCCGGACATCGGTCTCCCGCACCGTCATGCCCCAGGCCACCGTCACCGTCTCGGGGATATCGTCCAGTGCCGTGAGCTCCTTCATCCCGGCGAAAAATTCGGGCGTCAGGGGGAAGTTGTCGTGGCCGATGAATCCGCCGTTTTCCGCCCACTCGAAAAGAGGGGCGATCATCTCCCGTACATCATCTTTGTTTTTTGTTTCGGGAAGGGCAAAGACATCGGTGAGATAGACGCCCAAATCCAGGGCGCGCCGGTTGAACGCCTCTATCTCGGACGCGGTCATCAAGACGACATCCGGGTCGGTCGTCCGCTCTATCCAGAATTCCGGCGTTTCCAGCCTCTCGGTCACCGTCGGCAGGGGGATCACCGCCGGCATCCAAACCTCTGTCCGAAACCCGGCGCATCCCGAGAGCATCAGAAGCGCACACCCAATCACCACAGCATTTCGTTTCATGTCGTTCCTCCACCTGGCACGAGGGAAATGGATACGCCCGAAGCATCCACACCCCAAAAACACGTTTTTTTGACGGCATTCGGGTGTTAAAAACAAGTCACTCAATATACATGCCTGATTATTTATTCCAAAACAATTTTCATTTTCTCTTGACGTGTAGGATTTCAGCATGCTATTTTGACACATTGTATGCGTTATGTAAATACTCATCATTCGCGCCTATGACAGAAAAGAAAAAAAGTGACGCCACCAAGAAGCTCGAGGAAACACTCCTCTACCGCCCGAAACCGGTATGGGATAAAATCGATGAAAACCAGCGAAAGGAGCTCTTCAGTCTCGCGGACGATTACCGGACCTTTCTCGGAGCCGCAAAGACGGAGCGTCTGGCGGTCCGGGATATCATCCGACGGGCCCGAGAGCATGGATTCGTCGATGCCGCCTCCGGAGAAAAAACGGCGAAAAAGCTCTTCATGGTGGGTGGAAACAAGGCCGCGGCCCTGGCGGTCATCGGGAAGAAAAAGCCGGCGGACGGCATCTCGCTCATCGTATCTCACATCGACTCTCCCCGACTCGATCTGAAACAGCGCCCCCTCTACGAAGACATCGAGCTGGCGCTCCTCAAAACCCACTACTACGGCGGCATTAAAAAGTACAACTGGGTGTCCCGACCCCTGGCCCTACACGGCGTCGTGATCACCGCGAGCGGGGCGGAGGTGGAAATCTCCATCGGCGAGGACCCGGGCGACCCGGTCTTCACGGTGTCGGACCTCCTCATCCACCTGGCGGGCAAGGCCCAGATGGACAAGAAAATCCAGGATGCCATCCCGGCGGAAAAGCTCAATATTCTGTGCGGCAGCATCCCGTTTGAAGACGCCGAGATCACCGAAAGGGTCAAGCTGGCGGTGCTGTCGAGGCTTCACGATACCTACGGCATCATCGAGGAGGATCTCATCAGCGCGGAGCTGGAGGCGGTCCCGGCGGGGATGCCCCGGGACGTGGGGTTCGACCGTTCGATGATCGGGGGATACGGCCAGGACGACCGCATCAGCGCCTTTACGAGCCTCCGGGCCGCCCTGGACGCAAAAAACCCGGCCCGCTCGTTCGTGGTCCTCTTCATGGACAAGGAGGAGATCGGCTCCGAGGGCGTGACCGGCGCCCGGGGGAATCTCATCGAAGAGGTGATATCCGAGCTCCTTGACAGGACCGAGGACAGCAGAACGGTTGACGACATGCTCCGGGCCTTTTCCCGGTCGGTCTGCCTCTCGGCGGACGTCAACGGCGCCCTGGACCCGGACTATCAGGAGGTGCACGAGGCGAAAAACGCCGCCCGCCTGGGATACGGCATCTGCGTGACGAAGTTCACCGGCTCCCGGGGCAAGGCCATGGCGTCGGACGCATCGGCGGAGCTGGTGGGGAGGGTGCGAAAGCTCTTTAACGACAACAACGTCATCTGGCAGCACGGCGAGCTGGGGAAGGTCGACGAGGGGGGCGGCGGCACCATCGCCAAGGACATCGCCGAGCGGGGGATCGAGGTCATCGACTGCGGTCCGGTCCTCCTGGACATGCACTCCCCCTTCGAGATTTCCAGCAAGGCGGACCTCTACATGGCGTACAGGGGCTTTCGGGTCTTCCTGGAGAAGGGGGCGTAAGAATCGAGGGACGGGGGGCGAGTATCGAGGGGAGCGATCACTGGTGGAGGTGATCGACGGGGAGAGAGGGGATTGGGCGGTGTAAGCGCCGCGGCTTTCTAATCACCGAACTCCCGGATGTCGATCGTGCCGTATACCCGGGATTGTCGGGAGTACGGCGGGCGACGCCGGCGATATAATAAGTATATAGAATAGTCTTGTGTCCTTAAAGAGGATCACCCCGCATATATGTCTCTTCGAACAAAAAGATGCGGCCGAACAAACGGGCGAGGCCGGTTTTGCACCTTCATACGGCTCGTCGGCTGGTGTGTGCTTTTGGTCATACTGCTTTCCGGGGCGGCGATCGCCCAGGATATGCCGAAAGAAACCGTCACGGTCGGCATCAGGGATGACTTTCTCCCCTTTTCAGACATGCAGGCCATCAACGGGGAAGAGATCTATACCGGATACGATGTGGAAATCATCCGGGCCGTGGCCCGGGATATGGACGTCGACCTGGTTTTCACCACCGCTCCCCCCGTCACCCTGATACCGATGACCGCCGAGGGGCTGGTCGACCTGGCCCCGGGCATGGCGCATCGCCGGGGATGGGAGCTGGCGGTGGACTTCTCCGAGACCTATTTTCTCTCCGGCGCCCGGATCCTGGTGACCAGGAGATCGGGCATTACGCGACTTACTCATCTCAAACATAAACCGATCGCCGTCATCGACGATTCGATGGTCGGCGGATTCACCCCGGATGACGTCATCGCGGTGTTGCCCGAGGCCGATGTGACGATTGCGGACGATCTCCCGGCGGCCATGGAGCTTCTGGAGAGTCGGGAGGTGGTGGGGGTGGTCGCCGACCTGCGCACGCTCATGGGAGAGCTGTATGCCGATGAAGAGAAGGGTCGGTACCGGATCGTTACAGAACCGATCACCACGACGCCGGTGGGCATCATGCTTCCCCCGAATAACGATCGTCTTCGGGAGCGGGTCAACTTCGCGCTGATGGATATCTTCGAGACCGGCGTCTATCAAAATATAACTGAAACGTGGCTGATTGGGCCGTTTCCCGACGCAGTCGGCCTCGAATTCGTCATGGAACTCTGGCCGGAGTAACCGACAGATGCACACAATAAACAAAATCCTTGTGGCTCTGGATGGATCCGATGTCTCCATGAAGGCCTTCAGTTGGGCCAGCGACCTGGCATGTGTGTTCGATGCCGAGCTGATCGTCCTCAGCGTTTCCGATAAGAGAAGCACGCCGGGAGAGGAGGATTCGCCCGCCTACATGACCGACCGGAAGGCGAAAAACCTCATCGAGGACTACGCGGAAAAATATCAGGAGCTTTTCAAGTCGATCACCAACAAATGTGACGAGGCGAAGGTGTCGGTCACCACGGTGACGCTGCACGGCCTCCCGTCCGAGGAGATCGTGCAGTTGGCCACCGACGAGGATGCGGATCTGATCGTTATGGGGGCCCACGGCAAAAAGGAGGAATTCTACCACGAGTTCACCTCCACCTCGGAGCGGGTTTTAAAAAAATCTCCCTGCCCGGTGCTGATGATCGTACCGGAAAGGAAGCGGGAGAAGACCAAACCGGGAGAGCCGAAACAGAAGAAATACACGCCGATTCTCCACAGCACATAACCTGTGTTGTGCGTCCCTTCCGGGCGCCTGAGAAGCGGCATACGAAGCGAATATCGCAACAAGGGAGCATCGATGGCCCGATGATTATCTTTAAAAACGTCGAAAAATACTACGGCACCTTTCACGCCCTCAAAAACATCAACCTGCATATCCGTCCCGGTGAGGTCGTGGTTATCTGCGGACCATCCGGTTCGGGAAAATCGACACTGATTCGATGCATCAACGAGCTGGAACTGATTAACAGCGGCGAGTTGGTCGTCGACGGTCAGAACCTTGCCGATCCGAGAACGAACATAAACGACCTCAGGGCGGAGATCGGCATGGTCTTCCAGCAGTTCAACCTGTATCCCCACATGACCGTCCTCAAGAACATCATCCTGGCTCCCACGAAGGTAAAAAATGTGTCCAAGGAGGAGGCGACGAAGCTGGCCCTGGAGCTCCTGGAAAAGGTACGCATCAAGGATCAGGCGTATAAATATCCTTCTGAGCTTTCCGGCGGCCAGCAGCAGCGGGTGGCCATCGCCCGGGGTCTCGCAATGCAGCCCAGGATCATGCTCTTCGACGAGCCGACCTCGGCCCTGGATCCGGAGATGATCAGCGAGGTGCTCAGCGTCATGAAGGACCTGGCCAGGGAGGGGATGACGATGGCCGTGGTTACCCACGAGATGGGCTTCGCCCGGGAGGTGGCGCACCGGGTCATCTTCATGGACGAGGGAAGGATCGTCGAAGAGGGGACGCCGGAGCACTTTTTTACAAATCCCCGGGACGAGCGGACGAAGGCGTTTCTCAACGAGATCCTGTAGGCGGGATTTTTCCCATGCATATACTGTGTGCTCTCATATAACTCATACACCAGTAAGGAGGAATGTATGAAAAAACTGCTGACCGTTTTGTTTGCCATGACGCTGATCATGGCCCTGGCCGCGGGCGTCGCCACGGCCCAGGAAAAGTCCACCCTTGAAATCGTTCAGGAGCGTGGCACACTGATCGCCGGCGTCAAGGACTCCGTGGTTCCCTTCGGTTTCGTCGATGAAGCCGCCCGGGACCTGGTCGGTTTCGACGTGGACATCTGCCGCTACATCGCCGATGAGCTGGGCGTGGACCTGGAGCTGAAGCCGGTGACGTCCTCAAATCGTATCCCGATGCTCACCGACGGACAGGTGGACATCCTCGCCGCCACCATGACTCACAAGATGGAGCGTGATGAAGTCATCGATTTCTCCATTACCTACTTCATGGACGGTCAGAAGCTCCTGACCGCCGTGGGCAGCGGCATCACCAGCTACGAAGACCTGGCCGGCAAGAAAGTCGGATCGGTCAAGGGCTCCACCAGCGAGAAGAACATCCTCGACGTCCAGCCGGACTGCGAGGTGGTCTCCTTCGAGGGATATCCCGAGTCCTTCCTGGCCCTCAAGCAGGGCAAGGTCGTGGCTATGACCACCGACTCGGTAATCCTGGTGGGCCTCAAGGGAAGCGATCCGGAGCCGGAAAATTGGGAGATCGTCGGAGAAGCCTTCTCCATCGAACCCTACGGACTGGGACTCCCGGAGAACGATTCCGAATGGCGTGATTTCGTCAACTTCACCCTGATCAAGATGTGGAATTCCGGTGATTGGCTGGAAATCTATAATACCTGGCTCGGCCCTGATACCAATTACTACATGCCCCTCACCTGGGATATGGAAATCTGGCCCTAAACCACGATGTGACATGAAAGCGGGAGGGGGTATCCCCTCCTCCCGCTGCTTTTCATTATGAACGAAAAACTACAAGACCTGAAAATAAAAGCATTGCAATTCGCAGAGCGATACAAGTATATCGTTTATCCGCTCTATTATATCGCAATTATTTTCCTGCTTTATATTCTCATATACCAGGTCCTTATCCTCAGGGTCTTCAATGTAGAAATACAGTACGACCTTGATTATTCCGTGTTTCTCAGGGAGAGGACCGAGGGTATCACCTACCTGGAGCTGCTCCTCACCGGGGTCTGGACGACGATCAAGATCTCGTTCTTTTCCATTATCATCGCCATGGCCATCGGAACGGTGCTTGCGGTATTCAGGCTTTCCCGGGTGGTGATTCTCGACGTGTTCGCCAAGGCGTACATCGAGCTGTTCCGAAACACGCCGCTTCTGGTTCAGATATTCCTCTGGTATTACGCCTCGGACGTGTTTCTTCCCGGTTTCTTCACCGACTGGTTTTACCAGCAGACGAATATCGAGTTCGCCTACGGCATGGCGGCCCTAGCCACCTACACCGGCGCCTTCATCGCCGAGGAAATCCGGGCGGGCATCCAGTCCATCCCGAAACAGCAGATGGAGGCGTCCCGATCCGGCGGCCTGACCTTTATCCAGGCCATGCGGTATGTCATCCTGCCCCAGGCGTTCAGGATCGTCATTCCGCCCCTCATCAACCAGTCCCTGAACCTGACGAAAAACTCGTCCCTCGTCATGGCCATCGGTGTTCTGGAGCTCATGGCCAGCTCCCGGTTCATCTTCGACGAGACGTTCCGGGTCTTCGAGGCGCTGTCGGTGGCCACGCTGATCTACATGGCCATGTCTCTGTTGATCTCTCTGGCCATCAACATGTATAACAAGTATTTTTTGAGATACATAACGTACTGACGAACAGATATGTCTCACGCACGAACAAAACGATTGACCAAGATAGTCCTGACCTCTGCGTCCATTGCGATCGTGGTCATCATGGTGATCCTGGAGCTGGCGTTCTCCTCCATCTCCGGCCTCATCCGCAGCATTATCGGCGGCATCACGTCATTCCAGTTTGATATCATCACCAAGTATTTTGTCTACTTCATGCTGGGCCGAAAGGGAGAGCCGGGGGGGCTGGTGCTGACGTTCATCCTGGCGGCGGGGAGCCTGGGCATCGCATTCGCCACCGGCCTGGTCTTCGGCCTGATGCGCCACAGCAAGCGCTGGTGGCTCCACTACCCGGCCATCGTCTACATCGAGCTGGTCCGGGGCATGCCGCTGATCCTCGTCATCTTCTGGTTCGTCTTCCTGCCGCCGGCCATGTCCGACAGCCTCAAGTCCATCAACCGGATGTACTTCGCATTCCTGGCGTTCATCTGCTTCACCGGCGCGTACATCGCGGAGATCGTTCGGGCGGGAATCCTCTCCATCGGCA
>Ga0180432_10008619_pt1 | contig 12636 bp, 13 predicted proteins | sample SS_ome_10_FD_132414 | JGI IMG/M metagenome (GOLD analysis project Ga0180432, IMG submission 132414) | Hypersaline lake sediment archaeal communities from the Salton Sea, California, USA - SS_1_MS_2 metaG | ecosystem: Environmental > Aquatic > Non-marine Saline and Alkaline > Hypersaline >...
ATGTTGTCGAGTTGTCTCAGAAGATAGAGATCATCGACAATTTCCGACATGTGTCTAAAGGGCTGGATAAGGTACAACAACACAAAGCTGCTTTCCTGCTAAGTTACTCTGATTTATCGCTAGGTTGGAAAGCTGCTGGTCTGTTTGCCAAAGCACATCAGAAATTACCAGTTTACCTGACTGCAGATGATCATTGGATCTGGCGGGCTTATCTTATTCATTGCAATCCTAATCTCTATTTTGATCGGCATGTAGCAGAAGCTCTGGCTTTAAATGACCCGGATATGAAACATGAACGGGCGACGTTACAAGCTTACCTACTGTCGGAGGACGCAGAGATAGAAGATATTTCACATCTCACTGCTCTCGATGTGGATACGATTAAGGCTTATGAGAAATTGTTCTACAATATCCGCGATAGATATACTGATTACCTTTTCTTGGCAAGAGCTGTCTACCCTCACGGGCGTGTAGAAGAGCTATACGATCAGTACCTACACAACACTACTTTTGGAGACTTGATTAGACGCACAGGATACAATTGTGGTAAAGACTATGTATCTTTCATGGCTGGTCTTCGGAGCACGTTGGTACAAGAGATGACTGCTGGAGATATGGCTGTGCGGCTTGAAAGAGTGATCATGGCTAACGGTTTCATCTTAGCTACTTCTGGACTATTAAACCAACGACAAGAAGCGGCGGGAGTGCAAAGCGCGAAAAGCCTTATAGCTGCAGCCAAGGCTGGAGGTACAGAAAACCAAGAACAGTCTGGATTCGACGATATCACCGTATCATCTGCGTTACGTGGAGAACTTACAAGAGTAGGTCGTGCTAATTTGAGATCGCAGGCCGAAGCTGCAGAAAGATTAGACCGCGCGGCTGCCATAGATGTAGAATCATCTCTGATCGAAACGGCCTTGTAATACCAAACGAAGGACTTATTATTAATAGATACTTTGTACCTTCGAGCTAAACACATGAAAAGAGAAGAAATTATCAGCTTTATTGAGAAGATACGACCAGCGATTAAAGAAGCTGGTGCGCCCGAGGAAGTCCTTCTCAAAGAAGCGACTAAAGCTAACCTTGCACCTGCTCAGCTGGAAAGTACTGCTCAACTTTTAAACACGGCACAGCAACTCCATTTCATGGATAAAAGTGCAAATCGTGGAGATACCTTTAGACTGATTGATGTGCCGCAGCTGGTTTCTGATTACGTACAACACAAAACTCCAACAAAAGAAGCATCTAAATCTAAACCATCTGCTAGAACTTTCGAAAAGGCGGCTACAGTCACGCCCCCAACAGTGGAGCGCTTTGTTGATAACAACAGAGTGATCACTACAGATACGAGTTTAGAACGTCCACTGACAGGGAAGCGTATTCCGAACATCAATCAGATGGCTCTTAAGGATGCTGGAGCGCGGGATGGTTACATGTCTCTAGGAGAACAGGCAGAACCATTACCTGTACCGGAGCGTTTCCGTTATAAGCAAGCTCGTCGCGAACAAAATGCCATCGCACATGAAGCAGTTATGTTGGATCAGATGATCGATGACTGTAAAGAAGATCTCCGTAAAGCGGCAGAGGATATCATGTATCGCATACGCACAGAACCTGAATTTGAATGGAACAAGGTTAAAAGCGATGGACTTGTGATTAGTAAGGAGGCTACAGAAAAAGCATCGCCAGTGCTGGAGAACTACTTTAGCAAATTCACAGGACACTTCAAAGTGGCATATTCCACCGAGCCCGCGCCCCAACCCGGCTTGCTTGTAGAAGACCGCTTCAATATGATTCCTACGCTGGAAAAGATAGCTGCACTGATTAATGGGCTTGAAGACATCACGCGCTATCAAGCTCATATCAAGGAATCAATGATGTTTCCAAAGAGTAAAACTGAGAACGAAAGCGAGACAGATTCCAGCCGAGATAATAAGGGGGGGAGGGAGCCTGAGAAAGGGAAGACCGAAAACAAAGAGGAACGAGACACCTACGTCCAAGCGCCATCGACGCAGGGTCCGCTTTCATGGATGGAAGATGTATTGATGCCGCCCCAGCAAGCAAAAAGTCCAAAAGAAAGGCACGATGATCTCGCGAAAGGAGTGAATGATATTTCGCATACTATAGCTGATGGGCTGGATAAAATGGTTCCTCGTCCCATGGATATCCCGAACGAGGGGTTAAAGATTTTGAGAGAAATTTCTCCGGGGAAGAATAAGGGACAGAAGACAATTGATGACGCGATGCTCGACACTAAGACAGTGACGACTTTGGAGCGTCTAATGCTAACGGATCCCATCATTCGGGAGGCCGATCCTGACATGGTGAAGACACTCTTTAATACCCTGCAAAACGCTAACCCTGAGTTTACACGAGACTCTAATCTACTTCGTTTCGCGTTGCGCGAAGCTCTACAATACGAATCAGTACCAACACATACATACCGGGATCTTGTAGAGATCGAGGAGCGTAAGAGTAAAGCTCGCGACAGCCAGAAACGTTTGGAGGACAACCGTTACACAGTAAGGAAAGATTAAATGGAAACTATTGCTACTATCCGTCTTGTAAATAACGCTTACCACGTTGAAGTGAATTTGGCGGACGAGGGCCTTACGCCTGTCGAAAAGGAAGTCATCGCGCAATATGGCGAACCCGTAATTGCAGCTGGGGGGACTTTCAATGATGGTGTGAGTTTGTCTTACGACTTGAACGCAAACGACAGGAAGTTCCCTTCCCAATTCCCAGTGAAGGCAATCTTCAGTCGTGCAGATTACCCGTCCGACGCAAACGCCCGCGCCGTTCTATTCAGGGATCAAATACGATCGCGTATCGACACGGCTATTACAGCTCTTAGAAACAATAGTGCTGGCACTGTCGGCAAGGACATAGATAACGAAGATACAACACCTGTATAAAATGCCTTTACCAGATTTCAACATGCCGGACATACCAACTCCTGATGTTATGGGGGCGCTTAAAAACGTAGTGGAAACTAATCCACGACTTTTAAGATCCCTGCTTGCAGGATTAGGTACTGCCGCTGTAGGCGGTGGGTTGACTGCCATGAGCAGTAAGGATGATGAAGATCCAGAAGAGCGTCGAAATCGAATTATCCGAAACGCCCTTCTGACAGGAGGCGCGGGCGCTGCAGCTTACGGGATGGGCGACTACGGATTGGGCCAGTTTAGGACCGCTGACCCCGGAGGCAACGACCCTGTGCTGTCAGGACTTCAAAAAGCTCTGATGGGGGTCGGTGGTACTGCGGGACTTGTGGCTTCGCGTCAAGCTAACAGGTCTGCTATGTCTAGAGATCGTGGTTTTATGCTAGACCAGATGCGGAATAAACTCGAAGGTAAAACTGTTAAGGTGGACGGAAAGAAAACTACAGTTAAACCGAAGGGTGTTAAGGGTAGGATGGCAGCGCGGTTGGAGGGACTGAATCCCGAAAAAATAGATTCTCTGAGAAAAGACAGAAATCTATGGTCGAAGTTATTTGGTCAAAATCACACTGAAGCAATTCTTCGTGATACTGTTCGAGAAGGTTCGGGTCCAAGCTCTAAGTCCGGGATCGGGAACATATTCGAAGAAGTGGCTGATAGTGCGGGTCTGAGCAAGGAAGATCTTCGCCGCGGTGGATATATTCGTCCTTGGAATTCTCAAGGAGCTGACAGAGGGAAGGATGGCGCGCGTGCTCTAGGGGAATGGTTTAGGAGGGGAGCAGACAGAACCATAGGAGGTAATACTGGAGCTAGGCTACGTACCGCAAGAAACGTAGGGCTTGGCGTAGGTATACCTGCTCTTGCGTTACAGCTCATGCAATCAAATCCTGACATGTCGGAAAACACTATTGCTAGGTTAAGAGAAACAGACTTCGGAGTTTAATGAATAAAGTACACTATGACGGAGACCATGAAGAGATCTTCCAAATGATGGGAGGTCAGATGTGGTCTTTGTACGACGACAAGTATCACATCAAAAGTGCCGCGTCAGATATCTTTTCCAAAGAAGCACTGAGGCAGTATGCTCCAGATAAGGATCACTTCATGATCCACCTTGTAGGTATGGGGGATTATGAAACTTTCGGACCGAACAAAAATGCAGATGCATTCAGGGCCGAAGGACTTAAAAAATACGCGCACACTTTCGTAACGGATGGTTGTTTCTTTCGCGAACACAGAAATAGAAACAAGGAAAAAGAAGGTATAGGATCAATCAAGGCCGCCGCCTACCACCCGGAAATGCACCGCGTTGAGTGCATAATTCACGGGCATCGTAAGAAGGCGGAAGAAGAGTATGAGATGGCTAAGCAGGGTAAAGCTCTGTCCTTCTCAATGTCTTGTCGTGTTCCGTACGATGAGTGTAACGCATGCGGAAATAAAGCCAAATCTCCGAAAGAATACTGCGAGCATATGAAGTATGCTAGGTTGCAGTATATACCCGAATTTAAAAAGTACGCATTCGTACACAACGATCATCCTACGTTCTTCGACATGAGTAGGGTTCGCAAGCCTGCAGACCGTATTGCTCATTACCTAGACTATGCTTTCCCAGACGAAGAACATCGCAAGGCAGCTGCTGAACAGGCAGGTGTTATTTTGGGTTGCGAGTGGGCTGAGTACGAGGGCGTATGTATACCGGAGAAACCAATTGAACTCTCAGGGGCCAAGCTTGCCATGTTGGATAAACTGGCGTCTGCCGAAAGGTACTACGAAGATACCTTGATCACGTGTGGGTATGAGATGAGCGAGAAACGAGCTTTTACTCACAATATTGTTCCTCAAGCTTTTCAAGGCGAGTTAGAGGAGGAGGAATTAGAATCATTTAGAAAGGCCCAGCCGGGAAGTCTATTTCATGGTTTGAGTAAGCGAGCTTGCTTGCTACCTTTCGTGTCTTTCGCAGCTTACGCTACAGGTCAGTCTGTAAAAGAGGCTAGTGAAGATCCAACTGTGCAAGCAGCTAAAAAGCATTTACCTACAATCTTCAGAACAATCAAAGAAGCCGGTTGTTGCTGTGGTTTGGGTGGTATTGAAAAGCTGTTTAATAGTGTCGGACATAATACTCAATCCATGGATCAAGGCGTCGATGATGAGGTGCAGAGATTCATGGATAAAGTAACTCAGAGGTTCTCTATCGGCACCGAACCTGTGAAGCGTAGGGTATTACATATAACAATAACAAAAAGCGGTGCTGAAAAACAACTTGTATTAACACCAAACAATACGGATAATTCAAAAGCAGATTTAGAAAAGGCGGAGGCATTATCAAATCTCTACGCCATTTATAAAATTGCAGCTTTAGTAGACATGGAGGATTTACACGGTTATCATATAGATGAACCTCAAATCCTGCTTGCTCAAGGGCAGAACGTAGTTTTTTAAATTGACTCTAGTTTTTTTCTAAAGCACAGTTCAAGTAACAATACGACCTCAATAAAATAAAGATGGAAACTTTGCAAAGTTATCAAGACATTCTTGCTCGCGTAGATGCATTCAACACGCAGGTAAAAGAAGCAAAAGCCAAAGAAGCTGGAGCTACGTCGGTCCCTGAAGAAGATCCACGTGACAAAGGTGAAAAAGGCGTACCCGTTCTCGACGAGACGGATGACACTAACAAAACTCGTAACGACAAGTCACACGAAGACAAGCAATTGGAGGACGAGTCCACACATCCGGTAAGTACTGGTAAGAATGTGCCTAGTACGCAAGATGGTAATGCCAAAGAAGATGCTTTCACTTCTCCAACTACACCACTTTCAAAAATTGCTGAGGTAAGCGAGCAAGTACAAGCTGTTACAGAGCGTATTCGTAATTTCTCCGGAGGTACTGCGCAAAGCGCACCTAAAGAAGCAAGTACAGGGAAAGCACCAAAGCAGGGAGAAGAGGTCGATCCTAAGGAAGCTAATACTGAACTTGCCGGAGATTACTCTGATGAGTTTCTTCGTAAACTAGCTTTTGCAGTCGTAGAAACAGAAGGCGGACTTCAGGCCGTAGAGCCTGTTTTACTTAAGTACGCTGGCGCAGAAGAAGCGCGCGAACTTATGCATAAGGCTGCTACAGAATACGATCAGCTTGTTCAACTGTCTGAAGAACTTCAGCAATACGAAATGGAAAAAGCCGCATACGAACAAGAAATCATCTACGCAGCTGACGAGATGTTGAAGAGTGCTTCCGAAGAGGAGCGCGAAGTAATCATCAAGATCGCAGAGGCTCACGATAGAAATACTCAGGAATACGGCGAGTACGATATCCTGAAAGCGGCTTACATGGGCGGAGCGGGAGACGCGGCTGCCATGATGGATGCCGAAGCGGCTGCGCCTGAGGGTGAAGAAGCCGGTCTTCCCGGAGCTGCTCAGGGCGAGCCTTCCATCGAAGAGATCGTACAACTTCTCGACATGATGGTGCAGTCTGGCGAGATCGACGAAGAAACTGCGTCGCAAGTAGTTGCCGAACTCGCCGGTGGAGGCGGTGAAGAAGAGGCTATGATGGGCGGTGGAGATGAAGAAGCTGCTATGGCCGCTGCCATGGGTGGTGGTGAAATGCCGGAAGAAGGTATGGTAGCCGAAGCTTCAGAGCAAATGGACGCTAACGCACTCTGCGCCAAACTGATTAAGTAACTATCAATATGAGTCAAACTAGTGAACCTGTAGAAGCTGCAGCAGATGCCCTGCTGATTGCAGAGAATACTCTTTCCATTGCTCGCGAAGCCGAGAATGAGAAAGCAGCTGCTCTTGATGAAGCAAAGAAAGCTAAAGAGGAACTAGTGGACCTCCAAAAAGTTGCTTCAGTGCATGAGCAGGCCCTGAAAAACATCACGGATTGTCTTCGCGATGCCGGGTGGCTTGACGAGGACAACTACGAAAAGTTTGCCAGTGAAATCCTTGATTCCCCGGATTTTGCGGCGGCTACCGTAAAAAGAATTTTAACATTTTCGGCCTCCCCTTATGAAGAGGGGCAGGGTATACCGAAAGGTGCATCCGAAGACGACGAACCATCTGATCCTGCTGCCGCTCTTAGAGCGGCAGAAGAAGCGGCATGGAAAAAAGTCGCAACGGAAGGTGCATAAACTAAACCAAAAACAGAAGTATAAATCATGCCAAGGTCTGATTACATTCGCCGTGCTAAACCACGGGTTGAAGTGCTGCGCGGCTGGGATCCAAACGAGCCCACAGTATTCATGCAGACCGCACGTGCCTCTGAGACTATCCTCTCTGGTCAACTGGTACACCTCGCTTGGGACGCTACGGATAGCGTTTACGAGTGGGTGCTGGGTGGACTTGCGAATAAGGTTCCTTATATCGCTATCCAAGACGATCAGGACGAAGATGTTCTCGAATGTGGCAAAATGACTGGGCTCTCATGCGCTGGTCAGTTCGAAATCGAGACGGCCTACTTTGACGACGAATCCTATGCAGTGGACACACCGCTGGGTTGGGATGCGGGTACAAGCGGAAACGTTTGTATTGCGACAAGTGGGGAAGACATCATAGGATGGGTGACACGGAACAATGGCCGTAAGTCTTTGAATAAGGTCAACTCTAACGTACCTTCGGGTAGTGAGGTTATCTCGTTCCAGACTGCATGGCAGGCTGTTGCCGCACTTCCTTCTTAACCTGATCTAGAAAGGTAAATATCACATGAGTGACATTCAACCAAACATCGAACTCGACAACGACGAGGTGCTTACACAGCGTCTTTTGAGTGCAGTCCAAGAGGCCGGAGACGGGCATTGTAAAAATGCTTCTGAGGCAGGTACGGCGATGATTCGTCGTAGACTCCGTGAAAACGGATTCACACGCCTGATCCTTCCGTTCCAGCAAATTTCAGATTCCGATCTGACTTACTTGCCGGATACTGAACTCCCTGCGATCATCGAAGAAATGGAACCAGATTCACTGGGTGCGAAAGCAATTCCATTCAACGATACGCCGGATACGTCATTCTACCGTGGTGACAAATTTGCAGTGTATTTCTGCAAAATCACTACACCAGAATTCACCAAAAACGTGGACGAGCTTCGTACATACAAGAACGACCTACGGCAGGTTGTGACTGACAACTCTCTGAAGGACATTCAGACTGAGGAAGACAGCCGCACCATCACTGAGGTGGACCGTGTCGTTGGTTCTACAGCCAACACCGCATCCCCTGTAACTGGTATCGTTCAGCACTACCAAATCACAGGTGGTATCACCCGCTCGAACTATAAGGAGATCTTGAATCACCTTGAAGATCGCGAGCTTAACAATGGTGTATTCCTGATGAACCGTCACACTGCCAAGGAATTCCTTGAGTGGGACCGTACGGAAATCGGTGGGGACCTCGCAGAAAAACTTCTTCGTGAAGGGGTTTCTGGATTCGACGAGGCGAAGATCTTCAATGTCCGTCACATCTTTACGATGAAGCGTGACCTTGTTGCTGACAACGTCGTCTACGAATTCGCCGAGCCTTCTTTCCTTGGACGTGCATACGTTCTCGAAGACGTAACAATGTACGTCGAGAAGAAGCGTGACATCCTGAGATTCTCTGCACAAGAGAAGATCGGTATCACATTTGCGAACACAGCATCTCTTGGTAAGACTACATTCGCGTAAGCTTAGGTAGTATAAACTCTTACAATTTAGGGGGCGGGTAGCAATACCCGCCCTTTTCATGTTATAGGTTCTTGATGACGATTATATATACACATGTGTATCTAAAAGGTACACATGACGAGAAATACTTCTGGTCGTTAACTGTACCGCAAGATCAGCGGGAGTTCTACGCTCAGCATATGCCTGAAGCTAAACTAATAGTTTCGAACTCAGCACAAGGGCCTCTTGTATTTCCCTGTTAAGTTCAGAGGGGCATTGAGAGTGTCCCAATTAGGGTGGATGAACTCCACCTTTCTCTTATCTATCATGCAATACTGGCTTGTTTGTGTTATAGACTTTTGATGAGTATTAACATTATCGAGATCGTCGAAAAGGCGATCGGGTCATACGAGTGGTTTCCCCTTTTTGAAAAAGGGGAAATCATTAGCCAAGAAATTCACATTGCCACAACAAGTGGCACTGATCCTGCGGACGTCAGTAAGAGCAGGATTAATCGCGTAGTGGAGTTCCTGAAAAGGAACCCCTGCCCACGCTCCTCACACGGGCGTGGGGTGCGGATCCTCATCCGCTCCGGCTACGGCCGTGCGGAAGCATGGACGTGCCACTACGTGGATGGTGGACTTCGTTGGGAACAGCAATACCTGTTCCCAATCTCGTAACGGGAAAACGGTGGGCGAAATCCCACCGTTTTCTTTACCTATCACGCAATAGGTGCGAAGAGTGATGTATATATTTTTGATGAACATTACGTTTATTATACTGATAATGGTGGCGGTCGGATCGACGATCGCCATGGCATGGCGGATAAAGAGGTTGGTACAATTGCAAGAAGCTCTAGCAAGAGCGCTTATGTACCATAAGCTGGAGAAGATAAAGCAGGACCCGGCGATGGGATCGCCCTCCGTGGCAACGCGGAAGCATACCTACGAGATTTTCTACAGCGAGGGAGATGGATCGCGTTCGATCAAAATACCTCGTACCCTTAAAGGTGCGAGGTTGATCGACCAAGAAGCACTCACAAGAGCTAAAAGTCGCCTCGACCTTTAGCCGATTTAGTATGAGAAGGACGGTACGGCGCAACCCTGCCGTTCTTCTTTACCTATCAACTTTTTTTTAACTATCATATCTTTCTAAAATGTTTTACACTTACGTCTATGGAAGTTAATCGCCTGAATCCAGAATATATCCGGGGCTTTGTGAAGGAGTGCTATGACGCCGGTTTGACTGAGGAGCAAACGAGTTTTCTTTTGGATGAGAAGATTTCAGCGCATCTTTGTGAAAACAGTGAAGAGTTTCGAAAAGGAGCTTCCGAAACTTTTGTAAAGGAGGGAGCGGCATTGCGCGGCCCTTTGGCTCTGCTGGGAGGGGGAGCGCTCCTTGGGGGAGGGGCTATGAACGCCAGTGAGGGACTTCATAACCTTTCCGAGAAAGGTATAGATGGGTACATGCGGCTCGGTGGCGAAGGCAAGGATTTCAACATATCCCCGGAAGCTATCACGGGTACTTTGGGCGGTCTTCTTGGAGGCGCTGCAATGCTCCGCAAGGGGCGTTTCAAAAATTTAAAAAATGCTGTTCCTTTTCAACGTATGAAAGGACCAAAAGGATGGAAAGCCACCCGCTTCGCCCCCGAAAAATTACGAAATCTAGAGGACGTAGGAATTACAGGGGCACATGTGGCTGGTGGTGTTGGCGGTGGATTGCTGGCTCCTACCGTATCGCGCAAGATAGGAGATAGTGTCGATGCTATGTACAGTCGAGGTATTGAAAGCGCTAAGGATAAGTTGCAGAATGCGGGGTATCATGTTTCGAGGTTCAGTGGGGGTGGTACTCCAGAATCTCCATGGTATATGGATGGCGAAGCGGGAGGAGGGGGCGGCAGCGCTGAAGCCAATATACCCAACCTCAGCCTGCTTCCCGGAGAAGTGCAACGTGCTGCCGCGGGTGTGTATGACAATAAAAACTCGGACTTGATGGGTCCGAACTTCGTAGTGGATCAGGCTAGTCGAGAAATCGCGCAGCTAGATAAGCAACTTGCGCAAGCTAGAGCTGTCAGTATGGATGTGCGTCAATCTCCCCACGCCCGTGCTCGCGCGACACAACAAGCAGCAAAAATAGAAGCAATGCGTAATGCGTCTCTCAACAAAGCACGTAGAATGGTGGAACAAATAAAGAGCGATGAAAGTGAGTATCAACGTAAGCTTCTACAAGCGCGTGCTGAAGCGACTGCACGGGGTGAAGACTTTGCGGAACAGTTAGAAGAATACCCTTCAAGGCCTACAGGTCGCAGACAAGGATTGTTCCGGGGTCGCCTTCCTTCTGAAGAAGAATACAGGCAAGAACACCAACGTCTCAGCGATAATTACTGGCAAAACCAAGGACACCTTTGGGGATTAGAAAACCAGAGTAGAAGTACAGATTTCTTATCGCCTAAAGCTAAACAGTTCATACAGACACATGGCCTCTAACACGTACGTGACGGTTGATGACATTAGATTGTACATCTTAGACCGCAGTATTGAAGACAATGCTGACTGGGATAAAGATCTTTCCTTTAGCGACGAGGAAATAATGGCGGCTATGGAGAGAGCTGCTAGGGAGTACAACAGTCTGCCTCCGTACACAAGTTCTGCTAGAGCTGACTGTTTACCTAAGGATACTAACATTTTCTACGATGCCATCGTACAGCAGTTGTATATTGCCGAGATCAATAGGCTGAGTAGGAACGATATAGATTTCGATGCTGGTGGTGTTACAACGAGTATTGAGGCAAAAAGAATCGATCACTTACGTAGACTAACAGCCGAGCACGGGGAACGATTTAGGGAGGCGGCTAGAGCATTAAAACTGCATCAGAACTGGATGGATGGTTTTGGAAAAATCGGTTAGAGATGATTGGGGAGCCTCGCTTAATCAAGAAATACGGAAAAGAAGTGTGGCAGCACCCTGATATGGATAAACTAAGAAGGACAGAATGTTTGTGTATGAGTTGTGAGCAATTAGATATCTGTCCTATAGCTAATGATTTACTTCATAAATGTAAACAATATAATTTAGCTCTGGCAATCACGAGATGTGCCGAGTTCAAAGCTATAGATAAATAATGAATCCTTTCATTAGCGTAAATGTTCAACCCTCCTATGGTCGCCAAGAAGTCTTGGTGTCGTGGCAGGTGTTGCCTGATTACGATGATAGCATGTTCTTTCTGTACAGGTCTTCGTCAGGTGAAGCTCCTTGGATACTCCTAAACACAATAAACGAAGATAACGAAGTTATCGCGCTAGAGGGTTCTTCTTTTATCGATCAGGAATTCTTCGTCGATAACAGATTACAACCTACCTATTACAGAATGCTTCTACGTACGGACGATGGAGAAGAGTTCGAGAGTCCCATTGTAGGCTTGTTCGATAAACTCACACGTAGGCAATGGGGAGCTAGTTGCAAGATGTTGGCCAGAGAGTATTTGCGTATGCGAGTGGGCAATGGTGTTGAAATTCTCCACTACATACCTCTGATGTCAGGCGAAATAAATCCCAAGTTTGATTCTGACACGGGACAGCATCTAGGACCTGAATGCCCAAACGACGAGGAAAGTTATGGGTTGAAGTACAAAGGGGGTTACGGAAACCCGGTACAGACTTACATAGAATTCAGGGACGTAGGACCATTAGTCTTTCAAGATACGCAGAATGGACAGGGGCATGCGGATCCTATTACAGTAAGAGCAAGAATGCTGGCCCACCCCAAGCCCGGTAGAGGTCACATGATTGTTCACCCAGCAACTGATAACAGGTATGTTGTAGGAGATACTATCAAAGGATGGTACTTTAGAGGTATCGTGGCGATAGCATATGACGTAACATTACATCTTCTGCGAAGAAACGATCCGAGATACAGAGTACCTATACCTGAAGAAATTCTTTTCTCATGAGCAGTGAAAAAACAACATTAACAGAATTGTACGAATGTCTGAGCGCTCCGTTGGATAGTGTGAGTCTACGTAGATTCTTCCTGATGCTTATCCGGGCACACTGGTTGGATCAAGATAA
>Ga0180432_10008620_pt1 | contig 12636 bp, 9 predicted proteins | sample SS_ome_10_FD_132414 | JGI IMG/M metagenome (GOLD analysis project Ga0180432, IMG submission 132414) | Hypersaline lake sediment archaeal communities from the Salton Sea, California, USA - SS_1_MS_2 metaG | ecosystem: Environmental > Aquatic > Non-marine Saline and Alkaline > Hypersaline >...
CCAGTATGCCGATCCTTTCTTTTACCTCTTTTGTGATCCTGGTTACATCACCGGAAGGCAGGAGTTCCTGCTGGTCGATGCCTCCGAAAAAACAGATCCTGTCACCATATCTCTCCTTCAGGTCTTTCGGATCGGAGCCGGGAACATTCGGTTGCACCGGATTATACACATCCACGCCTATCTCGATGAAATCATTGAGCATAGGCGCGACCGCCCCATCGGAATGCATGATCACGATGAGTTCAGGATTTTCCTGACGAAGCCTTTCAATCATTCTTTTGTGCCTGGATTTGAATTTTGCCCGCCAGTCTTCGGGTGAAATAAGCGTTGAGGTCTGGGTACCCAGGTCCTCTCCAAACCAGATGGCATCCACGCCGGCTTTAACCAGCTGAAGGGCAAGTCCCATACTCCACTCCTCCACCCGGTCATTGAGCAATTCCAGCCATGGTTCATCACACATCATTGCTGTAAGGTACTTTTCCAGGCCGGTCAAATGCCAGGCCATCTCGAACAAGGATATTTCCACGTCACCAATCACAAAATAATCTGCCCCGAACCTGTCAATATCCCTTCTGGCTTTATCGAACCTCCCGGGTGCATAGGGATCGGGGAAGGGATATTTTTCAATATCCCCGACCGATTGGGCATCTTCCAGCGGACACTTCACCACTTCCACGTATAGCTGGGTGGGTTTCATGAACATGCCAAATTCATTTTTCGTTATATCATCCCGCACAGGCTCCGGGACAAACCCCTCAGCCATCGTACCGCCAACCACCACCACATCACTGCCCAGTTTTGTTCTTATCTCGTTGGCAGAAATCCGGTAAGTCAGATCTTCATAATATGACAATGCATAATCGGGCTGCATGCCCAGTTTTTTGCCAAATTCATCGGTGAGCTGGCGACAAAGGTCAAACTGCAGGGGAACACGGTCCGGATCACCGGCCTGTTTTTTAAAAGCCTTTAATACACGTGTTTTCGGATTCATGGATATAGCTATTTTTTTTGGTGCAACGATGCTTCATGATCTCTTCAGGCTGAAAAGTCAGCATACCTGTATGACGTTCATATCCAGGCACCTGCCCAATTTCTTGATTTTCCCGGCGATATGCCCCAACCCGATGGCACAGTGATGGGCCGGGCCGTACCCGGACCAATTGTTCATAAAATCCCTGGCACCGAGGGGAAAACGGTAGCGGCTGTTGGTATTCCCGATGTTCAGTACCGGGCCGGGAACGGACTCTCCTTCGGCAACAAGGAGAAAGATATCCTTCTCTCCCTCAACCACAGAAAGAAGGGTCACCGGACCATGCTTCACCGTCATCTGAATCGACAAACCTTTCCCCGGTTTTCCATGATAGACCGGCAGCGGAACCAGTTTCACCCGCCCTTCGGCAATGGCAAAATGAGCGGGCCCGTCATGTCCGAGCAGGACCACATTGTCCTTAAAATCTCCCAGGTAGAATTCCGAGAATGAACCCCCGGCACCAAATCCCGCCATGATCTTCATGGCCTGCGCATTCTTCACCTCGCACTCCCCGGCTACCGGGATATTCTTTCCTGTCAGCAGGGTATTGCCTGCAATGATGGATGTGACAATGTTTTCGTATTCGTTGCCCGGCTGCCCTTCGTAATAGTAGGCAAGCGAACCCAGGTCGCGGCTCCTGACAAGCTTGTCCAGCGCTACCGATGTACGGGCCGCCCTCTCAAGTTCATATGCATCGCAGGCAGGATCCACGTCAAAGAATGATTCGAATTCCTGGATCTTTTGATCCACCTCTGCACTGGATGCTTCTTCCCTGTGTTTTCTCAATTCGCACATTTCAAGCATTTCGATGTGTGTACCGAATGAGGCTGACTGCCTGGTCAGATCGGCATACACATCCAGCATGCCACCGTAGTAATGACCCAGCACACCCAATCGATTGTTTCGCAGCAAGGCAGAAACACCTGCCGATTCTGTCCATTCCCTTATTTCCCTCCAGGATTCCTCGTCTTCCAGGTATCCGGTCACAAAATCAAAACGAATTCCGGAGCGGTTGAAAACGGATGCGATCTCAGGGACCGAACAGGCCTGACAGTGCTCCAGCCAGATCCCGGTCATCATTCCCCTGTCATTGAGGTTGTTGAATTTTTCGTAGTCGAGCCGGGGTACTGGCTGAAGATTCAATACAATGACAGGCACCCTGACTTTTTGTACGACAGGCAATACGGTTGAGGACAGCGCATAGGTAGAGACATAGAGGAACAGCATTTCCACGTCGTTTTTGTGCAGGGTCATGGCCGCCTCTTTTGCTTTACCCGGATTATCCACCAAACCTGCATCAACAACTTCCACCCCGAAGCTTTCAATCTTCTTCCTGATCCTCTCCTGGTAACCCGATAGTCTGTCAAGCAATCCTTCAAACTGATCCCAGTAAGTATCCAGTCCGATCCCGAACAATCCAACTTTTATCCGATCCATATCATTTGAGTTTATTTTTTCAACCACTATAGCAGGCAATTCTTAAACGGGTAACGGGTGAAGGTTACTCCACCCGGACCAGCTCAAACGGTTGGAACAATCCGTAATCGACCAGGAAATACCGGGAGGAAATGGGTATCCCTTCCGGCGCTTCGTTCCAGGCATGCGGTCCGGAAATCCAGTGATCACTCTCTCTGAAAAAATAACCGAAGCTGTTCTTCAGGCTTCCATATATACTTACACTTATTTCATTGGTCCCCTGGTTCAATGTCCCCGGGAGGACAAGTTCATAAGGTTTCTGAAAGATAATCCCTGCCGGTTTGCCGTTCACGGAAACCTCAGCCACCGTACCGTTCCATGCTCCCAGCCTGATTGCATATGGGGATCCTGAAGGGTCATCCATACTGTATGTTTGCGAATAGGTGACCTGGTGGGGATAAAAGGGAAGGCCGGCCTCACGCCATGACCCGGTGCCCTCTATCACACCCGCTGCAATTTCAAAGCCTTTACGGGATGGTTTTACGAGGAAATCACCCAGGATATATACCGGCATGATTTCTGCCAGTATATGCATCCTGGATGCCTGCAAAGTCAGGGTGTTTCTGCCCGGCTTCAGGAAGGCTCCAATGGCATACCGGGGAAAATCACGGTCAATCCACCAGGAGCCTGGCACTCTTTTCACGGGTTGTCCGTTGACGTTTACCTGCCACAGTTCGGGACGCTCAACCACGGCATGGATCGATTGCAAATTCTCCGGGGCCAGTTCCCCGCTGATATAGAAATGATAACTTGCCTCAAATCCGGAATCCTCCCCGAACAGGGTATCCAGTGCCAGGTAGTTCTTTTTGTACTGGATCTTATGCTGCCACGGATTGCCCATCTCCACGCCATTTTCTCTGAACAGTCCATTCAAAGCATCCATAAAATAGATATCTTGTTGGTGGGAAGCTGCTGTTTTCAGATCAAGGTAATTGATCACCAGAACATTATCACCCTGTCGCCTCACATCTGCAGGGCCTGAGCGTTTCACCGGGATCCTCCTGCCCGTTACGGTTCCCTTATATGGTTCATCCGGTTTCCGGCTGGTCACTGCAAACAGGGCACTCCCGACAGGATCCAGTTCGACCCGGAAGGTAACCCTTCCATCCCCTGACCTGGCGGGACAGGTTTGAATTTCGCCGGTAAATAAATCAAATCCGGTCACATATTTTCCACTCATTGTTACCGATGCAACCGCACTTTCACTCTGGTGGGAATTCACCAGAAACAGCAGCTGTCCGTCATCAAGTACCCTTCGCTGGTGGTAAAGCATTCCGTTCGCAGTCAGGTCCTCAAGAATCAAATCATCCCCGCTGAGTAATTTCACTGCAGAAGGATCCATGAGGTTATCAGCAAGGATCCACTGGCTGGAAAACATCCAGGCCAGCTCATTCATTTCAGGGGATGGGTCCCCGTCGACCAGGGGAATAACCGGGGTAAAAGAAAGGATTTTCCCTCCGGATGCAAGGAAATCCCGCAGCAGATCCACGGTGGACTGATTGATGTTATCCATCGTGGCAGGGATCACCACCAGGCTGTAGGAACGCTCTCCTACCATCAGCTTATCCTTTTCAACGCTTCCAAGTGTTTTCAGGACATATTCAGAACCCAGGTCATACTCAAAATGATTTTGTTCCATCTGATTGACAAAGGTTTTAAACCCGTTGCGGATGGAATCAATCACCGGGTTTTCCTTCAGGCGGGAAAAATAGATCCAGGCCGTGGTATTGGGCTGAAGGACCAGGGTCTCATTTGTTTGCTGTCCCGATGCCATGGCAAGGCAGACACGCCCGATATAATCACCCATGACCCGGTAGTGCTCCCACCAGGGTTCGTGGTAAGAAAAAGAGGGAGGATAATCGAACTTGCGAACCCCTTTCAGGGTGTAATATGACAGATGCTGGTTGACAAAATTCACACCCAGCACGCATTGCCAGTCTACCAGCCGCTTCTGTTTCTCAAAATCCATCTCCCAGCCTCCACCTCCGTACGTTTCACTGAGTGTGCGTATCTTTCCGGCCTGGTTGGCAGCACTGCGCAATTCCCTCACTGCCCGGTCGTTGCCGAATTGTCCACCCAATCCCCCGGGCACCAGCCTGTTGCCGAGCATATCGACACCCGGTTGCTGGTGCCAGATGTAGAATGCCGATTCATCAAAACCGTGCGTCGGTTCCGGCCACCCGTGCTCCCAGTAATGGCCGGTCCACTTCAATCCATTTTCACTGCAATAGCTGCTCCATGGTTTTGCCCATCTATCAACAAAAAGCTCAAGCAGAACCTGGTAATAATCATGCCGGATTTTTTTCCAGTTCCCGGTCTCCTCTGCCAGGGAGGGAAGGTTCAACCTCAGGTCATAGCCCCACCGTTCCCGGAAAGCATCCCATAATTCCGGTGTCCAGCGCATCATGGCCCCGCCTGACATGGCAGCCTCCAGGTTGGGCTCGTCGGTGAAGACCCCTGGAAGGGTTTTGCCGAAATCCCCGCGGTTCCTTTCATACCCGCGGGTCATGGTGATTTCAATGAATTTTTCAGTTACTCCTTCATGGAGCAGATCGACATAGGAGAAACCGCCATACCAGGGAGATTTCCCTGGGTAGGTTCTCCTGAACAGATAATAGCTTCCCCGGTTTCCCATTTCCTCTTCCAGAGAATCAGTCACATCCAGAAACCCTGTGCCTGTTTTTTTCAATACCACCTCAATGGTATCAGATGGAGAAACGTTGAGTTGTTCCCGGACTTCCATGTTAAGTCCGGTTCCGTGTTTGTATGCATCGGGCATCTCTGCCGGAACATGACCGCCGGCAAACCCTGATGGATAAGAATTCTCATCATAGATCCAGACTTTCATGCCCAGCTCCCTGCCCTTCTGAACCGCATGATCGAAGAGGCGGAACCATTCATCAGAAAGGTATTCTGTAATCAGCCCTGGACGCGGGTGCACAAAAACACCGCCTATCCCCGCTTTTTTAAATTCCTCCATCTGAAAATCGATACCTTCCTCCGATATCCGGTCGTTCCAGTCCCACAGCGGTGCACTGCGGTATTCAGGCGGGGGATCCTCAAACATCTCCTTCAGCAGAGCAATCTCGTGAATACCTTCCGTTTCTGGCTTCCCGTCGCATCCGGACCACAGGAACAGTACCGTCGCGAAAAGCAACATATGAATAATTTTCATGGCTCGTTTTACTGATAAGTTCATTGATTCCAGGAATTCAAAAGTAAGTTAAAAAGAATTCTGTCATAAATCGCCTGTGCATGCTCTTTCTGACCGCCCTGGTGATTTTTTTTCGAGAAATAGCCAAATTCATCGAGGATACCCTTCACAAATCCTCTAAATTTGATAAATTCGGAACCATGAAATTTTTGATCCTGTTTTATTTCATCTAATTTTTTCTCCATGATCGGAATCCTTCTCATTGCCATCGGGAGCCTGGGTGCTGCCAGTTTTTATGTTCCTTTCAAAAAGGTGAAACAGTGGTCCTGGGAATCCTACTGGATCATGCAGGGTGTGGCCGCCTGGCTGCTGGCCCCGTGGATCGCTGCATGGCTGACAGTCCCTCAGGGCAGCCTGATGGACATCATCAGGGAATCTCCCGCGTCCGCCAAGTGGCTTACCATCATGTTCGGAGCGCTCTGGGGGGTCGGTGGACTCACCTTCGGGCTGAGCATCCGTTATATGGGGATCGCCCTGGGTCAGAGCCTGGTCCTCGGTCTTACTGCAGCGTTGGGGACACTGATCCCCTCCATTGTGGCCGGTGAAGATCTGTTCAGTTCCCGTGCAGGGATCCTGACCCTCATCGGGGTGGCCATCGCCCTGGCGGGCATCACCGTGGTCGGATATGCAGGTGCCCTGAAGAACAAAAGCCTTACCGAGGAACAGAGGAAAGAAGCTGTGAAGGACTTTGCCCTGAAGAAAGGGATCCTCATTGCCATCCTGTCCGGTGTGATGAGTGCATGTTTTGCCTATGGCTATGTGGCCGGCGAACCTATTGATGAGGTGGCTGCCAGACATGGCACCAATTCACTGTTTGTCAGCAATCCGACCCTGATCTTTATCCTGCTGGGAGGGTTTGTGACCAACCTGATCTACTGCGTGTTCCTGAATATCAAAAATGGCACTTACAGGGACTATACCTCTGTGTGCGGAGCTGTTTTTTTGAATAATGTGGGATTTACCTTCCTGGCCGGACTTCTCTGGTTCCTGCAGTTCCATTTTTACGGGATGGGAAGAAGCATGGTGCCGGAATCCATGGAAGCCTATTCCTGGAGCATTCTCATGGCCCTGAACATTGCCTTCAGCAATATCTGGGGCCTTATACTGAAAGAATGGAAAGGGGTGACCAGGCAGACCCTGGTTGTTCTTTTTATCGGGATCATTATCCTGATCCTGTCCACATTTGTCATTAACTTAACCTGATATCATGAACAAGCGCGTTGCTTTTAAAATGAAGCTCAAACCGGGTTTCGTGGAAGAATATAAAAAAAGACATGAACAGTTATGGCCGGATCTTCGTAAGCTGCTGAAAAACAGTGGAGTATCAGAGTACAGCATTTTTTTCGATGAAGAAACCAACTTCCTCTTTGCCTTCCAGAAGCAGGCAGGGGAACGGGGTTCACAGGACCTGGGAAAAGAAGAGATCGTTCAGAAATGGTGGAAATACATGGCAGATGTCATGGAGACCAATCCGGACCATTCACCAATCTCCCTTCCCCTTGAAGAGGTCTTTTATATGGAATAATTGATCATGAATAACTTACAAACCAAAAATCGACAGTATATGAACAAATCAGAAAGAATTAACAGAGCGTTTGAAGCAGCAAAAGAGGAATATGCCCGGATCGGGGTCGATGTGGAAGCTGCCATGGATCAGCTGGACATGTTTCCCATTTCACTGCATTGCTGGCAGGCAGACGATGTGGGTGGATTTGAAACCCCCGACGCAGTACTTTCAGGAGGCGGTATCCAGGCTACCGGGAATTATCCCGGGAAAGCCAGGAACATCCCGGAGCATCGCATGGACATCGAAAAATCCATGGACCTGATCCCCGGAAAGCAACGCCTGAACCTGCATGCAAGCTATGGAGACTTCCAGGGTGAAAAGGTGGACCGGGACCAGATCGAGGCAAAACATTTCCAGGGCTGGATTGACTGGGCAAAGGAACTGGGTATCGGAATGGATTTCAACTGTACCACGTTCTCCCATCCCAAGGCTGCGGACGACATGACCATCTCCCATAAGGATAAAGGGATCCGCGATTTCTGGATCGAGCATATCAAGCGGTGCCGCTCGATCAGTGCGGAAATGGGCAAACAGCTGGGAAGCCCCACCATCCACAACATCTGGATCCAGGATGGTTCCAAGGACATTCCGGTGGACCGGTACACACACAGGGCCATATTGAAGGAATCGCTGGATGAGATCCTGTCGGAGAAATTCTCGACGGACCACATGAAGGATGCCGTTGAGGCCAAACTGTTCGGGATCGGACTCGAGGCCATGACCGTGGGAAATGCAGAGTTCTACCTGGGCTATGCCGTGGCCAACCAGATCCTTATCTGCCTGGACAGCGGACATTACCATCCGACCGAGCAGGTCGCGGACAAGATCTCATCTGCGCTGCTGTTTGTCCCGGAATTGCTCCTGCACGTGACCAGGGCCATCCGCTGGGACAGTGACCATGTGGTCACCCTGAATGACGATACCCTGCTGATCGCACAGGAGATCGTCAGATGCAATGCACTGGACCGTGTTCATATGGGATTGGATTTCTTTGATGCCAGCATCAACCGCATCGGTGCCTATGTCGTGGGTACCCGCGCCTCCCAGCAGGCCATGCTTTTTGCCCTGCTGGAGCCCGGGAAAATGTTGCTGGAATATGAAGAGAATGAGCAGTTGTTTGAGCGGCTGGCCATGCTTGAACTGTTGAAGACCAAACCTTTCGGTGCTGTCTGGGATTATTATTGCATGAAGAATGATGTCCCTGTTGCCCAGGATTTTATCACCGAGATCCAGCAATACGAGAAAGAGGTTCTCAGCAAAAGATCATCATAATGGACAGAGAGGTAGTCCTGATCTTCGATATCGGGAAAACCAATAAGAAGATCCTGCTGTTTGACAGAACCCTCGGGATCAAGGAGGAGAAGGAAACCGTTTTTGAGGAGACGGTGGATGACGATGGATTTGCATGCGACGATATAGAAAGACTGGAGCAATGGATCCTGGAGACATGCGGGCAATATATGGATGACCCGCGATACCGCGTCCGTGGTATCAATTTCACCACCTATGGAGCCACACTGGTCTATCTGGATGCAGCGGGGAATCGCCTCACGCCGGTTTATAATTACCTGAAGCCCATGCCGGAAGGTGTGGTGGAACCCATCTACAGGGAATACGGGGGACAGCATGAATTCTGCAGGAAAACCGCATCACCTGCCCTTGGGATGCTCAACTCCGGATTCCAGGCATTGTGGCTGAAGAAAACGAAACCGGAGTTTTTCGAAAAGGTCAGAACCATCCTCCATTTTCCCCAGTACCTTTCATATCTGCTTACCGGGGAAATTGCTTCCGAACATACTTCCATCGGCTGTCATACGGCCCTGTGGGATTTTGATGAGATGACCTATCATCCATGGACAGAGCGCCTTGGCAACAGGCTTCCGGAACCCGGACCTGTTGGCAGGGTGAATCCCTCCACGGTATTTGACCGCACCATCCCGGTGGGGGTCGGCATCCATGACAGCTCTTCCTCGCTTGTTCCCTATTTCATGAGTTCAGATGAAGAATTTGTCCTGGCCTCCACAGGTACCTGGTGCATATCCATGAATCCTTTCAACCATACGCCGCTAACTTCCGACCAGCTCAGCCAGGACTGCCTGGCCTATCTGAGCATCCAGCAGAACCCGGTTAAATCCTCCAGGCTTTTCCTGGGACATATCCACGATGAAAATGTGAAGCATCTTTCTGAGGCATTTGATGTGGCTGCAGATGCGTATAAAAATGTATCCCTCGATCATGATCTGATTCGCAAAATCAGGGACCGGGCCGCAGGGAAGCGGATCTTTTTCGCAGAGAGTGTTCCTGAAGAAACCATCGACAGGTCGGTGGATCTTTCCCTGTTTGAAAATTTTGAAGAGACATACCACCAGCTTATTGCCGACCTTACGGATCTTGCCGCCCGCTCCATCCGCCTGATCCTGGACGGGGAGGACTGCACAAAGAACGGGGAAGACCGCACCAGGAACCTCTATGTGACGGGTGGTTTCAGCAAGAATCCCATATTTGTGAAACTGCTGGCCGGAAAATTCCCTCATAAGAAAGTGTACACTTCGGAAATTGCCAATGCCACTTCCCTGGGTGCGGCGCTGGTGATCTGGAAGGCCGTTGATCCGGATTTCACTCCCGCCATAGACCTGGGACTGAAACAGTGTGAACCATAAAGTTGCTGGCGGATTGAAGGCAGCAGAGCTACGGGAAATGCGCGAGCAGGATTCACAGGAACCCTGAATCATAACCCAAGTTGAAAATACCCAAGTGTAAAAGATTCATTTTCTGTAATATACATTTCTGAAGTTTGCAATTGGGTCACTACATTTAATTTTCTGATATATGGTCTGTGCTTCCAACCAAACGCATCATAAATTTTCATAGCCTCACCATCAGGACGAGAACACACTCTTGCATAAGGCACTGCTCAAAAATTAATTGAGATGGGCTTCCGGTTTCGTATTCTCGAGAAATCAATATCTTTTGTTAATAATTCTTTCCTCCCCCGGGCTACCGTTTTTTCATTTATGCCAAGCTTTTCTGATACAGCTTTATCTCCTCCATAACCTGCTTGTATCGACTCTAACCCGGCGTATAGCCTGAGTTGCTTTTCATTTAATCCCTTCAAAAATAAACCCAGGCATTCTGCATAAGTTGAAACCGGTTGAAATCCCCGTTGTTTTCGATGTTTTAATTGGGCATCTATTTTACTGGGAGGAAAGTACACGAAGTTACTGCCTATTTGTTCCCTGATTATTTGATTATTCCGGCATAGGGCCAATAAAACATTATGAGGAGTAACTTGTAATATTTCTGAGCAATGCCTTAGAATGGTGAATCTGTTTTCCCGAATACCTTCCGAACTGCTTCAAGATAACTGAATCCGTACTTGATGTCAGGGAGAAGGTAACCTCCCTCGATCCATTCATTCCAGGAAAAGACCGTAATCAACCCGGGCTGTTCAGGATGTTCATCGCAATACACCTTTGCTTTATACAGAAAGGAAGAAAATGCCTCGGGCGATTTGTTTAAATGCACGATATGTTCTTTCCCTTTATGCGGGAATCGCGGTGAATCGTCCCAGCCAATGGATGCATTTGGGAAAAATGGTATGGAAAGGGCCTGGTCCCATTCCTCTCTTTGCTCCATCGCCTGAACACCCCATTGAATGTAATCCTCGGGATGAGGGCCACCCCAGTTGTATTTGGTAATACTGTTCACCCCAAGCTCCTCAATTTGATTCAAAAGCCCTTCATTTGGAATGCCGAATCCTATGATTTGAACATGCAGATCGGGAAAACCTGCCTTCTTTGTCTCCTTTCTGAAATATTCAATGGCCTGCCGGGCCTGCTCTACACCCCCCAGTCCCTCGATAAGATTCTGCATGCTGAATACCGAAAAAACCGGTTTGCCATCAATCCTGAAGTAATTCGGCCTCCTGAAATACTGCTCTATTACCCTTGCAACTATCGTCTTAAAATTTTCCAGATCAACCGCCCCGTCCCAGAGAAGCGAGGTATCATCTCCGAACTTGTGAACATTCCAGTAATTGCGTTTTACATCATGATTTGCCCACATGACATAGAATTGGATCTTCTGATTATTGTCTGCCTTCAGGAATCCATCATTCAGGGTGCTTTCCAGGAAAGGCCCTTCATCGAACCAGTACCAGTCGAATATAAAGATATTGATGCCATAAGCGGTGGCGGCATTGATCCAACGTTCTATTACCTCCGGATCATTGTCCGGTTCATCGCCCCAGATGGGAACTTTGGGTTGATAATGCCCTTCAAACCGGGGGGTGCCCTTTTTGATGATCTCCCACTCCCCTGTCCCCTCGGGCCAGAGCATATCCCCGAATCTTTCATCATGGTGACAGGAAGGCCATATGTAGGCGGCCACCTGGTATTCCCCATTCTGTTCCTCTGCTTGCTGACTTCCGCTGTAAGTTGCTTCAGGATTACAGGAGGTCAATACACTTAATAGGATGACTGTTGGAAAAAAGAAAACTTTCATGATAATTTGGTGATATATAGCAGGTAAATATAAATAATTTAAAGATGATAAAAATTGGATTATTCGGGATCGGTCTGGATAACTGCTGGAACCGGATTTCATAGACCGTTTTGTGTCGTAACCTGCATTTAACCATTCGCTGATGATCAAAACATTTATCGAATATTGGTAATTCTCGGGGGATAAACAGGCACTTACTGACTAACCGGACAGAGAGCAATGGATATCTTAAAATGGCTCAGTAACTCAATGCCTGGATTGAGGAGATCTTTATGGATAAGATTGTGGTGGGTTTTGAATACAATCAATGGTGGTACAGTCGCCACACGGGAGTGATCTACTATTTGTTTGATTTTTTAGGGTATTAACTCGGCAATTTTCTTCAGGCCTTCCTCAGAAATGCTATTTTTCTGCTTAAGGAACTCATTGATCAGGGTTGTTTTTGCGGCTATCTCCAGCAGCTCAATCCGGTTAAACGCTTCCACGATCGATCTGCCTACGGAAACCACCCCATGATTGTCCAGCAACATGACCCGGTACCTGGTGGCAGCCTCTCCCACCTGTTCTGCCAGGCTCAATGTACCCATCGTGGCGTATCCAACCCGACCAGGTTCACGGAGCATTGCGTATAATTCACTCAACATATCGGTGGAGATGGCTTTACTTGTGGAGGAAAAAGCAGTGGCAATCACTGGATGCGCATGGACAATCGCTTTAACCTGGCTGTTGTTGCGATAGATTGCCAGGTGCATCTCTTTCTCGGAGGTGGGAGATAATTGCGGGGTTAAGTTCCTGCCATCCATGGTCATGATCACGATATATTTGGCCTTCAGCCTTCCCTTGTCC
>Ga0180432_10008622_pt1 | contig 12635 bp, 21 predicted proteins | sample SS_ome_10_FD_132414 | JGI IMG/M metagenome (GOLD analysis project Ga0180432, IMG submission 132414) | Hypersaline lake sediment archaeal communities from the Salton Sea, California, USA - SS_1_MS_2 metaG | ecosystem: Environmental > Aquatic > Non-marine Saline and Alkaline > Hypersaline >...
CCTGAACTACCGCTAGATCCAGACGTACCGCCGGTACCGCTAGATCCACTTGTTCCTGAACTACCAGATGTTCCTGATGAACCACTTGACCCAGAAGTTCCCTCGATAAATAGGTTCCAGTAGGTGTGCCAATTAACGCCAGTTCCTGGTTCACTTGAAGAATCTGCAATATGATCTAGAATACAAATATAGACATCGCCATCATTTTCAACTAGATCATTTACAACATAACTTGTTCCATCAATCCACGGACCACGCCATGTTAATCCAGAATCTACCGCACTTTTAATAATAGTGTCTCTTAACATTTATAGTTTTGTCCTTTATAGTGCCTGACCGCTAACTTCTCAAGTTAATTTATATTTTGTTCTAAATTTGATGACTATTCGTTAGATGATTTCAAAGGATTTAAGGACTTCAAGTGCCTTGGAAGGATTTTTCATATGATATGTATATGGGAAGAAATGAACACCTGAGGTTTTGGAAAGAAGAATTTGGAACAACCAGTTATATTGGTACAAGGTATCAAAGGTTGCTTGAGTCTCATCTCGAGCATGTTTCCTTAAAACTTTAGATCTTGTGATTTCAGCGAGGTCTCTCAAGACAACCAACCAGGTAGTTTTATAACCGGCAGTTAGAAACTGGGTGTCAGTATAATGCAACGACGGATAATCTTTATCATGTGGAATACTTCTTCTAAGAACAACTTTATTAACTTCTTCCGGAACAATTTCATTTAAAGGTTTTTGTAAAAATATAAAATCGTCAAGGGGTTGACGATGTTTAGTTGAACCCCAATAACCATTATCTACCAACAATTTAGTTGTTCCTCTGGTTCCACTAGATTCAGGTCCCACTACAAGTACCAGTCTCTTTCTCATTTATCTCTCCTTTTTAAGATTCGTTCTATAGCATCTATCACCACCTTTGGTTCTATTGATTTTGAACATTCATAATGTCTTGGTGTTCCTTTATGTCTTGGGCACCATTCCCAATCTCCTCTATCAAATGGAAGACTTGCATCATTGAAACAACCAGTACAAACATTTTCATTTATAATTCTTTCAACTCCAGTTGAGAACTCAAGCCATGGAGCTGTAGACCCCGCAACTAAAATTACAGGAACTCTCAATGCCCAAGCGACCCATGCTGGTCCAGAACTTGTACCAAGGAACATTTCACTATGATATATATTCGTAATAGTACTTTGAATAGGTCTATTAATTCTATTTATTACACCTTTTAAATTAGATTCCTCTGTACTAACAACCATAACTTTAAATCCTTTATCATTAAAATAGTCAACAATAATTTGCCATCCTCCTTTATAGTTCCAATATTTATTTCCAACAGTTGAATGTTCAGATAATGTTACATACTTTTCTCTTATTGGAGGTCTTGCACCAGGATTTACTGCAATTTCCGGAGGCATTTCAATATGATCTAATCCTAGCATATCAGTTGCAATTTTCTGTAAAGGAGTAATTCTCCAATTTACTTTATTCTTATGATCATCATTATCAAAACAACCAATCATATATGAAGCATATAAATTATCAACTACTGTTCCAGGTTTGATAAAATTCAAATGTTTATATTTGTCATGACCTTGAAATAGTAAATTCCAAAACGTCGAAACCCATATATTACATTGGTGTTTTTTTCTAAATTCTTCAACATATGGAAACCAAGCAATTGTATCTCCTAATGATTTAGAATCAAAACTTATTAGAATATTCTTATCTTTACAATCAAAAGCATGTTCATATATTAATGTTCCATTTCTTTTAACCTGAACTAACCAATCAGTATAATAGCGCCTATGAGGTCTTGCCCAATGATTTATTCTCATAAGTTCTTTATGAACAATTGACTCGCTTTCAGGATCTAAGAATTCAAAACTATAAAACCCTTTATCGCTAGCATCACCCAAAACTTCTATAAAGGGTCCGTCAACAAAATGACATATTATTTGAGGAGGATTATATTGTGGTTCTGCTTTCTTTATGGCAACACAATGTATTTCTTCTCCATACCCAGAATTTCCCAAACCTATTTGCTCGATATCAAAATAAAATTGTTCTAGAAACCATCTAAGACTTTCTAAATTAAAACCACATAAATGAGCACCACCTTCATATTCTTGACCACCAAATATTCTAGGTACTTCTTTCCATTTGGTCTCAGGTGAAGCGTTTAACCATATATCTACCTCTCGCTCAAGATTAGGAAGTTTAAGAACCAATTTTCCTTCATCTACTAACACCCTTTTCCATTCTTCTAAAACAAAATAAATTTCATGAATCCCCATATGCTCTAATAAATGATATGCATGTACTTCACCTATTGATTTACTTGTAAACGGCAAGTCTCTAACATCAGCATTTATATCAACATTACCAGAATTATTAAATCTGTCAATATTTACAAATCCAGGTAATGTTTTGTTTCCACAACCTAAATTCAGTTTTAATCTTTCTATTATTGGAGTGGTCAATTTAATAAAACAATATTTATATAAATATGAACTATAATAGAAAGGAGTTCTTTTCATAAAATATTCTTTTGCAATATTGAAAAGTTTAAAGTAATTCTCACCATCAGTTTCATAAAAATCTGGAGACCAATCATCATTAGCAAAAAAGAATATAGTATTTTTATTTTCAAATTCCGATATCTTCTCATATAAGGTAAGGTCATTCTCATTTCTAATAATAACAAAAATATAATCAGTATTATTTACAATTTCATCGAAAAGAATAATATGATCATAATAAATCTCTCTAATTAAATCTTTCTTTTCATTATCCAAATTAAAATTTATACAAGAAACCTTTTTCTGTTTAGTCTCATCATTTAACTCACTAAATAGAAAAGGATATAATTCTTCCCTAATAGACTCATAAACATCTTTATGTTTATAATATGTTTTTCTTCTTTTATTGGCTTGATCATAAATTCTTTCAAATTCATTTTCTCCACCTTTATCACCCCAACTTCCAGAGTTGGAATCTGTTCTCATACGAACTTTATAAAGTGTTCTATTAAGAAATAAAGGATGACCCATTTCTTCCATTCTAAGAATTCTGACTAAATCTTCATGTTTTCCTAATTTGAAATCACCATCATTGAAGTTAAAATCAGAACCAGGATTTCTAAATATAATAGTTGCTCCAAACAAGAAACCAACTCTTTCATATCCAGATTCATTTGCTAAATAAATAGGATGTTTATCTAAGATATTTTCATAACCATCAAATTTACAATGAGATGAATTTTTAAAATTATTAACATCAAAAGTATCACGATAATAATTAGCATTAGGATGCATACAACTAACATCAGGATTTTTATCAAAGAAATGAGCGACCACCTCTCCTGCTTTGGGAACTAATGCATCATCTGAACCAACATGGAAGATTATTTCCCCAGAAGCATATTTATGTGGATTCCAATAAACTTCTTGTTTATTCCTCTGCTCAATATATTTTATCCTTTTATCTTTCTTAGACAATTCAAGAACCTTTTCTTTTGTATTATCACTACTATAATCATCAGTAACAATCCATTCCCAATCTTTTAGTGTTTGAGCAAAAACACTTTCTGCTAATTCATCAACAAAATTCTCAACATTGAAAAACGATGTAACAAAACTAACTTTAGGAGGTTTTGTTTCTTGAGGACCTTCTACAAAATGATATTTATTTTTAACTAGATCTCTAATTAATTTTTCACCTTTAAGAGCTGCATTTTCCCAAGTATATATTTCTCTAACCAACTTTGAAACTTTTCTAGCACGAGGTCTAGCATCATTATATTCATTATAAACTTTTCGCATCACATATCTTAGATGCTCAAAGTCAGGTTCTCCCCACATACCTTGAACTTGTCCTTCATCCATCATAAAAACTTGCTCAGGTTTCTTTTCCTCTGGAACATTAACTGTATATGAAATACCATCTGCAAATTCTAACTGAGCTCCCCAATCGGAACAAATTGAAGGAACACCACAAGCAATAGATTCAATCAATGGAAGATTCCATCCTTCAGATCTAGCACAACTTAAAAATACATGACCAGATTTCATCCATTGAATATACTCGTCTCTTGGTGGAAAATGTAAAACTTTTATCTTATCACTTTCTAATCCATAATGTTTTAATCGTTCCTCTGTAGAATTTAAATTATCAACTGGATATGGATTATCAGCTGATAATATTAAAACTACATTATCATCATCTTTAAATTCTTCATTAAAAGATTGTATTATTTCAGTTACAGATTTCCTATAATCCCACCTTCCAAAAATCATAAATGAAAATTTATCTTCAGGAATACCATATTTATTATAAAGAATTTTTCTGTTTTTAGTAGCTTCATCATCACTTATAGAATGAAAAACTTTTCCATTAACTCCTTCTGGAACTACCTTAACTCTGTCAGCAGGATATCCTTGATCAATTGTGCATTGCCTTTGCCATTCAGTAGGACACCAAAATTGGTCATATTCTAAAATCCTATTAAAGAACTCAGGAATCTGTCTGGTTGATTCCCAAACATTATAAGCAATCATTGGTTTATCATAATTATGGTAAAAGAAATAATGATGACTTTCATTAAGAACTAAATTTACAATAAATTCATCAGGTTGACAACTTTTAATATCATAATGTTCCCAATACTGATCAATTAAAATACTACGTTCTTCAGGTTTTAAATACGAAAGATCATCACAAACAGAATAGTTTCTAACTTTAACAGGAATTAATTTACTTAGGTGGGTAAAAAAGTTTCGTGAATGGTTATTATAACCTCCATGCCCAAGGAATGAAGTATGGGCTACGACTTTCAATTTTTTCATCTACAGAAATCCTTTCTTCAGTTTTCATTTTTAATTTTGTTCTAAAAAATCTTAGTTATATCTTGATTTAAATGAAAGAATTCTTTATCCATAGCTTCTTTAAAGTTTTCAATCACAAGTCTATCATTTTCTAATAACGTTCTATAATGATCTCTAAAAGAAGTATAACATTTGTCTTCTGGATCTTTACTAGTATGTTGAATGAGAGATTTAAACGTACTTAAAAGAACCATTATTCGATTTATAAAAATTTCTTTATCAATTGGTTTTGACATAAAATCAAATGTACATCTACCAGTAAACCTTGAAAGAGATTCAATTGTATATTTATAACCAGATATAAATAAAAATAATGATCCTCGTTTATTCTTAATTATTTCATCTGTTATATCTCTTCCATTATTAACTCCGAGACGAATATCAATTACAAAAAGATCTATATTAACTTTATTAACTAATTTCCAAAAATTATCATCTGGTTTATCAAAACAGTAAACACGAAAATTAATTACACTAGAATCAAGCATATGCTTCAATCCATTTAAAATATTTTTATTATCATCTAAAATAACAACTTTGTATTCGTCTCTCATTTTATTCTCCATAAAATTTTCCGCCCAACTCTGTCTTGCAAAAATCAGGCGTTTTTGTTCCTTTAACGATCATATCTCTAAGAGAATCAATTGTAGTTCTATCTTTTGCTAAAACATCTTTATAGTAACTTCTAACTGATTCTTCAGTTACTTGTATAGGAAATTCTTTTGGAATGCCTAAACTAAATGTCAAATGGTAATCACTATTTACTGTAAAATTGAACCATTTTATCGTACAAGTATCTCCACTCAATTTAACAATATCATTAATAACTTCCCTGTATTTTTCATGATCACCCTCATACGCAAGCGAGTGATGAATTGTAGTAAGTTGATCATGTTCTTCCGGTTTGATAAAATCTAACCAACATCTTCCAATAGCTTCCGTTTCATCTTTAAAACCAAGTTTAGTAGCTAGACTATAATTAATTAATACAATATTCATTTCAGAATCAAGAAGTACAACAAATATATTAGCATAATTAAGCATATCCCAAATAGCTTTTCTAAGAGCTTCTTTTTCTTTGAAAGTTTTACTTAGTTTTTCTTCAGCTTCTTTTAACTGTGACTGTAAACCTTCAATTTTTTTAGTTTCTCCCATTTAAATATTCCTCTTAAACGACCTTCAAAAAAACCATAATTTTTTGTATCATTGTATCCATATTTTCTAATAACTTAAATTTTTCAAATATAGCTGTTAATAATGTTATAAGTGCTAAAATAATAGCAACCAACCCAGCGTAAGAAGCATAAAGCTTTAATGAAATTCCTGAGTGTTGTTTTACCATATCTAAGTTTACATTATCAACCGATTCTTTAGTATTATCTATTTTGAGAACAACATCATTAAATCTCGTATGTAATGCTGAATCTAATGCTTGATATTCACTTTCAATTTGCTTGAAATGACTTTCACATACATCTATTTTATCAAGTACTTTACTAAGTCGTTCACACACACATGAATGATCTTTTGCAATTTGTCCTTGATTTTTAATCACTTCTTTTTGTAGCTCAATAATCTGTTTTTGCTGTTCAAGTAGTATTGTGTTTAATTTTACCACATTTTGATAATTATCCATCAATAATTTTAAATCAGCAAAATGTAAATAAGAATCTTCTTTATCAGGCATAATCTTAAACCTTTACTCCTTCCGCTTTGGGACCAATAAATATAAGAAATACTTTCCGAATTTTTATATTAACCTGTAAATCCTTATAAGTTTCTTTCTCATCTGCCATTAGAAATTCAGTTCGTAAAACAAATGCTACATTCTTTTTACTTTCTAATTTAAAAATTTTAATATCGGGTGAGCGAACTACCTTTATCTTATTCTTAACTATATCAGTCATTGTTAATAAATATATTTCTTGAACAATTTTACCAGCTTCATCTTTCTTTAAAAAATGACGATATGGTTTAAGATGTGACTTTATTTTTGGAAAAAGTGATGAGTACAAGTAGGTTGAATAGAACTTAAAACTAGATCTTGGAGGGGAATCAGCAGCAAGTGGAAGAAACGACATGCATACAAAACAAAATAAAGTGATTAGAATAATCTTATTCATCTTCTTCATCTTTATCAAAAATTGCATAACCAACCTCCTCATCTTTATCTAAATCAACTTGTATACCAGTTGGACCTACATATCCTGGTTTTGTTTTTTTAATTTTTTCTTTTGATATACCAGGTTTAGGTTTTGGTCTAGTTTGGACAGGATTAGCATAAATTTCTTCATTTTGAAGTTTATCTAAATACTTTTCTAATAGTTTCAAACTGAAAAATCTCCAATAGATATTATTTAGTTTTTGTTCTGAAAAACTATATATATTAATATTTGAGAGGGGGAAACTATGAAAAGAATTATTAGATTATTTTTAAAAAATCCGTGTGAGAAATGTTTAGTTAAATCTATATGTAATAAGGGGTCAGATAGTTGTGAACCATACAGAGATTACTGCCAAAAGAAAGAACGAACTGAAGATATTATATTGAGCATGTTTATTTATGTTATTATATTTTTCCTTTTAAGTACATTTATTTTAGGTTTATATAAATGGTATGAAATTTTATTTAAATAACTTATTACTATATATATTAATAAGTGATGATTGAAGTTTCTTTATCCTTTCTTTAAAAATTGAAACATTTGAGTAAGACCGTGGGTAGCTACGTTTCTCGACCCGCCACGCTGTGCGGCGGGGCCCTCACTTTGATGAGGTATAGTGGCACAGCCTCCTTTTGTATGGGTGCTGGCATACCACCTTGGACGTATGCCAACTTCAAAATTTTGAGGAGAACAATGAGTGAAAAAAGAATACCATTTAATATGTGGAACAGGAGATATATATTCTTAAATAAAGAAGAAATATATTGCCCCAAATGTAAAGGAAGAGGAGGGGTTGAATCAAAAAGAAAATATGAACACAATGAAAATTACGAAAAAATAACCCTTGCAAGATGTAATAGGTGTAATGGAAAAGGAAAATTAGATTGGGTTTCACAATTGATCGACAACGAGTCAAGCGTGTTATCATACGTTCTTTATACAAGACATAAAAATACTAGTCGAGTTTCAGAAATATATATGAGAGGGGAAGGAGAATTTCCAAATAAATTACTTGATAATATAAAAAAAGGAGGAAGTAAAAAATGAAAAAATTTATCAATTTCATTACATGTGTTTTCAAGAAAGATTTTTGGGTAAAAGAATTTCCACATCCTGACGAATGTTGGGATTGTATTAAAGGTTCGTGTGAAGGTTGCTCCTTCCGTTAAAAAAAATAAGGGTGAGAAAAGATTCAAACTCACCCTTATTTTTTTGTTAAATTTAAATACTCTCTCAACTATATATATAAATAAATGGAATGACGCGCTTGTATAACGCATTATATTATACTAGGTAGGTGATAACCTACTGATTTTTTTGTTCTAAATATATTATGATTAGGTATATATATAAATAAATGATAGGAAACTTTGAAACACTTTTTAAAAAGGAGAATGTTATGAGAGCACAAAATCTTACTGTAAGTGTACCGGCAGAGGAATGTGATAAAAACTGTGGTTATTGTATCTCTAAAATAACATGGCAAACAGAACCTGATCAAGTTTTAGTACAACGAAATATGCCTAAAGTTAAAAGAGTTGCTAAAGCAAGTTCAATAGATAATGTTCTAATCACAAGTAAAAGAGAACCATTCGTTAATTATGATAGAATGCTTTGGATGCTTCATCAATTTTCAGATTATTGGTCAGAACTTCAAACAAACGGATTAATATTAATGAAAAGACCAGTTAAATCTGCTCAAGAACTATATAGAGCTGGTCTGAATGTTCTAGCTATTTCGATTGATAAAATGAAGTCCTTAAATAGACTTTCTGAAACATTAGAAATCTTAACCAGTCATAAAATTACTATCCGAATTTGTATCAATGTTACAAAGATGATTTCAGATTTATTTACATTTGACGAAATAATGAGAAATGTCATAAGTGTCGGAAACGTTAATCAAGTTCTATTTAGAAATATTAACTATCCATCCAATGCTGACAAAAACAATCCAGCAGTAAAATGGATTAATGAAAATGTAAATCCACAACATTATCAGAATTATATAAACCAAATGTTAGACATGAAACTGAAACAGATAAGACTTATTCCACAAACTGGATCCGCTATTTTTAGTTACAAAGGAATTTCAATTTGTTTTTCTGATTACTGTATTCAAGAGTCAAACGAATATGATAACATCAGAAGTTTAATTTTTCAAGATAACGGTCATTTATATACTTCATGGAGTGACCCTGCAAGCATATTATTTTAAGGAGGTGTTATGAAAATTGCATTTGATGTTCATGGTGTTCTTGATCGAGATCCGTTGTTAAGAGAGTTTGTTAACTCACTAACTAAACATGATAACTTTGAAATATATATTATTTCTGGTCCTCCAATGGAGCAAATATCTAAAGAGTTATTAGATTTAGAATTATATACTGCTGGACTCAAAATAGTTTCAGTAGTAGATTTTCTTAAAAACAAAGGTATTAAAATGTGGCAGGATGAGAATGAAACCTGGTGGTGTAACGATGTTGAATGGTGGGCTTCTAAAGCAGAAATCTGCAAACAGTATGAGATCGATATTATATTTGATGATAAGGTCGAGTACGCAACATACATGCCATACAAAACTCGTTTCATTCTATGGGAGGCACAAAACCGTTTAGCTAAATTATGGGGAGGAAAAAATGGAAGTTGGTAAAGAAATAGTTATGTTTGATAACCGCAAATGCAAAGTTGTTTGTACTACTGAACAAGGTTGTGTTTTAGAACCAGTTAATAATGAAACCCCTTTAGTCCGGATAATTGAAAGACAAAAAACAAAACCTTGTTTCTTAAGGTTTAAATTGGGTCAATTTATAGACATTTATATCTAGGAGGGAAAAGTGATCTCTTTAAAAATCGCTTTTAAAATCATAATCTTTTGTATAATAGTATGTTTTACAATAAGGGTTATAAAGGGGGCTAGAAAGAGATTCTCTGAGTACTACAATAAAAGGTTAAATCAGAAAACTCTTGAATCTCTTTCCCCTTATGAAAGAGATAAGGTCAGAAGAATTATGGATGCATCTTCAATATTCAGGAGGTCGCCTAGTGAACTCATTAGAATGCCCGAATATGAATTATCAAAACTTTATAAGCAGTTATGTAAGATTCATCATCCTGACCACGGAGGAAGAGAAGAAAATTTCAAAAAATTAAGTGAAAGTTATAACTTTTTGAAATCTCTTAAAAAAGGAATTTTAATTTAAAGGAGGAAAAGTATGAAGAAGGTAATGGTTATCTTTTCAGTTGTGATGTTTCTGTTTTGTGCAAATATAGTAGAAGCAAAACAACATCGAGTCACATTTAAAAACTCGTCAAATGAAACAGTCATCTACTTCTTATATAGAATCGACCATAATATAAAACATATCTCAAAACCAATGGCGTTTGTCATTGGAACTTTAAGACCACAAGACACCTGGTCAGCTTTAAGAGATGAAGGTGGTCATTTCTATTTAGAATGGAAAACTAAAAATGATGAAGTATTAATAAAACTAGAACCTTTTGAATTACAAAAGGATATAACATTCACTTATCATAAATTAAAATAAGGAGTTAATTATTATGACAACCTTAGAGGAAACAAAGCAAGCTTTACAAGACTTTTTAAATAAACACCCTCAAACAGAACGGCAAGCATATCAAAAGGAGATTGATGAAATAATGAAGAAAACTCCAGATGATAAAAAACTTGAAGTTCTGCTTATTATGCTTGCACAAAAAACTGAAGAGTTATCTAATGAAGTAAATAAGTTATTACTATATCACTAAGGAGAAATTTATGGAAACTAAACTTAAAGAATTTATAATTCATTGGAAAGATAAAACAACTGATGTCTTTAAAGGAAAAGATATCGCTGATGCTTTCACTCGTGCTGGTTATGGTGCGGGTGCAGTTAGAGCAGTTGATTATTATGAAGAAGTTAAAAAGGAGGGATAAATTTGATGAGACCAACACAATTAACAAAAATGTTAAAAACTCCACTACCTAAATCAGTTAAAATCGACGGAGTAGAGTTTGTTCCAAAAATTGAACCTGAGAAATCAAAAGAGATAGAAAAATTAGAATATATCTTTATTGTAGATGACTCTGGTTCAGCGCCACTTGATTATTTCTACAAAATTCTACTTAAAAGTCTTAGAACACTTTGTTCTTATAGTTCTGATAGAGCATTTCAAGGAATGAGAACAGAGGGAAATCTATTCAATATTTTCTCTTTTAACCATCAGCGGCCATTCTTTGCAAAATCTAATATTCTAAATCACTCTTCTATTGAAAGTAGCAGAGAAGCCATAAAAATATTTTTACAATATTGGAAAGGTGGTCCTAGTGAACTTAGCTCAGCCCTAAAGAAAGTACATGAATTTGAAAAAACAGAAGGGGTCGAACGAATTGTTATAATAATAACTGATGGTTTTGTAGTTGCCGAATAAGGAGGTTCTATGCCTTTAACCGAACGAGAAATGTTTGAAAAGTCTTTTCAGCGCCCAAGAAACTTTTTCCTTTTATCTGGTGAAGAGCAGTGGAGTATTGATAAAGAACTTGGAATACTAGATTGGAGGGGGGAAGGTTTATCCGAAGCAGATATAAGGCGTTATCGTAATCATTATAAACAGGAGAAATAACTATGAAAATGAAATTTGGTAAAGTAATTATTGAAAAAAATTTTCCTGAAAAAGCATTAAAAAACAAAGGTTTATTACTTAATCCTGATATACTATCAGTCCTTACTCGTGATCAACTCAGAGATCTAGCTGAAATAATGAACGTTAAGAAGGGTCGTAATAAAACTGATACTATATTCAATATTATCGGGAATGAAAGAAAATTTAAAATAACCGAAGCTAAAATCATTATTGGAATAGAAATTGAAGAAAATATTACTGACTTAGAAACAAGGGATATTATCTATATATACTAACCATTAAATAGAAGGTAAGATGAATTAACTTTATCTTACCTTCTTTTTTTAAGAGGTAAAATGGAATTTCCATGTGAAAAATGTATAACACTAGCATCATGTATTTCTTTAATCAGTTCGAGAGTAAATCTTGTTAAATTTACTAGCGAAAGCATATTAAAAACCCCTGATATCTATACTTCAACATTTGAACTTCTAATAATAGTTCTTTCTAACAAATGCTCACTATTCAAAGAATATTTTCCATTTAAATATTTAATAGATAGAACAGGACATGTATATAGAGTAACATTTCCGCCCGATGAAGCAATAATTGATAAAGAAGAGTGGATAAAAAGATCAGAAATAATACACCATTTTTATTTAAATTATCTAAAAGTTAATTATAAAGGGGGTGGTTTAAGTGGCCGCCAAAAATTCTAGAAAGAAAAGGAAGTGCAGAAAAAAAGTTGCATATAAAACTGAAAAAGAGGCTAAGATTGCACTTCATAACTTTTATTGTGATAAAGGATTAGATGTAAAACTGGATCAATACAAATGTAAGTTCTGTGGTTTATATCATATAGGCAGAAAGAAAATTAAGAAAAAACCAAAAAACAGGAGGTGAGTAAGTGAAAGTTATAATTTGGATATTATATATAACATTATCAA
>Ga0180432_10008623_pt1 | contig 12635 bp, 11 predicted proteins | sample SS_ome_10_FD_132414 | JGI IMG/M metagenome (GOLD analysis project Ga0180432, IMG submission 132414) | Hypersaline lake sediment archaeal communities from the Salton Sea, California, USA - SS_1_MS_2 metaG | ecosystem: Environmental > Aquatic > Non-marine Saline and Alkaline > Hypersaline >...
CTCGGCGGGCGCCGCCTCATGATTGAAGATGTCGCTCGTCTCCTCCAGGTAGGTCCCGATCCGCTCGCGCATCCAATCGAGTGTTCGCACCGCGAACGCGGCCCCCTCCGGCTCCGCGATCGTGCAGTCGAGGAGGTTCAGGAGCGCCTCGTTCATCCCGATGACGCCGATCGTCGAGAAGTGGTTCCGCCAGTAGCCCCCCTCGGCCTCCAGAATCCGGTCGAGGTAGAATCGGGAATAGGGATAGAGCCCCTGCGAAGTCAACGACTCGAGCGTCTTCCGCTTGACGCCGAGCGCGTCTCTTGCGAGATCCATCAGCCGGCCGAGCCGGTCGAAGAAATCGGCCTCGTCCTTCGCGAGGTAGCCGAGACGCGGGAGGTTGATCGTCACGACGCCGACCGAGCCGGTGAGGGGGTTCGCCCCGAACAGACCGCCGCCGCGGCTTCGAAGCTCGCGATTGTCAATCCGGAGCCGACAGCACATGCTCCGCGCGTCCTCAGGACGCATGTCGCTCCCGATGAAGTTCGAGAAGTAGGGAATCCCATACTTGGCCGCTGTCTCCCAGACCGGCTCCAGAATCGGGTTCTCCCAATCGAAGTCCTCGGTGATGTTGTAGGTCGGAATCGGGAACGTGAACGGACGCCCCTGCATGTCCCCTTCGAGCATCACCTCGGCGAACGCGCGGTTGAACAAGTCCATCTCCGGCTGGTAGTCGCCGTAGACGCTTCTCTGCAACGCGCCTCCGACGATGATCGGCTCGCCCTCCATGTAGCGCGGCACTTGAAGGTCGAGCGTCACATTGGTGAACGGCGTCTGGAAGCCGACGCGCGTCGGAACGTTCATGTTGTAGACGAATTCCTGGACGTTCTGTTTGACTTCCTCATAGGAGAGACCGTCAACGCGGATGAACGGCGCGAGGTACGTATCGACGTTGGAGAACGCCTGCGCACCGGCCGATTCCCCTTGGAGTGTGTAGAGGAAGTTGACGATCTGAAGAAGGGCGACGCGGAAGTGTTTCGCCGGACGCGACGCGATCTTGCCGCGAACTCCCCGGAATCCTCGCAAGAGAAGATCGCGAAGATCCCAGCCGACGCAGTACGCGCCCAGCGTCCCCAAGTCGTGAATGTGCACGTCGCCGCGCTCGTGAGCCTGCCGGATCGACTCCGGGTAGATCCGATCGAGCCAGTAGCGCGAGATGATCCGGTCGGTAATGTGCGTGTTCAGCCCTTGAAGGGAGAACGTCATGTTGCTGTTCTCGCGCACGCGCCAGTCGAGCTCGTTCAGGTAGTCCTCGACCAGCGGCATCCCTCGGAGGAAGCCGCGCATGTCGCGCAGCTCTTCGCGCTGTTTCCGGTAGAGAATGTAGACCTTCGCCGTCCGCGCAAGACCGCGCTCGATCAGCGTCTCTTCGACAGCGTCCTGGATCTCTTCGACCGTCGGAGACTCGCCCGGGAACCGACCGTCGACCTTCTCACGGACCCGCTCCGCCAAGCTCTGCGCCGTTGCCTCGTCGGGATCTCCGGCCTCGCGCATCGCCTTCCAAACGGCGTTCTCGATCTTCCGAACGTCGAATAGAACACGACGGCCGTCGCGCTTTACGATGTACTCCACAGAAGTCTCCCCTCACCCTCAAGTCGAAGCGAAAACGGGCCCATCCTAGCACGAAACGCCGATCGAACGAGAAGTCCTTCCGGGACCTTTCCCCGCTGGAACTCGCTCCAGGTCGAGCCTTCCCGTTCTCCTTCGACCGAAATCGGACAATCGTCACGGTCCGGGGACCGAGCCTCTGCTCCCATCCGAGACCAGACATCGCGCGCGGTCGCAGGCCGTCGTCGAACGCCGATTCTTGATTCGCCCAACGACTCCCGCTACCATCATCCATCCATCCGTTTCCGGGTGTTCTGCAGATCCGTGCGCGCGTGGTAAACGAACGAGGTGATTGAGATTCCGAACATAGCATCCGCCGCGAAACGCTTGCGACAGAGCGAGAAGCGTCGCGGCCAGAATCGCATGAGAAAGGCCGAGATCAAGCGAGTCGTCAAGCAGATTCGCCAATCGATCGAGGCTCGCGACAAAGGCGCCGCCGTCGCCCTTCTCCCGCAGCTCGCCAAGGCGGCCGACAAAGCGGCGCAGCGTCACGCCATTCACCAAAACCGCGCCGCTCGGATCAAGGCCCGCTGGACGAAGAAAGTCGAAGGGCTGTAGGAGGCTCGATGCGGCATTTCGATTTCCTCGGCAAGGCGAAGTACTTCGTTCCCGCCTCGCTGCTTCTCATCGTCGTAAGCATCATCCTCATCGTCCCGGGCGTCCGCGGCCTGAGAATGGGAATCGACTTCACCGGGGGGATGGAGTTCACGGTGAAGTTCGCGGAGGAGGTCGACACGGCCGACGTCCGTGCGATGCTCGGCGACATCGACGCAGGCGAGATCGACCTGACCAAGAGCGTCATTCAGGACGTCTCCGGCGCGAACACGAAGACGATCACGACGCAGCTTCTGAACGTCGAAGAGGATCAGCGAACGATCGATCGGATCGAGACGAGACTGCGCAGCGAGTTTCCGGTGGAGGACATCAGCCGGATCCTGATCGGTCGACAGGTGAGCGAGGAGCTCGCGCAGAAGGGTTGGCAAGCGATTCTCCTTGCCCTCGTCGCGATTCTCGTCTACATCTCGTGGCGATTCCGTCTCCGCTACGCGATCGGTGCGGTCGCCGCGATCGTTCACGACGTCGCGATCGCTCTCGGGATCTTCGCTCTGTTCGGCGTCGAGGTGAACCTCCCGACGATCGCGGGATTCCTCACGATCGTCGGATACTCGCTGAACGACACGATCGTCATCTACGACCGGATCCGTGAGAACGTCAAGCTCGAGGCGAAACGCCCGATGTTCGACGTCATCAACCTGAGCGTCAACCAGTCGCTGTCCAGAACGTTAAACACGTCGATCACGACGTTCATTCCCGTCGTCATCCTGTTCCTCTTCGGTGGGAGCGTATTGCGCGGGTTCTCACTGGCCTTGCTGATCGGCGTGGTCGTCGGAACGTATTCGTCGATGTACATCGCCAATCCGATCCTTTACGCCTGGGCCACAAGAGCGAGCCGCACGAAGAAGAGGAGCTAGCCTTGCGGTCCGTCCTCCGAGAGGGGAGGGAATGGGGTGTCGCCACGCCTCCGCAAGAGGCGCTCCTCGAGGCGATCCGCGGCAAACTCGGTTGTTCCGACGCGTTCGCCATGCTCCTTGCCCAGCGTGGGGGGAGCTCGTGGGAGAAGCTGATCGATTCCGAAGGCCAGCGCTTCCACTCCCCGTTCCTTCTTCCAGACATGGAAGAGGCCGTGGCGCGTCTCCGCCTTGCCATCGAGTGCGGCCAGCGGGTCTTCGTCCACGGGGACTTCGACGTCGACGGGCTCTCCGGCGCGGCGATCCTGTACCGAGGACTTCGACCGCTCCTTCGAGAGAACTCCGTCAAGGTGGAGGTCGGCGAGCGCTCACAGGGGCACGGCATGTCGTCCGCATTCGTCCTGCGCGCAATCGATGAGGGATTCGGCCTCGTCGTCACCGTCGATTGCGGGATCACCAATCACGAGGAGATCGCCCGTCTTGCCGCCGCCGGAATCGACACGATCGTGACCGACCATCACCTTCCGGTCGGCGATCTCCCTCCGGCACTAGCAATCGTCGACTCGCACCGAGACGGCGCTCGCTATCCGAACCGACACCTCGCAGGCGTCGGCGTCGCCTACAAGCTGATCTGCGGCCTGTACGAGCGACTCGGACGTCCGGCACCGACGGAACTCCTCGATCTCGTCGCGCTCGGGACGATCGCAGACCTCGTCCCGCTGACGAGCGACGGGGAGAGCGAAAACCGCGCTTTCGTCCGCGAGGCGTTCGAGATCCTCGCGCGAGGCGAGGGCTCATCCCTCGGACTTCGGATCCTAATGGCTCGCCTTTCGGTCAAGCCCGAGAAGATGACCGCCTCGGACATCGGGTACCTGGTCGCGCCGAAGCTGAACGCGGCGAATCGGGCCGGAGACCCGAAGGTCGCGTTCCTCCTCCTCGTGACCGAGGACCGCGACCAAGCCGAGTACCTGGCCGAGATCCTCCTCGACTACAACCGGGACCGGGAGATCGCTCAGAACGACCTCCTGTCGCAGGCCGTTGAGATGATCCGTGAAGAGGGTCGCGCCCCGCGGGAGGACGGGTTCGTCTTCCTCGTCGGCGAGTACTGGAACGAAGGAATCCTCGGCCTGGTCGCCTCGAGCCTCACCGAGCGGTACCGCGTCCCGGCGATCGTCCTGTCCAAGGGAGACCGCGTCAGCCGCGGATCATGTCGGAGCGGGGGAGGATTCGACGTCAGCGCTTGTCTCGACGCCCACGCGGACCTCCTCCTCCAGTATGGAGGGCATCGTATGGCGGCCGGTTTCTCGGTCGCGACCGAGGCCCTCCCACAACTTGAAGAGAGGATCGAGCAGTACGTGGCCGATCGGCGGTCGGAGATCGCATCCCACGAACCGGAAACGATCGACACCGAGTCGTCCCTCGACGAGATCGACGAACGTCTCTACGCCGAACTCGCGTCGCTCGCTCCGTTCGGACCGGGGAACCCGAGGCCGATCTTCCTTCTGCGCGGTTGTTCGTTCGAACGTCTGACACTCGTCGGAAACAGGAAGCAGCACCTGAAAGGCCAGGTCACGCAAGGTCAATCGACGCTCCCGTTCATCGCGTTCCGGATGGGACGCCACCTCGAGACGTTCGAAACCTCAAACGGGTTCGCCCTCGTCTGCCAGATCGGATTCGACGACTGGCAGGGAAAGGTCCAGGCGCAGGGGATCGACCTCGTCACCGATGGCGCCTTGGACGACTAGAGCAGGCCATCCGGAGCGGCCCCGCAGAAATCGTCGAGCTTCTCGCTCTTGGAGCAAGCAGCCTATTTCCCGACACAGAATCCGGCGAAGACCGCGTCGAGAATCGACTCGGCGACGTCGATCCCCTGAAGCTCTCCCGCCGTCCGATACGCGCGCCGGAGTTCCTCGACGACCATGTCGACCGATCGCCCGTCGGCGAGAGCGTTCGCGGCCTCCGCGAGGCTCTCCGCCACGCGCCGGAGGAGGTCGCGCTCCCACGCGTCGAGGGTGAGGGCCGAGCTGCGCGCCGGGAGGCGTCCTTCGAGGAGCAGGTCGAGAAGGGCCGACCGCAACGCGTCGAGGTTTCGCCCCTCCTCGGCCGAGATCCGGACCGCCGCCTCCCACGGGCCATCCGGTAGCCGACCGAGCCTCTCGGGGAGGTCAGTTTTGCTGACAACCAGAACGACCGGGATCTCCCACGGCATTGCGATCAGGCGGCGATCCTCGTCGGTCAGCGGCTCGCTCCCATCGAGCGTCAGGAGGACCAGATCGGCCCCGGCGACCGCCCGCTCGGTCTTCCGGACGCCCTCCGCCTCCACGAAATCGCCCGGCTCCCGCCAGCCGGCCGTGTCGATCAGGCGTACGGGAATCCCGCCGATCGCGGCCGTCTCCTCGATCGTGTCGCGCGTCGTCCCGGGTATTGGCGTGACGATCGCCCGATCCTCCGCGAGCAGCACGTTCAACAGGGTCGATTTCCCAACGTTCGGACGCCCGACGATCGCGACGGTGAGCCCTTCGCGGAGGACCTTCCCCTCCTCGGCGCGCGTGAGGAGGTCGGAGACGCGCCCCGAGAGAGCAGAGACGCGGGCGGCGATGTTCTCCTCCTCGACGTCGAGATCGGGGAAGTCGATCTCCACTTCGAGCTCGGCGAGCACCTCGACCAACCCACCGCGGACCGCGCGGATCGCGTCGGAGAATCGACCGCCGAGACGATCGACGGCTGCCTCGAGCCCGAGCGTCGTTCGCGCGCGGACGATGTCGAGGACCGCCTTCGCCTGGTCGAGCGAGATCCGCCCGTTCAGAAACGCGCGCTTCGTGAACTCACCCCGCTCGGCGAGACGGGCACCACCGGCGAGGACCCCGTCGAGGACGGCCCGCGTCGCGACGATCCCCCCGTGGCAGTTGATCTCGACGACGTCCTCCCGAGTGTACGTCCGCGGCGCGCACATCACCGAGACGAGGACTTCGTCGATCGGTCGCCCGTCGACGACGATCCGCCCGTAGTGCAGCCGATGGCTCTGCGAATCGGCGAGCGGCGCGCCGTCGGCCGCTTGGAAAATCCCCTCGACGATCAGGATCGAGTCCGGGCCGCTCACGCGGACGATCCCGATTCCCCCCTCGCCAATCGCCGTCGAGATCGCAGCAATGGTGTCGCCCCGTGATAGCGCGCCGGCCGCGTCACTCGGCATGCTCCTCACGCGTCGACGGGCTCGATCATCACGCGGCGCCCTTCGCCGTCTCCGACACTGTAAGTCCGGATCCCGGGGAAGTGGGCGAGAGCGACGTGGATCGTCCGTCGCTCGTGCGCCGGCATCGCGTTCAGACGAACGCGCTTCCGGTCGCGCGCGACCGATTCGGCCGTCGAGAGAGCGAATCGGATCAGCTCAGCCCGTCGGCGCTTCACCGCGCCGTTGGCGTCGACGATCACGTCGACGTCCTGGCCAGTCTTCCGGCGAAGGGCCCCCCGAAGCAGGTGCTCGAACGCGGTCAGAATCGGTCGCTCTTCGGGAAGAGAGAACATGCTCCCGACGAGGTTGACGTAGAGCCCGTCGGCGATGTCCTCTTCGATTTCGAAGGTGACGTCTTCCTCGAGGATCTCAAGGAGCCGTTCGAGGTAAGCCTCAACCTCCTTCTTCAGCTCCTGCATCCTCTTCTCCCGTCTCGTCGCCGGCCGCTTCCGTCGTCGCGGCAGAGACCGCCGGCTCGGCGCGGGCCATCTCTCGATTGACCACCGCCTGTTGGATGACCTGCGTGGCCGTGGTCAAAAGGTAGTACAACCAGAGCCCGGCGGGGAACTTCCAGAGGAGAACGGCCATCATGACCGGAAAGATGTAGCCGAAGTACTTCTGGCTTCCGGACCCCTCCGCGAGCTGTGGCGTCATCAGCCACTGCTGAAGGAGCATGATCCCCGTCGTCACGATGACGAGAATGAAGTACGGGTCGGCCATCGACAGGTCCGGAATCCACAGGAAGCCGGGCGCCAGGTGGATCACCTCGCCCGAGTAGAGGATCGCGCGCCAGATCAGAACGAGAATCGGCAGCTGGATGATGAGCGGAAGGCATCCGCTCATCGGGTTGACGCCTTCCTTCCGATAGAGCTCCATCATCTTCTGCTGCTGCAGCTGCTTGTCGTCCTTGAAGCGCTCCTGAATGCGCTTCATCTTCGGCTGGACCTTCTGCATCTTCGCCATCGAGTGATACTGCTTGCGCATCAATGGGAAGAGGATGATCCGCGTCAGGAGCGTGAACAGGATGATCGCCCAGCCGTAGTTCCCGGTCACCCGGTAGAGGATGTCGAGGAATTGGATGACCGGAATCATCAGTCGAGCGGCGATCCCCGGATCATCGAGTTGAGCCAGGCCCGCGTCCTGCATCAGAAGGAAGCGACGCCGTCCGCCGTAGAGCGAGAAATCGAAGCGCGACTCCCCCTGCGGGACGGTCACCGCCACGCCGAACCGACGGTTCCCGGAGGCCGTCCCTTCCACGAGCGCCCCCGCGGTGGTCCCCTCTCTCGGCGAGAGGAAGAAGACGACCGACTTGCTCATTAGCCCGATCCCGTCAAACGTGAAGTACGACCCCGACGCAAGGAGGTCGGTTCCCGGCTCCCCGTCGAACAGGTAGTGAAGTGTCGGGTCCCCGTCTTTCGGCAGCTGGTTGCCGAGGAGCATCGACAGCTCGACCGGATCCTCCGCTCGGTTCTCGACGATGAGCGCGACGTCGACCGTGTAGACTGCGTCGTCATCGAACGTGTACCGCTTGGTCACCGTGAGGTCACCGAACTCCCCAACGAACGCGATCTCGAGAGCGCCTGACTCGAGGAGCGTCGGGTCCTGTAGGGTGTAGATCCCCTCTTCCGCACCCTCCCTGCGGAGCAGGAACGGAAACTCGGCGTCGGCGACATACTGTCTCGCCAGGGTCTCGGTATTCGTCTTCGTTCCGGGGACCAGCTCCTCGACCGTCGATCCGTACGGAGCGAAGGTGAGGAACAGGCTCTTCATCACGCCGCCCTCTTCGGAGAAGACGTAGTTCGCGAGAGACGTGGAGACAAGTATCTCGCGGTACCCGTCCCTCTCGACGATCGTGTAGGCAACTCCCCGATCGGCAGCGACGGACGTCACCGCGACGGCGCACAAGAGGAGTCCCAACAGTCCCAAGGCGATCCGGCGCTTTTCCACAATGACCTCCTGCCCGGAAAGAGTATCGCGGAGCAGATCCACTCGCAAATCCGTTGAACAGGGCATTCCGATGCGCTACACTCCCCCGCCGATGTTCACGGGAATCGTACAGGGTCTCGGGACGCTGCGGGACCTCGGTCGAGAAGAGGCCGTGATCTCGATTCCCGGAGGATGGACGGAGCGACTCCGGACGGGAGCGAGCGTCGCGGTCAACGGCGTCTGTGTGACGATCGCCTCGCTGTCGCAGGACGCGTTCCGCGCGAGCTTGTCCGAGGAGACAGTCTCGCGGACCACGTTCGCGTCTGCCCGTGCGGGCGTACGCGTGAATCTCGAACTCCCGATCGGCCCGAGCGACGGCTTCGACGGTCACATCGTCCTCGGCCACGTCGACGCGGTCGGCACGATCAAAGGCCTCTTCCGCGAGCGAGACGCGTGGACGATGATCGTCGGATACCCGCCGACGCACCGCCGGCACGTCGTGGAGAAGGGATCGATCGCCGTCGACGGAATCAGCCTGACCCCGTACGGGCTCGACGGGGCGACGTTCCGCTGCGCGGTGATCCCCGAGACGTACGAACGGACGACGTTGCAGGATCGTCGGACGGGAGACCCGGTCAACCTCGAGTTCGACGTCTTGGCGAAGTACGTGGAGAGGATGGTGCGCGGTGTTCACGCCGATTGAAGACGCGATCCGCCGATACCGAGAGGGCGAGATGCTGATCCTTGTCGACGACGAGAATCGGGAGAACGAAGGAGATCTCGTCATCGCTGCCCAACACGCGACCCCGAAGGAGATCAACTTCATGATCACCCACGGGCGCGGACTCGTCTGTGCCCCGATCACCGAGGCGCGCGCGAAACAGCTCGGCCTCGCCCCGATGTGCCCCGAGAACACGGCCCTCCACGGGACACACTTCACCGTCTCGGTCGACGCGCGAGACGGGATCACGACGGGCATCTCGGCCTACGACCGAGCGAAGACCATCCGGCTTCTCGTCAACGAGGCGACCAAGCCGGACGACCTGGCCCGCCCCGGACACGTCTTTCCGCTCATCGCCCGCGACGGGGGCGTCCTCCGCCGCGCCGGCCACACCGAGGCGACGGTCGACCTGGCGCGTCTGGCCGGGCTGGTCCCGGCCGCCGTCCTCTGCGAGATTCTGAACGAAGACGGGACGATGGCCCGCCTTCCGCAGCTGCACGAGATCGCCAGCCGGCACAGCCTCCCGGTCGTCAACATCGCCGATCTGATCGCGTACCGAAAGCGAACGGAGCGGCTCGTCCAGCGCGTCGCCGAGGCCGACTTGCCGACCGCCTACGGGACTTTCCGAATCCTGAGCTACACGAGCCCGATCGAGGGCGAGGAGCACATCGCCCTCGTCAAGGGAGACGTCAAGAACCAGGAGAACGTCCTCGTCCGCGTTCACTCCGAGTGCCTGACCGGCGACGTCTTCGGATCGTTCCGCTGCGACTGCGGTGCGCAACTTCACCACGCGATGCAGATGATCGAGGCCGAAGGGCGGGGCGTCGTCGTCTACATGCGACAAGAAGGACGTGGGATCGGTCTCAAACACAAGGTGTGCGCGTACGAGCTGCAGGACGCCGGACTCGACACCGTCGAGGCGAACGAGAAGCTCGGGTTCGAGCCGGACCTGCGCGACTACGGGATTGGCGCCCAGATCCTGTGCGACCTTGGCCTGAGCTCGATCCGCTTGATGACGAACAATCCGAAGAAGGTCGTCGGCCTCTCCGGGTACGGACTTGAGATCGTCGAGCAGGTCCCGATCGAAATCCCACCCAACGAGTTCAACCGGCGCTACCTGAGGACCAAGAAGGAAAAGCTCGGGCATCGCCTGGAGAACGTCTAGCGCCGCAGCGGCTGGGTCGCTCGCGTCGCGACCGGCTACAATCGAGGGGAGGACGAAGCCAGGACCGCGGTGGCCGGATCGCGATCGGCGTCGTCCGCAAGGAGGGATCGATGGGCAAGGTCTTCGAAGGGAAGCTCGATGGGGCCGGCCTGAAAGTCGGCATCGTCGTCAGCCGGTTCAACAATCTGATCACCGAGCGCCTGCTCGAAGGGGCCCTCGATCGGCTCCGCCGTTCCAACGTCGACGATGGCGCGATCGACATCTGCCGCGTCCCGGGCGCGTTCGAGGTTCCGCGAGCAGCGAAGGCGATGGCCGAGACCGGTCGCTACGACGGGATCGTCGCCCTCTCCGCCGTCATCCGCGGCGCCACGCCGCACTTCGAGTACGTCGCGAGCGAAGTGAGCAAGGGACTTGCCAAGGTCAACCTCGACGCCCCAGCCCCGGTCGCGTTCGGGGTCATCACCGCCGACACCGTCGACCAGGCGATCGAGCGGGCCGGGACGAAGGCCGGCAACAAGGGGGCTCAGGCCGCCGAGAGCCTGATCGAGACGATCAACGTCCTCCGCGCCCTCGCATGAGCTACGAGCTCGTCCGAGGGACCCGCGACATCCTCCCCGAGGAAGCCGCCCGCTTCCGGCGGATCGAGGAGACGTTCCGGTTGGTCGCCGCCCGCTACAACTTCCGTGAGGCCCGTTTCCCGATCCTCGAGCACACCGAGCTGTTCGCCCGCGGAATCGGCGAGGGGACCGAGGTCGTCGGCAAGCAGATGTTCACCTTCCTCGATCAGGGGGACCGGAGCCTGACCCTCCGGCCGGAGGGAACGGCGTCGGCCGTCCGCGCCTACCTCAACGCCGGGCTGCACGTCAACGATCCGTTCCAGAAGTGGACCTACCTCGGCCCGATGTTCCGCTACGAGAAGCCGCAGAAGGGCCGCTACCGCCAGTTTGACCAGTACGGAATCGAGGTCTTCGGGTCGCTCGAGCCGACAGTCGACGCCGAGGTGATCGCCTTCGCCTGGACGATGATGACAGAGCTCGGACTCGGCGGGCTCAAGCTGAAGCTGAACTCGATCGGCTGCCCGGAAGATCGAGCGCGGTTCAACGAGGTCCTCCGCGCGCACTTCGCCCCGTCGATCGGCTCGATGTGCGACGACTGCAAGCGGCGACTCGACGAGAACCCACTGCGGATCCTCGACTGCAAGGAGCCGGTCTGTCAGCCGGTCATCGAGCGGGCGCCGGGAAGCGCAGACCACCTATGCGGAGACTGCGCCGAGCACTTCGCGCAAGTTCGGGCGCTCCTCGACCGACTCGACCTCGCCTACGAGATCGACGCTCGCCTCGTCCGCGGCCTCGACTACTACACGCGGACCGTGTTCGAGCTGATCTCGGAGGATCTCGGTTCGCAGGACGCCCTCCTCGGCGGGGGCCGCTACGACGGCCTCGTCGAGACCCTCGGCGGCCCGGCGACCCCGGGCATCGGGTTCGCCGGCGGGATCGATCGCCTCGCGATCGTCCTCGAGCAGCGGAAATCCGGCGAGCCAATCGAGATGGGCGTCGATCTCTACCTCGCCGCGCTCGGCGCAGACGGACACGCGTTCGCACTGAAGCTCGCCGACGACCTGCGCCGCCTCGGCCTCTGCGTCGACCTCGATCACCGAAACCGGAAGCTCAACAAGCAGATGAGCGAGGCAAACCGGCTCGGTGCTCGGCACCTCCTCGTGATCGGCGAGAACGAAGTCGCGTCGGGAAGCGGCAAGCTGAAGACGATGGCGACCGGCGAGGAGCGCGACGCCAAACTGACGCCCGAAGCGATCGCCGCGATCATCCAAGGAGGCTAGCCCGTGGCAGCAGAACCCGTCCTGAAGCTCGTGCCGATCGAGAACCCCGATGAGCTGAACCTGATCCTCGGCCAGTCGCACTTCATCAAGACCGTCGAGGACCTTCACGAGGCGCTCGTCACCGCGATTCCGGGGATCCAGTTCGGCCTCGCCTTCTGCGAGGCCTCCGGGCCGTGCCTGATCCGTCATTCCGGGACGAACGAGGACCTCGAGCGGCTCGCGGTCCGGAACGCCGAGGCCATCGGGGCCGGCCACTCGTTCATCGTCTTCCTGAAAGACGCCTTCCCGATCAACGTGATGAACGCCGTCAAGCGCGTCCCCGAGATCTGCCGGATCTTCTGCGCCACCGCGAACCCCGTTCAGGTGGTCGTCGCAGAATCTGACCAAGGCTGCGGGATCCTCGGCGTCATCGACGGCGCGTCCCCAAAGGGCGCCGAAGCCCCCGACGACGCCGCCCAGCGTAGGGCCTTCCTCCGCACGATCGGGTACAAGCAGTAGACGAACCTCTACGGAGAAGTTGCGCTCTTCGAAGCTTCTCGGACCGGCCGTTCCGCCGAGTCCGAAGAAGAGGAGCCGGACGTTGTCCGCCCGGCTCCTCGCACCTCGCAGAAGACTACCTGCGACGACGGTCTACTTGA
>Ga0180432_10008624_pt1 | contig 12635 bp, 9 predicted proteins | sample SS_ome_10_FD_132414 | JGI IMG/M metagenome (GOLD analysis project Ga0180432, IMG submission 132414) | Hypersaline lake sediment archaeal communities from the Salton Sea, California, USA - SS_1_MS_2 metaG | ecosystem: Environmental > Aquatic > Non-marine Saline and Alkaline > Hypersaline >...
GGAATTGGGAAAGACGTACGCCCGCGACACCCCGGCGGACCGTACCGCACGCGCCGTACGGCGTGTGCCCGCCGGGCCCTCCTCGAGTGCGATGACACCATCTGCGGCGGCGTGCAGCTGCCACAGCGGCACGAGTCCGCGCTTGACCAGCATCACGAGCCGCGCGCCGGCCCACTGCCGGCGCAGCGCCTGAACCGCCGGCATGGACATCACGGAGTCGCCCAGCCAGTTCGGGCCGCAGACAAGGACCGTCTCGGGCATCGTCTTCGCCTCCCGGGGAGCCGGCTACGCGTCGCCCCGCGAACCGGCAGCGTCCGGGCGATGCCGGCGGAAGCAGATTCGCGAAATGCACTCCTGGAAGTCCGCCGCACCGGCCAGGATCTCGATATCGACCCGCAGGAAGAAGATGGGAACATCGCACCGGTCCAGCCGGGGAAACCGCACAGCGTCCTTTTCCGTCGTCACAATCGCGTCCGCTCCCACCAGGCGACTCTGGTTGACGATGTCAATCACCTCCTGCTGGGTATAGCGGTGATGATCGGCGAAGCGGTAGCGTCCCACGATCCGCGCGCCGCGCCGTTCGAGTTCCTCTTCGAAGCCGGCGGGCACCGCAATACCCGACATGGCCACGATGATTCGATCGCGCAGAAACGCGAGATCCTTCTGTTCGGCGGTAAACACGTTCCTGAGGTAGCGGGGGCAATGCTTGCATTCGATGATCTCGGCCGCGTCGTTCAGCTCGCGGATGCGCGCGCGCAATGCCGCTGCGCCGGCCCCGTCCGACTTGGTGATGAAGATGAAATCCGCGCGGCGGAGGTTCCTGGCCGGCTCCCGGAGGATGCCGCGCGGGAGGACGCAGTCATTTCCGAACGGATTCGTCCGGTCCACCAGCACGATCTGCATCCTGTGCTTCAGCGAGAGGTACTGGAATCCGTCATCGAGGATCAGGGTATCGCAGCCGAACCTGCGGATCGCGAACTTGCCGCTTTTGACCCGGTTCTTGTCCACCAGGACGACAACGTTCCGCAGGTTGGAGGCCAGCATGTACGGTTCATCCCCGCTCATGGCCGAATCGAGCAACAGGTTGCTTCCGTCGGAAACGACGCGCGGGTCCCGCCTCAGGTCGCGTAAGAGGCACTTGTCCACGATCCGCCGGAGCATGGACGGCTCCCGTTTCTTGTAACCGCGGCTGAGAACCGCGACGTTGCGGCCGCTCTTCTGTAGCTCCCTGGCAAACACCTCGACGACCGGCGTCTTGCCCGTGCCGCCCACGGTCAGATTACCCACACTGATGACCTGGCAACCCAAGGTGTGATGCCTGAAGATCCCGGTCCGGTACAGCCACAGGCGGAGCTGCACCACGCCGTGGTACACGAATGAGAGCTGCCGGAGCACCCACAGCGTCGCCCGCACGGCTCTGCCGCGTTCTCTTGCGCCCACGGGCTGTTGAATCAGCCCGACGAGGAACGTTTCCACTCTTTCCAGGCTATCCGGCCTCATAGGTGCAGGTCACACTACCCGATCCCCCCCGGCATGTCGAGCTTCGCCGCTCCGCGGCAGTGGCAAGGCCGGGCCACCCGCCACTCGCCACCTGTCGCGGTTCGCCGTCGGATTGGGCCTTGACCGTGCCCTCCTTGCTCTGCTATTGGATGAGGCGGATTGGACCGCGGCCTGTCGGTCACGGGAACGCACACGCGTTTGTGGAAAGGCTGATCGACTTATGAGGATCCCTCTCAAGCTTGGAAACGACGAAAGGCAGTCGAGCCATGCGGCTGCAGCCCACGCACTGGAGCAGGACATCGCGGCCGCCCGCAAGGGAGACTGGCAGGCCAGAGAGAACGTTTTGCGGGGCTTCCTGCCTCTCATTACCTCCATGGCGGAAAAGCGCACCGCCGAACCCGAGGCGCGCACCCAGTGTATCGAGGCAGCCCGGGAGGGGTTGGTCAAGGCCATGAACAAGTACCGGCCGGGCAGCGCCCGTGGGTTTCAACTCTTCGCGGTCGAGTTTATCGAAGCGGCCATGGATCGGGCCCAGAAAGGCGGCGGGTTCCTGGGCCGCCTCTTCGGCGGGTGACACTGCCGCGCCCCCCGAGTGCGCCATGCGAACCGAGTCGGCCGTCATCTACCCCGAGAGTTGGACCGCTCCCCTACCCCTTGAGAGGTACTTCGATCCGGCTGCGTCGCTGGAGGTGGACCTCGGCTGTGGAAAAGGCAGGTTCCTGACGGAACGCGCCAGGACCTGTCCCGGAGTGTCTTTCCTTGGCGTCGACCGCAAGCTCTCACGGATCCGCAAGACCGACCGCAAGGTCGTCCGCGCCCAGCTCAGAAACGTGCGGCTGTTGCGCGTGGAGGCCGCGTACCTGGTCGAACACCTGCTTCCACAGCGTTCGGTCCGCGCGTGCTACGTCCTCTTCCCGGACCCCTGGCCCAAGCGCCGGCATCACCGGCGCCGCCTGATTACACCCCGCTTTGTTCGCGCGCTCCACGGCGCCCTGGAGCCCGCCGGCTGCGTGCACCTCGCCACCGACCACCTGGACTATTTCGAGAGGATCGCGGAGCTGTTCGGCGGCTCGGGACTGTTTGAGCCGGCCGCCCCGTTCGCGGCGGCCGAGGCCGAGCGCAGCGAATTCGAAACCCTGTTCGTCAGGCGGGAAGTGCGGATCGGCCGGTGCTCGTTCCGGTCGCTTCCGCGACCGTCCGGCGGCTCCCCGCGGCCGCGCATCCCATGATCAGACCGTAGAGCAGCACGATCTCGCCGTCCCCGAAGTTGAATTCCACCAAACCGTTAACCAGGAGGCCCGCGAACATAAGAAGCAGCACAAGCGCGTATCCCTGCTCGACCGGCGTGCGCGACTGCCGACAAAAGCGGCCTGCATCACGCAGCGCGGCCGCCATCCAAGCCAGGTAGACGGCGAGTCCCAGCCAACCGGTGGCCACCAGAATTTCGGCAGGATTCGAATGCAGGTGCACGCGCCGCGGTTCGACCGCCGGCGCGATGTCGCGCATCATCTCGTTTGTCAGCGAGCGCCAGCCGATACCCCATGGGTGTTCCCGGACAATCGCCGGTGTGATCCGGGTCCACATCACGACGCGGCCGCCCTTTTGAGCGGAGAGCTCCGTCTTCAATTCCCCCACGCGCGCCCGCACGGGCGGCAGGCAAAGTGCGCCGCTCACGATCAACGCCAGCGCGGCCAGGACCTTCCCGTTGGCACGGCGGGCGAGCAGCACCCCGACCACTGCGACCGTACAGATCCAGGAGCCCCTCTTGAACTGCAGCAGGAGCGCCGTGCTCTGGATCGCCAGCAACAGCCACAACCAGCCGCGGGCGCGCCGGCCGTTGCCGGTGAAAAGGAAACCCGTGGTGACCAGAATGCCGATCATCAGCCGCTGTGCATCGGTCATGGAACCGAGATGCACCAACCGGGCTGTAGCCGCCCCTCCATCGCCCTGTATCATCTCCCAAACGAGTCCTGCGCGCGCCGTCAGCACGCGCAGCGAAAGGATCCCGGCACCGGCCGCGAGACACGCCAGGAGCGTGCCGAGCCGCCGTTCGCTCCGCACCAGGGTGGCCGCGGCCGGGATGCCCGCAAACCACAAAAGCTTGCTGAGCCGGGGAACACCGAGCTCCGGGTGCAGACCCCATACGGTAACGGGCACGGCCCAGATCGCAAAGGCCAACGCGAGCCACGCCGTGAGCGGCACAACGAGCGGGCGCCGCTCGCGAACGCGAGCGATGATCCGCGCCGCCAGCGACAGGGCCACCAGGGCCCGGCCCGCCGGCAGGGAGAACGGTGCGCAGAACGCCGCGCCCGCCAGCAGCGCATACGCCGTTGTTTCCATCACGTCCTCCGCATGCAATACCACATTCCAGATGCACCCGTCGAGGCGGCAACGCCCTCGCCTCAAGCGATCCCCGCCGCAACGCGCTCGTACACGTGCAGCGTGCGCGTGAGCGTTGCGTCGAACGAGAACCGTCGTCGCGCCGAGTCGCGCGCCGCGGCCGCTACCCGGGTGCGTTCCTCCGGATCGTCCAGCACTCTCCGCACCGTTCGCGCCGCACCCTCGACGTCGTCGGGATCCACCAGCCAGCCGTGCCCGTCCAACGATTCAACGGTTCCGGGCGCACGGGCGGCAACCACCGGCACTCCCATCGCCATGGCCTCGCGTACGGTGACCCCTGCCCCTTCCATCCGAGACGGAAAGAACAGAAGGTCGAGGCTGCTCAGAACGCGCAACGCGTCGGGGCGGAACCCGAGGAAGTGTACGCAACCGGACACGCCGAGTTCGCGCGCCAGGCCGTCGAGTCGCCGCCGTTCCGGTCCATCCCCCGCGATTACCCAGCGGAGGTCCGGAGCGGCCTGCCGCAGGCGCGCGGCGGTCCGCAGCAGCAGCGTCCAGTTCTTCTTGCGCGACAGCGCGCCGATTCCGCCCACCACCGGGCCCGGCCCCGCCCCGCGCAGGGCGAGATCCGGCTCGGCCGCGTCCAGCGCCCCCAGATCCAGGCCGCTGGGCGCGACAAAAATCCGATCGGCCGGGAACCCGCAACGGACCATGACGTCTCGCACCGTCTCCGAAATCGCCAGCACGGCCGCGATACGGCGCGGGGAATACTTTCTTCTGGACCTCGGGTTCGCACGAAGCGGGGACGCGATGCGCCGAGAGAGGACCAAGGGGATGCCTGCGCCGCCCGCGGCACGAAGCCCGATGGCGAGGGCCCGCGAATCGTGAACGTGGACCACGGCCGTCCGCGCCGCCTGGAGCCGGCCCGCCAGGCGCGACCCGGGCAACCAACGCGGCAGTGGCTCAGCCGCCAAGCCGGCGGCTTTCGCCCGATCCAGAAGCATGCCGCCCGCGCGGCAGAACAGCCGACAGGGGATCCCACGGTTCCGTAGACCGGCGGCGAGCTGATAGACCTGCGATTCGCCGCCGCCCCAGCCGGCGCCGGTGTGCAACTGCACGATTTCCCCGGGACGGCCCATTCTCATCCCCGGCTGGCCCCCTCACCCGAACGGGATGTGCATTTCGCCCGGGTCGAGGCCCGCCCCGGCAACGCGCACACGCACGACTCCCGACCCGCCTCGGCCGGTCACGAACCCCATTCCGACACCGTTTGCGACGCGGATCACGCCCCCGGGCGCGTAGGCCCGGATCCGGCCCGGCCCGTGCGCCTCTGCCCGGACATCGCCTTCCCACGACAACACGTCGCGCCCCTCTCCGTCAAGGACCCGTACCGTGAAGGCGACGGTGTCGCCTGAACAGGCCTCGCCGCGCGCGGGCTCAAGCGCCAGGCGTTTGCCGGGTCCGTACGACAGCAAGCGGTCGCATACAGCGCCGCGTGGACCGGTCCCTTCGGCCCGGAGTTCGCCCGGCTCGAACGGGACCGTGCACACCGCGTGCGGCGTACCCGGCAACGACAGCAGTTTTACACCGTTCCGCAGGATCGATACCTTCTCGCAGTTCGTGAAAATGTGCACCTCCCGCACGGGGGCGTCCCCGGCGGCGTGCCAGTCTGCATACATCTTCACGAACGGTTCCGCAAGATACAGGGCCCGGAGCCACGCCGAGGAAATTTTTGGAATGCGCCATGCGTCCACGAGCCCCGAATAGCGCAGGAAGCGCTTCTTACGCAGTGTGGCATAATCGTTTAGAGACCACACGGCGAAACCGGCTGCACCGCGATTCGCAAGCGCGCCGAGTTCGCGCTGCAGCAACGCGGTCTGTTTGAGTTCCTCCGCCAACCGCCCGCGCCGCGCGCGCGGGTAGTTGGCGCACTCCGTCACCACCACCGAACCCGTGCGGCTGGCAGCGGCCCCCTGCTCCAGTGCTTCGATCTCGTAGTTGCAGCCCCAGACGTCGGGAATGCCGAGCGTCCGACGGCGTGCCGCCCGATGCAGGTGGTTTTCCGCGTACAGCACGGGGCGCCCCGGATCGAGCCGGCGCACGACCCGCCGCAGTGTCTGATAGGCGGTCCGCGACCGGGACTCGTTCCCCATGCCCCACAGAATGACGCAGGGATGGTGGCGGTCGCGCAGAATCAGGGCCTCCATCTGACGGCATGCCGCCTTCAGCCATCTGCCGGTACGGACGCTTTTCCACGTAGCGATTTCCGCCAGGACGGCAATGCCCAGTTCGTCGCAGGCGTTGAGAAACGCAGGATGCTGCGGATAGTGCGAGAGCCGGACGAAATTCAGGCCCATGCTCTTGATGCGTTCCGCGTCGGCGCGATGCATCCGCTCCGGAAGCGCATTGCCGAAGCCGGGCATACACTCATGCCGGTTGCACCCGCGCAACGGCACGTGTTGCCCGTTGAGGAAGAACCCCTCAGCGCCCCGGAACTCGGCCGCGCGCATTCCGAATCGCTGCGTGACCCGGTCGCCCGGCACGCCGGCCTCGACGATGCGGCACACGGCGCGGTATAGGGCGGGTGTCCGGCAAGACCACAGCTCGGGTGCCGCGACGCGGAAATGGACCGCGAGCTCGGCGGAATCCGACTGCCCTCTCACCACGCCGGCGTCGTTTTCGCCGGAAGCCGCCGCGACGCCGTCCGGTCCGCTGATTTTCCAGCGAACCCTGCAGGCTCGATCCCGGCTGGAAGCGTTCGTGAGCCGGAACCGCAGCGTCCCCGCCGCTTCGTCGGACGCAATCCGATTGCACACGACGCGCAACGCGTTCCGGCTGAAGTGCAGGTCCGGAACGCCCGCGAGGCGCAGCCGGCCCGCCAGTCCGCCATACAGCAGGAAGTCCGGCATGCTGTGCCCCGGGAGGACGTGCTTGGCGCAGCGGTTCGTCAACCGGACGGCTGCGACGTTCTCGGCGCCGGCATGCAGGCAAGGCCCGGGATCGAGACAGAAACCGAGATACTGCCCGTCCACGCGCGCGAGTCGCGTGCCGTTGAGCCAGACGTCGCCGGTCCCGTAAAAGCCGCCGGATTCCAAACGCCAGATGAGATCCTTCCTGTGTTCCGGAGACGGGCCCCGGAAGCGGAGCCGGTACGAGCCCCACCCGCGGTAGTACCGGACCCCGGGCTGAAACGTATCCTGTTCGTTCCAGCAGTGCGGCAGGGCGATCGGCTCGGGGGCGTCGGCTCCGGCCCCGGCGAGCCAGCGCCGGCTCGCGCGCCGCTTGACAAAAGACCAGCCCTCGTTGAGGTCCAGAGCGACCCGGGCATCCTCCGGCCTGTTCGGTTCCCTGTGCAAACTCGCCTCCGGACCGCAGCCGGGCCGTCTCTCTGCATCGCATCCGCAGCCCGGCTGCCGCATTACTCTAGGCTTTCTCGATGCCTTGTACAACAGCGAGGCATTGCCCTTTTCCGATTTGTCACCCCGCGCAGTGTGCCTGTATAGTGACGCGATGCCTGACTGCAGCCCGCCAGAAGGCGATTCGGCGGGGTCGCCGCGCCTGCGGGCCCTGGTGGTGACGTCCCTGAGCGATCGTTCCGAGACGGCACTGTATCAGGGCCTTGCCCGGCGTGGGGTCGCGCTCGAAATGTGCTGCCGGCCCGACGCGCCGGAGCGGGGTGCGCTCGCGGCGGCCGGCGTTTCTCTGTATCCCTTGGAAATCCGCAACCGCTTCGATCCGGCAGCGGTGCGCGGGATTCGCACCCAAATCCGCAGCGCCGGCTACGATCTCGTCTACGCCCCCAGGAACGACGCCCTGTCCGTTTCCCTGATGGCGAGCCGGGGCCTGTCCGTGCCGTGCGTCGGTTATCGCGGGACGATCGGGCACCTGAGCTGGTGGGACCCGGCCTCGCGCCTGACCTACCTCAACCCGCGTGTCGCACGGATCGTGTGCGTATCCGATGCCGTGCGCCGCTACCTTCTCTCGCTGGGCCTGCCGCCGTCCCGCCTGGTGACGGTGTACAAGGGCCATGACGTGTCGTGGTATGAGGGAGTCGGTGCCGTTTCCCCGGCAACGTTCGGCATTCCGGAGCACGCCTTCGTGGTCGGCTTCACGGGCAACATGCGACCCGTGAAGGGCGTAGACGTTCTGATCCGGTCCGCAGCCTGCCTTCCGTCGGATTCGCCGGTCCACTATCTGCTCGTGGGATCCGTCCGCGACCGGAGGTTGAAGCGGATGGCCCGCAGCCCGCGCGTGCACGGGCGGGTGCACTTTGCGGGCTTTCGACCGGACGCGGCGGCGCTCGTACGGGCCTGCCGTGCGTTTGCCATGCCCTCGGTGGCCCGTGAGGGCCTGCCGCGTGCCGTGATCGAGGCCATGGCCATGGGGGTGCCGGTCGTCGTGACCGACGTCGGCGGGCTGCCGGAGTTGGTGACCGACGGCGTCAACGGTCTGATCGTGCGTCCGCGCGATCCCGCGGGTCTTGCCCGGGCCTTCACGACGCTTGCGGCCGATCCCGGAATCTGCCGCCGGCTGGGTCAGGCGGGCCGGGACCGGATCCGCACCGCCTTCCACATCGAGGAAACGATCCGGCGGACCCTCGCGTTGTACCGTGACGTCCGGGAGAACCCGTCGCCGGGGGCGGGCGCGTGAACGGTTCCGCGAAAACGGCGTGGTCCCGGGAACGCGCCGGCCGGCTGCCCGCGCTTTTCTTCCTGCTGCTGGCCGGTGTGGTGGTCTTCCGGATGTGGTTTCTGACGGTGCTTCCGCTGTCCGGTGACGAGGCCTATCACTGGCAGTGGTCGAGGCACCCGGCATTGGGCTACTACGATCATCCGCCGCTGACGGCCTATCTCATCTGGCTGTCCACGCGGCTGTTCGGCAGAAGCACCGAGTTTACCGTGCGGTTTCCCGCCCTGCTGCTGCTTGCGGGCACGGCGCTCGTGTGCTGCTTGTGGGCGCGGTGGCTCCAGCAGCGCGCGCCGCGGCGGCCTACCGCACCGGCGGCGGCCGGCTTTCTGGCGGGCCTACTGATCCTGGGCGCGCCGCTGTACGCGGGACTGGGCATGTACATGAGCACCGACCCGCCGTTCGTGTTCTTTGCCGCGCTGGCGACGTACCTGCTGTCGCGCGCGTTGGACAGCGGGCGGCCGGCCTTCTGGGCGGCGGCCGGCGCGGCCCTGGGGTTTGCGCTCCTGAGCAAGTTGCTGGCCGTATTTCTGATCCTGGGCGTGGGGTTCTTCTGTTTGGTCTCGCCGCGTGGCCGGCGGTGGCTGCGGCGGCCGCAGCCCTTTCTCGCGGGAGCCTGCTCGCTGCCCGTGATTCTGCCCTGGCTGTGGTGGAATGGGCGGCACGGGTGGATCACGTTTGCATTCAACTTCGTGCGGCGCCAGGAGAGCAACCGGCCGGCGCCGGAGCATCTCCCGGAGTTTGTGCTGGGCCAGGCCTTTCTGGCGCTCAGCCCGGGGATCTTCCTGCTCGCCCTGCTGGCGCTGGTGCGTGTGTTGCGCGAGCGCGATGAGGGGCCGTTCCCGGTCCGGCGTCTCGCGGGCTTCACGGCCCTGGTCCCGCTGGCCTATTTCACCTACGCCGCCTTCTGGCGCCGGATCGGACTGCACTGGACGGCGGCCGCCTGGCTCGGCGCAATCGTCTGCGCGGCCTGTGACTGGGAAACGCCCCGGTCAGACCCGCGGGCGCGACGGATCCGCGGCCTCAAGCGGACGTCGGTATGCCTCTGCCTGGGGCTGACGATTGCGGCCCATCTCGTGTGTTCGCTGCCGCCGGGGCTGGTGGCGCGTCTCACTTGGCGGCTGCCACCGGAACAGCAACTGCGGGCAACCGGGCTGTACGCCTGGCGCTACGGCTGGCGCGAACTCGGGAACCGCGTCGAGACCGTACGGAACGAGATGCTGGCGGCGCAGGGGAGGGAGCCGCCGGGCGTCTTCGTGATCTGCCGGGCCTACGGAATGGCCTCGAGCATCGCCTTCTACTCACCGAGCCGGCTGGCGACCCACCTGTGGACGTCTCCCAAGGTGCACGGGGAGAGCTACCGGCTCTGGGACGATTATCCCGCACTGCGGGGCCAGGATGCCGTGTACGTCGTCCAACGGGAGCGCAACGCCCGGCATGCCATGGGCAAACTCAGCGAGCACTTCGAGGAGGTTTTCGAGCCGGAACGCTTCCCGATCGTCGTGCTCGGGCGCGAAGTGCGATGCTTCTTTCTCCTGCGCTGCCGCCGCTTCAACGGAGTGGCCCCGGACTTTTCGCGCCGGGCGGCGAGCGGCGGCGCCTTACCCTCGTCGGGCGGGGAAAAGATAGACGGGGCGCCCGGATAGCGTCAGACTCCGCCCGCCGACCGAAAGCGGCCGGCCCTCAACATCCAGTGCACGCGCCGGCTGGAAGGGGCACGCCACGCGTGCGCCGTCGCGCGTGGAATAGGCTACGCAAACCTCGTCTCCGGACGCGGCTTCGAATCGGAACAGAGACGCGGTCGCGCCCAGGTCTCGTCGCTCGACGAACCGGCCGTTTGCGACGGTGTCGAGCCAGGTTTTCAAGGCGCGGAACGACGGCCGTACCCGCCATCGGTCGGGATCGGTATCGTCCACGAGCCCGTAGCCGCGCGCGGCCAGCCGCCACCAGTACACACGCTCGGCCAGTCCGGAGCAGACGGCGATGAGCAGATACCGAATCAGGTAGTCGGCACATTCCTCCTCGCGGACGCTGGGATCCCCGAAGCGCGGTCCGGGCGACTCATAGGGCGCCCCCACGGGCGAGTAGACTCCCGTCCCGGCCAGCGGCCAGTTCACCTCCGAGATGATCAGCCGGTCCTCGCAACCGGGTGCCCATCGCGCGGCCGCACGGTCGAGCGCAAGCTTTTCGAGCGTGGAGAACATCCCCTGCCGGTTCTCCGGGGCCGCGCGCCGGTCCACGTAGAGGTGATGGGAAAGCGCCTGCAGCCGCATCCTGTCCGGAACATTCTTCAGGGCGCGCAGCGTGTGGGGCACGTCGAAATCAATGACGGCCGGCCCCATGAAGCGCGCCTCCGGAAACCGCTCGCTGAGCCGCGCGGCGCCCTGCAGCAGCCGCGCATGCTCGGCAAAACCCCACAGCCCCCATTTACTGCGGTTGATCGCGTGCCCGACCTCGACCCAGTCGGTGAGTCCGGCCGTGCGCGTCAGGACATCCTCGACAAATCCGTCCCACCGCTCGGGCTGGCGGACCGACCGGCGGTCCTGCACCAGTGCGATCGCGACGCGGTGTCCGCGCTGGTGCAGTTCGCGAACCGTCTCCAGCGCACAGGAGCGGTCCGCTTCCCCCTTGTGGCAATAGAAACGGACGAGGACCGGGACCCGTCCGAGTTTCCGAAGCAGGTCGAGTCGGCGCTCGATCTGTCCGGCCGAGGGCTCAACCGCGACGCCGACCCGATCCCGGAGCGGGACCTTCGCCCGGTAGGCCGAGGCGAGCAGCGCCCTGTACTCGCGCCGCAACGGCGCCCATGCGGCCAGGACGGCGCCGGCCATACGCAACGCCCGGAGCCTGCCGTAGTGCGGCCACCGATCCGCGGACCGCAGGGGATGGATGGGCTGTCCGGAGCGCTCGTCCCAGATCCACATGTCTTTCACGGCGGGGTATGCCGCAGCTGCCGCCGGGGCTCCGCGGCGACTGCGAAACGTCCGGCACGGATGGCGCAACGCCCGTGTGCCGGCATGGACCGCATAGGCGCGCCGGAAAAATCCTTCCCAGCGTTGAAAAGCGGACGGCGGCGGATCCTTTTCCCAATACATCTCCTTGAAGACCCGGAGCAGATCGGAAGGCAGGTAGATTCGGGACAGATCGCGCGCCCGCTGCCGGATGCCCGGGCGCCGGCCGAAGCGAGCGCGGTTCAGGTCAATGAACTGCACATTGTCCCAGGCCGCTTCGTCCACGCGCCGGAGCAGGATGTTCTGGTTTCCCAGGTCATTGTGGACGAATCCGCCCGCGTGCATCGCGCGCACAGCAGTCGCCACGGCTGCGAGCAGCCCCAAAAACTTCTCACACATCGGCTCCCGGCGGAACAGCTCGATCAGTTCGTCGCGGAAGCTGACCAGGCCGCCCCGGTAGGCAGACAGGTAGTAGCTCTCCGTCAACCGCCACCCTTGCCAGCGGTCCAGGTATCCGATCGGGGGCGGCGTGCCGACCTGCGCTCGTTCGAGGGCGCACGCCGCCAGCCACGTTCGGCGGGCCTTGGACCCGCGCCGCCGATCGAGGAGATCCTTCAGGAACGTCTGCCGCCCGAAAGACTTGACCGCCACCTCCACGGTCCGGCCCGCGCAGGGCACGGATACTCTAACACTTCGGTGCCGGCCCTGCGAGAGCGATGCGGCTCCCGCGAGCAGTCCGGGTAGACCACCGAGGCGTTCCAGGAAGTCCGGCGCGCGGTACGCAGGCGCGACGGCGCCCGAATACCCGCACGGAACCGCTTCTTGCGATTTGCTCATGGTCGCCACAGGCTATCACACCGGACACGGGGTGTCACTCCCCGGCGGCGCCGTTGCGCGGGAACCGTCGTTCATGAGGTTGCATTCGGCGTGGGTGCGTGCTATGCATGAGATCCATGAGCGACGACCCCGCGACCGCGCGCATACACCTCTCCCCGGATAAACGGAACGCCGCGCCCATGGACGATTCCGGCGGCACGCCGGACACCCTCCGCATAGACGTCTCTTCCGAGACGGATTCACCGCCCACGCCCTTCTCCGACGGGTCTGCCGAGCTGTCGTCTCAGTATACGATCGAAGAGAAGATCGGCGACGGTGGGA
>Ga0180432_10008625_pt1 | contig 12633 bp, 12 predicted proteins | sample SS_ome_10_FD_132414 | JGI IMG/M metagenome (GOLD analysis project Ga0180432, IMG submission 132414) | Hypersaline lake sediment archaeal communities from the Salton Sea, California, USA - SS_1_MS_2 metaG | ecosystem: Environmental > Aquatic > Non-marine Saline and Alkaline > Hypersaline >...
CTTTATCAAGCAGAGATTGCACCATTGCTGCCATTTCTTTAATATGCTCTGTTGCCTTAGGATAATTATCTGCCGGCAGTATATTCAGTGTCTTTAAATCTTCAAAAAATGCCTTGATGTATTTTTCAGTGTATTCTTTTAGTGATACTCCTTGTTTTTGAGAATTCTTTATTGTCTTATCATCAACATCTGTGAGATTCTGAATAAATTTAACTTTATACTCTGCATACTGCAAATACCTGTTAAGCAAATCACCAAAGACATATGCCCTATAATTACCAATGTGCGGATAATCATAAACAGTAGGGCCACAAATATACATACTAACTTGGCCTTTTTTAAGAGGTTTGAATACCTCTTTCTTTCGGGACATTGTATTATATAGCTTTAGTGTCATAGTCTTAGCCAACAGCAGATTATATATAAAATTATCTGATTATTTCTTCTTGTAGGGTGTTTAGCACGCTACGTTTGGCTCGGGTTATAGATTATATGCCGATTGGTTAACAAACGAATCTGTTGTTTGAGAACTCCGCTAGGTGCTAAACACCTTATTTCTTTTTACAGACAAATAAACAGTGGTCTTTTTGATATGGGTTTAAAAGAATCTTGTCTGCGATGATTACGTGCTTTTCAAGCTGTTTTCTGACTTGCTCGAAAAGAACAGAAGGTTCTTGGGTTACATCAATGCTTCTTGCTTTTACAGCAAGCAGAGCAAAATGATCTGGTTTTAGAAACGCATCAACATTTTTCAGGAAAATATCAACTTGATTTTTTTGAGAAATGTCCTGATAGAGCCAGTCAACCTTCATAAGCTTATCTTTGTAAGTGTCTGGCTGATTTGCATCTGCAAGAATCGGAGCAATATTAGGGCGCTGTTCGCAAACAAAAACAAGCTCTCGCACAACTCTTGGAGCAGAATCAAGAGCAAAAATAAAACCACCTTTACCAACAATATCACTAACATGACTTACAGTAGTTCCAGTAGATGCTCCCAGATATAAAACAACAAACCCTGGCTTAAGATTAATCTGGCGAATGCCTTTTGCAATTGAGGCAGCAAGCTTGCTGTGCTCTGGCTTCCATATTCTGTATTCTACATCATTATCTGTAATTAGCTTCTCGCCATAGACAGAGATACCTTTTGCAAGATTCTTTGTGAGCAAAAGCTTTTTCCTGCCTTTTTTTAATTCAAAAACATCCCTAAACTTAGTTTCTTTAATCATTCTTAAATCTCTTTTCCAAATCTGTTCTTAATTTAGCTCCAACAAATTCGCCTTTGAAGTAATCAACTTTAGAGGCAATAGCAATCTTATCTGCAAGAGCTCTTGCAACCTTGCCTTTTTCCTTGTATTTTGCCTGCAGGACTAATTCATGATTAATAAGAATGCCGTGTTTAGGACTCTTGCCCTGGCCATGCAGATGCCTGAAGAGTGCTTTCTCAGCTCCAAGCATTTGGACTGTTGAAGAAGTCATCTCAGAAAGACTCTTTAGTGAGCCTGCAAAAGCGAGAAGTTTTGCGCCAATGAAAGAACCTGCAACTGCGTCCAGATTAGGACATACTTCTTTCATTGTATTTTCAAGATATTTTGTTAATTCTTCTTTAAACAAGTATAGTGAGTTAATCTGTTCAGCAAGATTTATAATTATTTTCAAATCTGGCTTATCAAAGTCTGCACCCATGCTATCTTTTGATTTAGGAGCCTTTGCAATATGCTTGACAAGCTCTTCATTAGAATCTGTTGCTTTGATAAATTCAGGATTATAGTATCCATACCACTCTCTCAAACGGTTAACAAGCATATTTGTTACAGTAGTTATTTCTTCAATAGAGTTAACAGTCTGCACAATAAACAAATCTTTTGAAACAGCTGCTTTAACATCTTGTTTAGTCAATTCTATGTTCTTTTGCCTAAGCTCTTTAAAGTCTACCATACCCTAATTAACACGAAGGACCTTTAAAAAACTACTTGTTTTTTCCTTTTTCCTGTGCTTTGGCAAAATCCTTCATAGATAATTTCTTAGACTTTTTCCTGCGCACAACCTTGTGCAGCAACTTAGAGAAATTCTTTTCTTTAGAGATATAGTATGCGCCATACACGCCTGCACCGAAAAGTAGGCAGTAAAAGAACAGTACAGATAGTTTGGCGCCAATATCCCAGAATGAAGCGTTATACAACATAGTGCTTCTCAACAATGTTCCGCCAAGAACCAGCGGATTGTATTGAGCAAGAGTGTACATGAAAGGAGGCATGCTTTCTATAGGTATAATAATGTCTGACAAGAAAAGCATAGCGCTGCCAACAGATATGCTGGCAAGCATTGCAGTCTCTTCTGAATTAAACAAATACCCAATAATCATGCCCATAAAAGTAAAAGTGGCAGCAAGCAAGACAAGAACAGTCAAGGTACTGCCCATTCCAGAGAATATCTGAGAACTGAAAACAATGGCTGCAATCGCAAGTATAAGAATCAATTGAACCATGACAACAATAAAACAACTCAAAAACGCAGCAAGGATAAAAATAATATCTTTAACAGGCATCATGTAGTTCCTGAAGTAAGCTGCAGATCCTTTTTCTAATAAAATCAAGGTAGGTGCTAAAAGCAGAGCAGTGAATGCCAAAATTAAAGCAATCAAAATCGGGGTGATGTAATTCAAATAACTTTTTTCTGAAGTTATTGGTTTGATATTTGTAACAATAGGCTGTGCAACAGCACCAGGATCAGTCACTTCAATAGAACTAACCATCTTTTCAATATTATTAAAAGTTCTTTGAAGATTCAAGAGATTCTTTAAGCTTGCATCAAGCAATTCACGCACATTAGCCAGCTCTTCAAGAGAGGTATCAGTCTCAACAGAGGCTTGATCTAGATTAGTCTTTGTCTGAGTCAATTTACCAATCAAAGAATTAATCATCTTGTCAAATTCTGCGCTTTCCTGCTCAACTAAATCTTCTGTAGTGTCAAGCCTGTTCTGAAGCGCTTTCATATCTGAAATACGACTTTCCAAATCTGCCAACAAATTCTCTTTAGCTCCATCACTCAAAGAACTTCCAGGAACCAGATTACTCAAAGCATCAACAGAATTCTGAGCCTTGCTAAGCGCATCTTTGCCCACGCTTAAAGAGTTATCAACCCAGTGATTAACTTTTTTCTTTGCACTCTGCAGGTCTTCTGCACCAAATTCAGAAGGATCAAAATCAAGAGCCATCTCTTCAAGACGCACACTGACATCTGTGATTCTCCTGCCAGATTCATCATTAGCAGTAGTCAACTGAACAAGAGATGGTTTTTTAGAGACAATATCTTTTGTAGAGGTCTCTAGTGCATCAACAAGAATAGTGGTAAGATTTTTACTAAGCTCTAGAGAACGCTCAGAGATACTTTCAGTCATGGTATTTAGAATGGTCCAGACCAGATTTATCTTAGAGTAATCAACATAAAATGTTACTGCATTAGCACCATTTTTTGCGAGCTCAAAATCCGAGGGAAACACCAGACAGGTATTAATCTCCCCAATCTCTATGGCATCGTTACAAGAGGCGGCGTCTGGATAACGGATAACCTTAAACTGTTTTTCAGTAAGCTTGTCAATAAAGGAATTAGATAAATCATTATAACTCTCTGCAAAAGTGCCAACTTTCACAGAATATAGATTAGTGTTGTCAAATGCAACTCCTGCCAAAAAAATAACCAGCAGAGGGCCAAGTATAACAATCAATGCAGAACTCTTTGCGCGTACAAGCAATTTTATATTTTTCTTAACTAAAATTGCCAAATCCTTTAATGCACTTTGCTTAAATCTCATTTTATTGTAACAATTGATTCAAAAACCTCTGACAAAGAAGGCCTTGCGAGGTTTAATTTCTTAATCTGCTCTTTATTACTCTGACAATACTTGGCAATCCAGGCAAGCAAACGGTCTGGGTAATCTGTATAAATAACCAATGTATCGTCTTTCTCAACAAATTCATTAACACTCTTAAGTCTACGTAAAGACTTAGTCATTAAAGCATAATCCTTATTATCAGTCACGAGCTCAACTTCATAATTCTTAGCATAAGAAGTGATGAGTTGTTCAGGAGTTCCAATCTGAAATATTTTTTTATTACCCAGCACAGCGATTCTCTGGCAATTGTCTTCAATTTCGTTAACAAAATGAGATGCAACAATCACTGTTGTGCCGGTCTTGTTAATCTTTTTGATAAGAGCCCACATCTGCTTTCGCAACATAGGATCAAGGTCTGCAGTAGGCTCATCAAGAATCAAAAGTTTAGGCTCGTGAATCAATGCACAGGCAATATCCAATCTTTTCTGCATACCGCCAGAAAGATTAATTGCAGCAGCATTCTCTGATTTTTCCAGACCAACAAAGCGCAAAAGTTCTTTGATTTTTGGGATAAGTTCGGCCTCTGTAATACCGTATAATGCACCAAAATGCTCTAGATTTTCTTTAACAGTGAGTTTTGAGTAAAAAGATGGCGTCTGTGCAGCAAAACCAAACATTGCTTTTACAAGACTGGAATCCTTATCAATAGAAGTTATACTGCCATCAGGAAGCTTAAGTGTTACATTGCCAGAATCTGGCTTAGAAAAGCCAACTAGAAGATTTAGCAAAGTAGTTTTGCCTGCTCCGCTTAAACCAATAATACCAAATAACTCTCCAGGAACAATCTGCAGAGATAAATCCTCTAGAATAACATTCTTTCCGAATTTTTTTGAGATAGAATTAAGCATCACTAATGCAGATTCAGGCCTAATCTCCAGCTTATGAAACTTGCGCTGATTCTTAAGCATATACTCATCAATCAAGCTTTGGGGCCAGCCAGCTAATAGCAGTCCTTGCTTTAAATCCTGCTCTTTAAACTCTAAAGCATCCGCTACAACTGCTTGTGCTACCTCTTTTACTGCCATATATATAGTTCATACATTATCCCTTTAAAATTAAGCGCCATCACTGATTAGAAGTTACAACACAATATTTAAAAACAACAGAATCTTACAGACATAACAATCTTGAAGAAAAATTTGAGGTGTTTTAAATGAACTGTGAAATGTGCGGAAAAGAAACAGAATTATGTACTGCATCAATAGAAGGTGTTGTTATGAAGGTGTGTTCTAAATGTTCAGGACATGGAAAAGTAATTCGCAGGCCACAGCCAAAGATAGTTCCTAAAAGAATAAGCCGACCAAGCCTTTCATCTGTTTCAGAGCCAGAGGTAGAACTTGTTGAAGCAGTTGTAGAAGACTATGCTAAAAAAATCAGAGACGCGAGATCAAAAGCAGGATTGACGCAAAAAGAATTTGCAAAAAAACTAAATGAAAAAGAATCACTGCTGCACAAGATGGAGACTGGAAGTTTTAAGCCATCAATGCCTACTGCAAAAAAACTAGAGAAAATACTTCAAATAAGACTAGTAGAGCAGAGAGAGGAAGAAAAAATAAAACTGCCTAAAACAAAAAGTGCTGGCGGGGCAATGACCATAGGCGACATGATAAAGAACTAGTTAATTTTCATAAATTGTGTAAAAACAATTGCCGTGTTTTTCATCCAAGGCTTTTTTGAAATTAGAGTCTAAAAATTCTATAGTCTTATTGTTTTGAGCAATACAGACAGAATCTGTCTCTGCACAGATTATGCCTCCTCCGCAATTATCCAAGAAAACATACTGCACATTATCTGAGTTGTTAATTAAATAGTCATAAAAATCAGTTGATACTCCTGCGTCATATACTGGGTAATACATTTTTTCTATTTTTGCATCAGTGTAAAATGCAATAGTTGGGTTGCTGGACCACACTTCGCCAGATATTGTTTTTTCGTCTAAAAATTTAAAGTATTTTTCTGAAGATGGATTTGTGACAACAATGTCATTGCCAAGATAAAACGAAACACCAGAGAATATTGAGAAACCCAGCACTAGAAGCAATGCTCCTGCGAATATTTGCTTTTTTCTTTGCGTGAATTCTCTGAGGAAGTATGTGATGCCTAATCCTGAAAACATTGCTACAAAAGGAATGAACAGTATCAAATATCTATAATCCCTGCAGTGCATCTGTGAAAAATAAATCAAAGGTGCTGCCAGACAAAGCAGAGGCAGAATCTTGGATTTCTTGAAATCTTTTAGATATCCTATGATTCCTATGACTGCGAATAAGTTCAGAGCATTTTCTGAGATAATCCAGAAAGTATACTGCCACCACGGCTTGAAACGAAGAATATTACACCCTACAACTTTTTGTATAGCGTCTCTTGCGTCGATAAAAGGGAGCAGAGCATTACCCTGAACAAATTGGTATGCAATCAAAACAGGCAAAACAGGAATTAAAAACCCTGCAAAAAGCTTTGCAGAATTACGAAAATCTTTATTTAATAATATCGCCAACAGTAAAACCGGCAAAAATAATCCTGCAGGAAACTTAACTAGAAAAGCAAATGCAATAGCGGCTCCTGACCAATAATATTTCTTTTTAATTAATAGATAAACTGCAAGCAAAATAAAAAAAACAGCAGGAATCTCAGTATAGAGCTGAAAGCTCATGTAAAAGAAAATAGAGCTGAATGCAAATATCGCAGATGCAAACAAAGCAGATTTTTCATTAAAATAGTGTTTTGTTATGTTATATAATAAAAAAACAGCACCAAGACTGAATAATACCTCTAAAATTCTGCCGCACAGAGCAACATCTAGACCCAAGAACCAAAAAAATCCTAGAATCGCAGGCAAAAGAGGGGGGCGTATGTGCTCCCAAAAGCCTGAGCTGCCGGCAGAAAACAAATATTTGCCCATTGCAGTATAAACACCAGAATCCCACCACAATTCATGAAAGCCAAAGAAGAAAATTAAGTGAATTAAAAGTATTACAAAAAGCAAAACAAAAATCTGCTTATTCTTCTGAAGGTATTGTTTCATTTGTATTCATTATCTTATCTTGAATTATTGCAGTAAGCTCTTTATCATAAATCAGGCCCGACCTAGCATCATCTGCAATTATGATAGTCGGAGCACGCGTAACATTAAATTTTAGTGCCAGAAGTTTCACTAAAGGTTCATCCTCGTAATCTTTATCCAAAGTTATGACAATAACAGAATCATTAAAATTCTTAGAGACATCCTGTAAAATAAAACCCTGCCTCTCGCTAGCTTCCTGATCAATTTCATAAAAGAAAATAATGGGGACAATAGACTTGCCGCAGGCTTTGTTTAATTGCTCAATATGACTCAAAAACCGCAATTGAAGCAAAAAATACTTTCTTTTCAGGTAATCAAAATCTTTCTTATTGAAGAAACTAAATCTAGAATAACTCCCTAAATCTGCACCAACTTTGTGAATCTCCTCTTTCAAAGAAATAATACGGGTATTCATGATATCGCAGCTAGAACCACCAAATAACTCTGTGAATTCTCTCTCTGCCAAGTACGCATCTGTGCTAAGCTCGTGATTAAGCATGACATCAGAAACAACATTAAGCCTCACAAAATCAAGACCGTAGTTAAGCAGCATGCCTGAGACAAAAATAAGTATTGTCAGCAAAAGACTTGTTAAAAAAATATTTTTTTTATTTTTCATAATCACTCCACTAAGTTCATTGCAGATTCTATGTCTTTGTAAGATGTCAAGCCAGATTTAGTGGTGTTGTAGTTCAATATCATCAAAGGTGTGCTTGAAACATCATGAAACCGCTCTAAAAACTCTAACTCATCAGAATAACCTGCCTCTATTGCAAAAACAGTGATGTCGTGGTCTTCAACCAAAGAATCCAGAATCCTTCCCTGCTCTTCAGAATCAGAATCTGGTCTGCCGTAAAAAAACAGAACAACAGGTGTTGTGAAATTACACTCTTGATTAAGATTTGCAAATAAAGAATATGTCTTGACCTGCATCAAGTGATATTTTAATTTAAGGAAATGATAATTAGACTCGCCTAAATCTCTTTTAGCATTATCTGAACCAAGCAGCTTGCCCAGCTGCCATAATTCGCCAGATAGTGCGGCTAATCTGGTCTTAGCCAGATCACAGTTCTTGTCAAAATCGGCAAGCAGCTCCTGCTCTAATAAATAAGACTCTGTGGATAATTCACTCTGCCTAACAACCTTATTTATTTCATCAAGTTCGGGATTACTCATAACATTGCCAATAATTATACCTAAAACAAAAACAATACACAAAGCAAGTATTGTACTTAGAAACATCTGTTTTTTCGCCATTATTTCTCTTCAACCCCCTCATAAATATACTCATATATCTTAACATAAGAGTTCTCTTGAACCTTTTTAAACGTTTCGGCATTCTCTAACAAGAAATCAAGACCCTTGCCTTTCTTATCCCAAACAATACCATCATACAAATTATCAGTTATAACAACATACTTAACATCATATTTTGAGAGAATCTTTCTTGCTACATCTAAATCATCTGTTGTAAAAATCTGATTAGAGTCAAAATACCTGCTATTAACATCAAAGATTAATTGGAATGAACTATCCAAGACCACTGGCTGACCTGCAAGATATTCTATCCAGAATCCATTAGAGTAGTGAGAAAACACGACTGCCTGCTCATCAGAGTTAAGTTCAAGCCAAATCAAGGCATTAACCAGAGAATTATCTGGCTGAGAATCTCTTAAATCAATTGTAGTACTGAGTGCAGAAAACAATAATCCGCAAATAAGCACAAGCATAGTGAATTCACGCAGAATCTTCAGAGTCCATTTCATCCTTGCAAAATAAACCAGAGCAATTCCTGCTAGAAAAACAACAACAATGTTTGCATAAATCAAGAGAGAGCTGTCAAAAAAAGAGAAAACAATCAACAGAATTGAAAATGCATACAAGGAATAGTGTTTCTTTTTATGTTTCCAGACAACTAAGTAACCGACTATTGCCAAAAGAAGTGCAAAAATACTAAAACCTGCGCCACTGCCTAAATCAGAAATAAATAAGGAAATTAAATTTCTGCTTACAAAATCAACAGATTCTGATGCAAGAAAAATTGGCAAAGTATATGATAACACGACAAAAGCAATAGCTGCAAGAATTAAATAACCTTTTCTTAACCGCTTCTTTAAATTAAATGAATAAAAAAATACGATAAATGCAGAAACTGCAGCATGCAGCAACCCAAACATAGAGACCATGCTAAAGCAAGCCAGAGCAACCCCTGTGCTTATTTTTCCAGTGCGAGTAAGGAATAATAACCCTGCGAGATTCAGAACCAAAATAAGACTAGCAGGAGTAGAAAAATTAAATGTGTGAATAAACAAAGGAGATAAAATCATAACGCACAATATAGTCCACTTTGTCCAAGATTCTATTTTAAACTTGTTCAACAGCAGATAAAACAAATAAATAAACAATAACCCAAGCAGTAGGGGAACTGTTTTTGCAGCAGTCATGGATCCCAGAGGAAATGCAACTCCTGCTAACAATAAATGATACGGATTTGCAACATACGGTCTGCTCTCAAAAACAAAATCATCAAACTCAGGAATGCCTTGTTCTGTAATCTGTTTTGCTATGCGTGCATGATAATAAGACTCTTCGCCCATTAAATAAACATTGCCAGTCAGAGCACGCAAGGAAGATGGAAGTAGCAAGAAAAGCAGAGCTAACAATAAAACAATCTGCGCAATCCGTTTCTGTGTAATTCTTTTCATTCAATTATCCTCGATGCACAACCTGTTTTTTTATATATCTGAACTTGATTATCATAGACTTTTTCAAAACACTGCTCAATATAGTGTAGCTCCTGTGTCTCAAACAAATCTTTAGCATTATCAGAAAAATAAATAAAATCTGCATCATATTTTTTCATCAAACCAGTCACTTCTATTTCAAGATATGCTGAATAAATTCTTTTAACATCATTAAATCTCTGTTTTGCGTCAGATTGCAGCAGAAAATCTGTGTCAATAACATTTTTTCGCTTTGAGATGGCGGTTATAAAATTACCCTCTTCAGGAGTTGCTATAATTACAGAATCTTCTGGCGTATTATCCCTAATCCACTCAAAAGCCTGCATCTCTTCAGAAGAAACTGCGCCTAAATTATGTTTAGCCATGGTAATAGAGGGATAAACAGAGAATATCAGAACTACAACAAAAAGCAGGGCAAGGAATAAATAAATAAAATTAGAGACCTTAGACTGCTTAACAGATGTGATAAACTGGTCAAGCCACTGTGAAAACAAGATAACCAAGGCAATGCCTAAAATAATCAATCCAGTGTTAAGCTGAATAAGCATTAACCAAAGCAGAAGACCTGCAGAGGCTGCAAATGCTATAATAAGATAAATAGATCTTTTTTTCTTTTTGAAAGAGAATAGATAGATTATGTACAACCCAAAGACAAAAGGAACTATGCCTATATTATAAATTGCTGCAATAATATGCGTCTGTGAAAAATAATTGTTTAGAATTTCCACCGGAATGTTCTGCCAGATGACTGAAGGCCCATGAAAAACCAAAAGTTTCTTGTAAAAAATAAAATGCCCCCATAAAACAAAAAATATGGAAAACAAAGCAATCTCTAATTCTTCCCTCTTTTGTCTCAGATGCTCAATCAAAATCAAAGCAAGATAAATAAACAGACCCAAAACAAATAAAAGAATAATCGGATGTGTAAATGTCAATAGAATCAATAAAACAAGATAGCAATACAGCCATTTTTTCTCCTGAACATTCATTAAAGCATAAATCAACAAGAACATCAAAGGAATAACAACACTAATCGGACTGAGCTCTGTGACTGTATCTGCAAAGAATACTGGCACAAAGCCTGCGAGAAATGCAGTGAAAAAAGAGACAAAACAGTTATTAGTTATCTTTTTTGCAATAAGATAAATAAAAAAAACAAGAGCTGCGGCAAATATATTTGTTATTAATTTTGCAGCCAAGATTGTGGGCAGAAATAATGCAAAAAGGGCTATAAAATAATGAAAAACCGGACTAAAAACAAATGTTCTTCCTGAAAAACTCAAATCATCCTCAAAAATAGGATTACCCGTCTCTTTGATGCTCTCAATCTGCCGTAAATTAAAATAAGACTCACTAGAACTAAAACCAGGGATGCTATACGCAATATACAGCCTAGTACATAAAACTAGCAAAAATAAGGCGATAAGTAGACCGGTCATACGCTTAGACATACCCCTTATTTATCTGAACTTGCTTTAAATAGATTATGGTATTTAACTATCCGGAAAATCTCTGTTTTAAAAGACACAAAGTATATAAATTCAGAAAGCTTTGCAATATTCATGGATAAAATTTCTACTGGAAGTAAAATACTGGATGACCTGCTAGAGGGCGGATATGAAACAGACGCAATAACTGCAATCTATGGTCCTGCAGGAAGCGGAAAAACAAACTTATTATTACTTGCTGCAGTTGATGCTGCACAAAAAGGTAAAAAAGTAATATATATAGATACAGAAGGCGGATTCTCAATAGCCAGACTAAAACAGGTAATGCCAACCTATGAGAAAATACTAGACAAAATAATGTTCTTAAAACCAACAACATTTGAGGAACAGAAACAGGCATTTGAAAAACTAAAAGAGTTGGTGAATTCTAAAATTGGGTTAATAATAATTGACACTATCTCAATGCTTTACCGCCTAGAGAGAAATAATGAAGTGGTGAAAGAAATAAACAGAGACTTGGGGGCACAAATATGCTTTTTAACAGAGATTGCAAGAAAGAAAAACATACCTGTACTTATTGCAAATCATGTATACTCGCCATTTGACTCAAAAAACAAAGTAAATATAGTTGGCGGAGACATAATGAAATACGGCAGCAAATGCCTCTTAGAATTACAATCAGGAGGGAAAGGCATGCGCAAGATTATATTACGAAAGCACCGCTCAATAGCAGGAGAAAAAGAGGCAATATTTAGAATAATAGAAAAAGGAATAGAAAAAATATAATCTATTCTTCTGTAAAATCTTCTACAACAAACTTAGGTTCTTCAGTTGTACCTAAAATACCCTTGTTTCTAAGGAATTCTCTTGCAAGAATGTAGAAGAACAATCCTAAAGATTTCTTACCCTTATTATTACAAGGTACAACCAAATCAATATCATTAGCCTGATTATTTGTGTCACACAGAGCAACAATAGGAATACCTATCTTCTTTGCATCTTTTATGACGTTTCTGTCTGGCCAAGCATCTGCAACTAAAATCAGCTTAACTTCCAAGTAATTAGATAATGCAGGATTAGTCAAAATACCAGGAGGATATCTGCCTGCAAAGACATGAACACCTGCTGCCCTGCCAAATGCTTTAACAGCTTTCCAGCCATTTTCTCTTCTACAAGCGATTAAGATCTCTTCTGGAGCGTATTGTGATAATAGACTTGCTGCTAACTTAATTCTCTCATCTATTTTTTGTAAATTTAATACAGATAAACCATCTGGTCTTGTCTTGTAAATAAACTGAGCCATGTACTTAGTCTTAAACTTTGTACCAATATGTATTCCTGATTTCAGGTATTTTTCCTGTGGAACTAAAAATGATGTTTGTTCTGCCATATTATTTTTCTCCGACTGTGTTTTTTATAACCTCAACAGTCATTGCTTATACTTCGAGCCGATGCATAAGCGTTGGTTATAGTTCTAATAATTAA
>Ga0180432_10008626_pt1 | contig 12631 bp, 8 predicted proteins | sample SS_ome_10_FD_132414 | JGI IMG/M metagenome (GOLD analysis project Ga0180432, IMG submission 132414) | Hypersaline lake sediment archaeal communities from the Salton Sea, California, USA - SS_1_MS_2 metaG | ecosystem: Environmental > Aquatic > Non-marine Saline and Alkaline > Hypersaline >...
CGTTGTCCTCCACGCCCGCGCCGGCCTCGACACTCTTATGGACTTCCGCGGACGCCACCACTGGCACGCCGGCGATGGTCGGCCCGGCCGCAGCAAGAACATGGCGGGCGCCGCCGGCGAGGACCGCATCATCGACGTGCCGCCCGGCACACTCGTGTACGATGAGGACACCGGCCTTCTCATCAAGGACCTCAATCGGCCCGGCATGGAGGTCGTGGTGGCTCACGGTGGGAAGGGTGGGCGTGGCAACGCCCGCTTCGCCACCGCCACCCACCAGACGCCCCGCGAGGCCGAACCCGGGACGCCCGGCCAGTCGCGGCGCCTGCACCTGGAACTCAAACTCATCGCCGACGTCGGCCTCGTCGGCCTGCCCAACGCCGGCAAGAGCACGCTGCTTTCGCGCCTCTCGGCGGCCCGGCCCAAGGTGGCCGACTACCCGTTCACCACGCTCGATCCGCACCTCGGCATCGTGGAGGCCGACGTGGACCACCGCTTCGTCCTGGCCGACCTGCCCGGCCTCATCGACGGCGCGCACCGCGGCGTAGGGCTCGGCGACGCCTTCCTCAAGCACATCGAGCGGACCCGTCTGCTATTGCACCTGGTGGAGATCGAGCCACACGAGCACGCTTCACCCGCCGAGGCGTACCGGGCCATCCGCGATGAACTGGAGGCCTACAGTCCGGCGCTGGCGGGCAAGCCCGAACTGGTGGCCCTCACGAAGGCGGACCTCTTGCCTGACGAGGACAGTGTTCGAGCAGAGTTGGCTGAGGCCGTCGGGAGGCCCGTCTTCAGCATCTCGAGCGTGGCGGGGCACGGCCTGAAGCCGCTTGTGGCGGCTATCTTCGACCGGCTCGCCGAAATCAAGGACACTGGCGAGGAGGTCGCGTCATGACTGCTATGCTGGCCGTGACTCTCGGCAACACATCCATTGCGATAGCCGGCGTGGACGAGGGCGGGGTACTCGCCGACGTGTGCCGCGAGCCGCTCGAGCGGCTCGAAGCGGTTTTCACGGAGTGGCTGGAGGCGCTTCCGGATGGCGAGGTAACGGTCATCGTCTGCTCCGTGAGCCCGCCGGCGATGGCGCGACTGCGGGAGGCCGCGGAAGCGGCGAGGGACGCGCGGGTCCACGAGGCGGGCAAGGACTTTCATATCGCTGTCAAAGCGGACGTCGAAGAGCCGCAGCGCGTCGGCACGGACCGCCTCCTCGCTGCTTTGGCTGCGCACCGGCGGGTGGGAGGCGCGTGTATCGTCGTCGATGCCGGTACTGCTGTCACGGTGGACGCCGTGGACGACGACGGCACGTTCCTCGGCGGCGCCATCTTTCCCGGCCCCGGCCTCATGGCCCGGGCACTGGCCGAGGGTACGGCCCAGTTGCCTCACGTTGAACTGCGCAGCGCCGTGGTGCCCGAGACGGTCGTCGGCAAGAACTCGGAGGAGGCCATCCGCTCGGGCATCGCGAACGCCTTCGCGGGGGGGATCCGCAACGTCGCCGCGGCTATCGCGCACGAGACAGGCGTGGGCATGCCCGTGATCGTCACCGGCGGTTATGCGCCGAAGGGCGACGCGGACAGTGGGCCCTGGACGGTCGTCCCGGACCTTGTGCTCGAAGGGCTCGTTCTGGCGTGGCGCGAGCGGACAGAGTCATGAACGACGTGTCGTCGTCGGTCTTTGCGCCGCTGACGGCCCCTGGGCGAGGCGGCATCGCCGTCGTCCGTTGCGTGGGGCCGAGCGTGGCCGGCGCGCTGGAGGCGTGTTTTCACCCCACGGCCTGCGGGTCAAGGCTGCCGGCGGTTGGCCGGCTCGCCTACGGCCATTTGCTCGGGGCGGACGAGGAGGTCCTCGACGAGGTCATTCTGTACCGCGCCGGCGCGGAGGCGTTCGAGGTCAACTGCCACGGTGGCCCGGCGGCTGTTGAGGCCGTCTGCGAGCGGCTTGCGGGCCTCGGCCTCGTGCAGGTGGAGCCGGATGCGCTGCTGTCAGCCGCGGGGGCGGGCCCGATCGAGCGCGATGCCCGCTGGCTCCTGAGGTCGGCCCGGACGCCGCTCGTCGCCCGCGTATTGCTCGGTCAACTCGCCGGTGCGCTCGAAGGGGCCATAGCGGACATTCAGGACGCCCTCGCTGCCGGCCGAGCGGACGAGGCCACCGCGGCGCTCGATGGCCTGCTCGATGCGTGGCGCACGTGCGGCCGACGGCTTGCCGACCCGCCGCGCGTGGTCATCGCCGGTCGGCCCAACGTCGGCAAGAGTACGCTGCTGAATCGCCTGGTGGGGGGCGAGCGGGTCATCACCTCGGCCACGCCCGGCACGACACGCGATTACGTGGAAACGGTCGCGTCCTTTGGCGGTTTGCCCGTCGTCCTCGTGGATACGGCCGGCGAGCGTGCAACGGCCGAGCGGATTGAGCGCGAAGGCGTGGCGCGCGCCCGGCAACAGGCTGAGGGAGCCGCCCTCGTCGTCTACCTGCTGGACGCGACGCAGGAGGCGACCGAGGTCGACATGGCACCACTGGCGGCCCTGGGAGATCGCGGTCTGGCCGTCTGGAACAAATCGGACCTTGCCAACGGATCACCCGGTCCACCGCTGGCGATGGCGATTTCGGCTCGCGCGGGCGATGGCTTGGATGGCCTCAGGCGGGAGGTTCTGGATCGTCTGGACTACCGCGCGCCGGGACCGGGCACACCGGTTCCCATCGCGCACCATCAAGCCCGCGCGGTGGACGAGGCGCGTCGCCGGCTGGCGAAAGGGCACCCGAACGAGGCCGCGGCCGTCCTACGCGCGATCAGAAGCCGGTAATGACGCGCGAAATATCCTGCCAAGTGATCAGGACGAACACGACCAGCAGGCCGGCCCACGCCACGGTCCAGATCCAGGTTCGCACCTTCAGGCTGACAGGGCTTCCCTTGACCTTCTCCACGAGCGCGAAGACGACGTGCCCGCCGTCGAAGGGTGGTATCGGCAGGAAGTTGACGAAGGCCAGGAAGACCGAGATCATTCCCCAGAAGTGGATGAACGTTCCCAGCCCCCGGGATGCTTGGCTGTATGAGATCTGCACGATCATGACCGGTCCGCCGAAGGCCTCGTGGCTTATGTCCCTGCGAATGAACCCCCGGAGGTTGAGGTAGACCCGCTGGAACCAGACGGCGGTCTGGCTCAGGGCCCGCTTCATAGCCACGAGGGGGTTAAGGATGCGTGGCAGCGGCACGTAGTTCGGCATCACGGCCACACCACCCATCGTGAGACGCTCCTGCGGCACGGCCTTGGGCTCGAGTTCGGTCGTCAACGTCTTCTCGCCTCGGCGAATCTGGAGTGGCACCGGCTTGCCCTCGGGCCCCCGCAGTTCCTCGATCAAGTCATTCCAGTCGCGCGGATGGTATTCGTCTTGCCCCACCGTTAAGATGAGGTCGCCTTCCTGAAGATTACCGGCCGGCCCCTCGGGGTCCACATGGCCGATTTGGAGCGGCCGACCGGCGGCCCCGTCCATGTGGATACCAATCTGGGGTTCGTCTTTGCCTTCCAGGATGCGCGGCATGGCCTTAACCTCGACGCGCTTGGGTTCGGCGCCGAACCAAAGGAAGACGGGTTCCTCGCGCCAGAGCGTTAGGCGAACGGGGTTGCCAGCGCCCGCCGCTTTGATGGTGTGGATGAGCGTCTCCGTGGTCGGCCACGGTTTCTCCTCAATGGCGATAATCCGATCTCCGGCCTGGATTCCTGCCTCCTCCGCCGGCGAGTCGCCGGTGACGGAAACGACCAGAATCGGCGGCTGGATACCGAACTCGTACACGGCGAGTTCCGACGGCTTCACCGGCAGGTCTTGCTGCTCGCCGTCGCGCTCGATGGTCAGCGTCAGCGGACCGGCCGGAATCGATTCCAGCGCCTGCTCCACGCCCCGAAACGTCTCCACAGGTTGACCGTTCACGGCCAGGATCCGGTCACTGACCTGGAGCCCCGCCTGAGCGGGCAGCGACCGCTCTATGAGGCCGGCGATGCGCGTTTCCTGTTCGGGCTCGATGCCGATGACGGGCATCATGTGGGACTTGACGCTTTTCACCCGCACGATCAGCCGCTCCGCCTGGCCACCTCCCTCATCGGGTCGCTCGATGGTGACCGAGAATGTTGTGCCGGCCTTCGAAAGGCCCACTTCCGACTGCACGTCGAAAAACGAGAGGACCTTCTCCCCGTCGATGGCGACGATGCGGTCGCCTGCCTGAAGGCCGGCCTCGTCCGCGGGGAACCCGTCCACCATGTCGCCGATGACGGGGGCCGGCACCTGCATGCCCACGATGGGGGCGACCGTGAAGAGGACGACGGCCAGCACGGCGTTCATCAGGACGCCCGCGCTGAACACGAGGACCCGCTGCCACGTCGGCCGCCGCCACAGGGCCCTCGGGTTGTACTCCTCGTCCACGTCGGGATGTTCGCCGGCAAGGTCTACGTACCCGCCTAAGGGAATCGGGCGGATGGAGTACTCCGTTTCACCCGGCTGCCACCGCAACACCGGCGGCCCGAAACCGATGGCGAATTTCCGCACGTGCACGCCGCACCACTTGGCGGCGAGGAAGTGGCCCAGTTCGTGAATGAAGATCACCAGCCCAAAGGCGACCGCTATTTCGAGTACGTATAGGAGGTCAGACACGTCTTCGTTTCCTCTCTAGCCCAGGCGTCGGCCGCCAGGACCGTTTCCAGGTCGGGTTCGGCGGACCAGCCCGTGCCGGCCCCGCCGTCCAGGTGCGTCCTCAGGACGCGCTCCACCAGCGGCACGATGTCCGTGAAGCGGATGCGGCCTTCCAGGAAGGCTCCCACGGCCACTTCATCGGCACCCGCCAGCACCGCTCCACAGGTGCCGCCCCGGCGCACCACCTCGAAGCCCAGGCGCAGCGCCGGGAACCGTTCCATGTCGGGCTCCGCAAAGTGCAGCGCCCCGAGCGATGCCAGGTCCAGCCGCGGCCAGGGCGCCGGCCGCCGGGCCGGATACGTCAGCGCGTACTGAATCGGCGTCCGCATGTCCGGCGGCCCCAACTGCGCGACGACGGAACCGTCCACGAACTCCACAAGCGCGTGGACGGTCGATTCCGGGTGGATGACCACCGCAATCGCGTCTGCGTCCAGGGCAAAGAGGTGATGGGCCTCAATCACCTCCAGCGCCTTGTTCATCAAGGTGGCGGAGTCGATCGTGATCTTCTTGCCCATTGACCACGTCGGGTGATCCAGGGCCTCCTGTGCCGTTACAGATCTCCGATCGGCGTCGGGCCGGTGATAGAACGGCCCGCCGCTCGCCGTCAGCATCACCTTGCGGACCTCATCCCGCCGACCGGCAGCCATCGCCTGATACACCGCCGAGTGCTCGCTGTCGACGGGCACGACGTCGGCGCCGCCGGCTTCGGCCTCGGCCACCAGGAGGTCGCCGGCCATGACCAGCGCCTCCTTGTTCGCAAGGGCGAGCCGCTTACCCGCCCGGGCGGCCGCCAGGGCGGCCGGCAGCCCCGCCCCGCCCACGACCGCCGAAACGACGATGTCCACGTCGTCTCGCGACGCGAGGGTCTCCAGGCCCAAAGGGCCGCTCAGAATCTCGAACGACTTGCCCGCGGGCAGGGCCTCGCGAAGGGCCTCGGCGCCAGCCTCGTCGGCCGCGCACAGCGTGCGAGCCCCGACGTCCAGGGCTTGGCGGGCAAGATCGTCCGTCCGTTGCCCGGCGGCCAGGGCCAGGACGCGGTATTTCGGCCCGAGCGACGCGCACACCTCGAGCGTCATGCGGCCGATGGAACCCGTGGACCCCAGAATCGCAATACCGGGCATTATGGCGGACCGTCCTCCCGAACCGAGCCGTAGAGTGTACGCAGCGGATGGTTGCTTTTCAATGGCCGACTGTTGCGGGCGATGGCGGGGGGCCCCTAGAATCAGGCGGTACTCCCTCGCTGGAGCATACGATGCCACCTTCATCCCGTCGCCCGTCTTGGCTGGTCCTGACCGTGGCCGTCTTCGCTTTGCTGGGGCCGACCGTCGGCTGGGCAGCCGTGCCGAAAGCGCACGCCGTCCCCCGCGAGCACCCCCGGTTGCTCGGCTCCCGCGAGCGGCTCCGCCAACTCGCCCGCGAGCGCCCGGAGCCGTACCGCCGCACTGTAGCCGTGGCGCGCAAGGGCAAGGGTGACGCCGCCGCCGTTATGGTCTCAATGGCGCTGGTCGCGGCCATCGAGGGCGACGCCGGCCTAGGCTGCCGCGCGGTTGAGAAGGCCATGAGGTATGTCCGTGGCCCGGTTAAGAAAGGTCATACACCGTTCGGCCGCGCCCTTGCCCGCTGTGCCCTCGTCTACGACTTGTGCCACGCGCACTGGACTGACGGAGAGCGCGCCGCGTTTTGCCGGTACGTCAATGCGACCGTCGACGCCAATCTGCGGAGCGAGACGCACGTCTTTCACAACGGGTGGTACGGGTACAAGTGGTGGGGCATCGGCTTGGCGTGTTACGCGGCGTACTACAAGAACCCGCGGGCACGTGAGATTCTGCAGGTGCTGGAGCGGGACTATGAAACGCGTGCCGCGCCCGCCCTAGCCCTGGCGGGCGACGGCGGCGGCTGGGCCGAAGGGTATTACATCCACTACTGGCTTTACGAGTGGCTCTTCTTCTGCGAGGCAGCCCGCCACTGCGAGGGTGCTGACTACGCCGCCCTCGCCCCCGGTTTCTACCGGAATCGCGCCGTCGCGAGCATGTTCGAGGTATACCCGGGCATCGGCGCCTATGGATCGCGGCGACCAATTCCCATGGGCGACGGAGGTGGCCGCCTCTTCGGCGGCGACCGCGATAAGGCCCTCTCGGCCAGGCGGATGCTCGTCAACTGGTTCCGCGATGACCCTGCCCACGAGGTCGTCCACGCGTTCAACGAGACGACGCCGCGGTCAGGCGTCGGGCTGTACGCGTACAAGGATTTCCTGTGGCGCGACCCCTCGGTGCCCAAGGGCGACCTGGCCGGCTTCCGCCTCTCGCACGTCAGCCCGGGCCCCGGTTACGTGTACGCCCGTAGCGGATGGGACGAGGCCGCCACGCACTTCTTCTTCACGTGCGGCGACCGGTTCACGGCCCACCAGCACCTGGACGTGGGACACTTCCTCATCTACCGGCAGGAGGAACTCGCGGGCGAGGGCGGCCACTACGACGGCTTTGGCACGCCGCATGACGTGAATTACCATTTGCGGACCATCGCGCACAACACGATCCTCGTCCACGATCCCGAAGAAACGTGGCCGGGCATTCGCGCCGGCACCGTCACTGGCAACGACGGTGGGCAGCATCACAACTGGCCGCACCACAACGGCGCCGTGACGGACCCGGCCGCCTGGCACAAGGACCGCCGCCTGTACGACATCGCTGACCTTCTCGGTTTCGAGGATGCCGGGCCGTACGTGTACTTGGCCGGCGACGCCACGCGCGCCTACTCGCCGGCGAAACTCAAGCGGTTCGTGCGGCAGATCGTGTACCTGAGGCCCGGCACGTTTGTCATCTTCGACCGCGTGCGTGCGACCGACCCGACCTTCCGCAAGACGTGGCTGCTCCAGGCGATGGACGTGCCGGCCGAGAAACCCCTGCATCTGGTCATTACGAATGGCAAGGGGCGGCTCTTCGTTCAGATGCTGCTCCCGCACGATGCCCAGAATCGCATTGTGTGCGGCGACGACCTGTACCGCTACGGTGGGAAGGCGTACCTGCCGGCCCGCGACACCGGCCCGGCGCCCGTGTGCCGAGTCGAGCATTCGGTGTGTGGCCCGGCGGCCGAGACGCGCTTCCTGCACGTGCTGACGGCCACGGACGCGGACGTCGAGACGGTCGAACCGGCCGCCGCCCGCGTGCGCGGCCAGGAAGTGGAGGTCACAGTGGGCAGGGCGACGATCCGCTTCGCCGCCGATCTGGCGGACGGCAGCATCGTTCTGGCGGGCAAGCGCCGGGCCTTTCCCGACCGCATTGTGGCGGACTACCTGGACACACACTAAGCGCGTCGGCGGCCGCGCTCGGCCTGCCGCGGGGCAAGCCTACTCTGACCCCGCAATCTGGACGTCGTGTATCCGCAGCGTTGGCATGAGGATGCCCGGCTCCTCGCGGGCGTCGCTGGAAACGGCGTCGAGCCGCTCCAGGAGGTCGAAGACGTTCCCGCCCAGCATCGCACTCTCCACCGGATGAACGCGTTCGCCGTTTTCGATGAGGAACCCGAAGTCGATCGAGGCCGAGATGTCGCCGCTTGCCGGGTCGGGCCGGATTTCGCCGCTCTCGAGGTAAATGCCGTCGTCGACCTCGGCGAGGAGGTCGGCGGCCGCGCGGGTGCCCAACAGCGGCCGCAGGTTCGTCGGGCCGATACCGCCCGCGTGTGTGCCGTGGCCCGTGCTCTCCGTGCCGGCCTTGCCGGCGGTATACGAGTTGTGGAGAAGACTGACGAGACGGCCCTCCTCGATGACGGTCAGGGGCCGCCGGGCCGTGCCTTCGCCGTCGTGGGCGCCGGACCGCAGGCCGCGCGGCACGAGGCCGTCGTCGACCACTGTGAGGCAGACATCGGCGATCGCTTCGCCCTCCTTGCCGCAGAGGAAACTCCGGCCGCGTTGAACGCTTTCCGCGCTGGCCGAGGCCAGCAGCTGTCCCAGAAAGCCATAGGCAGCGAGCGGCCCGAGGACGAGGGTCCGCCGCCCAGAGCCGATGCGCCGGGCCCCGAGGAAGCGCCGAGCACCCTCAACCGCCCCGACGGAGACGTCCTCCAGCGAGCAGTCCGCGAGGTTCCGCCCGAAGTCGAATTCGTAGAAGTACCCCGTGTCGCCGTTGCACCGCAGCAGCGCCGCCAAGCTGGCCGAGATGTCCGTGGTCCGCTGCGTCAGGGCCACCCCCGTGGAGGAGGCGAGCGCCCCGTGCCCGACGGCGAGCGACACGCTGCCCGAGAGGTTCACGTCCGGCTCGAGGGCGCGGGCGGCCTCGATGTTCGCTACGGCCATCCGGACCACCTGTTCCACGCGGAGACCCGCCACCGCGTCGTCGAAGATGCCCTCGACCTCGGCCTGCGGCTGAGGGTCCGGCAGGCGCCGGAAGTCCGGGTCCGGCGTCGCTTCCTTTGCCAGGGCCACGGCCCGGTCGACGGCGTCGTCGATGGTAGGGCGTTCCCGGCCGGTGACGCTGGCGTAGCCCATGCCGCCCCCGACATAGGCGCGGATGGCGATGGCCTCGCCGCGGCCGGCATCGGCGTTCTTGATGCCGGTCTTCTCGATGGTCACCGTGATGTCGCGGGCGGTGCCGGCCTGCACGTCGCACCACTCGGCGCCGGCGGCGACGGCCCGCTGAACGCACTGCTGAGCCAGGTCGAGGTAGAACGTCTCGTCAACGGTCATAGCGTGTGTTGGCCTCCCACGACGACGTCTTGAACGCGAACGTGCGGACCGCCGCAGTCGATCGGCGCCGACTGCCCCTCCTTGCCGCACATGCCTGGCATTTCCATCTCGAAATCATCGCCGACGGCGTCGATGTTCTGAAGCGTGTCCAGGGTCAGACTGGAGATCGAGACGTCGCGAAGCGGTTCCCCGACCTCGCCGTGCTCGATCATGTGCGCCTGCCCCGCGTGGCAGATGAACTGCCCCTTTTGCACGAACACGTACCCCCAATGGCCGTCTTCCAGGTAGATGCCGCGCTCGACACCCCGGAACATCTCGGCCAGTGGCACGCCGCTGTCGGCGCCGGCCGGCTCCAAGAACGTGTTCGACATGCGGACGATGGGCCGGCAGTCGTAACTCTCGGCCCGGGCGCTGCCGGTGGGCTCAGTATCGAACTTGGCGGCGGTCTCCAGGCTGTGGAGGAAGGCGACGAGCCGCCCCTCCTCGATGATCGGTCGTCGCCTCCCCGGCGTGCCCTCCGAATCGTAAGCGAACGAGCCGAACCGGCCCGGCAGAGTGGAATCGTCGTACACCGAGACGGCGGGCGACGCAATGGTGTCGCCGAGGCGTCCCTCGAGGATACTCTCGCCGGCCCAGACGGCATCGCCCTCGGCGTTGTGCCCGAGGGCCTCGTGCACCAGCAACCCGGTGATGGACGGGTGGAAGACCACGGTGAACCGGCCGGCCGGGGCGGGTTTGGCGTCCAGTGCTGCCAAGGCCTTTCGGGCGGCCCGAACGCTGAAGGCGTCCGGATCGGTCTGGCGCAGCAGTTCCGCCCCGCCCACGATACCGCGGTGCTCGGTACCCCGTTGTAGGATCGAGCCGTCGGTCGCCACGAAGAGCGTGGTCACGACGGCCCGGCTGCCGGAACTCTGAATCCGCGTGCCGGCTGTATTGGCCAGCGTCTCCTGATGCCACGCCTCGGCGTAACTGACGATGGAGTTAACGATCTGGTGGCCGTTGTCGGCGGCGCCGCGGCCGGCGCGTTCGTACTCCAGAAGGCGGTCGATCTTCTCCTTGATGGGCATCTCGCCCGGCATCACGTCGGGGTCCGACCGGCTTTCGGTCTCGACGGGCTCGGCCGCGGCCATGCGGGCCGGGTCGGTCACCACGGCCTCCGACGCCTTGGCCAGGGCAATGGCGTCGTCGACGCACTGCTCGCCGCGGTCGCGCTGAAGGCTGTCGGCCGAGGCGAAGCCCCAGGCCTTGCCCACCAGGACCCGCACGCCGACGCCGCGGTCCGCCGAGGTGGCGAGTTTGTCGGCCCGGCCGTCCTGGACCAGCACGCTCTCGCCGTCGCGCTGGACGACGCGGACGTCGGCGAAGTCCACGCCGTGCCGTTTGGCCACGTCGCACAGATGGGCTGCCAGTTCATCCATTTGAGTTCATACTCCCTTGGACTGATGTAAGTCAGCGGGTTTGTCGCCGCCCGGCTGTCGGGGCTCCGGCGTCGGGGCGTCGGGTGGCTTTGTCCGCGTCGGCGACGGCATCTTCTCGATCTCGGCCGCTGAGGGGAAGCGCGGATGCATGAAAAGGCGGACGCCTTCGCGTGACACGTGTGTGGGCACTGCGAAGATGAACGTTCGCGTTTCGTATTGGCCCTTCTCGGTGAACGGGAACCGCATGCCGTCCGCCACGCAGACGCCGCGCTCGCCGCTTTCCGGAAACGCGAAGCGGAGATTCCTGGGGACGACCGGCGGACCCGACCCCAAGCCGATGGCTTTCGGCTTCTCGTCGCCCGCCGACCGGCGTAAGGCCTCACCGTAGACCAGGGGGTTCTCGGCCACCGTTTGGCCCGACTCATCCACCAGGACGAACTGGGCGGAATCGATAATCCGCGGAAGCCGGTTCTCCGGCTCCAGGCAAACGCGGACCTGGAGGAACTCGTGCCCCTCGGGCGGCAGCAGGTTCGCTATCCCGGGAAGCCGATTGGTCCGAGCGGTGAAACGCACCTCCAGCTTCATGCTGTGTATGACGTTGGGTTGCCGTCCCTGCAGCGGCAACGCTTCGCGTGCGACCTGGTCCGGCGGTATGGAGGCGAGCGGTCCCCCCGCCGCGCCCGTCCGCCACCGGATCGCCTGCCACCTCCGGTACCACAGGGCGTACAGGAAATCGTCGGTGTCCACGGAGGGCTTGTAGTCCTGCGGCCGCTGGGCCTCGGGTGGATACGCATCGCCGACGGCGTCGAGCAAGGCCCCACCCTCGTCGCGAGTGCCCCCGCCCGTGGACAAGTCAAGAAGCCAAACGGCCGCACGGTCCGGGGCCAGCCACAGCATGTCGTGCCGGACGACTCGTTCCGGGTTCTCGCGGCTTGTGCCCTTTATGTAGCGAAATGGTGTGTATCCCAGGAACGACGGTGCCACCGGGAGCATCTGAACGGTCACCAGGGCGAGCCCGACGGCCAGGTAACCCGTCAGGGCGCCGAAGACCGCGCCGCCGGCAACCTGGGCAACCTTCGGTACCGGCGCCTCGCCCGGCAGCCACCGATGCCCCGCGGTTCGCAGCCCGAGGAATCCCACGCAGAGAACAACCCACAGGCACAGCGCATCGCCCACGTAATGCCACGTGCTGTCAATATCGCCCGCCGCCCCGAAAAGGACGCTCGAAACCGGGCCTCCCAGCACAACCGCCAATCCGCCGGCGAGAACAAGCGCGGCTAGGGCCATGGCGGCATGGTAGAGCCGCTGCAGCGCACCGAACACCGCCACGACGGCGACGGCAGCCAGGACCAGGAGGTTCAGAATCATGATGGGTCGTGCTTGCTCAGTCGGTCTTGATAACGCGGAGTACTTCCTCGACGGAGGTCCGGCCGTCGAGAATCAGCCGCAGACCCTCCTCCTGCAGGTTACGCAGGCCGACTCTGCGGCAGTGGGCCTGAAGGTCGGTCAGTGCGCCGCTCGCGAGCAACTCCCGGGCCTCGTCGTCGATTGGCATCAGTTCGAAGAGGCCGGTCCGCCCCACATATCGGTGGTTCCGGCAGCGGGGGCACACGGCGATCCGACGTCCCTGTGCCGGCGTCCGAAACGGCGGCCGATACAGGACGTCAACCGCCTCAGCCGTCAGGTTGGTCTTTCGCAGGAACTCGGGGTTAGGCCGGTACGCCTCGCGACATTCGGGACACAGGAGCCGCACCAATCGCTGATTAACCACCACCTGGAGATGCCGGGCGAGCAGGTCCGTGCCGCCCAGCAGTTGTCCCAGGTGCGCAATCGCCTGGCTGGTGTCGCCCGCCCGCACGCC
>Ga0180432_10008627_pt1 | contig 12630 bp, 17 predicted proteins | sample SS_ome_10_FD_132414 | JGI IMG/M metagenome (GOLD analysis project Ga0180432, IMG submission 132414) | Hypersaline lake sediment archaeal communities from the Salton Sea, California, USA - SS_1_MS_2 metaG | ecosystem: Environmental > Aquatic > Non-marine Saline and Alkaline > Hypersaline >...
ATGCGGCAGAAACAACATCTACTACAACAGGAAAGTTAAAGCTAAAATTGGCAACTGAAAAAGTAATTGAAACGGCTTTAGATAGCGCAGATAGTTTAATAATTGCTTTACCTACTCCTGTTAGTGGATTGGTTAATGAAAGTATTTTGATTTTTACAACAGATACAACATTACCAACTATTACGCAGCCAGCAAGTGTTAATTGGCTAGGAACAGAGCCGACAATAGGTACAGAAGAAACTTGGGTTGTATGTTACGAACAGGTATATGATGGCACAAGTTACAACACTTACGGAACGGCAGTAAAATTAGCATAATATGTATTACGGAAAGAAATTATTTGGACAAGTAAATGGAGTTGGAGAAGAAGGTTTAATAGCCTATTGGCCTCTTTCTTCTGATGCTTTAGACGATGGACCAAACGGGTTAGACGGCACAGAAAGTGGCAGATTAACATATACATTAGGAGGGTTAGATTTTTCTGATATCGGAGGTGTAACTGTATCTGATGATGATTTGTTAAGCCCGACAAGTGGGTTTACTATTTCATTAGATTTTTACAGATATTCATTAGGAGGTTTTGATCAAATGTTCACGAAGAGAAATTATCCTGCAAATGATGAATTTCAGTTAACATGGTATAACGGATCTTTATTTATGTCGATTTTCGATTCAACTAGCTCAAATTATATAGGAAGAGGAATAACGGAGGCGTCTTTAGGCATTTCTATTGATACTTGGTACAATTTGAAAGTAACATGGGATGGAACTACATCATCAACTGGAATAAAAATATACTTAGACGATGTTGAACAAACAACAACAAACTCATCTAGCGGTACATTCACAGGAATGAATAATGGAATTGCTCCTCTTTATATCGGCCACTACGGACAATACATGGATGGTGTTTTAAAAGAAGTTAAATTTTACAACCAAGTAGTATGATAAAATATGGTAAAATAGAAAACGGAGAAGTTGAATACTTAAAAAAACCAAAAGACAAACTTTGTGTGTCTGAAAACTGGATAAAAGAACAGGGGTATAAAAAGGTAATCAAACAAGAAGGAGAAGGAGGCATTTATGAAGATGATGAGTTTATTTACATAGAGACGCCAGCTAGTCTTTCAGAGAATGAAATTATAGAGCTTCAAAGAAAAATGGCATATGAAACTGAAAGCGACCCTTTGTTTATGGCGTATGTTAAAAACGAACATTTGCAGAAGTCTGACAAAGCGGCTAATTATAAGCAACAATGGTTAGATAAAGTTGCAGAGATTGACGAAAGATTTCCATATATTAAAGAATAAATTAACATTAAAAAATTTTATAGTTTCTAAAATATTTGTATTTTTGACAGGCAATGACTAACTTACATACGTAATGAAAACAACTCTCCAAAAAAGTAAATTCGGGACGATCAAAGAACACGAGGTCCTAGATTGCGTTTATGACTCGATCAAGCCTTCTATACTTGCTTTAACAGGTATGTTTAGCGCAACGGCTTTACCCGTAATAGGAGAAGGTATAACGTGGGTACTTATTGCTTATACCCCCATAGCTACTTTCGTACTTGGTTTTTTAACACGATTTGCTATGTACTTAGGGCGTAACTCCGAAGGCAAACCTTTAAAGACTGAGACGAAATGACCACTAACAACAAAGTAAATAACGGGTTAACTATCACTCAATGGGTAGCTATTATAGGTCTTATTATTACAGTGATAAGTAACGCTAATACTACATCTAACCAAATCACCGAGAATAAAACAAAGATATGCAGTATGGAGAAATCCAGTGATAAGATGGAGCGTAAGATAGATAAGATCTACGACCTTGTGCTAGAAATAAGAGAGGACGGGAAAGTCAGCCGCGCTAGAAACAGATCATACAGAAGGGGTAGATAGCCATGGCGAAATACATTGAAGCTATATCCGACACTCTCTTAGCCGAAGGGGCTTTTAATAACTCTCTCGGCTACGTTAACGATAAAGACGATAGAGGAGGAGAAACGGTAGCCGGTATCGCTCGTCGTTTTCACCCTTTTTGGGAAGGGTGGGCTTTAGTAGACTACCATAAAAAGAAAAAACCAAATTTTCCTTTCAGCTTAAAACATGACGAGAAGTTAATACAGTTAGTAATGGCTTTTTATAAACCCGAATTTTGGGATAAGATTGACGGGGATCATTTGAGCGATCAAGACATTGCAAGTATGCTTCTCAAAGAAGCCGTTCTTTCGGGCACGGTTAGCGCCGTAAAAAGAGCAGAAAGTATAGTAGGCATGTCAAAAACAGGATTAGTTACTAATGAATTAATAAAAAGATTAAATGCGCTTGGTAGATAAAATATTTGCAGGGATAACGCTTTTAGCAATTCTTTCCGCTATAGGCATATCTCTAGTTTCACAGAAAAAGATAGAGAAACAGGAACTTAATTCTTATCAGAGAATAGATTCTATGGAAGCCAGGCAAACCTCTCTTCAGGAGAAATACGAAGATCTGCGAGACAGCTTAAAGATCTACAGGGACAGTATAACCGTTCTTAATTACGCTCCTAGAATGACTAAACAACATTTCCAGGACTTATATAAATACGAGGCGATAAAACATAAATTCCATATATGTAAACGCAGGCCCACTAATAAGAAATACTTATACGGGTGGATAAGACGCATATTGGAAGAATAAAAACTCTTTTGCCTTTTTGGCTTGTTATAGGTGATTGATGTGTTAGGTAAACCCTTCTGCTACGGTAGAAGGGTTTATTGTCTATAAAAAATTTTGTTTTTTATGTAAAAATATTTGCGTAATTAAAAAAGACCTATTATATTTGCACCTACACAAAACGATAAACAATGGAAGATATAAAACAAGCAATCATTAATTCAGGTTTAAGTAAAGATACAGTGGCGAAAGACCTGTTCCCTTCCCACACCCACCCTTTAAGGACATTGGAGAGGGTATTGAAAGGGGAGAGAGAACTACGTGAGGCGGAGATACAACGCTTGGGAAAAACACTGTCTATCAAGGTAGAAGGGAAAGGGTGGAAAGGTATAGTTCTTTCCGACGGAGTATCCCTTCAGAAAGGACCTTATACTGCTATTTTTTACCCCGAGACAGGGGTATGTAAAGTAATCAAAAACGAGAAAAAAATATACGAGGTGGCTATGGCCCCCGTATTCACTCCTATACAGGAATTTACTAAGTTCCTCGATGATCTAATTGAGGGCAAATTAATAACCTAAACACTTTAATCATGAGTAAAATCGTAACTATTTCTCTAGCGTTAGACCTAGAGGACAAAAAAGAGTCGGCTCTATATGTGAGCATAAACGAGCACCTTTCGGGAGAAATTGCACCTACGGTAGAAGAGAAACCAAAAAGGAGAAGAACCGTTAAACCTAAAAAGGAGGAAGAAACTGCTCCTGCGGTAGAAGAGAAAGAAACTGCTCCTGCAGCAGAGGAAACTGGCACTGAGGTAGAAGAGGCGACAGAAAAAACACCTGAAGAAGAGTATGCCGAAAAGAGTTTTACGGAAATCCGCGAAATGATCCAACCTGCTTTAAAAGGGCCGAAATCGGATAAAGGAGCGGTTAAGTCTAAAGTTGTTTCTTTAGGAGAGGAAGACGGCGCCACTACTTTAGCAGAGCTGAACCCTAAACATTTCTACGAAGTAGTTAAGTTTTGTGACGAGTTAACACAGGGAGAAGTCCTAAACCATTCAACGGATGTCTAGTCACGAGAAAAGAGCACACGCTGTTTGTTCAGCTTCGGGATCAAAACAATGGCTAAACTGCCCTCCCTCCGTAAGGTTAGGTGAGCAGTTCGAAGAAGACGAAAGCCCTTTTGCGAGAGAGGGGACTTTAGCCCACGAGATGGCGGAAACCAAATTAAATCTTTTTACGGGGGAAATAAACAAAGAAGAGTTTAGCGCCCGTATGGAAGAGTACGCTAAACATGAGCTGTACACTCCCGACATGCCCGAAGAAGTAGATAAGTACGTAGACTTTGTTATTGAGGAATTTAACCAATCTAGGAAAAACACTAAAGATGCCGTTCTTTACCCTGAAATAAGGGTAGATTTCTCTGACTACGTACCTGAAGGTTTCGGGACAGGCGATGCCACCCTTATAGAAGATTCATATCTGAAGATCATTGACCTTAAATATGGTAAGGGCATACAGGTAGACGCTAAGGATAATTCCCAACTTATGTTATATGCGCTAGGAGCTATAAAAGAATTAGGTTTCCTAGGGTATAAGTTTAAAAAGGTCCTGCTTTGTATAGCGCAGCCTAGGCTTAACCATTTTGATACCCACGTTATAACAGTTAGCAAGCTTATAGAGTGGGCAGAAAAGACGGTTAAACCCCGAGCGGAATTAGCGCACAAAGGGGACGGAGAGTTTAAAGCAGGGGATCACTGTAAGTGGTGTAAAGCTAGAGTGAGGTGTAAAACATTATCAGACTACAACCTGGAAATGCTAAAACACGACTTCAGTGACCCCCAACTTTTAGAGGATGACGACCTTGTACATATCAGGGCAATAAGCAAGCAAGTAACCTCTTGGTTGGAGTCAGTCAATAAATACATGACTAAAGAGGCGAAGAACGGGAAGACTTTCAAAGGCCTCAAGTTAGTCGAAGGTAAATCTAACCGTGTATGGGCTGACAAGGATAAAGTAAAAGCTTTATTAGCAGAGAAAGGTTTTGAGGATGATAAGTACCTTAAATCTGATCTTAAAGGGATTGGAGATATAGAAAAGCTTGTGGGTAAAAAAGAGTTCCCTTCTATGTTTCAAGGCTTAGTGATTAAACCGACAGGGGCGCCAACACTTGCTCCCGACGACGATAAACGCCCTGCTATTGGCGATTCCATTAAGGAAGAATTAGCAAAATAATTTTTATTTATAAACCGTTAAAACATTTTACGTTATGTCAAACGAATTAAAAACGAGAATCACCACTGGTGAAGTAAGACTTTCCTTTCCTAAGTTAGCCGAACCTCGCGCAGGCGAAGAAGGTAAACCAGGCCGTTATGAGGCTGTCCTTATCATCGACAAGGATGAAAAAGACACTATCAAAAGAATTAACAACGCGATAGACAATGCCATAGAGGCAGGAGCATCCAGGTTAGCAGGGAAGAAAGTTAAAAAACGCCCTCTTAAGGATGGGGACGACAGCGATCGAGAGGAGTACGAAGGTTGTATGTACCTTAACTCGGGTAACACCGACAAACCTAAATGCTTCGACGTTGACGCAGAAGAGATGATCGACAAGGAAGAGATAAGAAACGACCTGTACGCAGGATGCTACGTTAAGGCTGTTATTTCTTTCCGTACTTACAACCACGAAGGTAAAGTAGGTGTGTCGGTATACTTACACGGTATTAAGAAAACAGGTGACGGTGACCGTTTAGCCGGTTCTTCTCCTGTATCCGCTTCCGATTTCGACGATGACGATGTTTAAATTTTAAAACGGTGTACCTCTTTAAGTAGAGGTACGCCTTTTTTATCAATCCTATTTATGCGAAAAGAATTACACATTGACGTAGAGACTTTCTCGTCTATACCTATAACAGCCGGACTCCATAGATACATGGAAGCCGATGATTTCCACATACAATTATTATCTTACGCTTTTGACGACGAACCTGTCAAAACTATAGACTTGTTTAACACACGGGACCTAGAGTTCGATGTACCTGACGAGTTCCTTTCTGCTTTGGCCGACCCTTCTATTGTGAAATGGGCGCATAATGCAGCTTTCGAAAGAAACGTTTTTGGGGTATTAGGTTACCCTATACCTAAACACCAAATTAGATGTTCTATGGTCCTAGCAGGTAGGTGCGGTTTACCTTTAAGTCTTGATGACTTAAGTGAGGCTTTGGGCTTAACCAACGCTAAACTTAAAGGGGGGACGCAGTTGATAAACACTTTTTCTAAACCTAACAAGCCCACTAAACAAAATGGCATGTCGGGGATAAACTCACCCTTTACTCACCCTGAAAAATGGGAGTTGTATAAAGAGTATAACCGCGTCGATGTCGAGTCCGAAAGAGAATTAACCCGTCTTCTTAAATCCTATATCGTCCCGACTGAGTTCGACGAAGATGTTTATTACCTGGACCAGGATATAAATGACAGGGGGATAGCTGTAGATACATCTTTAGCCGAGAACGCTATCGAGTGCTACGTTACTTACCGAGATGAGAAGGTGGAAGAGATGAAAAAGATAACGGGTCTACAGAACCCGAAAAGCGGGGCGCAGCTAAAGGGATACCTCTCTGACGAGTTAGGGGAAGAGATCACCTCTTTAACTAAAGACGCCGTTAGCGAAATGCTGCAGAAGGATATACCTTCTCACATAAAACACTTGCTTAAATTACACCAAAATACATCGAAATCCTCGATCACTAAATATAAGTCTATGTTAGAGGGTCATTGTGAGGATAAGAGAGCTAGAGGGCTGTTTCAGTTTTACGGGGCTACAAGGACCGGCCGTTGGGCAGGGAGACGTGTACAGTTACAAAACCTTCCGCGTAATAAAATGCCTGACAAAGACTTGACCCTTGCAAGAGGTTTACTCAAAGACAAGGACTACGACCTTATCGAATTTCTGTTCGGTAAAACACCTTACGTTTTATCGGAGCTGATAAGGACATCTTTTATAGCCAAAGAAGGGCATACCTTTGCTATTTCTGATTTCTCCGCTATCGAAGCCAGGGTTATCGCGTGGTTAGCCGATGAAGAGTGGAGACTGGAAGTATTTAGGACTCACGGAAAGATATACGAAGCCACAGCAGCCAAACTATACAAAAAGGCTTTCGAAGATATAGGTAAAGGGTCTATTGAAAGAGACACAGGTAAAGTGGCAGAGTTAGCTTTCGGTTACGGGGGCGGAAAAGCTGCCATGAAAAAATTCGGCGCAGAAGCGTTAGGGTTTACTGATAGTCAAATGGAATCGTTTAAAGTAAAATGGCGCGAAGATTCACCTAACATCGTTAAGTTTTGGAGAGACTTAGAGAAATGCGCTATTAATGCAGTCATGTACAAACGCAGTTTCTCTATACCTAATAAAAAAATAACATTTAACTACGACGGGATTAACTTGACGGCCACCCTTCCTTCGGGGCGTAAACTGTATTACTATAACCCGAGAATAGTAGAAGGTAAGTTCGGAGGTCCTTCTATAGAGTACATGGGTAAAGATGATACAACTAAAAAATGGGTCTACATATCTACCTACGGGGGTAAGTTAGCGGAGAATGTTACCCAGGCCGTTGCTAGAGACTGCTTAGCTGTTTCCATGCTGAGGATAAACAAAAAAGGCTTACCTATAGTTATGCACGTACACGATGAGATTGTATGCGAGGTACTTTTAGCGAGAGCGGAAAAAGCATTGGAAACGATGAACACAGAAATGGCAAAACCTATTGAGTGGGCGCCCGATTTACCCCTAACTGCGGAAGGGTTTATTTCACCTTACTATAAAAAAGATTAATATGATAGATTTAAAACTTGACATTGCGCACGCGCCGAGTGCGAAGAGAAAAAAATGGACGAACAGTAGATGGACGTGGGAAAAACTGGTAAATAAACTCTCGGACTTTCAAGTAACTCACGAGACAGTCAAAGAGTACGCCAATATGCCCAAGAACGAACAAGGTAACATAAAAGACGTAGGGGGTTTTGTCGGAGGTTATTTAGCTGACGGGAAACGTAGCCCTCAAAATGTCAAACACAGACAGGTTATCGCTTTGGATTTAGATTACGCAGAGTTGGATTTTTGGGCTGACTTCACTCTTACTTTTTCGTGTGCTGCCGTCCTACACTCAACGCATAAACATACACCGAAGAACCCGCGTTTTAGGTTAATCATACCCGTTAACAGACCTTTGACTCCTGACGAGTATATAGCGGTAGCTAGAAAAGTAGCGGATGAGATCGACATAGATCTTTTTGACCCGACTACTTTTCAAACTAACAGGCTTATGTATTGGCCGTCTGTTTCTAAAGACGGAGAGCGTGTTTTTAATGAGCAGAAAGGGAAGGCCTTAGACGCCGATGAGATATTACGTTCGTATGTTAACTGGAGAGATATTTCGGAATGGGCGTTTGCTAAAGGCCATGATGTAGATATAAAGAAAACCGCTTCTAAACAAGAGGATCCTTTGGTGAAGAAAGGCATAGTCGGCGCTTTCTGTAGAAAGTACACCGTTAAGGAAGCTATTGAATATTTTCTACCGAGCGTATACTCCTCTTGCGGGGATGGATTCCGTTTTACGTATACCGAAGGGAGTACGGCAGGAGGGTTAATAGTGTACGAAGATAAATTCGCTTACTCTCACCACTCTACGGACCCGTGTTCAGGCAAATTAGTAAACTCTTTTGATATGGTTAGGCTGCATAAGTTTGGCGCACTTGACGCTGACTACGACACCGAAAAGGCAATAACCAAAGCCCCTTCTTACCTATCTATGCTAGACTTCGCGGTAGATATACCCGAATTAAGTGAAGCGATAGCTAACGAAAGGTTACAGGCCTTACGCGAAGAGTTAGACGTGGACATGGACATCAAAGAGGAATCAAACACGAAGTGGCGTAAAAAGTTAGATGTTGATAGGTCAGGTGTTTTCAAGAACAGTGCTAAAAACGTGACGCTTATAATTAAGAACGATATTAACTTTAAAGATAAGTTCAGATTTAACCTTTTCGATAATAAGAAATACGTAACATCTGACTTACCCTGGAGGAAGATAGGTAAACCCGAACCCATTAAAGACGTAGACTACTCAGGGGTACGAAACTATATTGAGACTTTTTACGGTATAACGGCTACGGGTAAAATAGACGATGCACTAGCCTTAGAGTTCAATAATGCTTCCTTCCACCCTGTTAGGGATTACCTTAGCGGTTTAGAGTGGGACGGCAAGAAACGCATTGACAACCTGCTCATAAAATATTTTGGCGCAGAAGACAACGAGTACACGAAAGCCGCCATGAGAAAAACGTTAGTCGGTGCCGTATCTCGTATTTTCAACCCCGGTATTAAATTCGACCTAGTGCTCATATTAATAGGGGAGCAAGGGATGAAAAAAAGTTCCTTCTTTAACTTCTTAGCAGGGGATTGGTTCTCCGACACGTTCCTTACCGTTCACGGTAAAGAGTCTTTTGAGCAGATACAAGGCTCATGGATTATAGAGATAAGTGAGTTAGCAGGACTTCGTAAAGCGGAAGTTGAGGCTACTAAGCAGTACTTGTCAAAAAGAGAAGACTCTTTTCGTCCTGCTTACGGTAGAGAAATAGTAACTTACCAAAGACAATGTATTTTTGTAGGGACGACTAATAACTGGGAGTTTTTAAAAGACCCGACGGGTAATCGCCGTTTCCTTCCTATCGCCGTTAGGCCTTCCTATGTAGAGGGTGATCCTTTCTCGGAGGAGTTCCTATCTAGCGTGGATCAGATATGGGCCGAAGCTAGGGCACTGTACAAAGAAGGGGAGACGCTTTACCTTAACCGAAGCGAAGAACTTATAGCAGATAAAATGCGTTTTGCGCACAGCGAAACCGACGACCGTAGAGGTATTATCAAGGATTATCTTGATATGAGTGTACCTAGGAACTGGGACGAGATGGACATATTCGACAGACGATCATATATAGAGTCGGGCGATTATTCACAAGGGTATCGCATAAGGGATAAGGTGTGCATAGCGGAGATATGGTGTGAATGTCTAGGACGCAATAAAGAAGAGATGAGCAGGTATAACACCCGAGACATTAACGACGTGATGAGGAGTATGAGAGACTGGAAAATGCAAAGATCTCCCGCTAGGTTTAGCCTGTACGGTATGCAAAAGTATTATCTGAACCAGGAAGAAGAGGTATGCCTTTAGAGAGTAAAATAGAAACCGCATGTAGGATTGAGGTGAGGAGGAAAGGAGGGCTTTTTATAAAGCTCTCCCCCTCTTTTTTCAAAGGGATACCCGACAGGTTAATCCTTCTACCTGGCGGAGTTATATTTTTCGCAGAAATCAAGAACGAGACTTACCAACCTTCTCCTATACAGTGTAAAGTACATAAGATAATACGTAAACTAGGACAGCTAGTGTTTATAATAAGAAACAACGAAGAACTATATGAAGCAATTCAAACCGCACAGTTACCAAGAGGTGACCATTAAGCATATTAAAGATAACCCCCGTTGCGGGATTTTCTTGGATATGGGGATGGGTAAAACCGTTTCCACCTTGACAGCTTTAAACGATCTAATGTATATATTAGATATAATAAAGCCTATAGTGATAGCCCCGAAGAAAGTAGCTGAGTCTACTTGGAAGGACGAAATAGATAAATGGGCACACCTTAACGGTATGACTGCTTCGGTAGCGGTAGGGACAGCGAAACAAAGAGCTAAAGCCTTAGAGGAAGAAGCGGATATATACTTCATAAACAGAGAGAACACTAAATGGCTCTGCGAATATTACTCCAACAAACTCCCTTTCGATTGTGTTATAATAGATGAGCTTTCCTCTTTCAAATCCCCTAGGTCTGTCAGGTTTAAACACCTGCGTAAATGTATTGCTTCCTGCCACAGGGTGATAGGTCTAACGGGAACCCCTACCCCTAACGGATACCCTGACCTATGGGCGCAGATATATTTGTTGGACGCAGGGGAAAGACTAGGTAAGACCTTATCTGAGTTTAGGCGCCGATACCTAGAACCTGCCATTATGAAAGACCATGTCGTATACACTTGGAGGGTAAGAAGCGCAGAAGCCGAAAAGGAGATAGCCGAAAAGATAAGCGATATATGTATATCGATGAAAGCCAAAGACTACCTTTCTATGGAGGAGCCTACCTACATTAATAGGTACGTAGAGTTGAAAACCCCTCTACTTAAACAGTATAAAGAGTTCGAGAAGGAAAATATACTAGACTTCTTAGACTCAGGGGTAGAACTTACGGCTTTCACCTCTACTGCTTTACGTAATAAACTAATGCAGTTTGCTAACGGAGCGGTTTACTACGAAGACGAAGATATAAAACGCCAAGTACAGGATATACACGACGAGAAGATCGAGGCTCTGAAAGAGATAATCGAAGAGGCAAAAGGGCAGCCTGTTTTAGTGGCGTACAAATACCGATCGGATATAAGTAAGATACATGAAGCGTTAAAAGAGTATAAACCTCGCTTACTGGAAACGGATAAAGATATTAAAGAATGGAATAAGGGGAAAATACCCGTTATGTTGACCCACCCAAAATCGGCAGGACACGGACTTAACCTACAGGACGGAGGGCATATCTTAGTTTGGTTCGGGGTGCCTGACGGGCTAGAAGACTATCAGCAAACTAACGCCAGGCTGCAGCGCCAAGGGCAGAAGGAGCCTGTCCTTATATACCACTTAATAGTAAAAGGCACAGAGGATGAGGCTCCTTTGAAAAATATAATGAGAAAAGATAAAACCCAAGAGGCTCTGTTAGAGAGGATTAAATATAAAATTCAAGAATATATGTAAAATAATTTGCATACTACGTAAATATTATTTACATTTGTACAGTACTTAAAAATTAGAGCTATGGTAAATTATAAAGCATTAGGGGTAATTATTATGCTAGCGTGTTTCGCAGCCAGTATGGCAGTATGGTCACTGGCAATAGACGGCTGCCAAAAGAAAACGGGTCCGAGTAAGAAAGACATTGAGTTAATAAAGAGCCTTAACGGGGCATAACGCTCACAGGTATGACACGATTATTAACGACTAAAATATAGGAATTATGAAAACAATAGAAGAAAAAGCAAGTGATTTTTATGATGAATTAAACAGATGTCCTACACGGTCAATTGTAGAATATGCTTTCAAAAAAGGGTACGAACTTGCACAGACCGAAGTTAATGATTGTGTGATACCTGATGTTAGCAAATGCCATTGCGGAGGAGCTGTTTGCAAAGAATATGCCCCTTGTTGTAGTTTGCAAGGTTGGCATGAGCAATTTGAATAATAATTTTGCCTAACGAATTAGTGTATGCGTTGTTGGGGGATTACTAGCGCAAAACTATCGAGATACACTGAACCACAAACGAAGTTGCATGGCTGCAAATTGCACTTAACACCCAATAGCGTATGACACCGTGTTAGCCACCGTATTTTATTGATTATTAATTTAAAACAAAACATAAAATGAAAACAACTTTAATACAAAGAGCAAAATTTGAGAATCGAGATTACAAAAAAGGAATTGATTCAATTGTACATTTTGATTATATGGGTAGTTCTGAATTTGAATGGGGTGCTTTACCTGAATCGCTTGGTAAAATAAGAGATAATATAAATGATTATACTTATTTGGACGTGCCAATTAAAGATAAAGTGATTACAGTATTTTGTAAAGACAGCCAAAAAAGCGAAGTAAAACAATACCTTACTGAACTTGCTGAAAACAAATGGTATTTGCAAGAGTATTCAGATTTTGATAATTACATAAATCCATTACCAAGCTATGGAAGTAAAACAGATTTTTGGTGGGACATTTCAAATCATTTGATGTTTTGGAGAAAAAACAATGAATTTGAAACTAAATTCAAAACCATCATTGCTACGAAGCCGTCTTAATATGGTGGCTAACGG